>Ga0182016_10002074_pt1 | contig 23880 bp, 26 predicted proteins | sample 712S2MmetaG_FD_120491 | JGI IMG/M metagenome (GOLD analysis project Ga0182016, IMG submission 120491) | Permafrost microbial communities from Stordalen Mire, Sweden - 712S2M metaG | ecosystem: Environmental > Terrestrial > Soil > Wetlands > Permafrost | place: Sweden: Stordalen | collected... | reverse complement strand
CGCGTTCGCGGGCGTGGAGATTGATGGGGACCCTCATCGCAACCTAAGCATAGTCGGCAGGAGGGTCGGCGGGCAATTGCGCTTAAGTTAATTGCCGATGGTTAATCGGCTCAGGACGGAGGGCGGGCAATAATGCCCGGGGTCCCTTCTGGGGACGGCTTTCAGGCGGCTCAAGATCGGTCCCTACAGCGCAGTTCGGCGATCTTCATCTTCAGTTCCAGCAGCGGCGCGGACAGGGCCACCGGGTCCAGGTTGCCCTGCACCGCCGAGCGATAGCGGATGTCCGTTCAGGCCTGGTCGATATTGACCCACCGGTCCACTCCCACGACGTCGCCGGCGGCCGCGTGCAGTTCGCGGAAGAATCCCGAAGCTCCGGTGCCGAAGTGAATCACCGGCGAATAGGGCTGCACGAAGCGCACGTAATCGTCGGGGCCCAGCGCGCCCACCCAACTTTCGGAGACCTGGATACAGCGGCCCCGGCGCTCACCTGCAGGCTGGCGAAGCTCGTCGGAATACATCACGCGCTTGGTGCGGAAGCGTGGCTTATGCGAGATGGTCCGGGTTGGTGCCTGGCCTACCTTCCGAGCACGACGTCAATCCCTGCCAATAGCAACTCCAGCTTTGCACGCTGAAGCTTGCCTGCGGGCTCGGTCAGAAGGTCCCTATCCAGAGCCACGATTTGAGAGACGTTCGCCACGGAATCCTTCGGCAGCCCAGTAACGCTTGCCGGAAGAGAGACGTTGCCCGGTGCGTCTGCCCAACCAAAATTGCTGGTCAGCGGAACGCAAACGACAGTAGCGATCCGGCTGCGGTTCAGCGCATCGCCCTGGACTACGACGACGGGCCTTCTGAACCCCGGCCCAGATCCGGTGGGAGCGGGCAGATCGGCCCACCAGACCTCGGCCTGTGAGATCACCACTCGGTTCTCTCCAGAGTGCGGAGGGCGGCCGCAGAAGTGAATTCATCCGTTGAGCGCTCCAACCCGGCGCAGACCCGATTCATAGTCTCGGTGACCTCCTCGGCCGCGTGCCGCGCCAGGTATTCCCTAACGGCATCGCTGAACAACCGGCTGCGAGACTTCTTGGTGCGCTTGGCCAGCCGCTCTGCGCCCGCAAAGACATCGTCCGGAATGGAAACGGCGGTTTTCATACCTTGAGTATAACCGGCGGAGGCCGGGTAGATGTTGGGTGCAGAACGGGCTTCCGGTAGTGTCCCTTGCTAGTGGCGCGCCTGCGAAAAGACGTCGACGAGCTCAAGAAGAATTAGGCTCGAGACAAATCGGTGACAGGCAAGAGGACAGGCCCGAGTCCTGTCCGACTACAGCTTGAACTCGCGCACCATCTCCACGCAGGCCTTCACGTTCTCCACCGGCGTCTCCGGCAGGATGCCGTGGCCCACGTTGAAAATGTGGCCGGGCCGCGTACCGGTGCGCTTCAGCAGTTCGGCGATCTTCATCTTCAACTCCGGCAGCGGCGCGAACAGGGCCACCGGGTCCAGGTTGCCTTGCACCGCCGAGCGATAGCGGATGTCCGTTCAGGCCTGGTCGATATTGACGCACCGGTCCACTCCCCGACGTCGCCGGCGGTCGCGTGCAGTTCGCAGAAGAATCCCGAAGCTCCGGTGCCGAAGTGGATCACCGGCGAATAGGGCTGCACGAAGCGCACGTAATCGTCGGTGCCCAGCGCGCCCACCGGGCGCCTCGTTCCCCCGATAAGCTCAACACGTCCGGCGGTCCTAACTGAGCGGTGCGCGGTGCCGCCGGCAGCCGTATACTAGAAGCAAGTGGCGGACGATGACGTCAGGTTTGGGACCAAGCCAACGCCGAACACATTGCCCGTCATTCCGTCAAGCCCGAAGAAGCGGAGCAGGCCATCCGGAACGATCCGTTGGACATGAACTATGAAGTCGTCGGCGGCGAAGAACGCTGGACGGCGCTCGGGCACACGGACGAGTACCGGGTCCTGATGGTGGTCTGGACGGTGCGGACCGACGCTCTACGAATCGTCACCGCACGGGCCGTTGGAAGGAGAGCGCGAGAGGTTTATTTGCGTGCCAAAGGGTTGTTGACATGAAGAAACTCATCGTTCCCAAGCTCTCGACTGAAGCCGAAGAAGCGGCGTGGTGGGACAACCACATGGATGTAGTTGAGGAGAATCTGGTTGAGGCCATCCAGGGAGGAACGGCCAGGCGGGGAACGGCGCCGCGAGTGTTCCGGGATGCGCGAAAATTAGAGAGCATCACGATTCAAATACCGCGATCCGACGTCAACCGTGCAGAGCGGCTGTCGGCCAGGAAGGGCCTGAGCTCTGAGGCTTATCTCCAGAGCCTTTTGCATGAAGCCCTCGAACGCGAGGCGGCGGGAGAATAAGATGGGCCAGAAGGCCTAAACTACAGCTTGAACTCGCGCACCATCTCCACGCAGGCCTTCACGTTCTCCACCGGCGTCTCCGGCAGGATGCCGTGGCCCACGTTGAAAATGTGACCTGGCCGCGTCCCGGTGCGCTTCAGCAGTTCGGCGATCTTCATCTTCAGCTCCGGCAGCGGCGCGAACAGGGCCACCGGGTCCAGGTTGCCTTGCACCGCCGAGCGATAGCTGATGTCCGTCCAGGCCTGGTCGATATTGACGCGCCAGTCCACTCCCATCACGTCGCCGCCAGCCGCGTGCAGCTCACGGAAGAATCCCGAAGCGCCGGTGCCGAAGTGGATCACCGGCACGCCGGTCGCGCGGATGCGCTCGATCAGTGCGCGCGAATAGGGCTGCACGAAGCGCACGTAATCGTCGGGGCCCAGCGCGCCCACCCAACTGTCGAAGACCTGGATGCAGCGCGCGCCGGCGCTCACCTGCAGGCTGGCGAAGGGGGCCTGCACGTCCACGATCTTGCCCATCAGCCGGCGCCACAGGATCTCGTCGGAATACATCATGCGCTTGGTGCGGATGTAATTGCGCGACGCGCCGCCTTCGATCATATAGCTGGCGAGGGTAAACGGCGCGCCCACGAACCCGATCACCGGCACCTTGCCCGCCAGCGCGCGCACCACGCTCTGAATGGCCTCTCCGACATAGCCCAGATCGTCGGTATTGGCCGTCGATAGGCTGTCCACGTCGGCGTTGGTGTGGACCGGATTATCGATACGCGGTCCTTCCCCGGTGGCAAAGCGCAGCTTCAAGCCCATGGGCTCCACGGGCAGCAGCAGGTCGGCGAAGATGATGGCGGCATCCACATCCAGTATTTCCACCGGCTGCAGGGTGACCGCGGCGGCCAGGTCCGGGCGCTTGCAGATTTCCAGGATGCCGTGCTTCGACCGGATCTCCCGGTACTGGCGCAGATAGCGGCCCGCCTGGCGCATGAACCATACGGGGCGAACATCGGTGGGTCTGCGCTTGCACGCATCCAAAAAGCGGCTTGTCATGGGAGCCACGCGCATGGCTGTTCCGTCCTGTCTTCGCAAAAGAAAGCGCGAAATCGGTGGGGATTATGTTTCTCCGCCCACTGGCGGCCATTGATGAAAAATGGCTTGGCCCACGCCTCGCTGTCGATGGTGCGCGGGGTGATGAGCGAAACCGATAACATGCCCGGCGCCGGATAGCCGGTGCGGGGGTCCATAATGTGGCTGTAAACATGACCTTCGGCGCGAAAGAACTTCTCGTAGCTGCCGGAGGTGGACATCGACTCGTTCTTCAAGAAAACCTCGGCTGCGCTGGAGCGCTGGTTGCGAGGGTCGCGGATAGTGATGCGCCAGCCCCGCGGTTCGTTGGGGGGCGCGCCCAGGCCGTATATGCTGCTGCCGGAGGCCGCCACCAACGCGATGGCGATGCCCTTGCGCTTCAACACGTCGACCATGCGGTCCACGGCGTAGCCTTTGCCGATGCCGCCGGGATCCAGTTCCACGCCCGGCCGGTCGAAGCTGATGGACTGGTCAGCGGGGTCCAGATGCACGTGCCGGTAGCCGACGCTCGCCATGGCCGCCATCACCTCGGCGCGGTGCGGCAGGTGGCCGGTTCCTTTGTAGAAGCCCCAGACCTTCATCAGAGGCCCGACCGAGATATCGAAGGCCCCTTCGCTCTGGCGGCTGTATTCCTGGCAATCGGCCAGCAACTGGAACAGCTCGGGCGAGAGGCGCACCGGGTGGCGGGCAGCCTCACGGTTCACCTCGCTCCACTCGCTGTCGGGCTTATAGTTGGAGAGCATACTGTCCAGTTGCCGCGCTTCGTCGAAGGCAGCCTCGACGGCCGCCTCCATTTGTTCCCGGTCGTAACCGTAGACGGCTATGGAATAGGCGGAGCCCATGGCCTCGGCGCTCTGTTCCAAGCGCAAAAGCTCCCGGCCGGCCTGGGCAGGCCAAGCGCACCGCCCCACCGTCAACAAAAACAAAACTACCACAGTTTGTTTGACTTTAGGGCTGATTTTCCGTAGACGCACGCTTTTTTTTCGCCCTCTTCAACAGAATCTCGACCCGCGTGGCGGCGTCGGGGTAGTGGTCCGGCTCGAAATGCAGCTCGGGAATCCTCCTCAGGTTCAACCGGCTGGCCAGCTCATGCCGCAAGTAGTTGCGGGCATGCTCCAGGGCGGCCATGGCTTGATGCTGCTCGTGTTCGTCTCCGCCCAGGGCGACCTTGACGATGGCGTGGCGCGAGTCCGGACTCACGGTCACATCTGTAACATCCACCGAGGCCAGGCGGGGATCGGAAAGCTCAAACCCGACGATCTCGGAAAGTTCCTCCCTGACGGCTACGGAAACCCGGCGGGAACGATGCTCATCCATGTGAAACCCGTGGCTGGTGGATAGTGGCTGGTGGTTGGTGGCAAGGCACAACAACCAGCCACCAGCCACCGCCCACCAGCCACCGCTTTTTCACATCCATTCCACCGTCGCTCCGGTCAGCTCCGCGCCCAGCAGCGCAGCCGCTTCGTCTTCGACCGCCTGCAATACCTGTTGGGCGTGGCCGTGGTCGGAGGAAACGGTCACCGCCGCCACCACCGCCCGCTGCCACAGATCCTGACAGTCGATCTCCGCCACCGCCACGTTGAACTTGCCGCGCAGCCGGTCCTTCAGGCTCTTCACCACGTGGCGCTTGTCCTTCAAGGAGTGCGAGTTTTCCAAGACGATTTCGAGCGTCAGCACACCGATCGTGGCCACGGCGCCTCAGGCGAAAACTTCGGTGGCCACGCGCTCGGTGACGAACGCCTCGATGATATCGTTCTGCTTGATATCGCCGTAGTTCTCCAGCGTGATGCCACACTCCATGCCGGTCTTCACTTCGCTGACGTCGTCCTTGAAGCGGCGCAACGAACTGATCTTGCCGGTATACACCACCACGTTGTCGCGCAGCAGGCGCACCTCGCTGTCGCGCGTGATGGAGCCATCCTGCACCTGGCATCCGGCCACGTTGCCGACCTTGGTAATGCGGAAAGTGTCGCGCACCTCGGCCTTGCCCCGGTAGACTTCTTTGTACACCGGCTCCAGCAGGCCGGTCATGGCCTTCTTGATTTCGTCGGTCAGGTTGTAAATGATGGTGTGCAGCCGGATATCCACTTTTTCCTGCTCGGCCAAAGCCGTAGTGTTGCGTTCCGGGCGCACGTTGAAGCCGATGATGATGGCATCCGAGGCGGAAGCCAGCAGCACATCGGACTCGTTGATGGCGCCCACGCCGGAGCGCAGCACGCGAATCTTGACCTTATCGTTGGACAGCTTCTGCAGCGTATCGCTGAGCACTTCGGCGGAGCCGCCCACGTCGGCCTTGAGGATGATGGGCAGTTCGGTGACTTCGCCCGCCGCCAGCTTCTTGTGCAACATCTCCAGGGTGATGCGGCTGCTTTTGGCCAGGGTGGCTTCGCGCACTTTGGCTTCGCGGAAAAGCACGATCTGCTTGGCTTTGGCGGTATCGGTTACTACCTGGAAATCGTCGCCGGCTTCCGGCATGGACTCCAGACCCAACACTTCGACGGGCGTGGAAGGCTCGGCCTCGCGAATCGGTTCGCCGCGGTCGTTCAGCATGGCGCGCACTTTGCCGAAGACCGCGCCGCAGATGAAATAGTCGCCCACACGCAGCGTGCCGTTGCGTACCAGCACGGTGGCGACCGGCCCACGGCCCCGATCCAGCTTGGCTTCCAGCACGTTGCCCGAAGCCGGGCGGGCCGGATTGGCTTTGAGATCCTGCAGATCGGCCACCAGGAGAATCATCTCCAGCAACAGATCCAGGTTGATCTTCATCTTGGCGGAGACGGGCACCGTCACCGTATCGCCGCCCCAATCCTCGGCCAGCAAGCCGCGGTCGGCGAGTTGCTGCTTGATGCGTTCGGGCTGCGCGTCGGGCTTGTCGATCTTGTTAATGGCCACCACAATGGGGACCTTGGCCGCGCGGGCATGGTCGATGGCTTCGAGCGTTTGGGGCATCACGCCGTCATCGGCCGCCACTACCAGCACGACGATATCGGTTACCTTGGCGCCGCGGGCGCGCATACGAGTGAACGCCTCGTGGCCCGGGGTGTCGATGAAGACCACTTTGCGGCCGTCTTTCTCGACGTAATACGCGCCGATGTGCTGGGTAATCCCGCCAGCCTCTTTGCCGGCCACGTTGGCTTCCCGGATAGCGTCCAACAAGGAAGTCTTGCCGTGATCCACGTGGCCCATGATGGTGACCACGGGGGCCCGTTTGAGCAGGTCTTTCTGCTCTTCGGCGACCTCCACTTTTTGCTGGGATTCCTCTTCGTAGGTGATGGTGCTGGTGGAGGCTCCGAACTCGCGCGCAATCTCGGTCGCCAGCTTGGAATCCAGGGTTTGGTTGATGGTGGCCAGGATGTTGCGGTCCATCAGTTTCTTGATGACGATGCCGGCCTTGACATCCAGCTTCTCGGAAAGTTCCTTGACCGTGATGCCTTCGGTAACGGTGATCTCGCGGCTGACCGGGGGCGGCCCGGAGGAGGCTTGGCGGCGCGTCGAAGGGCGCAGAATCTTCTCTTCCGGTTCCGCGCTGCGATCGCGCTGTTGCGGGCGGCCGCGATTGCTGCCGGGGCGGCGCTGCTGATCTGGCGGGGGCGGCGCGACGGCGGGTTCCATACCACGGGGACGCGACGTCGTGGGATGCATGGGGCGCGGACCGCCACCAGGGCGCATGGGGCTGCCTGAGCGGACACCCGGAGCACCCGGGCCTGGGCGGAGGACGGCGGGCTGGCCCGGACGGAGCGGTCCGCGGGGCTGGTAAATAGGCTGTCCGGGGGCTGGAGCGCTCTGCGGCCGCGGGGGGCCAGGGCTGAGAGGACGGCCCGGCGCGGAAGGCGCGGGCATGCCGGGCGCAGCGGCGCGGGGCTGGCTCAGCTTGGCCGCCAAGTCCGCACGCGGCGGCACTACGGGACGCGCGGCAGGCTGTCCGGCAAGCGGGCGCGCAGGCGGTCTGGGCGCGGAGGGCACGGGAACGCCGGGTGCCGCCGCTGGGGCGGGGCCCGCCGATACCGGCGCGACTGGCGCGCGCGCCGCCACACCGGGCCTGGTGATAATGGGAGCCGATGGAGAGAGCGGTTCGTTGACGCCGGGCGGCATCGGTTGACGCGGTCCGGACAACACCTGGCCTGGCCGCGGTTGCGGAACGGGCCGGACCATTGGCGGCGTCGGGCGGCCGGGCGCAATCACCGCAGCCGGGGGCATCGCAGGCGGAGGTGCGGGCGCGGGGCGGGGGGCCGCGGGCGCGATGGGCTGAACGCCTGCCGGCGAACTGCCCGCCAATGGCGGACGAATGGGATGCGCCGGGCGGCCTGCCGGACGATCCAGCGCGGCCTTTCCGGCAGCCGGCTCAGACGGCTGCTCTACCAGGGCAGCGGGGGCGAACGGCTGGCCCACCAAGCCAACCGGCGCAGCTTCCGCGGCCGGCGACGTCTCCACTGCCGGGGCCGGCGGCACCGGAGGCGTGGCGCCGCGCGCTTCCGGTTCCGCGTATTCCTCGGGAACTTCATGGCCGAAGATCCGCCGCAGTTTGATGGCGACATCTTCGTCGATCGAGCTGGAGTGGGTCTTCTTCTCGGTCACGCCCAGCTCGGGGAGCTTGTCCAGAATCTCGTGCGCCTTGACCTCCAGCTCCCGAGCCAGCTCATTAATGCGAATCTTGTTCATAGAGACAAAACTATCTTGCGAGACACACCTCACTCGTTTTGCGAACCGTTGTCTTCCGACTCGTCGTGAGAAACGCGCCCCGAGTCTATTATGGTATCAGACTCGCCCGCGATCTCGATGTCTTGCGGCACCCCGGCTTCGACGGCCGCCGCGGTTTCCACCTCGCTCTCCGCGGCGGATTCCGCGCCGGATTCAGCGGCGGCCTCCACCTCGGGCTCCAGGACGGTCTCCGCCGCAAGCGGCTCACCGACTGGGATTTCGGCCTCGGTTTCGGCTGGGGCTTCGTCCTCGGCCGCCGGGGCGGCTTCTTCAAACTGGCTGTAATAACCGGTCACCGAATCCCGGATGCTCTCCACCATTTCCGGATTGATGCCCGGAATCTCCTGCAACTGCTCCGGCGTCATGCCGCCCAGCTTATCGATCACACTCACGCCGGCCCCCGCCAGCATCCCGGCCAGTTCTTCACTCAAGCCATATGCGATCAACGCGGACACCGGCTCCGGCGGATTGACCAGGGCGGCCATGGCGGACTCCACCTCCTGGCGCTTCTCCTCTTCGCTCTTAATGTCCACCTTCCACCCAAGCAGCTTGGCGGCCAGGCGGACGTTCTGGCCCTTCTTGCCGATGGCGAGGGAAAGCTGCGAATCGTCCACGATTACTTCCATGTGCTTTTCGAGCGCGTCGACGATGGTCACGCGGCTGATCTTCGCCGGGCTCAACGCGTGCGTGGCGAATGTCACCGCATCCTCGGAGTATTCGATGATGTCGATCTTCTCCCCGCGCAACTCCCGGATGATGGATTGCACGCGCATGCCTTTCATGCCCACGCAAGCGCCCACGCTATCCACGTCCCGGTCGCGGCTCTGCACCGCGATCTTGGTGCGCTCGCCGGCTTCCCGCGCGCAGCCCTTGATGGTCACGGTGCTGTCGTAGATCTCCGGAACCTCCTGCTCGAACAGGCGCATCACCAACTCCGGCGCGGCGCGCGAGACCACCACGCCCGGTCCCTTGCTGGACTTGTCCACCACGCGGATGACACAACGCACGCGATCGCCCACGCTGTAACTTTCCAGGCGGGACTGCTCCTTCTTGGGCAAGCGCGCTTCCGTCTTGCCCAGATCCAGGATGTAATCCGGACCTTCCACCCGCTTTATGGTGCAGTTGACCAGCTCGCCGGTGCGGCCGGAGTACTCGTTGAAGACCGTTTCCCGCTCGGCCTCGCGCACCTTCTGGAAAATCACCTGCTTGGCGGTCTGCGCCGAGATACGGCCCAATAAGTCGGTCTTCTTGGGAATGCGGATCTCCGCGCCGATCTCGGCTTCCGGATTGATGCGGCGCGCTTCGGCCAGGGTCATTTCCTTGGCCGGATCTTCCACGGCCTCGACCGCCTTCTTGACGGCGAACAACTGCAAGGCGCCGGTCTTTTCGTGCAACTCGGCGATATAGTCCTCCGTGGTGCGGAAGTGCTTGCGCGCGGCGATCAGCATGGCGTCTTTGACCGCGTCCAGAACGATCTGCGGATCGATTCCCTTTTCCTTGCTCAGTATCTCGATGGACTGAAAAATCGTTTCCAAAGTGTTCCTCTTCTTATTCTGTCCCTGGATTGTTAACCCGATGGCGAGGAGGGATTTACCACTCAAACTTCAAATTCGCCTTTTCCACCTGTTCGAACGGGAAGCGGATCTCGCGGCCGGCGGCTTCCAAACTGATCACGCCATCGGTGAAGCCCGCCAGGGTACCCTCCCAATGGCGCTGGTTTTCGACCGGCGCGCGCAAGGTGACCTTGGCCTTCTTCCCCTGGAACCGCTCGTAGTCGCGCGGTTTGAGCAGCTTGCGCTCGAGGCCCGGCGAACTGACCTCCAGCGTGTAATGGCCGGGCACCACATCCTCGACGTCCAGAATGGTCCCGACCTGGTGCGAGATCAGCTCGCAATCGCCGTGGGTTACGCCCTCGGGCTTATCGATAGAAATGCGCACAAACTGGTTTTTCCCGCCGCCTTTGACTTCCACTTCGACGACTTCAATGCCTTCGGAGCCCGCCACCCGTTCGGCGATCTCCTCGATGCGTGACGATATTGCCGGCTTCATGTCCGTTTCGATCCACGCCCCAACAAAAAAGTGGGCTTTCGCCCACTCATCTGGTTCGACACTCCAAGGACCATTGTACCGCGGCTGGGGGGAAATGCAAGTTGGGTGGAGAAGGGGCGATGGGGCTTCTCTCCTATCGTAACGCCGGATGTACGGGAAAGCCGCTGCGAGGAGGGGGAAGTTTGACTGAGCCGCGCCCGCACGCGCTTAGGTGCGTTCCCCAAGGCGGCCTAACAGGATGCTGAAAAAGGATAAACATCGCTCATTCGGGCCACAGACTAAAGTCTGTGCCACCGGTTGGTGGCACAGGCTTCAGCCTGTGAGAGCCTTTTTCAGCATCCTGCTAAACTAAGCGCCATCTCAGAGCGGCAGCCATTCCAGCCGGTTTTCCCACTCCGACGCTTCCGATGCTATCCAGATGAGCAGTAGTTCGTCGACGGCTGTCCCAACATCCAGCTTCTGATGGATCAAGAATACGCCGGAACTGTGCTTTCCCGCGTTTCGGAACGCATGGAAGTGAGCCGGCATCGTGCCTGCGTCGTGCGAAACGAGCACTCGTTGACGTTCCGCGGCCAAAGTCAAGACATCGAGATCGCGCATGCCGCGTAATCCGGCCGCTTTGGCCGTCAGGAAATCCACAGACGGCTCCCGGCGCAAGACTCCGCTCACAATGGCTCTTTGAGATCGGCATCCGCGAGAAATCGAACCTTCACGACAGCCGGCTCGTGTGCATCTCTTCCCGAGCCCGCGTGAGTCTCTCCCGCAAATTCGCCGGCAACGGTTCAGCGTTGCGCTTTCCCTCAGCCCACTTGTCGCTTTGGGCAGTCAGGTAGGCATCGATGTCGGCTTGATTTGCCAAGTAGTACGCTATGGCGCCATAGACCTCTTCGAGGCCCAGAAGCTCGAAATTCTGGCAGATGGTTTCAGGGGATTCGCCACGCCGGAATGCATGAACAATCGAATCCAGGGAGATCCGTGTGGCGGCAACATAGTAGTTTCCATCACGTCGCTCGATGTACTCCTTCGCCATGCTCGTTCCTATTTTACTCTCCTCCGGGGCTGGAGGGAAATCCCGTCCGGTCAGGTCCGTTGTCACATTGAGATTATGGGCAAAACCCGCTTGGCTGGCGCCCTCCCATGACTGAATGCGCGGATGTCACGAATCGTGCGTCTGTCGATTTTGCCGGAACCATCAAGGCCTTGGCGGTCTCGGGGATCGATTCCATCACGGGCCTTCGCAAATCTCGGTTGATTGTGCTAACCTCAATCCAACCGATGCCCCCTTCGCCCCCCAAGCAACCCTGGATCCCGCTAGTCGCGTGGCTTGCCACATTGCTATTTAGCCTGCCCGCGATGGCGCTTGCGCAAGCGGTCACGGAGTACGACATTCCAACCAAATCCAGCCTGCCCTTCTCCGTCACTCCGGGACCGGACGGCGCTCTCTGGTTTACCGAAGCGCATGGAAACAAGATCGGGCGCATCACAACAAAGGGCGCCATCACCGAGTATCCTATTTCGACGCCGGACAGCAAGCCGGTATGGATTGTGGCGGGGCCGGACGGCGCGCTTTGGTTCACCGAGAACGGCGGCAACAAGATCGGGCGCATCACCACGGATGGGACCATCACCGAATTCCCGCTGCCCGAACCCGGTGACGACCCTTGGGACATCGTCAGCGGACCCGGCGGAGCGCTTTGGTTCACCGAGCACGGGGGCAGGTTAAAGATCGGCAGCATTACTACCGATGGGACGCTGGCCGAATATCGTGTGCCGCTGGCTCCTTGGGATCTCGGCGCGGGGCCCGATGGAGCGATCTGGTACACCGAATGGACCAGCAACAAAGTGGCACGCATGACCACCGCTGGCGAGGTCACCAACCAGTTCACGGTCCCCACCCCAAGCAGCGCCCCGAACGTCATCATTACCGGCCCCGATCAGTTGCTGTGGTTCACAGAGTATTCGGGCGACAAGATCGCCAGTATGACCACCGCCGGCGCCATCACCGAGTACCCGGTGCCCACCCCCAGCAGTCAGCCGGGCAATATCACCGTGGGCCCCGATGGCGCTCTTTGGTTCACCGAACACGCAGGCAACCGGATCGGACGCATCACGCTCACGGGCGCGATCACGGAGTATCTCGTCCCCACGCCGGCGTCCGCCCCGATGGTGGTCGAACCCGGCCCCGATGGCGCTCTCTGGTTCACGGAGTATTATGGCAATAAGATCGGGCGCATCGCCACGCCTTGACTGACTGATTCGCAGTAACCCGTCACGCCCTTCGCACGTTTAAGAGAATTGGAATAACAACTTATGCGGCTGCTTCTGGTGGCTGGGATTTTCACCGTTTGGGGATGCCTGGCGCAAGAGCCGGCCCTGACAATTCCCGCTGGTACCGGGATCATGTTGGGCCTGACTGGTCCCGTGTGGGCCAAATCCGCCCAACCCGGAGAGACCGTTTACACGGAGACCACTTTCCCCGTGGCTGTCAACGGCGCCATGGCGATCCCGCCCGGCACCTATGTCAAGGGAACCATCGACATCCTGTTTCGGCCCAGCCAGAGATCGGAACACGCCGAATTCCGGATGAGTTTTTCGCAGATCGTCTTTGCCAACGGCTACACCGTCGCGCTTCCCCCGGCCGTCGCCACGGTGGATGTGCTGGTGGCGCCGCGCAGCGATGTTTTGCTCGACAACGGCTCGCAGTTCGAAATGGTCTTGGAACAGCCGCTGACGTTGGATGCGGCAGTTATCGCGGCCGCGGTGCGGGTGTCCAGACCGCCCCAACCGTGGGATTGGAAATCGGCGTCGCTCTGCCGCCCCATTCCCGCGACGGCAGGGACTTCGGACACTTATATGCCGGGCACCCCAGGCACGCCCTCTACCACCATACCGGGCGGCCCCGGCATGCCGTCCATCACCATCCCGGGAACGCCTGGCACGCCGGGAACCCACATCCCCGGCACTCCGGGATCCCCGCAAATTCCGTGCCCCGGGCCTCCGGCGACCATTTCAGCGCCCGCCGCGCACAAAGAATCGTTCGCCCTCGTCCATCCCGCGCGCGAAGCCGGGCAGACACTGCCTTCCGGCAGTTACGAAATTGCCTGGGAAGGGCTGGGACCGCCGGCCCAGGTGCGGATTCTCAAGCGCGGGAACCCGGTTGTCACCGTTCCCGCGACGGTGGTCGCGACAGGCAAAAATGCGCCCGCCAATACGACTGCGTGGCGCACTAATCCGGACGGTTCGTTCTCATTGGAATTGCTTCAGTTCAAGGATCGGAATTTCGCTCTGCGCTTCGAGCCCTGAGACGCTCACGCAAAAACGGAGAGACAAGCTCATGCGACTGCTCGCCTTCGCAACACTGCCGACAGCCTTAGCCCTAGGCTGCCTGGCGCAAGAACCGGCGCCGCCCGCCGCCGGATCGCCCGCCATCACCGTCGCCGCGGGAACCAAAGTTCCGTTACGGCTGACCAGTCCTCTGGGGACCAAAACTGCACGGCCCGGCGACGCTGTGCACGCCGAAGCCGCTTTCCCCGTGACCGCTTTGAACACGGTGGCGATTCCCCCCGGCACCTACCTGGACGGGGTTATCGATCAGGTGACCCGCCGCGGCTCGCATGCCGGGTTCACTATGCACTTCACCCATATGGTCTTCTCCAACGGTTACACCGTGTCGTTGTCCGCCGCCACTGCGGACACCCGGGCTGGACTGTTGCGAACCGGCGATCCACCGCCCGCAGCCTCGGGCGGCATGGGTTTCCAATCCACCCCCCCGACGCTTTCTCCACCACCGATGCCCGGACCCAGCAGGGGTGCGATCATCGGATTAGTGGCCGGGAGCGCCGTGGCCGCGACCGCCGTGGCGGTGATCCTCGGCCGCCGTGGCGGCGATCTTTATCTGCGGGCCGGGTGGAGGTTCGAGATGGTCCTTACGGACCCGCTCTCGCTGGATGCGGAGAAAGTGGCGGCCGCCGTGGCCAACCCAACCCCGCGGTGACGGCCCGGTTTTGGTGGGGCGGACCTCCAGGTCTGCGCGGGGCCTCCAGGCCCCGCCCTTCGCGTGTCGAATCACCAGCACTGCAATAACCAACAGGCCGACGTGGACGTCGGCCGCAGGACTGGAGTCCCGCCCCACGATCCCGGCCACGATCCACCGCGCCGGTGCTTTTCAACCATCGTACACCGCAGGCCCCGCATCAAAAAGTCAGTGTTGTCAGCACGTTGCGGTTTGGTCCGCTGCGTGCTTTCTAAAGGAGCGTGAAACCCGAGGGAGGTGGATCATGACGAGAACTAGAATTCAGTTGGCTGTTCGCCGGGCATTGTGCCTGGCCTGTGCGCCGCTGCTGGCGGGCGGCCTGTTGCTTTCTCAACAGCCTGCGCCCCCCGCGCAAAGTGCCGCGCAATTCCTTTCTCCGCAGCAGTTGGACACCCTGGTGGCGCCTGTCGCGCTATACCCGGATCGCCTGCTCAGCCAGATCATGGCTGCGTCCACCTATCCGCTGGAGATCGCCGAGGCGGCCCAGTGGCTACAGCAAAACCCCAATCTCCAGGGCGCCCAACTGGTGGATGCCGCGCGCCAGCAGAATTGGGATCCCAGTGTTCAGGCTCTAGTGGTTTTCCCGGACGTGCTCACCCGGTTGAGCTCCGACGTTCGCTGGACCACCGATCTGGGCAACGCGTTCCTGGCACAACAGGCCGACGTGATGAACGCCGTGCAACGGATGCGCGGCCGAGCCGCGGCCGCGGGCAAACTCAGGTCCAATGGACAGCAGACCGTCACCACCGAGATGCAGGGAGACCAGTCGGCGATTGACATTCAACCCGCCAATCCCGAGGTGGTCTACGTGCCCTACTACAATCCCCAGTACATCTGGGGACCGCCAGCCTACGGCTATTATCCTCCGTGGGATTATCTCGACATCGGCTATGGAGTTGGATATGGATTCGGCCCTGGCATTTACCTTGGCGGCTTTTTCGGCGGCCTGGGATGGGGCGGCTGGGGCTGGGGATTTAACTGGTTCGGCCGCGGGCTCTTTCTGAACCCGTTCTTTTTCAATCATTACGGTTTCGGCGGCCGCGGATACGGAGTTGGCGGAGTGTGGGCGCACAATGCCAGCCATCGGATGGGCGTCGCCTATTCAAACCGTGCTCTCAATAGCCGCTACGGCGCAGCTTCGGCGGCCAGCGCCAGATCCTCGTATGCGGGGTCGGCCGCGTCGCGGTATAATTCGGCTCCGCGGGCCAGTGGAGCCCAAGCCGGTGGTTGGAATCATTTCGGCCAGACGGGGTCCACCGCCAGCCAGGGTGCGCGCAGCTACGGCTCCGCCCGAACCAATGGTGCAGGTAGCGCATATCGCTCAAGCCCGGCATATGGTGGCAGCAGCGGATACCGCGCGAGCCCGTCGTACGGCGGAAGCCGCGGCACGCCTAGCTATCGATCCGCCCCAGCCGGAGGCGGATACCGCTCCAGCCCGTCTCGTAGTGGCGGTAGCGTGAGCCATTCAAGCGGCGGCAGCGTCCACAGCAGTGGTGGCGGCAGCTCGCACAGCAGTGGTGGCGGCGGCTCCCACGGCGGTGGTGGCGGCTCCCACGGCGGCGGCGGTCACCGCTAGCGCATAGTCAAGCAGTGTATTCCGGGGGCCGAACCACTCCTCACACGGAGCGGCCCCCGCATTTTGGTCCTGCCTCCAAATCCTCACCCATCCCCTGCCAGCCTCCCGCCGCGTTCCCCATGTTTTGGAGACGCCGCGGCACCTATCTCGCCCAGTAAGCCGCGATCGACTTTCGCCTTCACCGTCCGGCGGTCGAGGCCCAGGCGGCGGGCGGTCTCTTCATAGCTGCCCGTGCGGCTGTAAGAGATTGTGACATAGCGGGTGAGCAACTCATCGGCGGAAAGGCGTCCAGCGCGGGCATCCAGCGCGAATTGCTCGATAGGGGTGTGTGCCCGGGGCCGGGACGGCCGGTAGTTGCGGCGGATCAGCACGTTCTTCACACACTGCTCGAGTTCGCGGTAGTTGCCGGGCCATGCATAATCCGGCGGCAGGTTGGCGGCCAGCCAGTCGAGCACTTCGCGCGCCAGCGTTTCGGCTTCGTCTCCGGCCACGCGGCGAGACATATAAAAGACCAGTTCGCGCAGAACCGCGGGGGAATCGGCCAGTTGCTCGGCTAGCGCGGGCGTCACCACCTGGTCGGAGCATAGGCGGTAATAGAGGTCTTCGCGGAAGCGCGCCTTGCCGATCAGCGCGGCCAGGTCGCGATTGGTGGCGGTGATCAGCTTGCCGCGAAACTGACGGCCGGCGGTGTCCCCGACGGGGTGGAAGGTGCGCGTCTCGATGACCCGCAACAGCTTCACCTGAATGGCAGGGTCCAGGTCGCCGAGCTCGTCCAGGAACACCGATCCCAGCGCGGGACATACTTCCAGCCACCCCTTGCGATCCGCCACCGCGCCGGTGAAGGCGCCCCGGCGATGGCCGAACAGCTCCGATTCGACCAGGGTCGGCGAGAGGGCGGAGATATTGATGGGGAAGAACCCGCAGTCGTCGGCGAAGGAGAGACGCCCTTCGTCGAAGGGGACATAGCGGGATTGGGCGATGGCGCGCGCCACCAATTCCTTGCCGGTGCCGGACGGGCCGGTGATGAGTGTGGCGAACTCGCCCATGCGCGCGTAGAGCGTGCGGCGGTAGCGGCGGATATCGTGGGTGAAGATGGACTGCCAGATGGAGGCGCGCAGGCGGGCGGCCGGCATGGAGCTGCCGATGATGTCGCGGAACACCTGCTCGAAGGCGCACTGGATCTGGCGGAAGCAGGCGAAGGTGTGGCGGGGATCGTGGCCGGTGGGGAAGCGCACGCCGTCGATGTGGAAGAAGTGGCGCCAGTCGGACAGGAAGTTGTTGTAGAAGCGCCATCGGGCGGGGTCGCTTTGGGCGGCGGCGGGTCCGAAAGCGGCTGCGAAAAAATGGCTGTAGTAACGCTGATAGAGGATGTGCAGAACCGCGTCTTCATAGAGCACCAGGTCCGGCGGCCGGGTCTCCACGCCCTCGCGGAGCCGAGCCTGAAGCTGCTCCACCAGCGCTTCGACGCGTTCGGCGATGCGGTAAACGTTGACGCGCGGCTGCTCGGGGTCGCGCACGTGCTGGCTCCATACGGGCTCGCCGGCTACGAAGGCATCCCCCAGCGCGGCGCGTTCGAATTCCACCCGTTCGGGCAGAAACGGGTTCGCATAGGCGAGTTGGGAGACGGCGCCGAGGAAGGCGCGGCTTGGCGGAGTGAGGAAGGGCATCGGTACATTTATTGTACGGATAGTTATGGTTGGCCGATTGACAATCGGCCGCAGATTACCAATCTGCCCCACGAAGGCGTCCTCAGTTTTATGCCGGATGGAATCGCGTTACATTGGGCGGGAAATCGCGATTATTAAAAAGCGACAGGAGCCTTGATGAAGCCCATCAATCGCCGTTCTCTCATCGCCTGCGCGTTCGCCAGCGCCGGTCTGACTGCTTTCGACCGCGCCGCCGCCGCCGCACAGGAGCGCGCAGGAAACGACGCGCCTATTTCTCCGAAGGACAACCTCAAGGTCACCAAGCTCGAAACCATTTTGGTGAAGCCACGCTGGTTGTTTCTCAAAGTACACACTAACGCCGGTATTGTCGGCCTGGGTGAGCCGATCACCGAGGGCCGCGCCCTCACGTGCGCCGAAGCGGTAAGGGAGATCGAGCCGTATCTGATTGGAAAAGATCCGCGTCGCGTGGTGCATCATTGGCAAGCGATCTACCGGCACGCGTTCTATCGCGGGGGACCGATCCTGACCAGCGCTTTAAGCGGCATCGACCAGGCGCTCTGGGACATCAAGGGCAAAGCTCTGGGAGTGCCGATCTATGAGTTGCTCGGCGGACCAACGCGCGAGCGGGTTCGCGTTTACGCGCACGGCAATTCGCCGGAAGCTTTGCGGGCAGGCGTGGCGAAAGGCTTCACCGCGTTTAAGACAGGCCCGGCCAAGAAGCGTCCCGCGCGGTACATTGAGACTCCGGCGGCGGTCCAGTATGCTGCCGAGCAGTTCGGCGAGCTGCGGCGCGCGGTGGGCAACGAAGTCGATATTGCGATCGATTTTCACGGCGCCATCAGTCCGGCCACAGCCAAGTTGCTCATCAAGGCGCTCGAACCGTATCAACCCATGTTCGTCGAAGAACCCATCAACTGCCAGGAACACGATGTGATGGCCGAGATCGCCCGAGGAACCTATCTCCCCATTGCCACCGGCGAGCGAGTTTTCACCAAGTGGGGCTTCCGCGAGGTTTTGGAGAAACGCGCCGCCACTGTGTTGCAGCCGGATATTTCTCACGCCGGCGGCATCACGGAAGTGCGGCTGATTGCCGGCATGGCGGAAGCCTACTACGCCACGGTCGCGCCGCATAATCCGCTCGGTCCGATCAACCTCGCTTCCGGAGTGCAAATAGCGGCGTCCATCCCAAACTTCCTATGCCAGGAGCAAGTGACCCTTGGCGAAGGCTATCTCAAGAAACCATTCACCGTGAGCAACGGGTTTCTGGACCTGCCGACGGGTCCCGGACTGGGCATCGAGCTGGACGAAAATGCGCTGGCAGACAAGATTGGTCATGACTGGCGGAATCCTGAAGCGTACGACGCCGACGACGGCGCGGCAGTGGATTGGTAGCCGGCGCCGTTTGAAGCATCCAGGCATCCGCCATGGCCAACGACGACGCAATTGTCAGGCTCGCAAAGCAAATCGACGCGGCGCGCAAGTCGGAGCCCTCCTTGGTGAGCGCGGAAGAGGTCGCCCGGTTGCGCCGTCAAGGTGCATGCCAGCTTCACCAGATCTGCGCGGAGTTCGTCTCATCGTTGAACAGCATGCTCTCGGATTCGGCGCTCGATCTCTCGCCACTCACGTATGCTCCAGAGATGTTCCGCGAGTCCGCCGTGAACCTCATCCAGATCGGCGCCCAGGGGCGCGAGATGCAGATCGCCTTCCAGGCCACTCCGCAGCTTTTTTCCACGGAGAAGTTTCCCGTCCCGTACGTCCTGGATGGCGAAGTGCGCACCTACAACCAGAAGATGCTCGAACGCTTCGAGATCCGGAGCTACCTGCTATTCTTCTGCCTGAATGAGAACGCCGCGGTCTGGCGCTTCTTTGACTGGCGAGGCGGTGGCACGGCGGCGGTCGACCGCGACCTGCTGGCGAGCCTGATGGAACGACTCTTCTGAAACGAGCAGAGCGCCCTGCATCTGGCGCATACCTGCCGACAATGCAGCCGGGGCCCGTTCCACCCGTCAAGGTTGGGGACAGGTTAATTACTCTTGAGGTTCGCTTTTCCATCGGGGCCGATGTGGGGCGGCCAATCTTGGCCGCAGCCGCCTTTTCAGGCGGCCAGGGCCGGCTGAAAGCCGTCCCCAGAGGGGACCCCAGGGCAGAATGCCCGCCACAAGGTATATCTTGGTAAAACGATTGCCGGCTCACATGGCCGCACGCGACGGCGGCTATCTCATTTTGGAAGGCAACTTAATGGTCCTGCCGGCAACCATGAAGGCGCCCCTTCCGAGATGATGAATGGTCCGCGGCCGTTTCACCGAGGGGTCGATCCACGCTTTGATTACCTCAACGATGAAGAGGCAGTATTTGGCGGTCATCCTCGTATCGACGACCTTGCATTCGAGATTCGCATAGCACTCGGCGATCAGTGGCGCCTTGACCAGCCCGGCCGGCGCCGGCGTGAGACCAAAGGTCGCGAACTTGTCGGTTTTGGCTCCAGATGTGTTCCCGCAGCCCACCACCTTCGCCGCCAGCTTCACCGTCGGGATGTTGATGACGCATTCTTTGGTCGCCTTCAAGATGCCGAAGGTGTAGTTCCTGTTACTGATCACGCAACCCACCAGCGGCGGTTCGAACTCGATCATCGTATGCCACGACATGGTCATGATGTTGGGCCGCCCCTTGCGAACGGTCGTGACCATCACGACCGGCCCAGGTTCAAGCAAAGCCGTAAACCTTGGACAGAGGAAAGAGTCTTTTTGCCATTATTGAGGCTCGCATAATACAGTGACAGCAACTTAGCCTTTGTGGGGCGGGCAATTTTGCCCGCAGCCGGCTTTCAGCCGGCCTGAGCCGCCTAAAAAGGCGGCTGCGGCCAAGATTGGCCGCCCCACATCAGCCCCGATGCAGAAGGGCGCATTTCTCGCGAAAACTCGAAGAGCCAGGGCGAGGCCTCTGCGCTATATCGGTACGGTCTCCTCCGCGTCGGCGACCGTTCGGTATCGCGTAAACACGTCCTCGATCTTGCACGTGCGAAACAGCTCCCAGATCCGATCGTTTAGGCCCGCCAGAAGCAGGCGCCTGCAATTCCGCTCGAACGATACGTACGCGCCAATCAGGACGCCCAGGCCGCTGGAGTCCACGGACCGGACCTGGCTCATATCGACCACGAGCGTAGCGGACTCATTCTGGCGCACGGAATCGCGAAACTGGAAAGCCGTGTCGGCATTCAAAACTCCCTGCAGCACCATGACTTTTTCGCCAGGGCGCGGACCATCGAGGAGCAACATCTTGAGTTTGTCGCCGGCCATTACAGCGTGGAGTGTATCACCTTGCGGGCTTGGCCGCGCTCGCCGGGCCCTGAACGCTTTGCAACAGGCGCAGCATCTCCTCGGATGCCGGACCGTCGTGGGCGCGGTTCAGCACGCCGTAGTCCTCCAGATCGCCGAATCTCCTGGTGTGTCCGCTGAGCTGTGTCCCATTGAGCGGCCAATAGCACCAGTCCAGATCGGTCTCGCGAAGAAACCGAATGAAGTTACGAAACCAGAAGCCCTCCTGCTTTGGATCGGAACTGTCCAGGCAGCGCGGCTGCTGGCAGGTTCCAAACTCGCCGATCCACAGCGGCGTGTCGGATTCCTGGCGGAGGAAGGCCCATTTCGACTGAACTGCCGCTGAGTAGCCGTCGTAAGTGCGGACGCCTTTGATGCTGAACGGGTAGTCGTGCGCAGAGTAGACCAACCGATTTGGCACATTCAGTTTTACGGGCAGACGAGCGAAGCCGCTGAGGTCGAGAGCGTAGTCGATACCCTCGACGAAGATCAGCAGGTTCGGGTTCTCGGCGAGAATCGCGTTGCCTCCGCGCTCGGCGGCGGCGTGCCAATCGAGGGCGGGGTCCTGGCCGCCCCAGGCAGCGCCGAATCGCAGCTCGTTGCGCAGGTCCGCGCCAATCACCGCCGGTTGATTCTTGTAGCGCCGCGCCATGAAGCGCCAGTCGGCCAGCCAGTGTTGTTCCGGATACGCAGGGCTGTGCCAGAGTGCGTTGCCGTCGCCTTCATAGCAGCACCAGTCGGCGCGGCTCACGTGATTGTCCAGGATGACATACACTCCCTCGCGGGCGAGCGCATCGACGGTGAGATCCAGAACTTCCAGCGCACGTTTTCCCCGCAGTGCGGGATTGGCTGCGACCGCGTGGTCCGGGACCACCGGGTTGGTTTCCACGAGTTCGTTGGACCACGGGATGCGGACGCTATTGAAGCCCATGGCCTTCACCTGGTGCGCGATGGCGGCGAGCGGACGATAGGCCAGGCCGCCCACCGAGAACTCGGTGTTATCCGCGCCGTACCAATTCACTCCCGCCAGTTTGACGCGGTGGCCCTCCGCATCCACGATCCAACGATGCGCGGTATGGAGCGGCAGTTTGTCCGCCCGCGCCGGGCCGAGAGCGGCTAAGAGCACCAGGACAAAAATCGCCATCGGCCTTAGGATACCTGGATTTACTTCGGTAGCGCTAGCGATTGCAAGCGGTCCTTGTCGATCTTGAGGACTATGCCGGCATTGCGATCGGCGACCTCGCTCACTTTGTATTCGGCGGCAGTGCCGAGGACTTGCGCGATCTCGGAGGGAGTCAGCTTATAGTCGTCCGTTAGCCACTGCGCCATGTTAGCGGTGGCCGCGCGGAAGGCGTCGTCGAGCGAGCCGGCAAGCCCCATGGCCATGATGTGTGTACCGGACTCCACGCGGGGACTCATGATGGACTTGTGCGGCACGACGTCCACGGTGAACTCCACATCCATGGAAGTTTCCAGCGCGTTACCGTTGAGCTCGCCGTCGCCTTGCGCCGCGTGGCCGTCGCCGACATATAGGAGAGCGCCGGGGACATTCACGGGCAGATAGACGGTGGCACCCTCGACGATTTCATTGAAGTCCATGTTGCCGCCCCAGCGGCCGGAATCGCCGGTACCGGGAGGCGCTTGGGTGGAGCGGGGCGCAACCGCTACGCATCCCAACATGGGCCGGAGCGGCACCGTGTAGCGTGCCAGGTGCTCGCCGGGCTTCTCCGTGGTGGCGACGCCGTGCTCGCGATCGAGATGCCAACGCACGTTCTTGAAGCCGTCCTTCATCTTCACGGCCAGATCGCTGTCCACAGCGCGGTCCACGATGCCGTCATCGCTGATGGCCCAATCGCGATTGAGACGCAGGCGCGTAAGGTGCACCACCAGAATGTCTCCAGGCGCCGCGGTTTCAATGTAGAAAGGTCCGGTTTCAGGGTTACCGCCGAGGACGCGTGTGACACCCTTTTCGTCGGTGCCGCCGGCGTCGACGGTGGTGGTGTGGATGCTGTCACCGGGGGAGACGGCGAGCACGGGTTTGTTGGTGGCCGAGAATTGGCGATGAAACGTGGATGGCGTGAAGTCGTGGCGCTGAGGCGCTCCGGTGCGACGCTGCGGAACCAACGTGGCGGTGAACCGATGCGTTGTGGGGTGCTCCTTGTCATCGCCGTCGACAAAGACGATAGATCCGGAGATGATGCCGGACTGGACCGTGGCGGTGAGGTCCTCGGTACCACCGCGATCGTCTTTGGCCAGAAAGTGGAGGGAGCTGCCGGTGAGAGTTCCTTCCAGTTTGTCACCGTCAAAGGTGCCGGTGAGCTTGTCTCCCTGCTGGCTGAGATCCATCGGAAAGTCGATGGGCGTGCCGTAGAAGTCGGCGGTGGCATACCATCGTCCGCTCACGTCGGGGGATTGGGCCGGCAGAAGCGCGGCGGCCAGGAGCAATAGGGACAGGGGTTTGCTCATATTGTTTCATTTTAGACGAGCGGAAATGCGAAATGGTTGGGTTGGAGGAACTGCGAGCGTGTCATAGTGCGTGTCATAGTGAAGGATATGCCCGTGACAATCGAAAACCAAGTCGTTCTGGTGGTCGGAGCTTCGAGCGGTATCGGCCGCGAAACGGCCGCGCTATTCGCGCGAGAGGGCGCACGCGTGATGGCCTCCGCACGGCGCCAGGAGCGCTTGCGCGAATTGCAGGAATCCCTGGCGCGCGAAGGCCGAGCCCTGGAGACACTCGCCGCAGATGCAGCGGACGCATCTCAAATGGAACACCTGGCCGAACGCACTCGCGAGCGCCTGGGCGAAATCGACGTCCTGGTGTTCGCCGCTGGAACCAATGTCCCGGATCGCTCGATGAAACGGCTGACCACGGACATTTGGGATATGGTGTTACACGTCAACCTGAACGCCGCTTACTACATTACCAGGGCGGTGCTTCCGGCTATGCGGGAGAGAGGCGCCGGCCATTTGATCTACATTGCCTCGGTATCCGGCCTCTTCGCCGACGTTTCCGGCGCAGCCTACCAGGCTTCCAAGCGCGGTCTGCTGGGGCTGGCTCACGCCATCCGTGTCGAGGAAAAGGAGAACGGCATTCGG
>Ga0182016_10002072_pt1 | contig 23905 bp, 18 predicted proteins | sample 712S2MmetaG_FD_120491 | JGI IMG/M metagenome (GOLD analysis project Ga0182016, IMG submission 120491) | Permafrost microbial communities from Stordalen Mire, Sweden - 712S2M metaG | ecosystem: Environmental > Terrestrial > Soil > Wetlands > Permafrost | place: Sweden: Stordalen | collected... | reverse complement strand
GAACGTTGTCAACGACATTCCCCTCGCAATCCTGTCGTCATAGGCGTAGGCAATCACGAAGCCGCTCAGCAAAAAGAAAAAATCGACGGCCAGATAGGCATGCGGCAGCAGGATGGCCGCCGAGAAGTGTTCACTCAAGTGCAGCAATACGACGCACATTGCTGTAATGCCACGGAGCCCATCTAGCGCAAGAAAGTGTCTTTTAATTCCAGCCATGTCTTCAGTCGGTGAAGGGTCGCGTGGAATCGGCCTCTTATTACTTCTTGCCGGCGCTATGTGCCACCTTTAACCAACGCTGCCGCGTTGAATCTGTACTTCGCGTACCGGTTTAATTGGTGGGTGCTGAGAGGCTCGAACTCCCGACATTCGCCGTGTAAAGGCGACGCTCTACCAGCTGAGCTAAGCACCCCTGACCTTAAGCGCGCCCCTGATTCTATCAGCGCGCCGGATCAGTGCGCCTGTACCTGGCTCTTGCCGCGCCCCCGGGGGCGCCGCGCCGGTTTAGCCGGCGGCTCTTCGGCCGGTGTCTCCACCCGCGGGGTCGGCTGGCGCGTCAGGGCAATCTGCAGTACCTCATCGATCCAGCGCACCGGCTTGATCTCGAGTTTGCCCTTGATGTTGTCCGGAATCTCCACGAGGTCCTTCCGGTTCTCCTCGGGGATCATGACCAGGGCCACACCGCCGCGCTGGGCGGCCAGCAGCTTTTCCTTCAGTCCACCGATCGGCAATACCTCGCCGCGCAGCGTGATCTCGCCGGTCATGGCCACATCGGATCGAACCGGAATGCGCGTCAGCGCCGAGACCAATGCGGTGCACATGCCGATGCCGGCGCTCGGGCCATCCTTCGGCGTGGCGCCCTCGGGCATGTGCAGGTGCACATCGTTCTTCTGATAGAAATCGAGATCCAGTCCGAGCACGGCGGCGCGGCTGCGCACCACCGACATCGCGGCCTGAATGGACTCCTGCATGACCTCACCGAGTTGGCCGGTGTGCAGCAGCTTGCCCTTGCCCGGCACAACCGCCGCCTCGATCGTCAGCAGTTCGCCACCCACCTCGGTCCATGCAAGGCCTGTGACCTGACCGATGCGGTCGAGCTCTTCGGCCTTGCCGTAGCGGAAGCGCCGGACACCCAGGTACTTGTCCAGATTGCGCGGCGTCACCGCGATGCTCGAGGTGCCCTTGCCCACCTTGTCGAGCAGTAATTGCTTGACGGCCTTGCGGCTGATCTTGGCCACCTCGCGCTCGAGATTGCGCACGCCGGCCTCGCGCGTGTAGTAGCGCACGATATCCAGGATGGCCGGATCCGATAACTTCAGCTCCCCGTCCCTGAGGCCGTTCTGCTTGACCTGCTTCGGCACCAGGTAGCGCCGGGCAATGTTGAGCTTCTCGTCCTCGGTGTAGCCCGGCAGGCGGATCACTTCCATGCGATCGAGCAGCGGCGGCGGGATATTCAGCGAGTTGGCGGTGCATACGAACATCACCTCGGACAGATCGAAATCGACCTCGAGGTAGTGGTCGTTGAAAGTCGCGTTCTGTTCCGGGTCCAGCACTTCGAGCAGTGCGGAGGACGGATCGCCGCGGAAGTCCATCGCCATCTTGTCGACTTCGTCGAGCAGGAACAGCGGATTGTGGACGCCGGTCTTGGCGAGGTTCTGCAGAATCTTGCCGGGCATCGAGCCGATGTAAGTGCGACGATGACCGCGAATCTCGGCCTCATCGCGCACGCCGCCCAGCGACATGCGCACGAACTTGCGATTGGTGGCGCGCGCCATGCTCTGTCCGAGCGATGTCTTGCCGACACCGGGCGGACCGACCAGGCACAGGATCGGGCCCTTGATTTTCTCGACCCGCTGCAGCACCGCGAGGTACTCGACGATGCGCTCTTTGACCTTATCGAGCCCATAGTGGTCCTCGTCCAGGACCTTCTGCGCATTGACGATGTTCTTGTGCAGCCGCGTGCGCTTCTTCCACGGCACTTTGACCAGCCAGTCGACGTAGTTGCGCACCACGGTCGCTTCGGCCGACATGGGCGACATCATCTTGAGCTTATTGATCTCGGCGGTGGCCTTGTCGCGTGCCTCCTTGGGCATGCCGGCTTTGGCGATCTTCTGCTCGATTTCGGCGATCTCGTTGGTGCCGTCCTCCATCTCGCCGAGCTCTTTCTGAATGGCCTTCATCTGCTCGTTGAGGTAGTACTCGCGCTGGCTCTTCTCCATCTGCGCCTTGACGCGGCCGCGGATGCGCTTCTCGATCTGCAGCACATCCATCTCGCCTTCGATGGCCACCAGCATGTGCTCGAGGCGCTTGCGCACGTCGAGGATCTCCAGCACTTTCTGCTTCTCGGCCAGCTTCAATGACATGTGCGCGGCCACGGTGTCCGCCAGTCGTCCGGGCTGCTCGATGCCCGCCAGCGCGGTCAGCACCTCGGGCGGCACTTTCTTGTTGAGCTTCACGTACTGCTCGAACTGCGACACCACCGAGCGCACCAGCACATCCATCTCGCGTTCATCGTACTGGTCGGCATCCGCCTCGATCGCGATCGTGGCGGAATAGAAATCTCCCGGGTGCAGCTGCTCGACGCGCGCGCGATCGACCCCTTCCACCAGCACTTTGACCGTGCCGTCGGGGAGCTTGAGCATCTGCAGGATGCTGGCGACCGTACCGAAACGGTGCAGGTCCTCCAGCTTCGGATCATCGACATCGGCCTGGCGCTGTGCCACCAGCATGATGCGCTTGTCGGAGCGCATCGCGGCGTCGAGCGCCTGGATGGATTTTTCCCGACCGACGAATAGCGGGATCACCATGTGGGGGTAGACCACCACATCCCGCAAAGGCAGCACGGGGACGGCCACGGGCGCCGCGGTCGGAGCTGGGAGCGATGGAATTTCAGTCACGTGAGCCTCGTTTCACTGGGTGAGACGCCTGAATCAAACTGCCAAAACGAATTGGGGCGCGCCGCCAGATTTCAATGGCGTCGCGCCCCGCACGCAACCTTAACACTCGACCTGTCGTTCAGCCGTGCAGCGATCCGCCTGCCCTCCTCGGCTCCTCGACGGCCGCCACCCGGCCCTCATCGGTGCGGTACACGATGTAGGGTTTGGTAGTGCCCTCGATGACGCTGTCGTCGACCACGACTTTCGAAACATTCCGCAGCGACGGCAAGTCGTACATGGTGTCCAGCAGCACGGTCTCGAGGATAGTGCGCAGGCCACGGGCGCCGGTCTTGCGATGCATCGCCTTGCGAGAGACTGCGCGCAGCGCTTCGTCCCGGAATTCGAGCTCGGCGCCCTCCATCTCGAAGAGCTTGCGATACTGCTTGGTGAGGGCATTCTTCGGCTCGGTCAGAATCGACATGAGCGCACCCTCATCGAGCTCATCGAGCGTTGCCACGACGGGCAGACGGCCCACGAATTCGGGTATCAGGCCGAACTTGATCAGATCCTCCGGCTCCACATCATGGAACAGGTCCGAGCCGTGCGGCTTGGCATCGGCACCGCGAACTTCGGAAGTAAAGCCGATACCACTTTTCTGCGTGCGGTTCAGGATCACCTTTTCGAGACCCGCGAAGGCGCCACCGCAGATGAAAAGAATGTTGGAAGTGTCGACCTGCAGGAACTCCTGCTGCGGGTGCTTGCGGCCGCCCTGTGGCGGCACCGAGGCAATGGTGCCCTCGATGAGCTTGAGCAGCGCCTGCTGCACCCCCTCGCCGGACACATCGCGCGTAATCGACGGGTTATCGGACTTGCGCGAAATCTTGTCGATTTCGTCGATATAGACGATGCCGGTCTGCGCCTTCTCCACGTCGTAGTCGCACTTCTGCAGCAGCTTCTGGATGATGTTCTCGACGTCCTCACCGACATAACCGGCTTCGGTAAGGGTCGTAGCATCCGCGATCGTAAACGGTACGTTCAACAGGCGCGCCAGGGTTTCAGCCAGCAGCGTCTTGCCGCAGCCGGTCGGTCCGATGAGCAGGATATTGCTCTTGGCGAGCTCGACTTCGTCCTTGGCCCGCGCACTGCCGCGCGTCTGCAGGCGCTTGTAGTGGTTGTACACAGCCACCGACAGCACCTTCTTGGCCCGGTCCTGCCCGATGACATAATCGTCGAGCACCTTGCGAATCTCGTGTGGCTTGGGGAGCTTGTCACGTGCCCGGTCGGCGCGGTCCTCGAGCTCCTCGCGGATGATGTCGTTGCAGAGCTCTACGCACTCATCGCAGACGAAAACCGACGGGCCGGCAATGAGTTTCCGAACCTCATGTTGGCTTTTGCCGCAGAACGAGCAGTAGAGCAATTTGCCGTCATCGCTACGCCCGCGGGGATCGTCACTCATCAGCAAGCACCTCGCCCGTCATGCACCTTATATAGCATGCGCCCGACCGCCGACGCAAAGAACTGTGTCCCTTGCAAGACCTTGTTATTGGTCGTTTTTGCGCGCTCTATCACGTCTTTGAAGGCACCGGCAGGAGATCGCCCCGTTTTTCGAGCACATGGTCGATAAGCCCATAGCTGATCGCGGCGTGCCCGTCCATGAAGTTGTCCCTATCCGTATCGGTGCGGATCTTCTCCACGCTCTGGCCGGTGTGCTTGGCAAGGATGCGGTTGAGCCGATCGCGCGTACCGAGCATCTCCTTGGCATGGATTTCCATATCGGCCGCCTGGCCCTGAAATCCGCCCAGCGGCTGATGCACCATGATGCGCGAATGTGGCAGCGCGAAGCGCTTGCCGTGGGTCCCGCCCGTGAGCAGGATCGCGCCCATGCTGGCAGCCTGGCCGAGGCAGATAGTGCTGACGTCGGGCTTGATGAACTGCATCGTGTCGTAGATCGCCAGTCCCGCGCTGACGACGCCGCCGGGTGAATTGATATAGAGCGCCACGTCCTTGTCCGGATTCTCCGATTCGAGGAACAGCAGCTGCGCCACCACCACGTTGGCCATGTAGTCATCGACCGGGCCGACGATGAAGATCACGCGCTCCTTGAGCAGGCGCGAATAGATGTCGTACGAGCGCTCTCCGCGGGAGGTCTGCTCGACGACGATGGGAACCAGATTCAAACCACGCTCGTTCATTTAGAGATGTCCTATTGGGATGGCGGTGCCATGTTTCAACGGTTCTGTTTCATCGGGTCTGGCCAAAGCCGGTGAGCTCGCGAAAGCTCGAGGGCTTGTCAACGACCTTCACTTGGCGGAGCGCCCAGTCCAGCGCCTGATCTTCAAGGGCAGAGGATTCGAGCTGCTCCATCGCCTCGCGACTGCTTAGGTATTGGCGCTTCGCCTGCTGCGGGTCCGGATAAGAAGCAGTGATGGCATCGAGCTTCTGTTCGACACGCTCACGATCGACCTTGATGCCCTGCTGGCGCACGATTTCGCCGATCAGCAGCCCCAGCGCCACACGACGGCGCGCGCCGGGCTCGAGCGATTCGCGAGCCGGCGCCTTCGACAAGTCCTGCGTGCCCATGCGGCGCAGCGCCTGCACCTGCAGATCGCGCACTTGGCTGTCGAGCATGCTGCGGGGTACTTCGACCGGATTGTCCCGGTAAAGCGCATCGAAGAACTGTTCGCGCAGGCGGCCGCGCACAGTTTCGGCGAGCTCCCGTTCCATGCTGCTGCGCACTTCCTTGCGCAGTTCGGACACGCCGCCCTGCTGCACGCCAAAGGCGAGCGCGAATGCATCATCGACCGGCGGCAAAATACGCTCCTCGACCTTCGAGACCTTCAGATCGAAATCGGCCAGCTTGCCGGCCACCGACGGTGCGCCGTAGTCGGCCGGAAACTGCGCCTGTATGGTCTTGGAGTCGCCGGCATTCATGCCGATGAGCCCCCGCTCAAATTCGGGCAGCACGCGATGCGCGCCAATCGCAACCTGGAACGCGTCGGCCTTGCCGCCCGGAAATACCTGGCCATCTACGCGACCCTCGAAGTCCACCGTGACCCGATCCCCATCCTGCGCGGCGCGTTGCACTTCGAGGAAATCCGGACGCTGAGTGCGCATGCTCTCGATCATCGCTTCGACGTCCTCGTCGGCGACGGTGGCGACCGGTTGCTCGATTGCGATGCCATCGAGCGGACGCAGCGTCACCTCGGGAAGGATCTCAAAAATAGCCGCATAGCGCAGTTCATTACCTGGCTCGGCGGCAATCGGCTCGATGCGCGGTCCCCCGGCAGGACGCAGCTTCTGCTGGCTGACGGCTTCGGCGAAGGTGCTCTGCACCAGATCATTGACGGCTTCGGCATGGACCTGCGAGCCGAACTGCTGGCGCACCACCGAGAATGGCACCTTGCCCGGCCGGAAGCCTTTCAGGCGCGCCGTGCGCGCAAGGCGCTTGAGTCGCGCATCGACCTCATTGGCCACACGCTCGCCCGGCACCGCCACTTCCAGCCGCCGCTCGAGTCCCTTGGTCGTCGTCACCGAAATCTGCATCTGTCCGCCTGTGATCTTGAATTACCTGCCGTTCGAGCTGCCTGGTGCGAAAGGAGAGACTCGAACTCTCACGGGTTACCCCACTGGCTCCTAAGGCCAGCGCGTCTACCATTCCGCCACTTTCGCGCCCCCGAAACGCGCACGAGTCGGGCTCGGAAGGAATTGGGAATTATACCGAAGATCGGCATCGTCCGACGTGCGCTGGGCCAACTGAGCGGTCCAACTGGTGGCAAGCGCCTACAGCCGTCACGGCGGCGCTTGGGCACAGTGGCCACCGGAAAATCAGCCGGAGACCTCATTATGACCCGATCAACACCTGCTATCGCCGCACTCGGCGGGCTGCTCGCCATCGCCGGCTGTGCGAGCGAGCCGAAACCCACCGCCGAACTGGCCCAGGCCCATTCGCTGGTGGATCAGGCCGAACAAAGTGGCGCGCCGCAATTTGCGAGTGCCGATCTATCCATGGCCCGCAGCAAGCTGCAGCAGGCCGACTCGGAAGCGAAGAGCCATCCGGAACTGTCGCTGCGTTCCGCCCAGGAAGCCACCGTGGATGCGCGCGTGGCGATCGCGCGCACCAACAGCGCCAAGGCGCAGGTCGCGCTACGCGATGTCAACGCCGGCACACAGAGCCTGCGCAACGAAACTGATCGGCAGGGCATGCTGAATGACGGGGCCGCGCCGCCGCCGAATTCGACCATGGTGCCGTCCGCACCCATCACGCAGCCGTAAGAACTATGAACGTCCCAAGGAGAGCCGTTATGGCCACTCATTCAAAACTTTCCCTCGGTATCGCAGGCAGCTGCGGGCTGGCATTGCTGCTGGCCGCCTGCGCCACGACATCCCCCGAAAGCGAGTCGGCACTGGAGCAGGCGCGCGCCGCCGTGCAACGCCTGGAAGCGCAGCCGATGGCGTCGCAAACCGCCGGTAAGGCACTGCAGGACGCGCGCGATGCTTTGGGTAACGCCGAGGCGGCCGAACGCGCGAAGCGGCCGCCCGAGGAAGTCATTCATCTGTCGTATCTGGCCCGCCGCGATGCGGACATCGGCGAGGCTGTGATCGCCGAGCAGGCCTCACGAACCGCCATGGCCCAGGCCCAGGCACAACGCGAACGCGTGCTGCTCGACGCGCGTGAGCGCGAAGCGGCCCTCGCCCGCCAGCAGGCTGCCCAGTCGCAGCAGCAGGCGCAGCTGTCGCAGCAGAACGCGCAGATGTCGGCGCAGCAGGCACAGGAGGCCCAGCAGCAGGCGCGCGATGCGCAGGCGCAGCTGGAGGCGCTGCAGGCCAAGCAGACCGACCGCGGCATGATCCTGACACTGGGCAATGTTCTGTTCGATACCAATGAAGACACACTCAAGCCCGGCGCCGATGAGATCGTGTCGCGCCTGAGTCAGTTTCTGCAGCAGCACCCCGAAGTTAAGGTGCGCATCGAAGGTCACACCGACAGCACCGGCACGGACAGCTACAACGAGGCGCTGTCGCAGCGACGCTCCGATGCGGTGGCCATGGCGCTCGAGCGACGCGGCATACCGCAGTCGCAGCTTCAGTCGGTCGGTCGCGGCAAGTCCGCCCCCGTCGCTGGCAATGATACCAGTGCAGGGCGACAGCAGAACCGTCGCGTGGAGATTATCTTCTCCGATACGCAGGGTCAGTTTGTCGGCAGTTTGTAAGGCTTAACGGGCGCGGAAGCTGGCGCATGGCATAATCAGCCCATGCGCCACTTACGCACCAGCTTGCCTGCCGCCCGACTGGCCGCCCGCTTCAGTCTTGGCACCGTGCTCGCCTTGGGGCTGGCCGGCTTAGGGCTGGCCGGCTGCGAGGACCTGAACTGGCCGTTTCATCGCGCTCAGTCGACGTCCACCAGCTCCCCCGGCGAGGACAATGGCAACGGTAATGCTTCTGAGTGCGCCGATATACGCGCGCAGATCAGGGATAACCAGGAATCACGCCGCGAAGCGCCAACGACCAGCACCGACCAGGATATCGTGAACGCCTCGGAGGGCAAGGCGGACAAGCGCATCGACGATCTGCAAACGCGCTACGACACCTTGGATTGTCCATCCGATGAATCGCCCGGTCGAGGGCGCCTGCCGCCATTGCAACCGGCTCCCGGTGCCGTCAATCGATAACTGATCGGGGGGCGCGGTGCCGCGCTCTCATTCGCTCTTGAAGGCTTCCTTGACGGTATAGACCATACCCGCATCGCGGCAGGCATAGCCTGGAAGTTGGGAGATGGCGTTGCGAAAGGCTTCGCCTCGCAGTATCGAAAGCACGCGCTTCATCGCCTCGATTTCCAGGAATTCCTTGCGACAGACGAAGAAGTAGTCCTCCGTCACCAGTCGCACGAAGTCCAGATCGAACTGCCGCGCGGCTGCCTCGACGCCAAAGCTCGCATCGGCCATATCGCTGGCAACGTAGGCTGCCACCGCCGCGTGCGTGAACTCGAACTGATCGTAGCCGCCGATCTGCGCGCCCCTGATGCCGCGCTGGCCGAGCATCTGATCGAACAGCAGGCGCGTGCCGGAGTCCGGATCGCGATTGATGAAGCGGATAGAGGGCTCGAGCAGCTTTTCGATCGAGGTGATGCCGAGCGGATTGCCGCGTTTGACGATGAGCCCCATCTCGCGCGTCGCAAAACCGATGACACGATGCGCGGCGGGAACCAGCCAGGCCCGGCTGGCGGCAATACTGCTCTGACGCAGCTCTCCCTGCGGCAGGTGCATGCCCGCCAGGTCGCACGCCCCGTGCGCGAGCGAGGTCAGGGAATACTGGTTGCTGACATAGCGCAGATCCACCTCGAGATCAGTCTCGTTGCTGAGCAGTTCGCGCAGCTTGGATACCGCGAAGCCATGACTGGCATGCATACGAATCGTCGCCGAGGGGTGAGGCAGGAATTCACTGATCTCGGTCTCGAGCTCCTGCGCGAGATTCTGCAACAGCGGTCCCAGGCGGGCGTGCAGCCGCTGACCCGCCCAGACGAGCTTGCCGCCGAAGGCGGTGAGGGTCGTGCCGCGTCCCTGCTTGCGCTCCACCAGTGGAGCTCCGAAAAAGGCGGACCACTTCTCGATGAGGTTCCAGGCATGACGGTAGGAAACGCCAGCGCGCGAGGCGGCGTGCGTGATCTTTCCAGTCACACGAATTTCGTTGAGCAGATCGATCATGACGTGCACGGGCTGGGGTTGGTTATCGCGCTTGAAACGCCAGACCGGCTCGATCTCGATTCGAATCATGGAGGAGCCCCTTGAAGTTCGACGCCCTGACCACAGATATATGCAATCACAGACATAATAGCCGAACTCCCATGCGGCTACTACAAGCTTGGCTAGTGAGACCCTAAATAAGCGATATATCTCATATTTTCTATGTTCCCCAGCAGGAGCATATTCGAACTACCAGAACCCAGGCGGTGCACTTTATATGTCATCTGTTGCCTATTTAGATCCCATCGCGAAAGCCACTGGCTCCCGCGTCATCGACAGCCATGACCTGCTCATCGACGGCCGCCGAGTGCCGGCCGCATCCGGTCGGTACTTCGAGACGCTGGATCCGGCAACCGAGCAACCGATCGCGCGTGTCGCCGCAGGTGATGCCGCCGACATCGATGCCGCCGTGCGCGCGGCGCGAGCGGCGCTTCAGGGACCGTGGGGACGGATGCGCGCCAGCGAGCGCGGAGAACTGCTGCTGCGCTTTGCGGATCGCATCCGTGCGCACGCCGAGCAACTGATCGAACTGGAGAGCCTCGACGCGGGCAAGCCCGTCTCCGCCATTCGCCGCCAGGATCTCCCGGCGGTGCTCGACACCCTCACCTATTACGCCGGTTGGGCCGACAAGGTGAACGGCCAGGTGATTCCCGCACGTACCGATGCGCTGACCTACACGGTCCGCGAACCCATCGGCGTCGTGGGCGTCATCGTGCCCTGGAACTTTCCGCTCATGATTGCCATGTGGAAGATTGCGCCCGCACTTGCCTGCGGCTGCACCATCGTTCTGAAGCCAGCCGAACTCACGCCGTTGACCGCATTGCGACTGGGCGAGCTTGCCCTCGAGGCCGGCATTCCACCGGGCGTTCTGAATGTAGTCCCCGGCTTTGGCGCCACCGCCGGCGCAGCGCTGGTCGATCATGACGATGTCGACAAAGTCACCTTCACCGGATCGCCTGCCGTCGGTCGCCAGATCCTGCGCGGCGCGGCCGGCAATCTCAAACGCGTCACGCTCGAGCTCGGCGGCAAGTCCGCCAACATCATCTTCGCGGATGCCAATCTCGAAGCCGCGGTCAAGGCCGCCAGCGCGGGCATTTTCTTCAATGCCGGCCAGGTGTGTTCAGCGGGCTCGCGCATCCTGGCGCAGGACGCGATCTACGATGAGGTGGTCGAACGCCTGCGCGAACGCGCCCAGGCCGTGCGCGTCGGAAATCCACGCGACCGCGCGACCACCATGGGTCCATTGGTGTCAGCCGTGCAGATGAAGCGGGTACAGGACTACATCGAAGTGGGCCAGCACGAAGGCGCGCGACTGATCACCGGCGGCACGCGCGTGGGTGAGCGCGGCTACTTTCTCAAGCCCACGGTGTTCGCCGACGTCGGCCATGAGATGCGCATCTCCCAGGAGGAGATCTTCGGTCCCGTCGCATCGGTGGTGCGTTTCTCCGACGAGGAACACGCGCTGCGCATGGCCAACGGCACGCGCTACAGCCTGGCGGCCGGGGTCTGGAGCGCCGACATCGGTCGCGTGCACCGCGTCGTGCGTCAGCTCAAGGCCGGCACCGTGTGGGTAAATACGTTTGGGCCCACCGACGTGCGCCTGCCCTGGGGCGGCGCCGGCGATTCGGGCTTCGGACGCGAGCACGGCGATATCGCGTTGCAAAATTTCACTGAACCCAAAGCAGTCTGGATCAACACGGGCTGATTGGCGCACAGCTGGGTAGCAGCAAGCCGAAAGGAAATCTCTAGGGGTGCAAGTACCTTCTAGAGGATGGACATCGACGTCCATCCTCTAGAAGGTACTTGCACCCCTTGCGTTGTGCTTTCCGGTCTCAGCTACCCAGCTGTGCACCCACCTGCACGCCTTGCTCCGCACAGAATTGTGGTGCTGGAATTTTCTTCCCGGTGTCGTACCGTACCCGCAGCAGTTCTATCTGGCCGCCCTGCACGGCGATGAAGATGCTTTTCTCGCCGATGGCCGCCACGGTGCCGACGCCACCTTTGAATTGCGTGAACGTCCGCGCCGGGTGTTTGCACGCCTCGAATGCGTAGAGCTTCTTGCCCTTGAACAGCGACCAGGCGCCGGGGGCCGGGTTGCAGCCGCGTATGAGGTTGTAAGTCAGGTCGATGTGGTGGTGCCAGTTGATCTGCGATTCGGCCGCGCGGCACCAACCCAGGTAGCTGGCCTGCGATTCATCCTGCGCCACCTCGCGCGCGCCGCCGCGCACGACCAGATCCGCCGCCTCCAGCAGCGCAGCGACGCCCATCGGAAACAGTCGATCGAAATAAACGCTGCCGAGCGTATCGTCGGGGCCGATGAGGGTCTGCTTCTGCAGGATGACCGGTCCCTCATCCAGGCCATCGGTCGGACGGAAGATCGTCAGTCCCGTGCGCTCTTCGCCGCGAATGATCGGCCAGTTGATCGAACTTGGCCCGCGATATCGGGGCAGCAGCGAGGGGTGGTACTGGATCATGCCGTGCCTGGGCATCCTCGCAAACGTCTGCGGCACGAACTGCAGCACATAAGCCATGACGCCCAGTTGGACATCGAGGCCCCTGAGCGCGTCGAATGCCTCGGGTATCTTGAGCGACGGCAGTTGATAGACCGGGATGTGCTGCTGCTCGGCGGCGGTGCGCAGCGGGTCGGCCCGCTCGCCGGCCTTCTCGGGCGCACAGAACACCCCTGCCACGGTATCGCCGCGTGCCAGCATGGCCTCGAGCACCGACTTGCCGAAATCCTGTTGTCCGATGATGGCTACGCGCACGCACTCTCTCCTGTCGCTGATTCGAAACCCCATTGACCGAGCGTCGGCGCCCGCGGTCCACCCGCCGACTCATACAGGTACCCGGTCCGGTGCGCCAGGGGCGTCGTGCCGTCCAAGGCGGATGGGGCCACCGCCTTTATGCCGGCTCGCGTATCAGCATCGACCACGGCGCGCTCGAGGGCTTCGCGGTCGACAGCGACCGGGCTGCCCGCGGCGATGCGCAAGTAGACCCGGCCGGTCGCCTGATCGGCGAAATTGACCTCGGCGAAACGTTCGATGCAACGCTGCAGAAAGCCCGTGTTGTGCTCGGATGCCAGCCGCGTGCGGTCCGCGTACAACTGCTCAGGGGAGTTGGCCGCGACGTTCACACGCCGAAATCGCTCGATATCGATCAGTCGTCTCACGTCCAGCAGATTGAGCGTCTGGTTGTTACCGTAGGCCACGGTTCGCGGACGCTCCCCAAGGCGCACACTGTTGTCGAGAAACTCAAAGTGCACCGATTTGTCGCTGCGCCGGATCCACGTGAAGAAAAGGTCCGGCATGCCAGCATAGGCCTCGACGCTGTGGGCCAGCGTATCGCCGACGGCCTTGTAGCGTCCGAATTGCAGTCCACGATCCCAGGCCCGCTCGACCAGCGACTCCGGTGACGTGATGACAAAGAACAGGTACACGGTTTGCCCGAATCGCGTCAGCAGGTTGCTGCCGGCCTCATTGGAATTTGGGGCAAAGCTATCGAACCGGAAACGATCGATAAGCAGGTGCGACATGTCGCCGCGCTGGTACTTGCGCGCCATGTAGCGATCGAGCTTGGCATCGATGATCTGCAGCTCATCGCCCGTCATCGCACCCGCGTACTTGTAGTGAACGCCGAGGCTTTGATAATCGAGCAGCTGCTTGCGCCAGATGTCCGGACTGATGAGCGCAAAATCGGCCCAGCTAACGCCTATGTCGCCGGCAAGCCTCTTCTGCAATGGCCGCAGGCTGCTCTTGCCCGCCGCAGATGGTCCCTTGGTATTCATGACGATGGGGCGCTGCTGCGGCGGCAGACGATAGAAACCTTCATTAACCGCGGCGCGCTCGAGCAACGCATCCACGGTGCGGCCGATGGTATCGCCACCGATCTCATTGCAGGCCAGATCGGCGGCCAACGGTCCAATCAGCCCGCTACGCGCTTCCCAACCGCCGCCGTGGCGATTGAACAGCGCGGAACTCACGCGCGCCAGCGCGCGGTACACCGCGCGCTCGAGCTCATCCTCGCCATTGCGGGCGCGCTGTTCGAATTCTGTTATCCAGGCCACATCGCCGATCGGCGCCCCGGTTGGCACGGTTATTGGGGCGCGGCGGGCAGCAAAGCGCGCGAACAACCCCGATCGGGATCGACGCGCGTCGGAAGCGACCGGCGCAGTTTGCCCGACGCTTCGCAGCGCCGCCTGGATGATATCCCCGGCGCGCTGCCGCAGGCGCGCGTACTCCGCCTCGAGGCCAGCCATCGCCGGTTCGATCCACGCCTCGAGCACACGACCCGCCATCTGGCGAAAATTGATGCCGAGATCCTCGATGCGCGAGCCGTCGGGCACCGCGTAGTCGGCACTGATGCGCACCAGCAGTTCGTGCAGCGCCAGGCGCCGAGCCCGGAATGCGACCAGCTCGGTGGCGGGAATCCCCGTCAGATCGTGCAGCTCATCGGCCGCATCGAGACTCGTCAACACATTTTCCGCACGGAACGTCGTGCACAGATGCCTGAGGTCCGCGGGAATCGGCGACTGGATGCCGGGATTCCAGGCCCCGGATTCATCCGCCTGATTCAACGACGCGACTCCTCCAGGGTCTTGCCCAGAAGCTTGGTGAGTGCAAACACCGTATCGATGCAGGGTGTCTGGGTACGCGTCAGCCGGGCGAGTTCGACCACCGAGCCGAGCAACGCATCGATCTCCAGCGCGCGGCCGGCCTCCACATCCTGCAGCATCGATGTCTTATGGTGACCGACCCGTTCGGCGCCCGCGACGCGCTTCTCGAGCGGTACGCGGAATTTGATGCCCAGTTTGTTGGCGACGGTCTGCGCTTCGGTCATCATTGCCACTGCGAGCTCGCGGCTCGGCGGATACTGGCAAATGCTGGCGAGCGTCGCGCGAGAGAGTGCGCTGATCGGATTGAAGGTGAGGTTGCCCCAGAGCTTGAGCCAGATCTCGGCGCGAATGTCGTCCAGCACTGGCGCCTGCAAACCACCACCGATAAAACATTGCGACACGCGTGCGACGCGCTCGCTGTTGCTGCCATCGGGCTCACCCACCGGAAACCGATTGCCCTCGATGTGCTGCACGACGCCCGGCGAGACCAGTTCGGCGGCCGGATACACCACGCAGCCGATGACGCGCTCCGGGGGAATCTTCTGCCCGATGATGCCGTTCGGATCGACGCTGCGCACACGCGTGCCGGACAGCTCATCGCCGTGGTGATGGAAATACCAATAGGGAATTCCGTTCTGCATCGGCACCACGACCGTGTCGGCGCCAATCATCTTTGGCACCTCGGGTGCGACCGCTTCGACCTGATGCGCCTTGACGGTGAGGATCACCAGGTCCTGTGGTCCGGCCTCACCATAATCAGCCGTCGCGCGCACGTTCGAGGCGACTTCTTCCTTGCCATCGGCGCCGATCAGCCGCACGCCGCGCGCGCGAATGGCGTCGAGGTTTGCGCCGCGCGCGATGAATGTCACCGCGTTGCCGGCAAGCGCGAGCCGTACACCTACGTAAGCGCCGATGGCGCCGGCGCCGACGATGCCAACTTTCACGGGCGCGCGCGTCCGGCGCAACGCCAAATGGTCGACATCCCAGGCATCCCGGCGCCCGCGCGCTTCCGGCCAGTGCCGCCTGCGGGGTGACAATAATGTCCCCAATCGCGCAAGCTCGCGTTTCCGATTTGATCCACGTGTCTCACCCCCTCAAACCCGCGCTGCAACGCAACCGCTTCAGATTCAGGATTCCTCGATCGGCCGCCAAAGACCGGCCGGATCCTGCCGTTTCAAGCATTCAAAATCCATGCCCGCCAGAAGACCCGATGTTCCTGCTTCGATGCTATCACAGCCGATTTTGAAAGCTTGCCGCGGGCATCGCGCCCCGCTCTCGGCACGGAAAATTATGTGATAGTTTTGTTTGCAGTCGATCCTCGGTACCACTCGAGCGCGCCCATGATGACGCCACTTGCCAACTGCCATTCGCGCCACATGGCACTTGCTGCAATGCTCATCATGCTGCTCTGTCCAGCGATCACGCTAGCTGCGGGCCCAAAACGCGCGTCTGAACCGGACTCCTTAGAGACAGTCGTAGTGCAGGGTCATCGATTCCCGGATCCCGTGTACGACGAGCAGCTCCGGGTGGAGGTGAAGACGGTCTTACACGATGATCCGTTCTTCTACGACGCGCACGTCACTGTCACGGTACGGGATGGCGTCGTTCACCTCGAAGGCTTTGTTCTCGACTACAGCGACGTCACCACCGTGCTGCGAATCATCAAAAGGAAATTTCCCCGCCTGAAGCGGGTGGTTAATGAACTCGAGGTCTCGCGGGGAGACAGCGACGACGGCTGACGTTTCAGCTACCGAGTGACGTTCGAGTCGTCGATGCCGTTACGTTCCAGCTCCATCTCGTCGACGACCTTGCTGACGCCCGGTACAGACTCGGCAGTTCGCTCAGCCTCGTACTGGTCGAAATCGTTCCAGACATATCCGCCCAGATGCACGACGCCGTTATCGGCCTGCACCGTGACGTGCCGGGTGAAAATATGCGTGTTGGCCTTGAGCGCAGCCTCCACTGCTTCCGCGGTCTCCTTGTCGTTGACCTGCTGCTCGGAAGTCTTGTAAGGACCGGTCGCACATCCAGTCGCACCAGCCATTGCGCAAGCCGCCAGCGTCGTGCAGAGCAGGCGTTGAGTCAGTCGCATCATGGACCCCACCTCCGAAATTCGGACGGCGACCCGCCGCCGTCCCATCTCTAAGACCATCGTTCGAACTTGCAAGTTCCGATCCGGAGTTTCCCGGCTTCGAGCCGGGAATCCTCCGGACCGGATACCCGATCAGAACTTGTAGTCCACACCTGTCGAGAAGCCCACTTCATGACAACCGCCCCAGGTCGTAGGACCGGCGCTGCTGTAGTCCGTGAACACGATGTTGGTGCCATCGTGACAGTCGGTCTTGATGCCATGGCCCCCGGCTCCAATGTCATAGTGCGCATTGCCGTCATTGACAGTCTCAGCGGCATCGAAGTACACCGTCAGCTGCTTGTCGAGCTTGTGCTTAAAGGAGAACGTGTAGGAATTCGCCACGTTATCGCCGGCCGCCTGCTCCAACGGATTGTAATTGTGCTGTCCGGCGGGATCCCCCGGCGTCCTGCCGGCATGGGCCCAGCCGATGGCGATCTGGTCTGCACCCTCGTTCAGATCCTGCTCGAGGGCGAGCCAGGTGCCAAAGCGCTCGCGCTCGTTCTGGAATTCCAGGTCCGCAGGCACGCTGCGGAACAGATGCTCATAGATCGCATCGATGGCGAGACCGAAGGGGAACCGGTACTGGCCGCCGTACTTGAAAGCGTACTCGCTGGCGATGTCGGTCAGGTAGGGCGGCGAGCTGACTGCCGCGGCACCCGGATACTCGGCGGCAAAGGCATTGAAGGTACCGAAGTCGATCAGCGGGCTGTTGGTCGCCACCAGGTAATTGTAGTAGGGGCTGTTCGAACCAATGCCGTCACTGTTGCGGTTGACCCCGCGGTGCAGTTCCCACGCAGCCGTCAGATAGAGACCGCCCTTTTCGAACTTGATGTCGGCGCTCCAGGCATCGCCAAAGCCGCCGTCGTCGCAATTATTGAACAGGTTGCCACTCCCTGGGGAATTGCCACCTGTGCAGTCGGGCGATCCGAGCGGGGTCGTGACATTGTTATAGGTCACGTTCTGCCCGGGCGCGAACATCAGATCGACACTGACGCCCTGGATCACCGGCGAGTTGTAGATGATGGCATGGTCGAACCGGGTCCCGAACTCGACGCGGTTGTCGCCGCCGCTGTTGCCCATGATGGTGTTATAGCCACCGAGCTGGCCGTTGAACGGATTCAGACGGTCGGTCGAGGCCTTGTACGGCGAAAACTGTTCGCCGAACTTCAAAGAACCCCAGGTCTTGCTCCTGAAGCCCAGGAACGTGTCGCCCAGACCGATGGCGCCCATCACGGTATTAGACGACTTGGTCCAGGTGTCCTGCAGACCGGGCGCTGCCGACATGTCGATCGAGGTAGACACCTGATAGATGAAGTCGATGTTCGTCTTCGGGATGGTGTGCGATCCGCGGTAACCGATGTTGGAGCCATCGCTGGACATGGCAAGGATGTAGCCGACACGGCCGACCGCCCCGTACCCTTTGTTCGCGCCCCGGACGAGCCCGGAACTCGGATCCAGCGGGTTGGCATAGCTCCAATGATAGGCCGATTTCTGATCGATGCCCTTGGTCGTGAAGTCCAATGAGTCGTCGAGCGTGCCGTAAAAGCCCTTGAGGAACTTATCGAACTTGTCCTCCGTCGTAGCCGGCTTGGCCCCGGCCTTTGCGGTCGACGGCGCTTCCGCGCCCGCGCCGGTCGCCGCAGCGGCGGGAGCCGCGGGAGCCGCGGGGGCTGCAGCTGCCTTGGCCGCCTGCGCCTGCTGCTCCTTCTTCATGGCGTCGAGCTGCTGGGCCAGATCGTCGATACGCTGCTGCAGGATGCGCATGCGGTCCTGCATCGCCTGATCCTGTGCTGATTGGGCGGCACTCGGTTCCGTATACGTGCCGAGAATCAAGCCGGAAGCCAGCACTGCAGCCAGCAATCCGGGCGCCTTTCTGATAACCATGTAATCCCCCCGTTCGTGTGTGACGAAAACCGAATCGTTACCGAACTAGTCCGTTACCCACCATTCAGACGTGTAGTACCCATGTGCCATCGACGCTCCCTCCAAGCCGATCAAACCGCAGGAATCAGCCCGGCCCCGCGCGCCCAGCGATACTTTGCGCCCAGCACGGCCACCGGTATCTCGGTCGAATAGGCATAGGCCGGAATGCCGTGCTGGTACAGGTACTCGGCCGCCTCCTCCACCTCGATATCCCCGGCGAGCGAGGCCACTACGGGCTTCTCGATCCCCTGGGCGCGCATCTGCTGCACTGCCTCCACCATCAGCCGGGCAAACACCATCGGCGGGGTGATGATGGTGTGCCAGTAGCCGAGGATCAGCGCGTGAATGCGCGCATCCTGCAGCCCCAGGCGCACGGTGTTCTGGTAGGTAGTCGGTGGCTCGCCGCCGGTGATGTCCACCGGATTGCCGGCGGCGCCGAACGGCGGAATGAACTTGCGGAATGCCGCGTCCAGATCCGGCGGCATCGCCATGAGCGATAGGCCGTTGTCGACGCAGGCATCCGACAGCAGTACGCCGGAGCCGCCGGCACCGGTGATGATGACGACGTTGTTGCCCTTAGGGGTGGGCAGCACCGGGATGCCACGTGCGAACTCGAGCAGGTCGCGCAGCGAGCGGGCGCGAATCACGCCCGACTGCCGGAATACGTCCTCGTAGATCTTGTCGTTGCCGGCCAGTGCGCCGGTGTGCGAGCTGGCAGCCCGCGCGCCCATGCTGGTGCGGCCGGCCTTGAGCACCACGATGGGCTTCTTCTTCGACACCCGCTTCGCCACCTCGGCGAATGCGCGGCCATCCTTCAGATCCTCGCAGTGCTGCGCGATGATCTGCGTGTTGTCATCCTGCTCGAAGAAGGTAAGCAGGTCATCCTCATCGATGTCGGCCTTGTTGCCGAGTCCGACGATCGCCGAGACACCCATCTTGGCAGAGCGCGAGAAGCCGATGATCGCCATGCCGATGCCACCCGACTGGGACGACAGCGCCGCCTTGCCCTTGACGTCGTAGGCGGTGCAGAAGGTGGCGCAGAGATTCTTCGGGGTGTAGTAGAAGCCGTAAATATTGGGTCCCATGAGCCGCACGCCGTACTTGCGCCCGATCTCGACCAGCTCATTCTGGCCGGCGACATTGCCGGTCTCGGCAAAGCCTGACGGGATCAGCACCGCACCTGCAATCTTCTTCTCCCCGACCTCGATCAAGGCCTTGGCGACGACCTTGGCCGGAATGGCGAACACGGCTACGTCGATCTCACCGGGAACGTCCTTGACGCTCTTGTAGGCCTTCAGGCCCAGGATCTCATCGGCGCTCGGATGGATCGGGTAGATCGCGCCCTTGTAGCCGCCATTGATGAGGTTCTTCATCACCGAATTGCCGATCTTGCCGGCTTCCGAGGAAGCGCCGATCACCGCCACGGCATCGGGCTTCATGATGCGATTCATCTGCTTCACGATGAGCTCGTGGCTCGGGCGATAGCGTGCCGGTGCCGGATTGAAGTCGAGCACGATGCGCACATCGGCCGCGGTTGCGCCGCGATCGGTGGCAAACACCGGATTCAGATCCAGCTCCGAGATTTCCGGAAAGTCGCTGACGAGCACGCTGACGCGCTCGATCATGGTGGCGAGCGCTTCGCGATCCACGCCCTTGGCACCGCGGACGCCGCGCAGAATCTCGGCTGCGGCAATGCTGTCAAGCATCGACAGCGCCTCCTCGTGCGAGGCCGGCGCGAGACGGAAGGTGATGTCCTTCAACACCTCGACCAGAATGCCACCGAGGCCGAATGCCACCAGCTTGCCGAATGCCGGATCCGTCACCGCGCCGATGATGACTTCCTGGCCGCCCTGCATCATCTGCTGAATCTGCACGCCGAGGATTTCGGCCTTGGCGTTGTACTTGCGCGCGTTGTCGATGATGGTGGCAAAGCCCGCCTTGACCTGCTCGGCCGACTTCAGTCCGACCAGGACGCCGCCAGCCTCGGTCTTGTGCAGGATATCGGGCGAGACGATCTTCATGACCACCGGATAGCCGATCCTGTCCGAGGCGGCGACTGCCAGATCGGCGCTCGTGGCCACGGCCTCGGCCGGCAGCGTGATGCCGTAGGCCTCGCAGATGCCACGCGCCTCGGGCGCCGTCAGCGCACTGCGCCCGGCAGCCTTGGCCTGATCAAGCACCTTGCGCACCGCGCTCTTGTCAGCCGCCATCAAATCGCTCTCCCGGTCTGCACGGACATTGATTGCCACACTCAGATCGCCTTCTGACCACGCATGCCGGCGATCTCCGCGGCTGCAAAGCCAATCTCCGCCAGCACTTCCTCGGTGTGCTCACCGAGCAGCGGCGAGCGTGTGACCTCCGTCGGACTGTCGCTCAGCTTGATCGGATTGCCGACCGTCAGGTACTTGCCTCGCTTCGGATGATCAACCTCGACGACGGTTCCGGTGGCGCGCAACGATGGCTCTGCAGCGAGTTCTTCCATCGAGAGAATCGGACCGCACGGAATGTCGTGCTTGTTCAGCTCCTCCATGGCTTCAAATTTAGTCTTCGTGACGGTCCAGGCCTCGACGGCCGCGAATACCTCCTTCAGGCGCGGTAGCCGCGCGCTGGGCGTCGCGTAGTCGGGATCGGTGATCCATTGTTCTTTGCCGATCACGTGGCAGACCTCCTTCCAGACCGGCGCCTGCGTAATAAAGTAGAGATAGGCGTTCGGATCGTTCTCCCATCCCTTGCACTTGACGATCGAGCCGGGCTGGCCGCCGCCCGAGGCATTGGCGGCACGCGGCACCGACTTGCCGAATTTGCCGTGAGGGTATTGCGGGTATTCCTTCATCACCCCGGTGCGTGCCAGGCGCTGCTGATCGCGCAGCTTGACGCGGCAGAGGTTGAGCACACCGTCCTGCATGGCCGCGAGCACTTTTTGTCCACGCCCCGTGGTATTGCGTTGATACAGCGCCGCAACGATACCGAGCGCGAGGTGCAGTCCCGTGCCGCTGTCGCCGATCTGCGCACCGGTCACCAGTGGCGGACCGTCGTCGAAGCCGGTGGTCGAGGCCGAGCCGCCCGCGCACTGGGCGACGTTTTCGTACACCTTGCAGTCCTCGTAGGGCCCGGGGCCGAATCCCTTGACCGAGGCCACGATCATGCGCGGGTTGAGCTGCTGCACCCGCTCCCAGGTAAATCCCATGCGATCGAGCGCTCCGGGCGCGAAGTTCTCGACCAGCACGTCGCAATGCTGGATGAGCTTCTCCACCACGCGCTTGCCTGCCGGAGTCTTCGAATCGATGGTGATCGAGCGCTTGTTGTGATTGAGCATCGTAAAGTAAAGGCTGTCGGCGCCCTCGACGTCGCGCAGCTGTTCGCGCGTCACATCGCCCACGCCTGGTCGCTCCACTTTGATGACATCGGCGCCCAGCCAAGCGAGCAGCTGCGTGCAGGTGGGTCCCGATTGCACATGGGTGAAATCGAGGATGCGAACGCCGTCCAATGCCTTGCCCATTCCGCTCAAACCTCTCGCTTACTTGTACATCGTCTGATTCTTGGTGCCGGGAGCGTACTCGCGCGGATCGACCCAGATATTGATCACCGCGCTCCTTCGCAGCCGCTGCACCGACTCGCGCCCGCGCTGCAATGCCGCGGCGATCTGCGCCGGGTCGCGCACTTCCTCACCGTAACCGCCGAGCATTTCGGCAAATTTGCTGAACGGCACATCGCCGAGCAGATTGCCGACGCTGCCGCGCTGCTCGCCGTACTTCGCCAGCTGGCCGTAGCGGATCTGGTTCATGGCCGAGTTGTTGCCGATGACGGCCAGGTACGGTACGCCGAAGCGGTTGGCTGTCTCCATATCGAAAGCGGTCATGCCAAAGGAGCCGTCGCCGTAGTAGCACAGCACCTCCTTGTCCGGATTGGCCAGTCCCGCCGCGATCGCAAATCCGGTGCCCACGCCCAGCGAGCCGAGCGCCCCCGGATCCATCCACTGTCCCGGACGCCGCGGCCGCACCGCCTGCGCCGAGATCGTCACCACATCCCCACCATCACCGATGTAGATGGTGTTGTCCGCCAGGAACTCGTTGAGCTCATAGGCAACGCGATAGGGATGGATCGGCGTGTTATTCGACTTGAACAGCGGCATGAGCTTCTCGGTGGCCGCGGCCTCCGAAGCGGTCAATTGCTTCATCCATTGCTGCCGCGCCTGGCGCTTGTCGTTCTTGAGGCGGCCCGTGGCCGCCTGCAGCACAGCGCCCAGGATGGCGCCCGGATCGCCGACCAGTCCGAGCGATATATCGCGGTTCTTGCCGACCGTGCGGTAATCCATATCGATCTGCACCAGCGTCAGGTTCTTGCTGATGCGCTTGCCGTAGCCCATGCGGAAATCGAACGGCGTGCCGACGATGACGATCACATCCGCGTTGGCGAAGGCCTCGCCGCGCGTGCGATCGAAATGATGCGGATCGCCCGGTGGCAACAGCCCGCGGCTGCCGCCGTTGAAGTAACCCGGAATGTCCAGGCCGCGCAGCAGCGCGATGGCCTCGTTGTGGCCGCGCGCGGTCCACACCTGCTGCCCGTAGAGAATCGCGGGCCGTTCGGCTGCCACCAGGATATCGGCCAACCGCTCGATGTCGCGCGGATCGCCGATCGATTTGGTGGATGCCCGATACCTTCCGGGCTGTGGGATGACGGCTTTCGTTATATCGACCTCCCGATCCAGTACATCGCGCGGAATTTCCAGGTACGCCGGTCCCGGCGCGCCATTGAAGGCCTCACGCGCCGCCATCGAGATCATGTCCGCGATGCGCTCGGTGCTCGAGACCGAGGCGGCAAATTTCGTGATCGGTGTCATCAGATCGACGTGAGGCAGATCCTGCAGCGAGCCCATCTTGTGCTGCGTCAGCGCGCCTTGGCCGCCGATGTGCAGGATAGGGCTCTCCGAGCGAAACGCGGTCGCGATACCGGTCACCGCGTTGGTGCAGCCCGGACCCGCGGTCGTTACCACGCAGCCGAGTTTGCCGGTCTGCCGCGCATAACCGTCCGCCGCATGCGCGGCCACCTGCTCATGCCGAACATCAATGATGCGGATGCCCTCATCGACGCAGCCATCGTAGATATCGATGATGTGGCCGCCGCAGAGCGTAAATATCGTATCGACGCCCTCATTCTTGAGCGCCTTGGCCACCAGGTGGCCGCCCGAGACGAGTGTCGCATCCTTACTCTTCGGTTTGAGAGTGTCCTCGGCAGTGGTTGAAGCGGCCGCGCTCGGCGCGGCGACGGATACGGTATTCACGGCTTTCATGCTGCCTCCAGCTTCGGAAAACATTGGCTCTGGACCCGGCGATCAACCGTCCCGCCCCTAGCCTCTGGGCTCGGGGCGCAAACTTGCCCGCTATCGAGCCCCCCCGGGTGCAGGCTGGGCGATGCCAGCCCCGCCGGCTTCCTCGTCCTGGGCATACTTGATGCGACTCGCGGCGAAGTGCCGCACGCGCATCGGCTTGAGGATCACCAGGCCGATGAACGCCGCCAGCACATTGAAGCTCATCGCGATCATGAACACGGTGCTCCAGCCCTGCTTTATGGCCAGCGCCGCGGCGAACGGCACCAGCAGCGAGCCGGCACCCTTGGCCGTGTAGAG
>Ga0182016_10002070_pt1 | contig 23909 bp, 24 predicted proteins | sample 712S2MmetaG_FD_120491 | JGI IMG/M metagenome (GOLD analysis project Ga0182016, IMG submission 120491) | Permafrost microbial communities from Stordalen Mire, Sweden - 712S2M metaG | ecosystem: Environmental > Terrestrial > Soil > Wetlands > Permafrost | place: Sweden: Stordalen | collected... | reverse complement strand
CTCGATCTCGAGGAGTTTCTCGATCGCGAGCACGTAGGCGTGCTCGTTGCACATCATGGACACATAGTCGAGGCGGTCCATGTAGCCGATCGATTGATTGAAGGGCTTGCTCTCCGCGAGCTTCTCGGTGCCGCGGTGCAGGAGCCCGATGTGCGGGTCGGCCTTCTGGATCACCTCGCCGTCCATCTCGAGCACCAGGCGCAGCACGCCGTGCGCCGCCGGATGCTGTGGACCAAAGTTGAGCGTAAGGTTGCGTATCTCCGCCATCGGTCACTACTCGCGTGGGTCGTCGGCCGGCCGCTTGATATCGTGCAGCGCCGGATCGTAGCGGTTGTCGTGGCGGATCACGCGCGGCACGAGGGTGCGCGGTTCGATGCTGACCGGCGCGTAGACCACGCGCTTGAGCTGCGGGTCATAGTGCACCTCGACATTGCCGATCAGCGGAAAATCCTTGCGGAACGGATGGCCGATGAAGCCGTAGTCGGTCAGTATCCGGCGCAGGTCCGGGTGTCCCTTGAAAAGAATCCCGAACAGATCGAATGCCTCGCGCTCGAACCAGTCGGCGCTGGCCCAGATTCCAGTCAGCGAATCGATGACCGGATCCTCGATCTCATCGCACCAGACCCTTAAGCGAAGGCGGCGATTGTGCACAATGGAGAGCAGCTGCGAGACCACCGCGAAGCGCTTGTTGCCGGCCAGGGTATGCGGTGCCGCGCGATTGACGCCGCGGCTGAAACCCGACGCGGTGGCCCCGACAGTGCGCCACTCGGCACGGCCGTAGTCCAGATAATCCACGCCGGCCAGGTCCATGAGCATCTGGAAGCTCAAGTCAGGATCGTCGCGCAGCGTACGGGCGACCTCGAGCAGATCGGCCGGGGCCACCTGGATGGCGATTTCATCGGCCGGTGACGGGTAGCGCTGCGCGCGGTTGCCGAGCGCACGCTCGATCCGTGCGGCCAGCTCATCGATATATGCGGGCACCGTGGCTGTCCTTGCGCTCGGTCAGGCCGCCGCGGCGAAGCGCCGCTCGATCTTGCGCTGCAGCTGGATGATGCCGTAGAGCAATGCCTCGGCGGTGGGCGGGCAGCCCGGCACGTAGATGTCGACCGGCACGATGCGATCACAGCCGCGCACCACGGCATAGGAATAGTGGTAGTAACCCCCGCCGTTGGCGCACGAGCCCATCGAGATGACCCAGCGCGGCTCGGGCATCTGGTCGTAGACCTTGCGCAGCGCCGGCGCCATCTTGTTGACCAGCGTTCCGGCCACGATCATGACATCCGACTGGCGGGGACTGGGGCGAAACACGACGCCAAATCGGTCCAGGTCGTAGCGCGCGGCACCGGCATGCATCATTTCCACCGCGCAGCAGGCCAGGCCAAAAGTCATGGGCCAGAGCGAACCAGTGCGCGCCCAGCTCACCAGATCGTCCACGCGCGTCGTCAGGAAGCCGCGCTGTGCGAAACCTTCGGTGTCGAGAGCCTCTAATCCCACTCCAACGCTCCTTTCTTCCACTCGTAGGCAAAGCCGATGACGAGGATCAGCAGAAAGATGCCCATGCCCAGCAGTCCCTGCGCGCCGACGCGGCCGACCCACACGGCCCAGGGAAACAGGAAGGCGATCTCCAGATCGAAAATGATGAACAGGATCGCAACCAGGTAGTAGCGCACGTCGAATTTGACGCGCGAGTCCTCGAATGGCTCAAAGCCGCACTCGTAGGCGGAGAGCTTTGCGGCATCGCCGCGATGGCGGACTCCGAGCCGACCGAGCACCTTGCCGAGTACCAGGAGCACACCCGACAGCGCGGCCGCTATGCCCAGAAAGATCAGTATCGGCAGGTAGTTTGTCAGCATGCCCACACCGGTATGTAAAAGGGGCGGCATGCTTCGCTCACGCGACCATTGCTTCGCCCCGTTATCTGCATAGTGTAACAGGCAGTTACATCAAATTGGTGCCGACGGGGAGATTCGAACTCCCACACCTCGCGGCGCTAGCCCCTCAAGCTAGTGTGTCTACCAGTTCCACCACGTCGGCTTGATATTGCAGCGTTATTTTGGCAGCGCTATTTGTTGGCGGGCGGCGTGCCGCTCGCAGGTGCCGCGGGTGCGCTCGCCGGCTCGCCAGGCGTCGTCGACGGCGTCGTCGATGGTATGGCAGAACCGGTGGGCGCTCCCGGAAGGACCGGCACGCTGGTGGGCGAATTCGCCGGCGCCGGCTGCTGCTGCAGCTGCTCGAGAATGGTGCCCGAGGCGGCGGCGGCCTTGTGCGTGCCGACGTACGTCAGCGACAGGCTCGTCAGCATGAAGATGCCGGCCAGGATGCCGGTGGCGCGCGACAGCGCGGTGCTGGCGCCACGCGCGCCGAACACCGTGCCGGACGCTCCCGCACCGAAGCCTGCGCCCGCCTCCGCGCCCTTGCCGCGCTGAAGCAGCACCAGGCCCACGATCGAGAAGGCGCAGATGAAATGAATGATCAGCAATACCGAATGCAACATGTACGGTCCCAGTGTCAGCCGCGTGCGGCGGCCACGATACTCAAGAATTCCTCGGCTTTGAGCGAAGCCCCGCCGATCAAGCCGCCATCGACGTCCGTTTGCGCGAACAGCTCCCGCGCATTACCCGTCTTGACGCTGCCGCCGTAGAGGATCGGCAAGGCGTCCGCGATTTTAGCATCCTGGCGCGCCAGCCGCTCCCGGATGAATTGGTGCACTTCCTGCGCCTGCTCCGGGGATGCCGTGCGGCCCGTGCCGATGGCCCAGACCGGCTCATAGGCGATCACAGCGCCGCCGAAGGCCGCGATCCCAGTCAGCGATACCACGGCATCCAGCTGCCGCCCGATCACCTCCTGGCAGCGTCCCGCCTCGCGCTCCGCCAGCAGTTCCCCCAGGCACAGGATGGGCGTCAGGTGGTGCGCCAGCGCGGCGGCGAATTTTCGGGCGACGAGCACATCGTCTTCGCCGTAGATATTGCGCCGTTCGGAGTGGCCGACGATCACGTAGCGGCAGCCGACATCGTGCAGCATCGCCGCGGCCACCTCTCCGGTGTAGGCCCCATGCGCTTCGGCACAGACATCCTGCGCGCCCAGCCGGACGGCCGAATCGCGCAGCAGCCGCGCGACTTCGGACAGGTAGACGAACGGCGGGCAGATCACGCAGGCGACCTGCTCGAGGTGCGGCGAGGCAAGGATGGCTTCGACCAGCGGCCCGTTTGCCGCGCGCGAACCGTGCATTTTCCAATTGCCGGCTACGAGCTTGCGCCGCATCATTGCCGCCCCGCTGTACGCCCCATCTTAGGGCGCGCGGATCATATCGGCGCCTATCGAGGCGCGCAACGCGCCGGGCGACTTATCTTAAGTGGTCACCGGCCTACGCGGGACTGCCGCCCGAACCACCTGCGCCAGATCGTCCGCACAGCTGCGAACCTCGGCCTCGTCCCGACCCTCGACCATGACCCGGATGACCGGCTCGGTCCCCGAGGCACGCAGCACCACCCGACCCTCGCCGGCCAGGTGTTCCTCGATGCGCCGCTGGGCGGCGATGATGCTGGCCACCGTGCTCGGGTCGAAGCGGCTTTCGACTTCGACGTTCAGCAGCACTTGCGGCAGTTTGTCCATGCCGGCGGCCAGTTCGGCCAGCGGCCGGCGGGTCTCTTTCATGATGGTGAGAATCTGCAGCGCCGTGATCAGGCCATCGCCGGTCGTGGTGCGGTCCAGGCTCAATATATGGCCCGAGGTTTCCCCGCCGAGCATGCCCCCGCATTCGACCAGTTTGGCGAGCACGTGCCGGTCGCCGACCGGCGCCCGCACGAATTCCACGCCGAGCCGCCGCATGGCGAGCTCGAGCCCGAAATTACTCATGACCGTGCCGACCACCGGTCCGCGCAGCCGCCCTGCTTTCTTGGCGTGGGCGGCGATGACGTAAAGCAGCTGATCGCCATCGACCAGCCTACCCAGGTGATCGACCATTACCACGCGATCCCCGTCGCCATCGACGGCGACGCCCACGTGCGCCCGCACACCCGGCACCGTGAGCTGCAGCAGCTCGGGCGCAGTCGAGCCGCAGCCGTCATTGATATTGCGGCCGTTGGGTGAGCAGCCGATCGGAACGATGTCGGCATCCAGGTCAGCCAGGATGCGCGGCGCCACCTTGTAGGCCGCGCCATTGGCACAATCGATCACGATCTTCAAACCGGACAGATCCATGCCGGCCGGCAGCACGCCGGCGCAGAATTCCTGGTAATGCTGCTGGGAGGTCTCGGCACGACGCGCGCGGCCGAGTTCGCGCGAGGCACGGGTCGTCGGCGGCGCCGACAGCTGCGCCTCGATGCGCTCCTCGATGTCATTGGAGAACTTGGCGCCCTCGCCATCGAAGAACTTGATGCCATTGTCCTCGTACAGGTTGTGCGAGGCGCTGATCACGACGCCGAGCTTGCAGCGCAGCCGTCGGACCATGTGTGCCACCGCGGGCGTCGGCAGCGGCCCGGTCAGCAACACATCGGCGCCCGCGGCCACGAAGCCCGCCTCCAGTGCCGATTCGAACATGTAGCCCGACAGGCGCGTGTCCTTGCCAATGAGGACCGTGCCGCCCTCGGGCATGATGACGCGCGCGGCAGCGCTCGCCAGGCGCAGCGCGAAATCAACCGTCATGGGATCGGTGCCCACGCGGCCGCGAATGCCATCGGTTCCGAAATACACCCTTGCCACTGCGCGACTCCTTTAGTGCAACTCGCGTCGCATCGCGTTGGCGACACGCACGGCATCCACGGTGGCGGCCACATCGTGCGCCCGCACGATGCGCGCACCGCGTAGTACGGCCACCGTGGCCAGCGCGAGACTGCCGGCCAGCCGCTCACCGGCCGCTCGTCCCGTGAGCGCCGCCACAAAGGACTTACGCGACAGTCCGACACACAGCGGCCGCTCGAGCGTTGCTACATCCTCGAGGTGCCGCATCAGTTCCAGATTGTGCGCGGTGGTCTTGCCAAAACCGAAACCCGGATCGACACACAGGCGCTGCGGATCGATGCCGGCGGCCGCGCAGGCGCGCACCCGCTCCTCGAGATACGCCCGCACCTCGACCAGGACCTGGGCGTACTGCGGTTCGCGCTGCATGTCGGCGGGCTCGCCGCGCATGTGCATCAGGCAGATCCCCAGGTTGCCGGCCGCTGCCGCCTCAATGGCCTTAGGGGAGCGCAGCGCACGCACATCATTGATGAGGTGGGCACCTGCATCGGCCGCACGCCGCATCAGTTCCGGGTTGGAAGTATCGACCGAGATCAGCAGGGGCAGGCGCGCGGCGACGCGCTCTACCACGGGCAGCACCCGCCGGATCTCCTGTTCGCTGTCCGCAGCTGCCGCGCCGGGGCGTGTGGATTCGCCGCCGATATCGAGGATGGCGGCGCCCTGCTCGGCCATTGCTTCGGCATGCGCCAGCGCCGCTGCGGGATCCAGGTAAAGTCCGCCGTCCGAGAAGGAGTCGGGCGTGATGTTGAGCACGCCCATGACGACCGCACCCTCGAGCTCCAGAACCCGGCCGGCGCAGAGCAAGCGCGCGGCGCCAGCCACAGGCAGCGGCCGTGGAGCGGGCGCCGCCATGGGCCGCGTCAGCTCAATGCTGCCCGGCAGGCCGGGCGATGGGTGCTTCGGCCGGACCGCCCACGGGGGTCACGACCGGCTTGCCGCCGCCCGGACCGGTGCTCGGCGTATCGTCCCAGCCATCGGGCGGACGCGGCGTGCGTCCGGCCATGATGTCCTGGATCTGATCGTCGGCGATGGTCTCGTACTTGATGAGGGCTTCGGCCATCGCATGGAGCTTATCGAGACTGGTCTCGAGAATTTCCTTGGCGCGCTTGTAATTGGTCTCGATCACCCGCCGCACTTCCTCGTCGATGGCGTGCGCGGTCTCATCCGATACCTGCTTGTGCTGCGTGACGCTGCGACCGAGGAACACCTCGCCGGCCTCTTCCGTGTAGGTGAGCGGCCCGAGGCGGTCCGACAGTCCCCACTTGGTGACCATGTTGCGCGCCAGCTCGGTGGCGCGTTCGATGTCGTTCGAGGCACCGGTCGTGACGGCATCGTCGCCGAAGATGATCTGCTCGGCGATGCGTCCGCCGAACAGCGTGGCGATCGAACTCTCGAGTCGCCGGCGGCTCATCGAGTAGCGATCCTGCTCGGGCAGGAACTGAGTGACACCCAGCGCGCGGCCGCGCGGAATGATCGTGACCTTATAGACCGGGTCGTGCTCGGGGGTCGAGATGCCCACGATCGCGTGCCCGGATTCGTGATAGGCGGTCATGCGCTTCTCGGCTTCAGTCATGACCAACGAGCGCCGCTCGGCGCCCATGAGGATCTTGTCCTTGGCACGCTCGAACTGATCCATCGACACCAGCCGCTGGTTGGCGCGCGCCGCGAACAGCGCCGCCTCGTTGACGAGGTTTGCCAGGTCAGCGCCCGAGAATCCGGGGGTGCCGCGCGCGATCAGCGAGGGCTTGACGTCATCGCCCAGCGGCACGCGCCGCATGTGCACGCGCAGGATCTGCTCGCGTCCGCGCACATCCGGCAGCGGCACGACCACCTGGCGGTCGAAGCGGCCCGGGCGAAGCAGCGCCGGGTCGAGCACGTCGGGCCGGTTGGTGGCAGCGATGACGATGATGCCCTCGTTGCCCTCGAAGCCGTCCATCTCGACCAGCAGCTGATTGAGTGTCTGCTCGCGCTCATCGTGTCCGCCGCCGAGGCCCGCGCCGCGATGGCGGCCGACCGCGTCGATTTCATCGATGAAGATGATGCAGGGCGCGTGCTTCTTGGCCTGCTCGAACATGTCGCGCACGCGCGAGGCACCCACTCCGACGAACATCTCGACGAAGTCGGAGCCTGAAATGGTAAAGAACGGCACCTTGGCCTCGCCGGCAATCGCACGTGCGAGCAGCGTCTTGCCCGTGCCGGGCGAGCCGACCATCAGCACACCCTTGGGGATCTTGCCGCCGAGCTTCTGGAACTTGCCCGGATCCTTGAGGAAATCGACGATCTCGCCGACCTCCTGCTTGGCCTCGTCCACGCCCGCGACGTCGGCGAAGGTGACGTTGACCTGGTCCTCGCCGAGCAGCCGCGCCCGGCTCTTGCCGAAGGACATGGCCCCGCGGCCGCCCGCGGCGCCCTGCATCTGGCGCAACAGATAGACAAACACCACCAGCATGAGCAACGCCGGGGCGAGCTGCAGCAGCAGCTGCGCGATGAAGTTGGGCTGCTTCGGCGGCTGCCCCTCGATCGAAACACCCGCCTTGAGCAGGTCCCCGATCAGCACCGTGTAGTTGGTCTCGGGGTTATAGGTCTCGAACTGCTGCTTGTCCTTGCGCACACCGCGGATGGAGTCGCCCTGGATCACGACGCTTTCGATCTTGTTGTCGTGTACGGCCGCAATGAACTCGGAATAACGAATCGGCTCGCGTTGCGGTCCGCTCGGTACATAGCGGCTGAACACCAGCAGCAGTACCAGGACGATGACGACCCAGAGCAGGATATTTTTGGTCAGGTCATTCAACTCGATTCACCGTATTGCAAATAAATCGCGGAAATGGGACGGATTTTGCATCAATAGGACGCTACACCATCCGCTTGCCGGAGGCCAGTAAGTATGTTTCAAATCCGGCACCCTGCAGCAGCTTGATCAGGGCGCTGCCATCCGGTTTCAAGAGCGTCTGTGCCATTTCCAGAGCCAGTTCAGCCGGATACATGCTGCGCGGCGTCTCGCCGAGCGGACGAATGGATCTGTAAAATGTTCACGCAGCCAGCGATCGCTGCTCCTGGATCGACGCGCCATATGACGAACATCACTCTAAGCGAAAAACAGCTGCGCTTTCTGCGAGGCCGCGCGCACGCGCTCAAGCCGGTCATCCAGATCGGACAGCACGGACTCACCCCGGCCGTCACCGCCGAGACGGTGCGCGCGCTGAGCGATCACGAGCTCATCAAGGTGCGCGTGCAGGCCGGGGATCGTGAGGCGCGCGACAGCGCCATCGCCTCGCTCGCCGAGCAGACCGCCAGTGCGCTGGTCCAGCGCATCGGTCACGTCGCGGTGCTGTTCAAACCGCGCTCGCCACTGTCGCGGATCCCACTGCCCGAGGGCTGATCGGCGCACACCGTCGCGAGCACGGCCGGATGCTGCAGTGCGGCGTCAGATGTATTTGACCGATACGATCTCGTAGCTGCGCGTGCGGCCCGGAGCGGTCACATCGACCACATCGCCCGAGCTCTTCCCAATCAGCGCGCGGGCAATCGGCGAGGTCACCGAAATCCGCCCGGCGCGAATATCCGCTTCATCTTCACCCACGATCTGGTAGGTGACCGCCGCGCCCTCCTCCTGATCCTCCAGTTCGACCGTGGCGCCGAACACCACGCGGCCCGTGACCGGGAGGCTTGCCACATCGATGATCTCGGCGACGCCCAGGCGTGATTCGATTTCCCCGATGCGGCCCTCGATGAATCCCTGCTGCTCGCGCGCGGCGTGATATTCGGCATTCTCCGAAAGATCCCCGTGACTGCGTGCCTCGGCAATGGCTTTGATCACGCGCGGCCGATCCTCGGACTTCAGCCGCTTGAGCTCCTGGCGCAGCAGCTCCGCGCCGCGCAGCGTCATGGGCGAGCGCTTCATGTGCCGACCTGCGCGTGCAGATCCTGCAGGCGGTTGACGTCGACCTCATCCAGATGATCGAGCGCCTCGCAGGTAGCCAGCGCCGCGGCCAGTGTCGTGTAGTAGGTCACGCGCCGATGCACGGCCTCGCGGCGGATCGAATTCGATTCGAGGATGGCCTGCTTGCCCTCGGTAGTGTTAACGATCAGATCGATCTCGTCGTTCTTGATCATGTCGACGATGTGCGGGCGACCCTCGCGCACCTTATTGACGATGCGGCACTCGATGCCGGCGGCCGTCAGCGTCTGCGCCGTGCCGCTGGTGGCAACGATGGTGAAGCCATGCTCGATCAGGCGGCGCGCCAGCGGTACCGCCCCGCTCTTGTCGCGCTCGCGCACACTGATCAGGCAGCAGCCGCGGCGCGGCAGCACCACGCCCGATGCGCTCTGTGACTTGGCGTATGCCTCGCCAAAGGTGCGTCCTGTCCCCATGACCTCACCGGTGGACTTCATCTCCGGGCCGAGAATCGGATCGGCCTCGGGAAATTTCATGAAGGGAAACACCGCTTCCTTGACCGAATAGTACTTCGGCACGCGCTCGGACAGAACTCCGAGATCGCGCAGTTTGCGCCCCGTCATGACCTTTGCCGCGATCTTGGCGATGGGCACCCCGGTGGCCTTGGACACGAAGGGCACGGTGCGGGAGGCGCGCGGGTTGACCTCGAGCACGTAGACCGTGCCATTCTGGATGGCAAACTGGATGTTCATGAGCCCGATGACATTGAGCGCGCGGGCGAGCTTGCGCGTTTGCGCGCGCATCTCGTCCTGCAGCTCCGCCGACAGGCTGTTGGGCGGCAGCGAGCAGCTCGAATCCCCGGAGTGCACGCCGGCCTGCTCGACGTGCTCCATGATGCCGCCGATCAACACGTCCTCGCCGTCGCAGACCGCATCGACATCCACCTCGATGGCCACATCCAGGAAGCGGTCCAGCAGCACCGGACTGTCGTTCGAGACCTTCATGGCATGTCCCATGTACGCGCGCAGGTCATCTTCGTTGAAGACGACTTCCATCGCGCGGCCGCCAAGCACATAGGAGGGCCGCACCACCAGCGGATAGCCCACCTCGCGCGCCAGCACCACGGCCTGCTCCTCGGTGCGCGCCGTCGCGTTGGCCGGCTGCTTGAGCCCGAGGCGCCGAACCAGCTGCTGGAAGCGCTCGCGATCCTCGGCCACGTCGATGGAATCGGGCGAGGTGCCGATGATGGGTGCACCCGCGGCTTCCAGCGCACGCGAGAGTTTCAGGGGCGTCTGGCCGCCGAACTGCACGATGACGCCGCCGGGCTTTTCCTTGGCGATGATCTCGAGCACATCCTCGAGCGTCAGGGGTTCGAAGTACAAACGGTCCGAGGTGTCGTAATCGGTCGAGACCGTCTCGGGATTGCAGTTGACCATGATGGTCTCGTAGCCCAGCTCGCGCAGCGCCAGTGCCGCGTGCACGCAGCAATAATCGAACTCGATACCCTGGCCGATGCGATTCGGGCCGCCGCCCAGGATCATGATCTTGTCGCGCTTGGTCGGCTCGGCCTCGCACTCTTCTTCATACGTGGAATACAGATACGCGGTCGAGGTCGAGAATTCCGCCGCGCAGGTATCGACGCGCTTATAGACCGGGGCGATGCCGAACTCGCGCCGCTTGGCGCGCAGGGCCGCTTCGGTCGAGCGGGTCAGGACGCCAAGCCTGCGGTCGGAGAACCCTTTGCGCTTGAGCGCGCGCAGACGCTCCACTCCCAGCGCGCTCTCCCCCTCGCGCCGCACGCGCGCCTCCTCGGCAACCAGGTCGGCGATCTGCGCCAGGAACCAGGGGTCGATGGCCGTCAGCTCATTGACGCGTTCGATGTCCCAACCCGCGCGCAGCGCGTCGGCAACGTACAGCAACCGGTTGGCACCCGGCGAGCGCAGCTCGTAGACGAGTTCCTTATGGGCTTCCTCCGATAGCGGCAGGGTCAGGATCGGGTCGAGTCCGTCGAGCCCGGTTTCCAGTCCGCGCAGTGCCTTGTGCAGTGATTCCTGGAAGTTATGGCCAATGGCCATGACCTCGCCCACGGATTTCATCTGCGTCGTAAGGCGATTATTGGCCGCCGGAAATTTCTCGAAGGTGAAACGCGGGATCTTCGTCACCACGTAATCGATAGTCGGCTCGAAGGAAGCCGGAGTCGCGCCGCCCGTGATCTCGTTCCTGAGCTCATCGAGGGTGTAGCCGATCGCCAGCTTCGCGGCGATCTTGGCGATGGGGAAGCCGGTAGCCTTCGAGGCCAGCGCCGAGGAGCGCGAGACGCGCGGGTTCATCTCGATGACGAGCAGCCGCCCGTCCTTAGGGTTGACCGCGAACTGCACGTTCGAGCCGCCGGTCTCGACACCGATCTTGCGCAGCACGGCGATCGAGGCGTCGCGCATGCGCTGATACTCTTTGTCGGTCAGGGTCTGCGCCGGCGCCACCGTGATGGAATCACCGGTGTGCACGCCCATCGGATCGAAATTCTCGATCGAGCAGACGATGATGCAGTTGTCCTTGCGGTCCCGCACCACCTCCATCTCGAATTCCTTCCAGCCGAGCACCGACTCCTCCAGCAGCAGCTCCCGCGTCGGCGAGGCATCCAGGCCGCGCTGCACGATGGCCTCGAATTCCTCGCGGTTGTAGGCGATGCCGCCACCGCTGCCGCCCATCGTAAAGGACGGGCGAATCACGATCGGGTAGCCGATGCTGCTCTGGACGGCCAGGGCCTCCTCCAGGCTGCGCGCGATCTGCGAATGGGGGGTTTCGAGCCCTATCTCACGCATGGCATTGCGGAACCGCTCGCGATCCTCGGCCATGTCGATCGCCTCGCGCGAGGCGGCGATGAGTTCGACGTTGAACTCCTTGAGCACGCCCTCGCGCACCAGGTCGAGCGCCGTGTTGAGCGCGGTCTGCCCGCCCATGGTCGGCAGCAGCGCATCGGGGCGCTCGCGCTCGATGATGCGCGCCACGGTGCGCCAGTTGACCGGCTCGATGTAGATGACATCGGCGGTTTCGGGGTCCGTCATGATCGTGGCCGGATTGGAATTGACCAGGATCACGCGATAGCCCTCCTCGCGCAGCGCCTTGCAGGCCTGCGCGCCGGAGTAATCGAATTCGCACGCCTGGCCGATGACGATCGGGCCCGCGCCAATGATCAGGACACTTTGTATGTCGGTGCGTTTGGGCATGTGGCGGCCTAACGCTCGGCACTCTGCTTGCGCGGGTTCGAGCGCAGCGCACGCAGCTGCTGCTGCAGCCGGCGCACCATCGCCTGCACGAATCCCTCGAACAGCGGCCGCAGATCGTGCGGTCCCGGGCTCGCCTCGGGGTGGCCCTGGAAACTGAAGGCCGGACGGTCGGTGCGCGCGACCCCCTGGAGCGTGCCGTCGAACAGCGAGCGATGCGTCGCGACCAGGTTCTGCGGCAGCGTCGCCTCATCGACCGCGAAGCCGTGATTCTGGCTGGTGATCATCACGCGCCCGGAGCTAAGCTCCTGCACCGGGTGGTTCGCGCCGTGATGGCCGAACTTCATCTTGACCGTGCGGGCGCCGCTGGCGAGCCCCAGCAGCTGATGTCCCAGGCAGATGCCGAAAATCGGCATCTCCGTATCCAGCAATTCGGCGATCGACTTGATGGCGTAGTCGCAGGGCTCGGGATCCCCGGGCCCATTCGAGAGGAACACGCCGTCGGGATTCAGCGCCAGCACATCGGATGAGGGTGTGGAGGCCGGCACCACGGTCACACGGCAGCCCTGGTCGGAGATGAGCCGCAGAATGTTGCGCTTGATGCCGTAGTCATAGGCCACCACGTGCAGTCGCTGCTGCGCGCGCAGCGGTGCCGCATCGCGCCCGATGCTGCCGTCGTTCCATTGATAAGGCGCGCGCGTGGTCACGACCTTGGCGAGGTCCATGCCCTTGAGGCCGGGGAAGGCACGCGCAGCGCGTACCGCGGCGGTCTCATCAAGTTTCTCGCCGGTCATGATGCAGCCGGCCTGAGCACCCTTCTCCCGCACCAGCCGCGTCAGGCGGCGGGTATCGATACCCGCGATGGCGACGATGCGCCCGCGCGTCAGAAATTCATTGAGCGAACCGGAAGCACGCCAGCTGCTGGGCACCAGCGACAGGTCGCGAACCACCAAGCCTGCGGCGTAAATCTGCGAGGACTCCATGTCCTCGGGTGTGACACCGGTGTTGCCGATGTGCGGATAGGTCAGCGTGATGATCTGTCGGGCGTAGGAGGGATCGGTGAGGATTTCCTGATAGCCGGTGATGGCTGTGTTGAAAACAACCTCACCCGTCGTATTACCGGAAGCGCCAATGGAGTGGCCTCTGAAGATGCTCCCATCCGCGAGAGCGAGCACCGCCGGTGCAGCCATTCACGCTCCTTTGCGACACGCAGATGCACAAAGCGGGAGGAGTTCTTTTGGAACATCCTCCCGCCTTGTGCGGACTAACCCGATACTCGGATTACGGACAAAAGTGTAAAGACCCCTACCGTCCCTGTCCACGCCAATCTGCCCGAATTGCTGCCCGCTCACAGGCCTCCCGTGTGGTGCCGAAGCTCCCGGACAGCTCTCCTGCGAGCTACCTAGAAGCTTGTATTAACTGATAAAAACATCACCCATGGCATACCGCCCGGGGGGTTGGCTGGCCAGCCACTGGCCGGCCATGAGGGCACCGCGGGCAAACACACCGCGGTCGCTCACGCTGTGTCGCAGCATGAGCCTTTCCCCCTGCCCCAGGAAGTGCACCTCGTGCTCGCCGACGATATCCCCGCCCCGAACGCTCGCGAATCCGATACGGCCGCCTGCGCGCGCGCCCGTGGCGCCATGGCGCCCATAGAGGGCGGCCTCATCCAGCGCCATGCCGCGCGCCTCGGCCGCCGCCTCGCCGATCGCCAGCGCCGTGCCTGATGGCGCATCGGTCTTATCACGGTGATGCACTTCGATGATCTCGATGTCAAAGCTCGCCGGCAACCTGGCGGCCGCGGTGCTCACCAGCGACAGCAACAGATTCAGCACCGGACTGGTGTTCGGCGCAACGAGCAGCGCGATGCTTTCCGCCGCCGCAGCCATCGGCGCCACAAGCTCGCGCGCCAGCCCCGTGGTCCCGAGCAGCAATGGCACGCGCGCAGCCACGCAGGCCGCCAGCGTCGCCGGCGCCGCACGCGCGCTGGAGAAATCGATCGCGAGTTTCGCCTCCCGCAGCAACGGCGGCAGCGCCGCCGATACCTTCACACCGATGGGCGGCAGCCCGGCGCGCGTCGCGGCATCCTCACCGATGGCGGGACTGCCCTCGGAGGCCACCGCACCGCAGAGTTTCAGGGCGCTGAAGCGCGGCAGCTCACGCAGAATGTTGATGCCCATGCGCCCCGTGGCGCCAATGAGCACGGTGGGAATCACGCCTCGCCGCCTGAGAAGAAGCTCTTTACTCCATCGAGGAAGGTCTTCTGGCGTGGCGAGTGCTTGCTGCCATCATGCTTGAGCGATTCATCGAACTCACGCAGCAGCGCGCGCTGTTCGCTCGAGAGGTGCACAGGGGTCTCGACCACGACCCGGCAGAACAGGTCGCCGCGCGTGGGCCCGCGCACCGACTTCACGCCTTTTTCCTTGAGCCGGAACACGCGGCCCGACTGCGTTTCGGCCGGAATCTTGAGCACGACCTGGCCATCGAGCGTGGGCACCTCGACACTGCCACCGAGCGTCGCGGTCGTGAAGCCGACGGGCACCTCGCAGCTCAGATGTACGCCATCGCGCTCGAAGATGGCGTGCTCTCGCACGCGCACCTCGACATACAGATCTCCTGCCGGGCCGCCATTGCGGCCGGCCTCGCCTTCACCGACGAGCCGTACGCGATCGCCCGTATCGACCCCGGGAGGAATCTTCACCGACAGTTTCTTGGCGCGCATCACGCGCCCCTGACCCAGGCATTGATCGCAGGGATTGCGCACCACGCGGCCCGAGCCACGGCAGTGGGGGCAGGTCTGCTGCAAGGTGAAGAAGCCCTGGGAAATGCGCACCTGGCCGCTGCCCCTGCAGGTCTCGCAGGTGGAAGGGTTCGATCCCTTGGCCGCACCGGTGCCACGGCACAGCTCGCATTCGGTGAACTTCTTGGCATCGATCTCGATCGAGCGGCCGAACACGGCCTCATCCAGATCGAGCTCCGCCTCGTACCGCAGATCCGCGCCGCGATAGACCTGCGGTCCGCCGCCGCGGCGCGCACCGCCGAAGATATCGCCGAACACGTCCCCGAAGATATCGCTGAAAGCTTCGGCGCCCGTGAAGCCGGACGCGCCCCCGCCGCTGCTGCGGCTGGCCTCGAGCCCGGCGTGACCATATTGGTCGTAGACCGCGCGCTTCTGCGACTCCGAGAGCACTTCATAGGCCTCTTTGGCCTCCTTGAATCGCTCCTCGGCGTCGTGATCCCCCGGGTTGCGATCCGGGTGGTACTTCATCGCCAGGCGGCGATAAGACTTCTTGATATCTGCCTCACTCGCGTTGCGTGCGAGGTCCAGGACCTTGTAGTAATCGCGTTTCGCCATGCACCCTGTCCGTTGTCCCGGTTCCGGATGCGCGACAGCCGCCGGGCGCCTCGCGGCGCCCGGCGGCCATCAGCTGCTCCGGAGCTTATTTAGTACGTAGCGGCCCTTACGAGGCCCGACGTCCCTTGTCGCGCACTTCCTCAAACTCCGCATCCACCACATTCTCTTCAGCCTTGGCACCCGCTCCGGCGCTGCCGCCGGGAGCACCCTGCGCACCGGAACCGCTGGAGCCTTCGCCAGGACCGGCGCCGCCACCGGCCCCACCATCCGCCGCCGCACCCTGGCCGCCTGCATAGGCGCGCTGAGCGATCGCGGCGGAGGCGTGTGCCAGGGCCTCGGTCTTCTTCTCGATGGAATCCTTGTCATCCGATTTGAGCACCGAGCGCAGGTCGCCCAGCGCCGACTCGGCCTTGGCGCGTTCATCACCCGTGACCTTGTCGCCAAGATCCTTGAGCGCCTTCTCGACCTGGTGCACGAGCGCATCGGCACGATTGCGCGTCTCGACGAGCTCGCGGAACTTCCGATCCTCGGCCGCATGCGATTCCGCATCCTTCACCATGCGCTTGATCTCATCGTCATTGAGGCCGCTCGAGGCCCGGATGATGATGCGCTGCTCCTTACCGGTCGCCTTGTCCTTGGCCGACACGTTGAGGATGCCGTTGGCGTCGATGTCGAAGGTGACTTCCACCTGCGGCATGCCGCGCGGCGCCGGTGGGATATCGCTTAAGTCGAACTTGCCCAGCGACTTGTTGTCCTGGGCACGATCGCGTTCGCCCTGCAGCACGTGAATCGTCACGGCCGTCTGATTATCATCGGCGGTCGAGAAGGTATTGGCGGCCTTGGTCGGGATGGTCGTGTTCTTCTCGATCAGCTTGGTCATGATTCCGCCGAGGGTCTCGATACCCAGCGACAGCGGGGTCACATCGAGCAGCAGCACATCCTTGACCTCACCGGACAGCACGCCCGCCTGTACCGCGGCGCCCACGGCCACAGCCTCATCGGGATTGACGTCCTTGCGCGGCTCCTTGCCGAAGAAATCGCGCACGTACTTCTGCGCCAGTGGCATGCGGGTCTGCCCACCGACCAGGATGACTTCGGCGATGTCCTTGGGCTCGAGGCCTGCATCCTTGAGCGCGACACGGCAGGGCCCGATCGTCTTCTGTATCAGATCCTCGACCAGCGACTCGAGCTTGGCACGCGTGAGCTTGACGTTCAGGTGCTTCGGACCGCTGGCATCGGCCGTGATGTACGGCAGGTTCACATCGGTCTGCTGGCTCGAGGACAGCTCGATCTTGGCCTTCTCGGCAGCTTCCTTGAGGCGCTGCATCGCCAGCGGATCGCGCCGCACATCGACGCCCGACTCTTTCTGGAATTCATCGGCCAGGAAATTGATGATGCGCAGGTCGAAATCCTCGCCACCGAGGAAGGTATCGCCGTTGGTCGAGAGCACCTCGAACTGGCGCTCACCATCGACCTCGGCAATCTCGATGATCGACACGTCGAAGGTGCCGCCACCCAGATCGTAGACCGCGATCTTGCGATCCGCGCCCTGCTTGTCGAGCCCGTAGGCCAGTGCGGCCGCGGTGGGCTCATTGATGATGCGCTTGACGGTAAGTCCCGCGATGCGGCCGGCATCCTTGGTTGCCTGGCGCTGCGAGTCGTTGAAATACGCGGGCACAGTGATCACCGCCTCGGTGACCGGCTCGCCCAGGTAATCCTCGGCGGTCTTCTTCATCTTCATCAGCACGCGCGCGGAAATCTCCGGCGGCGCCATCTTCTTGCCATGGACGTCGATCCAGGCATCGCCGTTATCGGCCTTGACGATCTTGTAGGGGACCATCTTGATGTCCCGCTGCACGACCTCATCGTCGAACTTGCGGCCGATCAGTCGCTTGACCGCGAACAGGGTGTTCTGCGGATTGGTGACCGCCTGGCGCTTGGCCGACTGGCCGACCAGAACTTCATCGTCCTTGCTGAAGGCAATAATCGAGGGAGTGGTGCGATCACCCTCGCTGTTCTCGATCACGCGCGGCTTGCCGCCTTCCATGATCGCCACGCACGAATTGGTGGTGCCCAGGTCAATGCCGATTACCTTGCTCATAGATCAACTCCACATAACTTCGTCGTCATGAACGACTAGATGGGGACCGGGGTTTTCGTTTCAAGTGATTGCCGCCGATCCGATATATAAAGGGGCCGCGACTATTTACCAGCCGGCGCCGTGGCCACTACGACGCGCGCCGGGCGCAGCAGCCGGCCGTTGAGTTCATACCCGGGCTGCACGACCGTCAGTACCGAGTTGGGCGTTGCCGCGGCCGTCGGCTGCATGAGCACCGCTTCATGCTTAGCAGGATCAAAGCGCTGCCCGGTGGCATCAATCTGCTGGATGGAAAGCTTCTCGAACGCCCGCTCGAGCAGCTTCAGCGTGGCTTCCTGGCCCGCGAGGATGCTGTGCGGATCCGCGCCGGCGCCGTTCTTGACCGCCAATGAAAGGCTGTCGAGCACCGGCAACAGCTCGGTCGCGAACCGCTCGAGGCCGTAGCGGTGCGCGCTCTCGATATCGCGCTGCGCGCGCTTGCGTACATTGTCCAGCTCGGCCGCGCTGCGCAGGTACTGGTCGCGCTGCTGGCGCAGGTTTTCCTCAGCCTGGGTGAGCGCCGCGCGCAGCTGCGAGATGTCGTTGAGCTCACCGCCCTCGGCCGCCCCTTGAGCGGCCGCCTGGTTCGGCGAGCCTGACGCGCCGTTGTCTATCGCCTCGTTCATTACTTTAAAACCTTCCTAGATCATGTCCTTAGAGAGAACATTTAATATCGTTTCGAGCTGATTGCAGCGCCCTAATACCTCTTCATGGCGCTCATCGGCGCAAATTCAAGGCGGAACTGAGAACCTTGGCGGTCAGATCGACCAGGGGGATGACGCGCTCATAGGCCATGCGCGTGGGGCCGATGACTCCCACGACGCCCACCACGCCCTGATCGGAACTGTAGGGCGCGGTCACGACGCTGTAATCGTCGAGTATGTGGTAGCCCGATTCCTGGCCGATGAAGATCTGAATGCCCTCGGCCTTCAGGCTCTGGTCGAGCAGATGCAGCATGTCGCGCTTTTCGTTGAAAGCCTCGAACAGGCGCTTGAGCTTGTCCACGCTGGCCTTCTCGCCATGTTGCATGAGGTTGGTTTCCCCGGCGATCACGTAGTCGATGTCCTCTGTGACGCTGCCCTGCGCGAACAGCCGCTGCGCCATCGAGATCGCATCCAGCATGGCCTGGTTCAGATGCTCGTGCGTTTCCTTGAGCTGCTGCACCAGCTCGGCATGAATCTGGCGCAGCGTGCGGCCAACGCAATGCTCATTGAGGAAATTCGCGGCGCGCCGCAGCTCCTCGGAGGAGTAGTGTCGTTCGAGCTGGATCACGCGGTTCTGCACTTCGCGATCGTTGAGCACCAGCACCACCAGCACGCGATTTTCCGATAGCGCCAGAAATTCGATCTGCGAGAGTGAGGCGGCCTGCGCCAGCGGCAACGTGACGACGCCGGCCAGTTGCGTGATTTTGGAGAGCAGCTGCGAGGCGGTGGCAACCAAAGATTTGGAGCTGTCGGCCGGCAGATCAAGCTGGCGGCGAATCTCTTCGAGGCTAAGATCATCGGTCGGCATCTGCGCTCGCAGCAGGGAATTGACGAAGAAGCGATAGGCCTTGTCGGTGGGTACGCGTCCGGCCGAGGTGTGCGGCGAGGTGACGAAGCCCAGTCCTTCCAGATCCGCCATCACATTGCGGACCGTGGCGGAGCTCAGTGAGAGCCCGGAGTCGCGCGACAGCGAGCGCGATCCCACCGGGGCGCCATCGCGAATATAGCTTTGCACGAGCACGCGCAGCAGACGTTGGGCGCGTTCGTTGAGTGCCTCGTCTTTATTGTCGGAAGTCATGACTGCCCGGAGCTAACCAGTGACCGGGAGCGTCGTCAAGCGCCGTGGACGTTGTGCGCCCTGCCGCAACGCCGGCCTTCTCGCTGCAATATGGCAAGTTTGCGCGTGGCCGCGGCCGGTGAGCCATGCTACAAGACTACTCACCATGCCCAAGCCCATGCGCACCTGCATCCTGGTAGGCAAGTTCCGGGACCCGCGGGTGGCCGAGAGCTGCCAGGCGCTGGTGCCGGAACTGCTCGCTCGGGGCCTGGAAGTGCTCGCACCGGAGGACAGCGAGGCGGCCTATGCCCCACCCGGCGCCCGGGTACTGCCGCTGGCGCAATTCATCGGGCGCTCGGATCTGGTGATCGCCGTGGGCGGCGATGGCACGCTGCTGTACGCCGCAGGTTTAGTCGCCGAATATGACATTCCACTACTGGGGATCAATCGCGGCACGCTCGGCTTTCTGACCGATGTCCTGCCGCAGGACATGCTCGCTTCACTCGATGCCGTGTTCGCCGGGGAGTGCATTCCGGATCGCCGCCCGTTGCTGCAGGCGCGGCTGATCTCCCCCGCAGGCGTCGAGGCCGCAAGCTACGCGCTCAATGATGTGGTGTTCAATCGCCTCGAAACCGGCCGCATGCTGACTTTCGAAACCCGCATCGACGATCGCTACGTCAATACGCACGGCGGCGATGGCATGGTGGTGGCAACCGCCACCGGCTCGACCGCCTACGCGCTGTCCTGCGGCGGCCCCATCATCGAACCCGGCCTGGACGTGCTGGTGGTAGCGCCGATCAGTCCCCATACGCTCTCGGATCGGCCGATCATCGTGCCCGGCGGCTCGCGCATCGATATCACCCTGGTCGCGCCGCGCGATGTCACCGTGCAGGTGACCTGCGACGCCGGGCTGCTCGGTGAGTTCAAGCTCGACTGGCGACTTTCGATTGCGCCCGCGGGTCGCAGCGTAACGCTGCTGCACCCGCCCGGCTACGACTACTACCGGCTGCTGCGCTCGAAACTCCATTGGGGACTGGGCGGCTGGCGGCACGAACGCTGAATCATGCTGCGCTACCTGCAAATCCGCGACTTCGCGATCATCGACAGCGTCGAGCTGGAATTCAGCGGCGGTCTGACCGTGCTCACGGGGGAGACCGGCGCGGGCAAATCCATCATCGTCGATGCGCTCGAGCTGCTGGCCGGCGGCCGTGCGGGTGGCGATGTCGTACGCACCGGGGCGGAGCGCGCCGAGCTGTCGGCGACCATCGATGTCGCAGGCGTAGGCGGGGAGCTTCGGCACCTGCTCGATGAGCAGTCCATCGCGCACGAGGGCGAGCTGGTGCTCCGCCGCGTGATCGGCAGCGATGGGCGCAGCCGTGCGTGGCTCGGCGGCCAACCGGTACCGCTGCAGGTGCTCGGCCGCGTCGCCGAGCTGCTGATCGACATTCATGGCCAGCACGAGTTTCAGTCGCTGGTGCGGCCGGCGACGCAGCGCTCGCTGGTCGATAGCTACGGCAAACTCGAATCTCTGGGAGGCCAGGTACGCTCCGCGCACGGGGTCTGGCTGACGCTGCTCAATCGCAGCATACAAGTGGACAGCGCCGCCGATGAGCGTGGCTCGCGGCTCGATCTGTTGCGACACCAGTTGCAGGAGATCGACGCCCTGGCGCTCAAGACCGGCGAGATCGCCGAGCTGCATGCCGAACACGCCCGCCTGGCCAATCGCGGCCGACTGCTGGCAGCCGTGCGCGGCGCGCTCGAGTGCCTGTACGAATCGGACGGCCCCACGGCCCACGCGCTGCTGGCGCGCTCGCTCGTCTCGTTGCGCCAGGGCGGCTCGCTGGATACCGAGCTGCAGGTGCTGACGCCGCTGATCGAGGAGGCGGAAATACGCGTCAAGGAGGCCGGCCACAGCCTGCAGCAATACCTGGATGCGCTGGACATCGATCCGCAGCGCGCCGATGCCATCGAGCGGCGGCTGGCGGCCATCGAGGAGCTCGCGCGCAAGCACCGGATCGCGGGCGAAGCGCTGCCCGAACGGCGCCAGGCGCTGGGTACCGAGCTTGCGGGACTCGAGTCCGCCGCTTCGGACCGCGGCGCCCTGCGCGCGCAACTGGCCTCGGCGCTGGCCACCTACCAGGAGGCCGCCCGCCAGCTCTCCGCACGACGCGCCACCGCCGCACGTTCGCTCGCCAAGGATATCTCCGCGCGCATGCAGGCCTTGGGGATGAGCGGCGGGCGCTTCCTGATCGATATCTCTCCGCTCGAAAGCGCCGAGCCGGCTGCACACGGCATCGATCAGATCGAATTTCGCGTCAGTACCAACGTCGGTCAGGCGCCGCGCGCCGTCGCCAAGGTCGCCTCGGGCGGAGAGCTCGCGCGGCTGTCGCTGGCCGTGCAGGTGTCCTGCGCGGCCGATACCGCGCGCTGCATGGTGTTCGATGAGGTCGACAGCGGCATTGGCGGTGCAGTCGCGGAAATCGTGGGGCGCGAACTGCGCGTGCTCGGCGCCGCCGGCCAGGTGCTGTGCGTCACTCATCTGCCGCAGGTGGCCGCCCAGGGGCACCAGCACCTGCGTGTCACCAAATTCAGCGATGGCGCCAGCACGCGCATCCGAGTCAGCGCGCTGAGCGGGGAGGAGCGCGTGCAGGAGATAGCGCGCATGCTCGGTGGCGTCGAGATCACGCAACGGGCGCGCGCGCATGCGCTCGAAATGATGTCATCGGCGTCCTTAGCCGCCCCGGCTGCCGCCGCCGCTGCCGCGCCCGACGCCAATGCGGACACCGCAGCGCGGCGCCGTGTTCAGCGCGCGCGTCCCGATCGCGCCTAGCTACTGCTCTAGCTGGGCGCGCGGCTCAGATGCATGCGATTGCGGGCGAGTTTGCGCGAGGGGCAGTTCTGCCGCTGGCAGCGGCCGTAGAGCACCAGCGAGTGCTCCTCGATCTTGAACCCCAGGCGTTGCGCAATCGCGTTCTGCCGGGTCTCGATCTCGGCGTCGACGAACTCCTCGACCAGGCCGCAATCCATGCAGACGATGTGATCGTGGTGCGTACCGTGGTTGATCTCGAAAACGGCCATGCCGTCCTCGAAATGATGGCGCGACACCAGCCCCGCGCTTTCGAATTGCGTGAGCACGCGATAGACCGTCGCGAGGCCGATATCCTCGCTGGAATCGAGCAGTTTTTTATAGATCTCCTCGGCCGACATGTGCCGGGTCTGGCTACCCTCGAGAATCTCGAGAATCTTCAGCCGCGGCAGTGTGACCTTGAGCCCCGCTTTACGCAGGTCCTTGCCTTCCACCATGAACCTCGATCGCAGCACGTTCCGAACGGACGATACGGTATGATTGTCTCATGAGAATGGGCCGCTACAGACACTTCGTGCAAGCTCTCCGCGCCGCCGGCGCACTGGCCGTCGCCGCCGGCGCACTGGCCGCCAGCGGCTGCGTCTATCGCATGCCGATCCAACAAGGCAACTACCTCGATCCGGCCGTGATCTCGCAGGTAAAGCCGGGCATGACCCATAGTCAGGTGCGTTACCTGCTGGGCACGCCCATGGTGCCGGGCAGCTTCGACAATACGCGCTGGGACTACGATTACTACCTGAAAACCAAGCGCTTAAAGGGCCCCGGCCGTGGGCACGTGGCTATCTTCTTCAGCAACAACCTGGTCGCACGCGTCGACAGCAACGTCACCAGCGCTCCATTTGCGCCCCTGAGCAATCGCGGGGCCCAGGCCCCCGAGCCGCGCGGCTACGGCGGACACTGAACCGCCCCTATCGACCGGTCCCCCTGGCCGCACGGTCGCGTCGGGCACTGCGTGGATCGATGAGCAACTGCCGATACAGCTCGATCCGGTCGCCATCGGCCGGCACATGGCTGCGTTCACGAACGCTGCCAAAAATACCTGTCACGGCCGTCTGCCAGGGCGCGGCGTCCGGGCCCAGCTCCTGCCGTGCGACTTCGATGGCGGCGGCGATGTCGGCCTGATCGGGCAGCGTCAGCTCGCACTCGCGGATGCCCGCGGGCGTATCACAAACCAGGCGGCAGCGTTTGGACATGCGGTGCGCCGACTCATGCCGGCTGGCTTTGCGCGCGCGCAACGAACGCGCGCACCAGCTCCGACTGAACGGCCTCGAACAACGGTTCGAACAGCGCCGATTTGAGGACATTCGAGAATTGAAATCGCAAGCGGAAGTCGATGCGACAACCATTGCTCGCGACCGGGGTGAAATCCCAGGAACCCTCGAGCATCTTGAACGGCCCCTCCACCAGTTGCATGTGGATGCTGCGATCCGGATCAAGCCGGTTGCGCGTCGTGAACTCGGTGCGCAAGGGCCCTCGCCGCACGGCCAGGCGCGCCACCACCTCCTGCGCGCTGCGCTGGAGCACCTGCGCCGCGGTGCAGCCGGGCACGAACTCCGGATAGCGCTCGATGTCGTCGACCAGCCGGTAGACGACATGCGGTAACCGCGCCACCAGCGACGTACGGGTCATTTCTCGCACCCGAGCAGTGTGGCCGAGCGCTGGCTCGGGCTCAAGCGGCTCTCTGTACAATGACAGCATGGCCAAACCCGCTACCACCGAGCGTGTCATCGCCGAGAATCGGCGCGCGCGTTACGACTATTTCATCGAGGAACGCCTCGAGGCCGGGATCGTGCTCGAGGGTTGGGAAGTCAAATCCATGCGTGCCGGCAAGGCGCAGCTGGCCGAAGCTTACGTGTACATCCGCAATGGCGAGGCCTTCCTCATCGGCTCGCACATGGCGCCGCTGCGCACCGCCTCGACGCATAAGGTCG
>Ga0182016_10002068_pt1 | contig 23921 bp, 21 predicted proteins | sample 712S2MmetaG_FD_120491 | JGI IMG/M metagenome (GOLD analysis project Ga0182016, IMG submission 120491) | Permafrost microbial communities from Stordalen Mire, Sweden - 712S2M metaG | ecosystem: Environmental > Terrestrial > Soil > Wetlands > Permafrost | place: Sweden: Stordalen | collected... | reverse complement strand
TCCATGCTCAAGACGCTTCAATGAGGCTGCGAGCGCGCGCTCGCAGAATTGGCGTCGCAGTGCGCGCTCCCCAAAGAGCAGGTTACGGCTTCAATGAGGCTGCGAGCGCGCGCTCGCAGAATTTGTGTTCTTATCGGCCATCTTCAACTGGTCATACGGGCTTCAATGAGGCTGCGAGCGCGCGCTCGCAGAATTTGTGGTGAAATCACGGCGGTAACGAGTCAGGCTAAAGCTTCAATGAGGCTGCGAGCGCGCGCTCGCAGAATTCCAGCCTGCGGCCTTGAAAAGACGTTCCCCGAACGGCTTCAATGAGGCTGCGAGCGCGCGCTCGCAGAATTGCGCCGTGGAACACCGGGTGTTGCGCCGCATCTACCGCTTCAATGAGGCTGCGAGCGCGCGCTCGCAGAATTAGCGCGGGTACGGGTCCCGCGTCAGCATCCTGGTGCTTCAATGAGGCTGCGAGCGCGCGCTCGCAGAATTACGCTGCGCGGCGTGGATGTCAACGGCCAGTCTTTTGCTTCAATGAGGCTGCGAGCGCGCGCTCGCAGAATTTTGGCGGAAATAGACCCGCTGTTCAGGTACCCGCCAAGCTTCAATGAGGCTGCGAGCGCGCGCTCGCAGAATTGGGTGCGGCTGCCATGTTGGACCCGGAACCCATCAGGCTTCAATGAGGCTGCGAGCGCGCGCTCGCAGAATTGGGCTGGACTGACAAGGCCATCCGCAGGCGCGCCAAGGCTTCAATGAGGCTGCGAGCGCGCGCTCGCAGAATTATCTCTGCTCCTTCCCAATAAAACGTTGAAAGCACGCTTCAATGAGGCTGCGAGCGCGCGCTCGCAGAATTAGTCTCCAGTCTAACTCTTCTGTTGTCAAAGAGCTACGACCGCCTTTGCGAGCGGCCTCCGCTTGACGGCCCGGCTGAGGCACGCGCCAGACTGTTCCGAATCGGCAAACTCATGTTCCATAATACTTTAACTGCTCGCGAGCGGCGCCCGGTATCTTGGCGTCGCCTCACCGCTCGCGCGTGTTTTGGGTGATCGGCCACCGGCATTCTCAGTCCGCAACTGTTCAGAACCTCATCTGAAACTCCCGCCAGGCTTGGTCAATGTCCGCGCCGGTCAAATGGCGGCAGATCTCCATCGACAGTTCGAAGCATCGTTCGGCCTGCGCAAGCTGGACGCGGTCGTAGCCATGCTCTAAGTATGTGTGATTACGGGCGCCGCAGAGATTCCTTACGAGATCCTCAATCGGAGCGAAGTCAAGTTGCCCAACCGCCGCAAGGCAACGAAGCCCCGCAACGAACGCTAATTCCTTGACCTCCGGCGCACCGGCCGCCCGGAGCTGCTCCCACGCACACGGGTCGGCGTCGACCTTGGCGGGGTGTATCCTAATCGCCACCAACCCCATCTGCGTCGCACATTCCGCGGCGCGATACGAGCGTAGCACGGAATCCGTGAAGCGGCCTTCCACGATGCGGCGCTGGGCATTCGCCAGAACATCCGCCACCAGCGACAAGCCACACCGCGAAAGTCGCTCGGCCCAGCCATCGCTTGTTACGTTGACGGCGAAATTCTGCACGTCGCGAATCTCCTTCGCAAACGCACTGATCGGTGCGGCAACGCCAGCTAGACGGGCCACCGTATCCGCGACTGGCGACAGCAGCGGCTCCCGCGCGTACTCGGCCGACTTCCTGGCTTGATGCACCAATGTCTGCTTAGCCTGGTAGTAATCGAAGTCATCCCAATAGGAGAGCGCGGTCAGAGACTTGCGGAGAAATTCCAACGCTCCCTCGGGCGGAAGCCGATCGGCCAGGCGCGCCGCAACCCGGATCTGGCCGGATCGCGCCGCCGACAATGCTTCTTCCGCGGTTACGCGGTCGCGCACGTCGGAAGCCGAGAAATGCTGGACGCGAGCCGTCCCCCTGGCCTGCAAGTATACCGGGATCACCTGGCAGGAGAGATACGCCATGGCTGTCTGAAATAGCGAGGCCACCATCGGGTTTGTGCCGCCGGTGACGCCCACGTATACGCGCCCATAATTCTGCTCTGAGACGCCGGCCACAAAAGCGCGGACCTGCGCGTAGGTTACGGACATGTCGTACGCTTCTACGGCCTGGAACGGAGCCCATGTCACATGCTCGTCGTCAATGCTCGCCCTTATCTGTCTAGCGAAGTCGTGCGGATCAGGTGCATCCGGCGCGCCGCGATTCCCATAAAGCAAATGGACGTCGAGGGCCGGCTCCTCCTTCAGTATTTCGGCGATGGAATCCGGACATCCACCAACGCTCGTGCCGACTGGAAATATCGCCGCGACCTTCATACCGCCTCCCCACCCCACACCATTGGAACAGGAAAACACAGCCCATAATGGAGGGCTTTTGGCATCTCTGGCCGTGGCACCGAAATCATTGAGCCGTACCACGGCCGCGGCGTTTGGTTGCTGGTTCGGAAAACCGAACCTGGCGCCAGCATCAGAATGGAGCCCTTGAACACATTTGACACGGCGTTTGCGTGGAACTTGGGAAACGTGATGTGCGTGCGCCAGCGCCCGTCGGTGGGATCGCCGGGAGCCGGTACGAAATGACTTAGGGCCATGAAGGCATTGGCGCCAGGAATCTCATCCAGCCAACTGCACGGCTCTGGCGGTCCGGCGATCTCGAACTCGCCCAGTCCTGTGGAACTCTTCTTGCCGAAGCCTATTCGTTCCAAGGCCCGGAAGCAGGCCACGACCTGCTCCAGGTATCCATCGGAGCGGATATAGACACTCAGGCTGTCACAGCCCGCATCGAGGTATTGGGTGTCTGTTTCGAATAACTGGCCGTCGGCTGCGGAACCAAGGGCCCGGTCGATAGCTGTTTGCACGCGGGTCGCCGGGCGGAAGACGTTCGTTAGCACACCGGAAGCCGCTTCGCTATCACCGCGTATAATGCTGGCGAACGAAGCCTGCTGCACATACACAGGCGGCTTCAACTTCTTGTCCGTGCGGGGCATCGCCGCGTGCATAGGCATTGGCATCAAATCACCTGGACACGCATCTGACAGAACGAAGGGCGGAGACTTTCCCTCGCGGAATTGGCCAAGCATAGTCTCGAAGGTGTCCGGAAACACTTCCAGCCAACGCCAGCAAACGGCCCCGAACAGCGAATCGGATCGCCACGGCGTCGCCCAGGGCGTGCGCGGCCGCAATCGCAGGCGCCAGGTGCTCATAAAGTCAGTGAAGCTAGGGCGACCTTCTCGGGAGGGCGAAGCCGAATCGCGATCCGGCCGGAACCTCGGCTTCCCCCAGCGCCGAGCGAGTCGCATCGCTGCACAATAGCGAGCGCGTTTTTCAGGTCCGCGACCATCCTGTCGTCCTGATCACCCTCAAGAACTTTAAGCACCATCTCAGCCTGAAAGATTGCGCCTGCCGGTACCCGTTCCTGCCAGCGCGGGTGCTCCGCGGTGCCTCGGTTTCGGTCGATGATATTCTCGGCCTTCACCTCAAAAACCGGGTTCTGCTTCCAAACTTTCAAATAGCCCTTGGTGAAGTGCGCGTCACGGACGGTGAGACGCGAAGGCCCGCACTCAGCGCGCATGTTCATATGCGCGCCAAAGACCGGACAAACGTGGCAACTGAGCTTTCCACAGCCGCAAGGTTTTCCGTTGGGGCTCAACCCATGCTCCTTTTCCAGCGTGCTCCTCAGCTTCCCTTTGAGGCTGGAGCCGGGTACGTACGGTTGACCGCTCAGCGGATCCTTAATCGCCGTCAGGTCAACTCCCCCAATCTCAAGGCCGCCGCCGGCGCCCCCGATCCGCATGCCGTCCACAAGTTCGATTTCGAACTTCATTTCTACAACGTGTGTCCACTTGGCCATGTGTTTGGTCCTTTATGCTATGCGCGCGCAGTACGCTACGACCGCCTCGAAGTGCGGCATAAAACCCTTGCTAAACGATGCTTCGTCTTTCAGCGCATCGACATTCCGGTCAATGAACTGTCTGAACGACCAGGGCAGCGCGCTGTCGGTGCGCGCCGAGCGATCGGCCGCGAACGCTTTCAGACGCGCAATCTCAGGGTGGATTTCGGCGAAAGGAGCGCCATACTTCAGGCGCTGCAATTGCCGCTTGGCGTGGTCGTAGAAGGAGCGGAGTTGGTTGCGCTTCAATTTATCCGATTCAAACCGCGCCGCGACCTTTTCCGCCTCGGCCGTGACCAGTTCCACGCGGGTATGGCCATCGGACGTCAAGTACTGCGGATATCCAGGCGGAAACGGGTTCTCCGTTCGCCCACTCGGCGGCGGGCCGCCCGGCTCCCTTCCGCGGCCGCCCTCTGGTCCGGAGCCCTTGAAGCCGACACGCTCCATCGCATTTTTCATATCAGGCATCGATCAATCCTTCTCCCTTTCTCCGCTGTGCAGCATAGCGTACCGCACCACAAAATCGGCGTGCTTCCAAAGATCGCCGGGCGATAGGAATGCAAGCCGGACAAACGTCTTCGCATCGCCGCTCAAGTTACGTTCCACTTGATAGAACAGCAGCGAATGCCAGCGTGCGTCGCCGTTGCGCCAGCGGCCGTGCAACTCGATGATGTCATGCAGCAAGGCGCCTTTGATTTGTCCCGCGGCGTGCAATTCGGCCAACCGTCGCGCACACTTCAGCACTTCGTCGAACTTCGACCAGGGGATCGTGGAGCCAAACGCATGAATGCTGTCGCGCGGTATCTTGGCACACTCGTCCAACGCGTGCGCCGCTTCTTCCGACTTAGTCAGAATGTGCTGGCGGGGCTTGGCAAGCGCCACCCCGGCCGAGAATGTGAGCTTGTCGTCCGAGATCTCGCGAAACTTGGAGCGCCAGGCAGCGGCGAAGCCGAGGATCTCGTTCCAAGGCCCGATTACAAACAGGTCGTCGCCTCCTGTGTAAACGGGATATATGCTCGGGTAACTCGCTCGGATCAGGTTGGGGACGGCGGTCGAGAATGCGCTGTCGAGCAGCCTGCTGAGTCCCCAGGTCCGCAGCGGATCCCCGGCGAGGGCGCCGAACTGCTGCCCGATGTGATCCGCGTCAATTCGTAGATATGCGAGATACGGCCGCCCTGGAGCCTTGCTGGCAATCTGTTCGAAGGTAGCGAGCTCGCCGTTTTCGACCGGGGCGTAGCACACCGCCGGAATCGTCAACGGCCCATCCGGTGAGATGTCCCAGCGTTCCCCGAGCAAGCTGACGAAGCCTTGCTGTGACCTCGTCAATGATATACGCTCGGCACATAGTAATCTCTTGCCCAACTCGCGATCGTCGATGCACGTCTGGCACAGCTTTTCTGAATCGCCGGACAATCTTGCGGTGCAGCCGCAACCATCGCACTTGCCATGGTCCGCAGCACCAAAAGTAAATCGGTTCGTGGCCCATCCGCTCCCATTCCGCAAAACGTAGCCGAACGGCATTTCCTTCCGAATGCGCATAACATCGCGGAGTGCTTCTGTCGGAATCTTGCCATCCGCAAACTCGGATCCGGCCAAGTGAAAAACGAGCTCTCCGTGGTAAGCATCGAGCAGATCCGTATCGAGATCCCGTTGTAGAGAAACGAGCCGGTCCCGCCACCCGGTGCATGGGTTCAGCCTGAGCAGAAACCGTCCACCGGCGGCGTAAAACAAACGGCCTTCGGCGTCTTCGAAACGCTTTTCAACCGCAGCCGCTACCAGCCGCGTGAGTGCCAGAACCCGAAACGAGCGGGATCTCAGCCGCCGCCCTGCGCCCGATGCACCCGGAACCGGCCGGCTAACGAAGCGCTGTATGCCTGAGAAGTCTCCTTCGACGGCGACACCGTTCGAGGGCCATGCTGGAAGTCTTGCGCTTGCGGCCGCCGGCTCACCTGTCCATGCAGCACGCAGTGCTTGAAGGGTGTGCATTGTTTCCATCCCTAGCGCGTTACAAAAACCGGGTACTCCGCAATCTCGCCTTCCAAAACCCGCGCCAGAAGCCGCGCCTGGATCTCCAGCAGACGCCGGTAGCTCACCCGATACTCGAACAACGGATGCGTGACCAGCGTATCCATCCGTAGTTCGTATGCCCGGAAAAAAGACTTCCTGCCGTTCGCCGTTAGCGCCACTCCCGGTCCCGCCTGCACAAAATCTCTCGGCGTCACCATCCGCGTATTGATCGCGCTCAACACCGCCGAATCCGCGATCAGTGGCCGGAAAGGCTCCATCAAATCCAGCGCCAGCGCCGGCCGCCCGAAGCGCGGTTGATGGTAGAAGCCCAGGTACGGATCGAAACCAACCGCGTAACACGCAATCGTCAGGTCCTTGCCCAACAGGCTATACGCCAGCGATAAGAGCGCATTGACCGCATCCCGCGGCGGCCGGCGGTTCCGGCCGGCAAAATCAAAGCGGAACTGCTCGACCGCGGCAGTATCGTCCTCCTCGGTCTTAATCATCCCGGCGAACTCCCCAAAATAGATCCGCGCCGCGTTGCCCTCGATTCCCAGCAGTTCCTCCAGCGATTGGGCGCGTTCAGCCTGTTCTGCCATCTGCCGCATTCCCAATAGAGACTCGCCCCGCGGCTCCACATGGTTTCGCTGCAGCATGGTCCTTTGGTTCCGGATTTTCCCCGCCACCAAGCGGCGCGCCAGCGATCGCGCAAACCACTCCTGGTCCGCCAGCCGGAACTGCGTCCGTCGCAAGAAGATGTTCTTCGAATTCAGCCCCGTCGTAATGCCATAGAACCAGCCGCCCTGCGAGAAGTAACAGATTGGAATCGCGGCTTCGCAAAGGGTTTGCACAGCCTGCGTGGAAACCTGCACGTTGCCCATGAGGTTGACCTGACAAATCTCGCCGAGCCGCACCTCCTGCTTCAACTGCTCCTTGTCCTTCACCTGCAGCACTTCGCCCGACTTGCCCACCTTGTAGCCCTGCGAATTCAGATACAACGGCCGCAGGTCGTCGCGCGGCGTGACTAATTGCCTGACCTCACGCGCGACCGGCTTTCTGGGCAGGCCAGCGTCTTCGTCAAACAAAGAAAGCTGGACTGCGTCGGCCGTCTCGCCAGTCAGCCAATTGGTTTCATCGGGAAGGCAGATGCCCACCAACGAACAACCGGGACATTTCGGTGAATCTTCGAGCGGCGGCGGTATGCTTCCGATCGTGGCCAAAGTCCAGGCAGAGCGAATGTTGCGCTCCGTTTCCTCGACGAGGGCGGCGTCGAATGGCACGCGCACGCGCTGTTTCGTCTTGGCGTAGTACGCGATGCCTTCCTCGCACCGATAGCCGGCTTCGCGCAGCACCAGGCCCTGGATGGCCAACTGTGCGCGGTCAGCGGGCCAGAGTTCCAGGCCGTCCGGACCTTCGCGCGGGCGCCCATGCTTGTAGTCCACGGGAGTCACGACGCCTTCCGAACCTTCCACCATGTCGATTTTGGCAATCACGCGCAGGCGCTCGCTCGATAGCGTGACGGAGCGCGAGTGGATCTGTTCGGTAGCGGCCGCTTCCGGCGCCGGCATTTCCGTCGCCCGCTTGTCCACGCGTTGGTGCTGGATCTTGCCTTCGACGGTGTCCACGCTCTCGCGGAAGACGCCGTCCACCCACTCGTAGTAGAAGAGCCGGGGGCAGTAGACGAACTCGTTGACCATGCGCGCCGGCATGTAATCCGGGAGTTCGCGTCCGGCGGGCTCAGAGATGATAGGAAGGGCGCCCATATCACACCACGATACACGGCGCGTCGATGGCTGTATAGGGCTTGCCCAGCGCGGTGATGACGCGGTCGCCGCGGCCCTCGGCCGGCCCGAGGCTGACGAAAAGCACCTGGTCCTCGTCGTGGTGGATGATGGCGGCCAAGTCGCTGCGGCAGCGCGCCAGGTCAGTGGCGGTCAACTGGCACTCGAAGACGGAGTACTGCAAGTGATCGCCGTAGTTGCGCATGGTCTGGAAGACCTTGCGGAGGCGCTTGTCGTCGCAGATGTCATAGCAGATGAGGTAGGAGATGCGCATCTTGTTCTGAACCTCGTATGTAGCGTGGAAATCGTCTAACATCCTGCTCAATCAGTCCGGCTAACGCGCTCCCGACGTTGGCCGGCTCGACAACCTCGGCTGATGCGCGTGGGTCGCGATAGTCAGCAAACGCCGTGTCATGCCTTATCCGAGCACTTGCACGCAGCAGGCGCCGGTCCGCAGCGGCTTGGCCACGGCTAGGAGATAAACAGACCATCGGCAGTTTAAGTCTCACATTCCCCCGTCGGCTGGCACGAACAACCCAAGACCGTAATGGGAGCCCCATCCGAGACAGATTGGACCCTCAACTAAGTGATCAAGCGTTAGGGTGACGTGGAACAACCCAGGCGGTGGTGTTCCGCCGCCTTGACGTGATCGAGCGAAGTGCCGGAACCATTGCGCGAGTCTTCCAGCGTCACTCTCGTCCGTCGGCATGGCGACCGTTGGCGCTACGGCCAAATCAGGAAGGCCACGTCGTTCAAGTTCCGCATGCACTTGTCCCTGAATCGAATCTCTTCCACGCGGCTTGAGAAACCGAGGAGGGACGAATGGTGTCCGACTCACCCAGGTTGCACCCGATCCGAGTTCTCGTATTGCATCGCCTCCGACTTCCCGAAATGCCTCTCGCTTCCCGATCCCGATTAGCGTGACCGCAATGTCATCCATTCCCTTTGCCCAGGTCGTTCGCAGACGGCGAAGCCCGCGCTCCGCGAGTGGACCAAAGCCCATGGGTGCATAGATAAGAATGTGGTCGATTCGCCGCGGGTTCCCGGAGTCGAGCGACAGCGGAATGAAGTGCGCGTGCAGATGCTTGCACCGCAGCGGCTCGCCTTGCTTGTCTTTGCCTGTGAGTTCCGGGCATCCGCCGAGCTGCTGCTCATCGCCGACTCTGCTGAGCAAAGCCCGTCGGAAGAGGGCCATGGTCGGGAGCGCTCGTTCCATGAGCGGCAGGACATCGCGTTTCTTGTCGGTCGAGAGCGCAAACAAAGCCGTGTCGTGACGATCGGCTGCGACGTTATCAGACCGCCTGGGTTCGGAAACGTGAGAGAAGGCGTTGGCCGGACGCCAGTAAATCAGTTCGCGCGTGCCGGGCGGGAAGTTCCAGCCCTCATCCTGAAGCCTGTTCGTGTCGATCTGCAGCGCAGCAAGAAGATCGTCGGGCGCACTCGGGGAGCCACGACGCCAGGCGTCGTACTGTTCGCTTGCCACAGGCGCGAGCAAGCGCACAGGCTCGTCGTCCCGCTCCGCGCGCCGCGTGGAGACGACAAATCCCGGAAGGTCTTCGTCTCCCGTCACGAGTCGAGCCCTGACCCGAGACTCAGCGCGGCCAAGGTAACTGAGACGATCCAGGAGCTGCGGAAGAATGCTGTGCTGCGTCGGGTCCACGTCTGGCCACTCGACGCACAGCGCACCGTCGGTCTTGATGAACGCGTCAATCACGAGGCTGGTCTTCTGGACACCCTTCTTCCACCCCCTGACCGGCATGTAGTGGCGGGTGTGGCCGTTGGTCGCGTGAGGCAGCCGATAGCTTGGTTCGCGTGCCGCAAGAGTCTCAACGAGACGTCGCATCTCGTCGGGAATCTGCTGCCAGCCGAGCTTGGTGTAGCCCGTGGCGAGCAAAGCCCGGATGATGCGCCAGGGACTCGGAGGCCATTCCACAAGTCCTTCGTTCACGTGATGCCCCCAAGGCGTCGCGTGATAATTTCCAGCGGAGAACTCGAAGAGCAAACGGATCATGGCGACACCACTCAGATTGTGAACGTGACGGTGGTCAGTCGCATCTTCTCGGCCTTGGTCTCATCGGACTCTGTCGGCTGAGCATCGGTCAGCTTCCTAACAAGCGCCGGCAACTCACCCGACCATTCGCCGTTCTCGCCCTTCTTGCCGACGAGGTCGTCGCGGCTTGGCAGCTTGAACTCAGGGATGTTCTTGCCGATGATATCACCGTCATCCGCCAGTTCGAAACTGCACGCTGTCCGGAGCCGCATGGGGCTGTCCACGAATGAACGCAGCTTGAAGAGCGCCAACAGAATCAACAGCCTGGTGGCATCCTCGCCAAGGCCGTAGCCGCGGATCTGGGCAAGATCCACGCTCGTGTACAGCGTGATCCTGTCGGCGGTATACTCGTCGCGGGGAAAGGGGAGATTGCCGAACCCCTCCTTTGCCGTGCGCCCTCCGGCTTCGTCCTTAGCGGCATGGACACGGTCGTTCTTGACTCCACCTGAAGCAGCGGTCTTCACGCCATCCGCTTCGATGAAAGCAGAGATAGAACGGGCGATGCGGAGTCGCCCATCCATGCTCTCAAGGAAGACGCCATGGAGAAGCGATCCAACGTCATACTTGAGGACCGTCTTCACAAATCGTGGGCGATCAATGGGGCGGTTCTTTACGCCGATCTCATTCTGAATTTCCGCATGACAGTTTGGAGTAGCTTTTTCAATGTAAGGGCTATTGAGGCGATGTGCCTCCAGCACTGAACTCGTCAGAAATGACCCACTACTGTCCTTGACAGCGATATAGCTGAGCCCGCGTAACGGCTCGACGAGATCGTTCGTGCTCTCGTCCCAGCACACACCTTCCAGCCGATTCGCCATGCTCTGCGCGGACTCGACGAGAAGCGACCTCCCCTCGGGAGTGTCGAACTCGGCGGCCCCGAGATCCGGGAATCCCGTGGGCTGGAATCTATGGCCCTGCCGAACCTTGAGCGGGACTTCAAATAGTAAATCGTAGTGTTTGTCGAGAGGCGAAAGATCGATAGGCATAAAGGATACTCCTCAACCGAGAGACGACAGTTGCTCCTTGGTATCGTACGGTTTGCAGACAAGCTGGGCCGCGCGAGCAGCATCAGTTCGAGAAATTGGGAATGCGAGGCTGGCAGCGAGTCGGCGCGCCAACGCTGGCGTAACCACGCCACGTCGGAATACAGGTCGAAGGCCGCTCGCGTCGAGGCGGCGCACAGCAACCCTCAACGCCCCGTCCAGATCGCCGGCCGCGAGGCGACGTAATGGCTCTGGATCGAGACGGACGCTGACCGCGATCTCCTGTTTCCCGTCTGCATCCTGCACCGGAACATCGAACGGCAGATGAGCAAGACGGAACAACACCTGAAGCGGGTCAGGCTCCCCTGCTCGCCACGGGGGCAGGCCCGAACCTCGGTCGGCGGTCTCGCTCCAGTTCAGAGCAAGCAGCGGACGGACAAGCGCCAGCACATCTTTGTCTGAGCATTCTCCCCGCACCCAGGAACCGATCTCCTCAAGGGTCGCTTCGCAAGAGGCTACCGGCCAGAGCGGAAGTTGCGGCGTCTTTTCGCGCGCCGCACCGGACGTGCGGGCCCAAATCGAACGACGTCGAACGAGAGCAATCGCATCGGTAACCAGATCCCGACCCATGCAGACGTCTTCGGGATCAGGCTCGGCCCGCCCATGATCGTCAAGCCTGAAACGAGGTCGGTCACCGTCGGGATCGACGAGCGGGACGAAGTGTTGGCGAACAGAGCCCTTGAGGGTCCCGTCGTTCTTCTCTGGTGGCCGGTGCTGCGAGGCGAGCGCCAGAGCCAACCGGAGCGCAGCTCGCCCGCCATCGCTGCCATCGTCCACGGCCGCTATCCAGCCGCAACTCAGTTTAGGCAGGGGCCGTCGTGACGGATTCTTACCCGAGCGTAAAAGAGCGAATTCCGCGCTTCCGAGGGTGATGAGTAGTTCACGCCATTCCGTTGGCGTCGCATCGTGCCGGCAGACGGCGAAGAGAGCTTCCTGTGTTCGCCGTGCGATCGCGCCAAGGCTGACCGGAACGTTATTTTCGTTGGCATACCTCGTGAGGCTGTCGATCCAAGGTGCGACGTCCTCCAGGAGCATTTGATGAGATCGTTCGGTTACCTGGAAGCGACCGGCCGAAACCGCGAAGTTCGACTTGCCATTGCGTTTGAGGTACGCAAACCGCTGCAAGGAGTCGATTCCACGCGCGAGACCGAGTCGCGCTGTCGCTCGCGCAAGATCCCCAGCATTTTTTGTCTTGCGGCGGCCCACTTGCGCGCGCCCTTCCCGGATCAATTCGACCAGTTCGCCATACTCGAGCGGACGAGACCACAGCGGGAACCACTGTTCGCCACTCAGCGAATTATCAGCATCGGATGCGCTCCCATAACCGGCTGACACGGCCTCCACCCAGAAGGGTGACGAGACTCGCGCTCGACCCACGCTGCCCCGGCGAGTCATGCCCGCGACGAGCGCAACCGCCCCTTCCAGCATGAGCACGAACTCCCATGGATTCACAGTCGCGCCGCCTGCAAAGCCCGCGCCCATGTTGGTACCGCCAGCTCGTCCGGGGAAGAGCTGGCCAACTTTAACTTTCTTACCGTCAATTGTACCGAGTAGAAAATTCGTCGGGAGCCCGCTAACCGCGGCGCGCAACTGATCGGCTGCCTTGTCGCGCGCCTGGCCAGTGTCAATATCGAAAAGCGCGTTGAGATGCCGCCGTAGATTCCGGGTAAACTCCATCCGGCCGTCATTGCCGCCCGAACCGAAGAGCGAGGTGACCCTCAATTCCAGATCGTCTTCGAGTCCGAGAGCCGAATCCACCCACTGCTGGCCTTCATCTCCCCAGCGCGCCCGGAGGTCGGCTATCAAGCGAGCCTTCGTCAAGGATTGCAAATCCTTGAAGCGCTTCTTTGCCTCTTCGATCGGGGCCTTCAAGTCCTTTGATCTGTCTTTCAGCGTTTTCTGAAGGTTCGTTTTTTGATCCTTGAGATACTGCTTCGCCTGCTTCAAGCGAGCTTGGCCTTCCACAAGCGCTTCCTGAGCGGGAGAGCCCTTCTTGGTTCCTTTGGCGCTGGCCTTGAGGGCGTCGATCTCGGCCTTCAACTTCTCAACGTCCTGTTCCGCTTGAGTCAAACTCGCATCGGCCAGGTTAGCCTTCATCTCGGCATGAGCTCGCTGCGAGTTTCTCTCCGCGTCTCGCAACTCGGCAGGGATATTCTCAAGGGCAACCTCGATGGCACGACGAAAGCTCGCAAACCGTGGCGCTCCAGAAGCACCAATCCGGTCGAGTAGAGAATCGCCAACGGCCTCCTCGGTGTCGCCTTCCTTGCCGTCGCCGTCCTCCGCATCCGCTAGGTCAGCATCACCGCTCTCTTCTCCTTCGCCGGCACCGGACGTCTTGGACGCGTCAGCACTATCGAGAGCTTCATCCCCTGCCGCCTTCGGTGGCTTAAGGGAGTAGAACCCGCTCTCCATGTTCCAGGGCGCCAGGATCGGAGTCGGTCTGTAATCCTGAAGGAAGAACTGCTCTACGGCGTCCCAGTCGAGTTCGGTGACCAACACGAAGTGTTCGTCGCGCCAGAAACCACGAACGCATGCGTCCTTCTGCTCTGCCAGGAGTCGGAACATCCCAAGCGCAGCAAGGTAAGTCGCGAGCGAGTCAGGGTTCAATCCCGCCAGTTCATGGACGTGGATCCTGGTCATGAAGCACCTCGGCGGCTCCGCTTCGTGGATGCGCGTGGCACTGCATGGCCTTTCGCCTGCACTGTGACGCTGGCCGCCTCCCGCCGCGATACCGAGGCATCGACGGTTTCTTTGATCCAGTTTCGGAGGTCGGCGTCCCGGTCTTTCGCTTCCGGTGTCGCTTGCACTTCCACCAAATCCTGAGAAAGGCGCGAGTCCAGCGGTCGGGCGATCTGCGAAGCACGCACGTCCGCAACCCGCATTAGAGCCTCCAACCATGCAAGTTGGAAACTACCGTAGTTTTGGCGCAATGCCAACACACGTTCCACCCAACTCGGCCCGTAGCGTTTCGACAGCCCGAGCCTGGCCGGATCTAGTCGGAGCCTCACATGGGGAAACTCGAATTCGTTCTGTGCTGTATCGGCGAGGAGCAGCGCGGGGATCTCGTCTCCGTCCCGCACCCCGCGAAGAGGCAAACTGCCGTCCTTGCCCGCGTTCTCCTGGTCGCGCGGGCTCATCGGCAGGGTTGCACGAACTTTCCCATGGTGGGACATCACGAGATACAGGACCAGATTGAGGGCAGTCTCATCGAGCCCGATGAGGTCGGCGAGAACTCCCTGAGGTGGAAGGATGTGATCCTCGGATTCCGGAAGTTCCCGGCCGACGGTGGCGTCGAGAACTTCCTCACGGCCCCCCTGAAGGGCAGGATGGGTGGGATGCGCGCGCCAGACAAGTTCCAAGATCGCCAGAACGCTGGCGAGTTCGTGGCGAAATCCAGGGCGCCTTCCCGCGGGGCTATGATCGTAAAGGTTACGAACGCCATGCCAGCGGCCCTTGGGGGCCTTGGCCAAGGGCGTACCTGACGGGATGCCGTTTCGATCCCTGATCGCGCCGGCAAAGGCTGCGTGTGCCTTACCGGTATCGTGCGCGATCCCCGCCAAGTCCATCAGCTTTTGAATAGCGAGGTCATTTGGGGTGAGAATGGCGGCGATTTTCTGACTTTCGATCGCGACTTCGGCTCCGTGCGTCGCAATCGTCTTGTACTGGCGATCACTGGTGCCCAGTCCTTCGCTGAGTTCTTCCTGCTCGTCTGCCTCATCGGCCGCATCAGATGCACTCATCGCGCGCGCATGCCCGACCTCAACGGGAATAGTGCCCGGCTTGCCTGTGAAGCCGATCCGAACGTCGTAGCCACCCGCGCTCGCCTCGACGAGGATAGTCTGTCCAGGAAAGATGTGGCGGTCCTCAAGTCGCTCCCAGTTGCCGTCGAGGTAGCTCCATACCCAGGCACGCGGGCGAGCCTTCTGAGGACCAGCAACGGACTGTTCTTGCCCAGGCTCTCCTTCCTCGGCACTCCGTTCCCCGGAGGCCACAAGCCAGCTCCGAGCTTCGCCGACCGGAACGCGACAGAGAGCGTCGTGAGCTGGGCGGAGCCGCAGGTGCGGCGATTGACGTTCAGGAACAGGCCACCACCAGACAGTAACATCGCGGTCGTCGCCTTCGCGCACGAAGCGAGAGATGTCAATATCCGCGCCCGTGAGATCAGGTCCGGTGTCGAAAAGATCGAGCAGCTCCCGGCGCGTCACGATGTGTAGCGGCGCGTAGGGATAAAGACGCGGCAGAAGGCTGCCCTCGTTTTTCTCTTCCTCGGCTTTCTCGAATGCATCCAGCGCAGACGGGTCGGCTGCGCCATTCAGCAACATGATTGCTTTGGCCGCGGCTTCGATCTCCGCGAGTTCGTACGGGAGCGCAGTCTTACGATCTGCCTCGGCACGTTTACTGGAACGCTCCTCGTTGTCCTCGGCATCAAGTTTATTCGCGCTCTCATCGGTGTGTCGCCGATCAATGATGATGATCTGGCCCCTTCCTCCGTACCGCGCGCAACGCCCGAACCGCTGGACGAGGGACGCCCACGGCGCGAGTTCGGTCACAAGCGCGTCAGCGGAGATGTCCACTCCGGCCTCGACAACCTGCGTCGCCACGATGATCCTGTTACTGCCTGGCTTGCAGTGCTCGCGCGCGAGAAACTCGGTCGTCCACTCCCTCCGCTCCGCCCCGCGGAACCGTGAGTGGACGAGCCGGAGGTCCACTCCTCCGAGGAGGGGATCGTTCTTCTTAGACCTTGCTGCGAGCACCGCATGTAGTTCACGGGCGCTTTTCACCGTGTTCGTGACCGCGAGAGTGATCCCGCCCTGGGTAGCTTTGTGGGTCTTGGCAACGATATCGGCCCATGTTTGCGCCTTGGCGTCGTCGACTGCCGGCACGGGCTCGACGCGAATCGCCTTCTCCACTGTCCAAAGGGGCCCCGTCTGCTCGGGCGGCTCAAGCTGGACGATCGGAAGCGAATCTACATCGGTCAAGGCCGGTGCGCGGCACAGCCAGTTGCGCTGCAACGTTGCGCTCATCCACCATGTCCGGCGCGGGCGAGGCAGCTTGTCATCATGTTCGTCAGTGTTCGCGAAAGCTTGAAGCTGCGCGCTGGTCGCGAGACCGACGTCCATGAGCTGGATTTCGTCCATCACCCAAAGGCAGTCAACGTTCAGGAGTCCGTGCTCCATCGGCCATCGCGCGCGGCCCGCGCCGTAGCCACGATTGAGCGCCCGAGAGAGAAGCATGTCCTGGGTGCCAATCAGGACTGCGTTACGTTCCGGTTCAAGGTGCCAATCGGAGGGCGACAATCCGCCGAGGAGAACGTGAGCACACGGTTGCGGAGTTAGCCCGGCACGGTCGAGCCACTCCTGGACCGCGCATTCCGTCTGGTCCACGAGCGTGCGCATCGGCAAGCATAGGACCAAACGGCGTGGCCACTGGTCGTTCTCCTCGATCACGCGGTTCCAGAGCCAGGCGATCGTGACTCCAGCAGTCTTGCCGAACCCAGTCGGTATGCGAATTAGCCGATTCCTGCAGACGGTGTCCAGCGCCAAGCGCGCCTGCCAATCGTGCCGCCGATGGTTTGTGAGGCGCTTGAAGAAATCGTCGAAAGTCATGGACGCAGCCCCGTGCTTCTCGGCTAAATCCCGTGGACGTTCTGCCTTCTTCTCCGAAATCTGGTCTTAAGTCCACGTTGATAACACTTGTGCAACCAGCTCCCGGAGCATCGAATGTAATAGACGATACTAATCCAATGCCACGGCCCGGGCAACCTGAAACTCGGTAGGACCACGGCATTGTTAACGAAAGCACCATGTCCATTGGCAACCGCGTCGACCACGCCTCGGTGATCGTTCATTCGTGGCCAAGCCCTAACAACTTCGCCATAGCCGCTTGGGAATCGCCCACCATCGACATGCCGACCGTCTTGAGAAAGCGATCATACCGAGCTTTGCCACGAGCCACGGCTTGGTCCCGCGCATCCCTCGGCGGCTCAGGCACACAAGTCAGGAACGTCTTCGCCAGCACGTCCACGAAGGCGAACAACGCCTGTTGGCCTATCCGCAAATTGTGAATTTCTCGCGCCGTTCGATCCAGACTCGCAGCGATTCTCTGCTCTGCCGCGTCGACGCCGCTTTCTCTGCCGGCGAGCTCCCGCTCGACGGCGGTGCGGATGAACGCACTGCGGCTTGAATATTCGCCAGGCTGCAATGCCCGCTCGATCCGATTCTTGAGCTCTGCGTTGATGCGCAGACCATGAATAACTCCCTTGCTTTGTTTCTGCTCCACAGATGACTCCTCTAGCTGTAAGTGGCGGGATTATCGGCCCGTGACACGAAAAAGTGGCCGTTGCGCAATGTGCAACAAAACCGCCCACACCGTGCAACGCAGGAACTAAATGACAATACAGATCTTAAGACCAAAAGCCCGCGCCTATGCGCAACTTTTCCTTTATGTTCCACTACCGGCGTTTGGCTGCCTTCCGCTGCCCCCCTCAGTTTCAGACTGTTGCAGCCCGTTGCTGGCCCCAGAGGTCCTGCGTGATTGTTGCAAAGCGTGACGAATGTGTTGCAGAAGGTTACAACCAAAAAATATTCCGTACTTTCTGTCTGGAAACCCCTCTGCGAAGGCCTACAGATTGAGGGCGCAGTTCGACTATGACACCGATTCCTGTTTCGCCATCCAGAAAGAAAACCAAATCCGATCTCGTCCATCTGCTCACTCTACCGAGTGCTGAGCCGGCAACCAGCACCGGCCGCGTGGCGTGGATTTGGCCCGAGATCGAGGCCGCGCTGGGTACCGGAAAGAAGCTGAGGGAAGTCCGGGATGCTGCCCGCGCCGACGGTTTCGACATTCCATATCCTCAGTTTCGGGTTTACGTGTCCCGCCTTCGGAACAGGTTGCTGAATCATCCGTCAGAAACCGCATTGCAGCCGTGCGCGGAAGACAAGTCAGCCGCCACGTCGGCTTCCGCCGCAGGGTTCACACGAAGTTTGGCTTACAGCTTCGGGGAACCGTGAAGCCGGCTACCGTTCATCAGGAGTTCCGAATTCTCTCGCACATGCTGAATGTCGCGGTAAAGCAGAAGAGATTATCGGACAACCCTTGCCGGGCGGTCGAGTTTCCGGTGTCGGTGGCGAAATCGACTCGCAAGCCGCACTACATGGCGGCGAGCGAGCAGGCGAAGATCGAATTCGCGGCTCCAAATTACCTGAGCAACATCGTCGTGATTCTGTCGGAGATGGGGCTTCGCTACAAGAAGGAGCTGCTTCCGATGAAGAAAGTGCAGGTGGATTTGGAGAATGGCGTCGTGCATGTCGCCGATTCCAAAACGGTGAATGGCATCGGCGATATGCCGATGACCGCTGTCGCGCGGGAGGCGTTTCAGCGCCAGATCGCGGAGACGCCGGGAAGCGAGTACCTGTTCCCGAGTCCGGTCTCAACCGGCAGCAAGCCGCACATTACGAATCTGCGAAAGACGTGGTCGGCAACGTTGAAGAAGGCTGGCGTTCCATACTTCGCACTCTACGAATTGCGCCATACCTTTGCAACGCGGCTGAGTGCGGGTGGCGTGGCCGATCACATGGTGACGCAGATGCTTCGGCAGAGCGATGCCGAGGTGTTCAAGCTGTACAGCCAAGCCAAGCTCGGCATGATGCGCGAGGCGCTCGCCAACCTGGATCGTCAGGCGAACGAGCGGCCGGGGAATTGGTTCACGGAGCGGCCCGCTTGATGCATTTCGTTCACAGTTTTGCCACAATCGTGCCGAAATTGGTGTCGGGCGGGAAGGAGGAAACGTTGCAATAAAAGGAGTTTTTGGTCGGGCCGCCGAGATTTGAACTCGGGACCTCTTGCACCCCAAGCAAGCGCGCTAGCCAGGCTGCGCCACGGCCCGAAACCTCTATTGTACATGGTTTGCCGAGGCTCATGTTGAAAAAACGCGCGGGTTCGCGGCTAACCGGCTCACGATTATCCCAGCAGATCGAGCGCCGCCTGCAGTTCGCCCAGTGCATGCCGTTCGCCCTTACGCGTGGTTACCTCGACTCCGCGCCGGTACCATTGGCGCGCCTCCTCAATCCGGCCCAGCCGTTCCAGCGTCTGGCCGCCATGAAAATACGCGGCGGAATAATCCGGATCGGCCGCCGTCAGGGCGCCGAATTCCTCCGCCGCCCGCGCCAGGTCGCCGCGATTGCGGTATTCCATCGCCAGGCCGTAGCGCGCAAAACTGTCATTGGGATTTTGCGCCAGCATGCGGTTGAGTACGTCGATGCGGCTGGTTGCCATGGTTGTGTTACCATACCTCCAAAATGTCGTGCCCCTACTTCGATCCGGTGGCGCCGCGCACCCACGGGGCGCGCACGGAAGATTCCACCCTGCCGCTGGGCGACGAGTGGGCGGGCTTGTGCCGAGCCGAACCGGACCAAGCGCATGAGCCCGACCAGGCCGGCCTCCGCATGCTCTGTAATATCGGCTACGCGCGCGGCGCGTGCAACCGGTTTCCCGCCACGGATGGCCCGGACGCCGCCCGCTTCACCCTCCTCGAGGACAACGGAACCACCCTTCGACTCTACTACGTTCTGGAGCGGGATCACCAGCCGCACGCCCACGGAGCGCTGGAGTATTCCATCGGCCGCGACGCGTTTTTGCCCGCGCCGCCCGGTGAGTGCACCCCGCGCCAGGCGGCGGCTTACGCGCAAAGTTACCTGCGCCGAAAGGCGGAAAGCCGATCATGGAAGGCAAGCCGGTAAGGGAATCGGTCTCCGAATACTGCGAGTTGGCGCTGCCCACCGATGCCAACGGCCTGGGCAACGTGCTGGGCGGCAAGGTCATGCACCTGGTCGACCTGGCGGCAGCCATGGCGGGGATGCGCCATGCGCGGCGTCCGATCGTCACCGCGTCGGTGGATAGTTTTCACTTCCTGCATCCGGTTCACATCGGCGACCTGGTGCTTCTTCACTCCTCCGTGAACCGTGTGTTTCGCACTTCCATGGAGGTCGGCGTCAAGGTCATGACGGAGAACCTGATGACCGGCCTGCTGGTCCACACCTGTTCCGCTTATCTCACTTTCGTGGCGCTCGATTCCGAAGGCAAAGCCACTCCGGTTCCGCCCGTAATCCCGGAGACGGAGGACGAAATCCGGCGTTTCCGGGAAGCCGGGGAGCGCCGCGAATATCGGCTTGCCATGCGTAACCGCCTCCGCCGTTAGCCCACCCGGACCTTGTATCCTGGAGGGAGATTCCGAAGTGGAGAAACAATGACCCGTTCCTCGAAGATTGTGGCGTGCGCGGCGGCGCTGGCGTACATTGGCGCGGCGGCCGAACATATCGGGCTCGTCAGTACCACTTATCCGGCTGGCGTGGCAGCCAGCGGCACGATTCAGGTGAACAACGCCTACGGCGAAGTCAACGTGGAAGGCTGGGACCGGCCGGACGTGGAAGTGACGGTGACCCGCTCGGTATTCCAGCACGACACTCCCCAGGCGCGCGAGGCGGCGCAACGCTACCTGAATCAGATTCGGGTGAACACGGCCAAGGCAGCCAATGGCGACCTGACGATTTCCACCAGCTTTCCATCGCGCAACCGGTTGATTCGGCTGTTTCGCGGCTGGGGCGATTTCACCCTGGAATATCGCATTCAGGTGCCGCGCCATTCGCGGCTGGAGATTCGCGAAGGGAAGGGCGATGTGGTGATCGTGGACGTGACCGGCGATATCGACGCTCGCGCGCACGTGGGCGACATCCTGGTGCAGGTGCCCCAGAGCGCCACTTACCAGGTGGACGCCCGATGCCGTTTCGGCAGCGTCTATTCGGATTTGCCCGGCACGTCCCGCAACGCATCCTTATTCGGCCACAGTTTCAGGGAAAACGCTGCCGCGGCCTCGCACCGGCTTTATCTGCGGGTCGGCGCCGGCGGCATTAGCCTGCAGCAGTTCCGCAATCCACTGGAACCGGCGGCTGCGCGGTAAACGTTCCGCGTGCCGCTGTGTCTTGCGACAAGCGCGAAAGCGGTTAATAATAACCGCATGCTCGGTCACTACAACATCATTGGATTTCTCACCATCGTCGACGTGGCCCGCGCCAAGGAGTTTTACCGTGATACGCTCGGCCTGCGCCTGGTGAGCGAAGAACCGCCGTTCGCGCTGGTGTTCGACGCCAACGGGATCATGCTGCGCCTCGGGATGGGTAAGCAACTTCCGCCGGCTTCCGGCACTGTCCTGGGCTGGCAGGTTCCAGACGCAGCAGAAGCCGTGAGAAGCCTGCAACAGGCGGGAGTTCGCTTCGAACGTTACGATTTTCTGAAGCAGGACGAATTGGGAATCTGGACCGCGCCCACCGGCGCGAAGGTGGCTTGGTTCAAGGACCCGGACGGGAACATTTTGAGCGTCTCTGAGCATCCGGAACAGGCGTAAACGGCCCTTCAAACGGCTTCGAGATCGCGCAGTTCGTCCCAGAACCGGACAGCCAGCGCTATTAATTAACGATTGGGAGACCTTAACTACCGATTTCACCAAGCTGGCCCGTGGCCCCGAAATTGCCCTCACTCCGGTCTATGTCGCCCGTTGAATGGATCCGCGACCTGCGCATGGCTCTTCGCCTGCTCACGAAGAACCTCGGCGCCACGGCGTTGGCCGTGCTTTCGATTGCCCTGGGGATCGGCTTGACCACCGGCCTGTTCGCGGTTGGCGACGCTGCCGTTTTGCGGCCCCTTCCGGTGGAAAAGCCGGGCGACCTGTGGTCGGTGAATTCGCGCGGGGACGACGGCAACTGGATGATGTACGGCTGGCCGGATTACCTCGACATGGCCAAGGCACTGGAAGGCAAGGCGCAACTGGTGGCCAGCCAGCGTCGCGGCGTCCAGGTGGGTGAGGGCGACGACAGCGAGATGGTGATCATTCAGCCCGCCTCCTCGAACTATTTTCAAGTGCTGGGAGTGAAGCCCGCGCTGGGCCGCGCCTCGATAGGTGAAGCCGGGGGCAGGCCGGAGACGGTGTTGGGCTACCGGCTCTGGCAAACGCGTTTCGCGAGCGATCCGAACATTGTCGGCAAGACGGTGCGGCTCAACCACCAGGCATTCGTGGTGGCGGGTGTGATGCCGGAGGTCTTCACGGGTCTCGCCCGGGGCGTTCTGATCGGCGTCTGGGTTAGCGCGGATGCCTGGTTCCATACCCTTGGGGGCCGGGACGAGGAGCAGTCTCGCATCGGCCAGTTCGAGATCGCGGCGCGATTCCGCCCTCCCCTGACCTCGGCCCGTGCCGCGGCGCAACTGGATGCCGCCATCCGCGGCGCGGGGAAGCATAAACCGGCCCCGGGCAGCGGTTCGGGAACGGCGCTCGAATGTTTCGCGCGGCCATGGACTGCAGACCTGCTGTTCGGCGGCGGCCTGGCGGCCGTGCTGGGGTTGGTTCTGTTCGTGGCTTGCGCCAACGTGGCCCAGTTGCGACTGGCGCAGGCCGAAACGCGCCGCAAAGAACTGGGCATGCGGATGGCCCTGGGCGGGGGCAAGTGGCGAGTGGCGCGCCAACTACTGGTGGAAGCCCTTCTGCTCTGTCTTGCGGGCGCGGGATTGGGCCTGATGTTGGCCCGGCTTCTGACGGAAAAGGTCTCCGAGTTCGAGCGCGCCGCGGACCCGTTTATGGACTACGGCATTCGCCTCGATTACCGCGTGCTTGTCTTTTCGACAGGGGCGCTTCTTCTGGCCGTGCTGATTGCCGGCGTTGCACCCGCGCTTCACGCCGCGCGGCTCAACATTTCCGATGTATTGAAGCAGAGCCAGGGCGTGACGATGGGGCGCCGCACCTGGCAGCGGAACGCTCTGGTGACATCGCAGATCGCGGTCAGCGTGACACTGTTCGGCGTTGCCGTGTTGTTCCTGACCAGCCTTTACCACGCTACCGAGGTGCGGCCGGGTCTGGATCCGCATAAGAAGATCCTGGCCCTGTCGGTGATTCCGGCGCTCGATATCCCGCGGGCCGAGTGGTGCGACCAGGTGAGCGAACGGCTGGCCGCGCTGCCAGGAGTGCGTGGAGCGACCTACGCGCGGCGGCTTCCGCTGAGCGATTCCGGCGGTGGCCTGACGGCGCGGGTCGAGATTCCGGGGATGGCGCCGATGGGCGTGCCGCTGAACAACGTGGGCGGCAGCTACTTTTCGCTGATGGGCACCCGCGTGGTGGCCGGGCGGGGCATCGATACCCGAGACCGGGTGGGCGCGCCGCTGGTGGCAGTCGTGTCGCAGTCCTTTGCCCGCACCATCTTCGGCGGCCAAGGCGCGCTCGGCAACTGGGTTCGGATCGATGGCAAACCGCGCCAGGTCGTGGGCATCGCCGAAGACGGGCCGTCCAACGACTTGCACGAAGATCCGCGGCCGTTTGTGTTTCTGCCTTTTGCCCAGGCAGTGCCGGACGACATCACCTTGCTGGTCGAGACCTCGGGTGCTCCGCTGGCGCTCGACCGCGCCGCCCACGCCGCGATTCGGGGGTTCGACCCCAAGGCGCGTGTCTACGAATCGACAACGCTCCAGAAGACCCTGGACAACGCCCTTTCGGCCGATCGCTTTATCGCTACCGCGTGCAGCGCCTTAGGTGCCAGCGTGGTTTTGCTCACCGCGGCGGGGTTGTTCGGCGTGCTGCTATACGCCGTCAACCGGCGTACGCGCGAACTGGGGCTGCGGGTAGCGCTGGGCGCCCGCCCGCGCCAGATCGAGCGGCTGGTTCTGGGCGAATCGCTGCGCCTGGCCGCGATCGGAGTGCCCATCGGGCTGGCCGGGCTGGCGGCAACAGCCCAGTATGCGCGCTCGATGCTGCTGGGTGTGACGCCTCTCGACCCGCTGGCTTACGGCCTCAGCGCGGCTGCCGTGGTGGGGCTGGCTCTGGCCGCCGCATGGCTCCCGGCGCGCCGCGCCACGCGCGTAGACCCGATGGAAGCGCTGCGCTCGGAATAGGCCGGTGGGCCGGCCGCAATCGTTTGCGCTTACTGAGCCGCGAGTTACGAAATAACCATGCCAAATCCTGGATCCCGACGTGGCGCACGCACTCTCCTGAAGTCGCGGAATCGGGCCGTTCCCGTTGCATAACAGGCTATGCGAGACAAGCGCCGGGATGAGTCCCGGCGTGGCAGACTGAGAGTCCGCTCCACGAAAGGGTTCGTCAGGCGGCGGCTGCGGAG
>Ga0182016_10002062_pt1 | contig 23948 bp, 21 predicted proteins | sample 712S2MmetaG_FD_120491 | JGI IMG/M metagenome (GOLD analysis project Ga0182016, IMG submission 120491) | Permafrost microbial communities from Stordalen Mire, Sweden - 712S2M metaG | ecosystem: Environmental > Terrestrial > Soil > Wetlands > Permafrost | place: Sweden: Stordalen | collected... | reverse complement strand
TTCCCCCTCACCGGTCCGTGCCCATCGGGGCGAATGTACCGTGGCCCCGGCCCCGCCGCCGGCCCCACGCGTGCGCGCCGCCGACCGGTCGTCCCGGACCCAACCGGCCCACCGGGCCCGCCGGGTCCTAGAGTGGTGCCCCGTCGTCCCCGGGGGAGCCGGGCGACGTGACGACGGAACGACGGGGGAGTGCCGTGGGTGGGTGTGCAGGGTGCCGGCGCGACCGGTCGACGATGCGAGGGGACCGGCGGTGCCGCCCGGTGGTCCGATGAGGCTGCGCACCACCTTCCACCAGGCCGACGCCCCCGCCTACCGCGCACCGGGCGGGGCCTGGGACGGGCCGACGCTCGACCGGCTGCTGGCGTCGCCACCCCCCGGCCCGTCGCCGGCGGTCATCGACGGCGACGTGACCCTCGACCGGGCCACCCTCGACGCGCTGGCCTCGTCCGTGGCCGGCGGCCTGCGGGCCCTGGGTGTCCGGCACCGTGACGTGGTGGCCTGGCAGCTCCCCAACTGGTGGGAGGCGGTCGTCCTCTTCCACGCCTGCTGGCGCTGCGGGGCGGTGGCCACGCCCATCCACCACCAGGTGGGCCCGGCCGAGGTCGAGCGCATCCTGGGGGAGCTGGACCCGGCGGTCCTCCTGTCCACCGACGGCCTGCCGTTGGCCGACGTCGGTCGTCCGCCGGTCGTCGGTGTGCGCACCGGCGACCCCCGCTTCGACGCGCTGCTGGCCGGCCGGCCGTCGCCGGGGGGTGTGACCCGGGGCGCCGACATCGGGGTGATCCTGTTCACCTCCGGCTCGACGGGCAACCCGAAGGCCGTACTGCACAGCCATCGTGGCCTGGCCTACAAGGCACGGAGCATGGTGGCCGCCCACGGGCTCACGCCGGACGACGTCGCCCTGATGCCCTCCCCGCTCGCCCACATCTCCGGCCTGCTCAACTCGGTGCTCGTCCCCGGTGCCGCCGGCATGCCCGTCGTGCTGATGGAGAAGTGGGACCCCGGGCGGGCGGCCGACCTCGCCGGTCGTCACGGGGCCAGTTTCATGATCGGGCCGCCGACCGTCTTCCTGTCGCTCATGGACGTGCCGGGGTACCGCCGGCAGGTCGAGCGCCTGCGGATCGTGTCCTGCGGGGCGATGGGGGTGACGCCCGAGTTCATCGACATCGCCCGCGAGGGGCTGGGCGCGTCGGTGAAGCGCACCTACGGGTCGACCGAGGCCCCGACCGTGACCACCAGCGGCTGGTGGGACCCGGCCGACAAGGCCCGCGACACCGACGGGCACTCGGTGGGTGGGGCGACGCTGCGGGTCGTCGACCCGGTCACCGACCGACCGCTGGCCCCGGGGGTCCGCGGCGAGGTCCAGGTGCGCGGCCCCGAGCTGTTCGTCGGTTACGGGGACGGGTCCCAGACCCGCGAGGCCGTCCGCCGGGGGTGGTTCTCCACCGGCGACCTCGGCGTACTCGACGAGGAGGGGTGGCTGACCATCGGTGGCCGGATCAAGGAGCTCATCATCCGGGGCGGGGAGAACATCGCCTCGGCCGAGGTCGAGCGGGTGCTCGAGCAGCACCCGGGTGTCCGCCAGGCGGTGGTCGTCGGTCGGCCCGACGACCGGTTCGGCGAGCGGGTGGTGGCCTTCGTGGTCGCCGACCGGGAGATGGACCTCGACACCTGCCGCCAGTGGTTCGCCGTCCAGGGCGTGGCCCGGTTCAAGACGCCGGAGTACCTGGTCCACGTGGACGAGGTCCCGGTGCTCGGGGTGGGCAAGCCCGACCGCCCCGAGCTGCGGCGCCGGGCCGCGGCCCTGGCCGACCGACCGGGCTGAGCGCCGCGGCGCCGTGGCACCGCGGCGTCGCTCAGCGCAGGCGCCAGTCGATCCGCTGGCCGGAGGTGAACACGGCCTGGCCCTCGGCCAGCGTGGCCGGGTCGGTGCCCACGTGCGTGATCAGGAAGGCATGGTCCAGGGCCTGGCGCCTCGACAGCTCGAGGCCCATCCACAGGGCGCGGAGGGTGCCCCCGACGGCCCGCTCGGGCTGGTCGGCGATGGCCTGGGCGGCCCACCGGGCGTGCTCCTCGAGCTCCCCGGCCGGCACCACCTCGGACACGAAGCCGATCTCGCGGGCCCGCTCGGCCGACATCCGCTCGTGGGCCCCCAGCAGCGACAGCCGCATGACCTCCTGGAAGGGCATCTTGTGGAGCAGGAAGATCGGCTCGAAGGCGGCGGGCATCCCATAGGTGACGTGGGGATCGAAGAACGTGGCCCGGTCCGACGCGATGATGAAGTCGACCTCGCCCAGGATGTAGAAGGCGCCACCGCAGGCCATGCCGTTGACGGCGGCGATCACCGGCTTCCACAGGTCGTTCGTCTTCGGGCAGACGCTCTTGCCCGGATCGTCGAAGTCCCACGGTGTGTTGTACCCGGGGAGCTTGCCCGGCGGCTGGTCCTCGATCGACCCGATCCCCTCGCGGTCGAGCCCCGTGCAGAACGCCTTGTCGCCCGCACCCGTGAGGACGACGCAGCGGACGTCGTCGTTGGTCCGGAGCCCCTGCCACAGCTCGCGCAGCTCCCGTTGCATGGTCGGGTCGAAGGCGTTGAGGGCCTGGGGCCGGTTCAGCGTGACCCAGGCCACGCCATCGGATTCGTCGTAGAGCAGGGTCTCGAGTTCGGCCATGGCGGTCATGGTACCGGCCGCCACCGGGGCGGCCTCAGTGGCAGTGGTCGGGAGGCGGCAGGTCCAGGGCGGGGTTCCGGTCGAAGAACCCGGCGGCCACCAGGTGGAAGCCGCAGTACTCCACGGGCATGACCGGCCAGTCCTCGGGCCGGGGCGAGTGCGTCACCCCGAAGGTGTGCCACACCACGATCTCGGTCCCCACCAGCGACCGGTCGGCCGCCGTCCACTCCGGGAGCCCGCCGCCGCCCGCGTGCTGGTTGGGGTAGTCCCCGGCGGCGCGCCGCTCGTCGGCGCGGTAGGGCGTGACCCAGAGGTTGTGTCGGGCGAAGCCGGCCCGGCGTCCGATGCTCGATGCAGGGTCGGCCAGCAGCCGGGGGGTCGAGCCGGGCACGAGCTTGTAGGCCACGGGCTGACCCAGTCCGTTGGTCCGCGTGGGGTTGACCAGCCGCCAGTGACGGCTCGAGGCGGCGTCGACGTCGCTTCGGGCGGCGGCCTCGGACCCGAGGCGGTCGACCCGACGCCCGATGGCGTTGCCCAACGGGTTGTCCGGGCCCGGGGGCTCGCCGGCGAACGAGACCTCGTGGACCTCGTTCACCGGCCCGTCGACGGCGGGGTCGAGTCGGGCGCAGAACAGGTGCTGGTGGATGGGCGCGGAGAGGCCGGGCGCGATCACCGTCCCGTGGGAGGGGGCCGTGTCGGCGGGGATCCCCTTGGTCGACATGATCCCGGTGAGCTTCACCTCGAGCTGGATGGTCCCGTCCAGGTAGAAGTACCAGAAGAAGCCGTACTCGTAGTTGCCGACGGTGGCGATCGAGGAGACCACCAGGCGCCGGGACCGGCGGACCTCGGCCCGGCCGGTGTTCATGTCGGTGTGCTTCCAGAGGATCCCGTAGTCCTCCTCGTGGATGCACACGGCGTGCTCCAGCACGTAGGGCGTGCCGTGCTCGCTGGCGAACACGGCGTCGAGGTAGGTGATCTCGCCGAGGCAGTCGCAGCCGAGCTTCAGCGAGTTGGCCATGCGCCCAAGTCCCCACTCGCCGACGTCGAAGGCGTTCTTCCAGCTGTGCATGGGGTCCGGGTCGCCGTAGGGCACCACCATCTCGCTGACGGCGGCGCGGTGCAGGACGGTCCGGGTCGCGCCCGTCCCGCGGTCCTCCCAGCCGACGTCGTGCAGCACCAGTCCCTCGAGCGGGGTCATGGACACGCGCATCGTCCAGTGCTGCCAGGTCAACCGGTTGCCGTCCACCGTGAAGCTCACCCCGTCGGGCTGGGTGATCTCGAGGGTCCGCAGGTCGTCGCGGAACGGCTCGTTGTCCTCGGGCAGGTAGCTGCCCCGTTCGGGGGCCAGGGGCACCACCCCGTAGTCGGTCACCTCGAGGACGACGCCCCGGGCCGCGTCGACGGTGGCCAGCACGCCCTCCACGGGCCGGGCGTAGCCGTTGTCGGACTCCTCCTCCCGGTAGTAGCTGAGGCACCGGGTGATGCGCCGGCCGTCCTCCATGTCCCGTCCGAAGTTGCCGGTCGGCCAGGGGTCGATCTGGACGCGGTCGAAGTCGGTGATGCCGCGTCGCCCCATGGCCGCCTGCCACGCGGGGTCGGCCTTCAGGGCGAGGATCGACCGGTAGGCGTCGTCGTACAGCAGGGCCGGGCGCACGTCGTCGCGGGGTGTCCACTCGACGATGGAGGCGTCGGCCATGCGGACCACCACCTCCACGACCGCCGCCTCGGGACCGGGGAGCACCACCAGCCGGATCCGACGGTCGAGCGGGGCGCCGGCGGCGATGGCGGCCAGCTCGGCCCGGTCCGGCTCGTCGACGGCGACGGTGGCGAACAGGGTGCCGTCGGGGACCCGGCCGCTCGCCCCGACCGCCGTCACCGCCCGACGGATCTCGTGGGCGGTGAGCGGGTCGTGGGGATGGACCCCCCGTGTCGCAGTGTCGGTCATGGCGCACCTCCTCGGCGGACACCCCCCGGGCCGCCGGGGCAGGCTACCCCGACGGCCAGCCGAGACCCGTCCGCGGCGGTAGTGTGCCCGTCGATGCCCGACGCCCTGACCACCCGCCACCGCGGCCCGACCGGGGGCGGCCCCACATGACCGGTGTCCACGTCCGCGTCACCGTCGATCGGTTCCGCTGCATCGGGTCGGGCAATTGCGTGTACTGGGCACCCGCGAGCTTCGCGCTCGACGACGAGGGGCTGTCGGTGCCGAACGAGCCGACCGCCGACACCCTCGAGAAGCTCCGGGTGGCCGCCGACGGGTGCCCGACGCGGGCCATCACCGTCGAGGTGGTCGACGCCGGGGCGGACGCCGGACCCACCCCGGACGACGACGGTCGGTAGGGACCCGTGCCCCTGCCGCTGACCGACGAGCACGAGGAGCTGCGCCGCACGGCGACCCGGCTGCTCGCCACCTTCGACGGGCCGGGTGCGGCCCGGTCCCTGGTCGACGCCGAGCACGAGGAGCTCCACCCGGTGTGGGCGGCCATGGCCGGCGAGGGCTGGCCGGGCATCCACCTACCCGAAGCCCAGGGCGGCCAGGGGTTCGGGCTGCTGGAGCTGGCGGTGCTCCTCGAGGAGACCGGTTGGGCGGTCACCCCCGGGCCGCTGCTCCCCACCGCGGTCGTCTCGGCGCTGTGCTCCCGGTACCTGACCGTGGACGAGGCCGACCGGGTGCTCCCAGGGCTCGCCGACGGGTCGGTACCCGCCGCGGTGCACCTGGGACCGGGCGCGCTCGACGCGGTGCGCGGTGGCGTCGACGACCCGCTCACGGTGACGGGTGCGCTGCGCCCGGTACTGGGCCTGGGGACGGCCCGGGTCGTCCTGGTGCCCGCCACCACCGGGGACGGGGCGGCCACCTGGTGCCTGCTCGACCTGGACGACGGACGGGTCCGGGCCTCGGCGCTGCCCAGCCTGGACGCCACCCGACGGGTGGGCCTGCTCGAGGTGGACGACCTCGAGGTGCCGCGCGCCCGGCAGCTCCGCGACGTGCCGGCCCACCGGGTCGGGGACGTCGCCCTCGCGCTGCTGGCCGCCGAGCACGCCGGGGGTGCCCGGTGGTGCCTCGAGACGGCCACCGAGTACGCCAAGGCACGGGTGCAGTTCGGGCGACCCATCGGCCAGTTCCAGGCGGTCAAACACCGGGCCGCCGACATGGCCGTCCGGGTGGAGCAGCTGGCCTCGGTGGCCTGGGACGCCGTGCTGGCCGTCGACGCCGCCCTCGGGGAGGATCCCACTCCGGGTGCCGGTGACGGGGCGCCGGACGACGGCCTCGAACTGGCGGTGGCCGCCGCCGCGGCCCTCGCCCTCGACGGCTACGTGACCTGTGCCCAGGACTGCCTGCAGCTGCTCGGGGGGATCGGGTTCACCTGGGAGCACGACCTGCACCTGCACCTCAAGCGGGCCCTGGCCGACCGCCAGCTGGTCGGGGGCGGGGACGCCCCCCGTCTGCGGCTGGCCGCCGCCGCCGTCGGCGGGGCCCGGCGCACGCTGACGGCCGACCTGCCCGAGGAGGCCGACCGGTGGCGGGCCGAGTACGCCCCCGTGGCCGCCGAACTGGCCGCCGCCGAGGGGGACGCCCGACGGCGGCTCCTGGTCGACCGCGGACTGGTCGCGCCGCACTGGCCGGCGCCCTGGGGCCGGGACGCGGGGGCCGTCGAGCAGGTGGTGGTCGACGAGGTCCTGGCCGCCGCCGGTGTGCAGCGCCCGCACCTGGGGATCGGGGCGTGGGTGCTGCCCGTCCTGATGGCGTGCGGCACTCCGGACCAGCAGGAGCGCTGGGTCCGTCCCACGCTGCTGGGCGAGCTCTCGTGGTGCCAGCTCTTCTCCGAACCGGGGGCCGGGTCGGACCTGGCCGCCCTGTCGATGCGGGCCGAGCGGGCCGACGGTGGCTGGTCGTTGACCGGCCAGAAGGTCTGGACCTCGATGGCCCGGCAGTCCCAGTGGGGGATCTGCCTGGCGCGCACCGACCCCGACGCCCCCAAGCACGCCGGCATCACCTACTTCGTCGTGGACATGACGTCCGCCGGGCTCGACGTGCGACCCCTGCGCGAGCTGACCGGGGCGGCGCTGTTCAACGAGGTCTTCTTCGACGACGTATTCGTGCCCGACGACTGCGTGGTCGGGGAGGTGCACCACGGGTGGGGCATCGCCCGGATGACGCTGGCCAACGAGCGCGTCTCGATCTCGTCGGGCGCCACCTTCGGCATCGGGGTCGAGTCGCTGGTGCGCCTGGCGGCGCGCCAGGGCGGTGAGGTGCCCGACTCCACCGCGCTGCGACTGGGGGCCCTGCTGGCCGAGGCGCAGTCGCTGTCGCTCATGACCCACCGGTCCGCGCTGCGCTCGCTGGCCGGATCCGACCCCGGTCCGGGGTCGAGTCTGCGCAAGCTGCTGGGCGCCGAGCACGAGCAGCGGGTCCAGGAGCTCGGTCTGGCCATGATGGGACCCGACGGCGCCGTCGTTGACGGTCGCGCCGCACGGTGGTCGCAGGGCGCGCTGGCCACCCGGTGCCTCACCATCGCCGGGGGGACCAGTGAGGTGCAGCGCAACGTCATCGGCGAGCGCATCCTCGGACTTCCCCGCGACCCCGAACCGGAGGACTGACGACATGGCATGGGACTTCTCGACCGAACCGGAATTCCAGGAGCAGCTCGACTGGATGGACACGTTCGTCCGGGAAGAGGTGCAACCGCTCGACCTGCTCTGGGGCGACCGGGCCTTCCATCCACTCGACCCCGCGCTGCGGGCCATCGTGGACCCGCTCAAGCAGCAGGTGCGGGAGCGCGGATTGTGGGCCTGCCACCTCGGGCCCGATCTCGGGGGCCAGGGGTACGGGCAGGTGAAGCTGGCCCTGATGAACGAGATCCTGGGGCGCTCGTTGTGGGCCTCCGTCGTGTTCGGCACCCAGGCCCCCGACACGGGCAACGCCGAGATCATCGCCCACTACGGCACCGACGCCCAGAAGAAGGACTATCTGGAGCCGCTCCTGTCCGGAGAGCTGTTCTCCGCCTACTCGATGACCGAGCCCCAGGGCGGGTCCGACCCCTCGCTGTTCGAGACCAGGGCCACCCGGGACGGCGACGAATGGGTCATCGAGGGCTGGAAGTTCTTCACCTCCAACGCCCGCACGGCCGCCTTCCTCATCGTGATGGCCGTCACCAACCCGGAGGTCGACGTCTACCGCGGCATGTCGATGTTCCTGGTCCCGACGGACACGCCCGGCGTCCGGATCGTGCGCAACATCGGGCTGATGGGGGAGCGGGTCCCCGGCAGCGGGTCGCACGCCCTCATCCACTACGACCAGGTGCGGGTACCCGCCGAGAGCCTGCTCGGGGGGGAGGGCCAGGCCTTCGTCATCGCCCAGACCCGCCTGGGCGGCGGGCGGGTCCACCACGCCATGCGGACCGTCGGGATGGCCTCCAAGTCGCTCGACATGCTGTGCGAGCGGGCGGTGAGCCGCCGGACCCGTGACGGACTGCTGGCCGGCAAGCAGAGCGTGCGGGACTACGTCGCCGACTCCTACATCCAGCTGACCCAGTTCCGGCTGTTCGTGCTCTACGTCGCCTGGTGCATCGACCAGGGTCACGACCCGCGTGCGGTGCGGCGGGACATCGCCGCCATCAAGGTCCTGACGCCCCAGGTCCTGCACGACATCACCCAGCGGGCCATCCAGGTCCACGGGGCACTGGGCGTGTCCGACGAGATGCCGCTGGGCGGCCTCTGGATGACGGCGCCGGTCATGGGACTGGTCGACGGTCCGACCGAGGTGCACCGGACCAGCGTGGCGCGTCAGGTGCTGAAGGGGTACACGCCGGTCGAGGGGCTGTGGCCGTCCCAGCACCTGCCGGGCCGGGTGGCGGCCGCCCGGGCCAAGTACGCCGCCCATCCCGACGCGCTGGGGTCGGCGGCGGTCGGATGGTCGGCGGAGGATCTGGCCGCCGACCTCGAGCACGAAGTGGGGAACCAGTGAGCGGTCCGGTGACGGAGGACGGTGGGGCCGGAGGGGACGGCTACGAGCCCCGGCTCGACACCGAGCGGCTCGGCCGCTGGATGGACGAGCAGGGACTCCCCGGGGCGGGTGAGCCGGTCGGTGCACGGTTCATCACCGGCGGGGCCTCGAACGATCTCTTCGAGATCACCCGGGGCGACGTCCGGTGCGCCCTCCGACGACCGCCCGACCCGGTCCCGGCCGGTCGGGACGCCACCATGCTGCGTGAGCACCGCCTGCTGGTGGCGCTGGCCGACACCGACGTGCCCCATCCCCGGGTCATCGCCGGATGCGACGACCCGACCGTCGTCGGCGGCTGCTTCTACCTGATGGACTTCGTCGACGGCTGGTCGCCGATCCAGGAGGGGACCACCTGGCCCGAGCCCTTCGGCTCCGACCTCGACGCCCGGCGGGGGCTGGCCTTCGAACTCGTCGACGGGATCGCCCGTCTCGCCCGGGTGGACTGGGAGGCCCGGGGTCTCGAGGGATTCGGCAAGCCCGACGGCTTCCACGAGCGCCAGGTCGACCGCTGGCTCCACCACCTGGAGGCCGTCCAGTTCCGACCGCTCCCCGGCATCGACGAGGCGGCGGCGTGGCTGCGCACCCACCGGCCGCGCTCCTACCGTCCCGGGATCATGCACGGCGACTACCAGTTCGCCAACGTCATGTACCACCACGGCGCGCCGGCGCGCCTGGCCGCCATCGTCGACTGGGAGATGGCCACTGTCGGCGACCCGCTGCTCGACCTCGGATGGGTGATCAACGGGTGGCCGGACGACACCTCGGTGGGTGCCCAGGGCACGATCAGCTACGTGGACTTCACGGGCATGCCCAGTCGGGACGAGCTCCTCGACGCCTACGCCACCGCCAGCGGCCGGCCCGTGGACGAGATCGACTACTACGTCATCCTGGCCCGGTTCAAGCTGGCCATCGTGCTCGAGGCCGGCTACGCCCGGGTGGTGGCGGGCGAGGCCGACAACCCCAAGATGGCCAAGTTCGGCGACGTGGTGCTGGACATGGCGGCCCGGGCCGCGGAGCTGGCCGCCACCACTCCGCTGCGATGACCGGGCCGGCGGGGACGGGCCCCGCCGAGCGGTTCGACCTCACCGACCGGGTGGTCCTGGTCACCGGCGGCAGCCGGGGCCTGGGTCGGGCCATGGCGCTGGGATTCGCCGACGCCGGCGCCCACGTCGTCGTGGCCAGCCGCAAGCTCGACGCCTGCCGGGCCGTGGCCGACGAGGTCCGGTCCCGAGGGCGGGACGCCCTGGCCGTCGCCGTCAACGTCAGCCACTGGGACGAGCTCGACGGACTCGTGGACCAGGCGTACGACCGGTTCGGGCGCGTCGACGTGCTGGTCAACAACGCCGGGATGTCGCTCCTCTACGGCGACCTGGCCGACGTGGGCGAGGCCATGTGGGACAAGGTGGTCGGCCTCAACCTGAAGGGGCCCTTCCGGCTGACCGCACTGGTGGCGCCGCGCATGGTGGCGGACGGGGGCGGTTCGGTCATCAACGTGTCGAGCACCGGGTCGATCCGGCCGGCACCCTTCATGCTCCCCTACGACGCCGCCAAGGCCGGCCTCAACGCCCTCACCGTCGGCTTCGCCCATGCCTACGGGCCCACGGTCCGGGTCAACTGCATCATGGCCGGACCGTTCTTCACCGACGTGACGCGGGAGTGGGACCTCGAGGCCTTCGCCGCCGAGGTGAAGCGCCGTCACGCCCTCGGGCGGGGCGGCGAGCCGGACGAGGTGGTCGGCGCCGCCCTGTACTTCGCCTCGGACGCGTCGAGCTACACCACCGGGGCCGTGCTCCGGGTCGACGGCGGGATCCCCTGACCCGGACGACCGGCACCGGGGACAGCGCGGACCGTCCCACCCCCGCAACGCCCGCCGGCCCGGCCGCCTACGACCGGCTCCGGACTTTCGAGCGGAGGATCGCCGACCGACGGCACGGCTACTGGTCGGCCCGGCTCCTCGGCCGGTACCCGGCGGCCGGACGCAACCCGTTGGCACGGCACCGGATCGAGCAGTTCGCGGTCAGGAACGCCTTCGTGGAGGTCGCCAACGTCTGGCTGGGTGTCGCGCTGGCCTCGATGATGCTGTTCGGGATCATGCTCGCCCTGGTGCTCGCCGTGTCCCTGCCGGTCTTCCTCGTCCCGTTCGTCGCCACGTGCCTGCTCATGCTCGCTCTGGGGGTCGTGGGCGTGATCCGGGCGGTCCAGGGGTTCCGGATCTATCCGCACTGGTCCCTCGGCCACCTGCTGGCCGAGGGTGACCCGACCACGTGGTCGGTTCCCGAACGGCAGCGGCTCCACCCCCCGGCCGTCGACGGAGCACCACAGCTCGTGGCGAGCTGGCGGGTCGGGGTACTGGTCCAACGCTGGCTCCTGCTCCCTCTGGCCGCCTTCCTGCTGCTCCTCGCGGTGCTCAACCTGACGTCCGGGCAGGAGTCCACGACGGACAAGGTCTGGAACACCGTCCTCCTGGTTCCCCCCGCCGTCCTGCTCGCCTGGATCGGATGGACCTCCGGTCGCTCGCGGACGGTGGTGACCCCCACGACCGTGGTGGTCACCTCCACCTGGGGCCTGCGGCGTGTCGTCGACCGGTCCGAGGTCGTCGACGTGGTGCCCGGCCGCAGGCGGTCGGGCGGGAGCGGTCTGGACCTCGTCCGCCGCGACGGCACCCGGGTGGCGGTGGACTCGATCGGCCGGTGGGATCCCGACGAGCTGGGCCGGCTCCTCCCGCTGGCCAGAGCGGCAGTGGGGCTGCCGGGTGCCCCGGGACGCCCGCCCGTCGCCCGCCGGTCCCAGGTGCTCCCTGACGGAGGACCCGGCCGTGGGGCGGGAGGACCCGGCCGTGGGGCGGGAGGACCCGGCCGTGAGGCGGGTGGACCCGGCCTCAGTCCTTCTTGACCTTCTTCAGGCTGCCGTAGCCGCGTTCGATGGCCGCGGTGATGATGTCCTCGAAGTCCTTGTCGGTCAGCACGTGCGGAGTGCCCATGGACGAAGCCCGCCAGTACAGTTCGGCCAACCACTCCAGGAGCTCGAGGCGCTCGACGGCCTCGGCCATCTTGCTGCCGTAGGCCACCGAGCCGTGGTTCTGCATCATGGCGGCGTTGCGGCCCTGCAGCGCCTCGAGGACGTTGCGGGCCAGCTCCTCGGAGCCGAACGTCGCATAGGCCGCGGTCCGCGGCGCCCCCCCGAGGCCCAGGCAGCTGTAGTGCAGCGGGGGCAACTCGTCGAAGCAGCACGACAGCGCGGTGGAGGCCATGGCGTGGGCATGGGTGATGGCGAGGGCGTTGGTGGCGGCGTAGATGCCGGTGTGCAGCGGCACCTCGGACGTCGGTGCGAGGTCCCCGTCGACCACCTCGCCCTCGAGGTCGATGACCGTGACCATCTCGGCGGTCACGGTGGAGAGGTCGGCACCGGTGGGCGTGACGGCCACCAGGTCGCCCTTGCGGGCCGAGATGTTGCCGGCCGTGCCGATCACCAGTCCCTTCTGGGCCAGGTGGCGGCTGGCCGCGGCCACGGCTTCTCGTTCCTCTGCCAGCAGTAGATCGCTCATTCCCTCTCCCTGATCGAAACTGCCCGAGACTACTGGCTGCGGTCCGTCGCGCCCAGTGGGGAACTCCCGGGGTCCGGCGGGACGTCCGTCCGCCTCAGGGCTCGAGGCATTCCGCCAACGACACCTCGTGGCTGCTGTCGCGGTGCTGACGGAGGTGTCCCGAGGAGTACGCCTCCGCGTTCGCCCGCACCGACTCCCCGGTGACGGCACCCGTCCGGATGCGGGCGGGGACGCCGAGTGCCATCGCGCCCGTCGGGACTTCTGTACCCGGTGTGACCACGGCGCCGGCGCCGACCAGCGAACCCGAGCGGCAGATGACCGCTTCGAGGACGACCGCACCCGACCCGACGAGCACCAGATCCTCGAGGAGGCACCCCTCCAGGTGGGCCAGGTGCCCGATCACGCAGTCGGACCCGATACGCGTGTGGTTGACGGACTGGGTGTGGACGACCGCACCGTCCTGGACCGACGTCCGGGCACCGATGACGATCGGACCGTTGTCGGCCCGGAGCACCGCGCCCGGCCAGACACTCGAGTGCGGTCCGATCCGCACCTCGCCGATCAGGACGGCCCGGGGATGGATGTAGGCCTCGGGGTGGATCCGTGGCCGCTCGTCGCCCAACGCATAGAGGGTCATGGTGCCCAGTCAACCAGTGCCGTCGGTTCCGGGTCGCCCGGATGGCCGGTCTGCGGCCGCGGGGCCGGAGGGGGAGCCGGTCGCCGCTCAACCGCCCCAGGGCTGTGACGCACCCACCGCGTCCACCTCGTCGGAGGGGTCCGACCCGTCGAGGACCGCGAGCACCCGGCCGGCCACGTCGTCGGGCTCGAGCACACGGTGGTCCAGGTAGCCCTCCTCCGCCCACCGCTCGAAGTACGGCCCGGCCCGGTCCGGGTCCCAACCGTCGGCGAAGGACGTCGCCGTCGGGCCCACCACGACCCGGACCACCCGGAGCCAGGGCTCCTCGGCCCGCAGTCCGAGGGCGAGCTGGTCGAGTGCCGCCTTGGCCGCCGCGTAGGGGACGAGGCCCGGCCACGGGCGGCCGACCGAGTGGGAGGAGAGCAGGGCGCAGAGGGGGTCCGTGCCGACCCGCAGGTGGTCGAGCGCCGCCGACACGACGAGTGCGGGCCCGACCACGTTGGTGGCCAGGACGTGACGCCATACCGGGGCCGCGGTGTCGGCCACGGCGCCGAGCGGCGACGCCCCGGCGGCATGGACGACGGCGTCGAGCCCGCCCAGTGCGGCGGCGGCCTCCTCGACCAGGGTCCGGCAGCGCCCGGCGTCGGTGATGTCCGCCACCAGTCCGGTGACGGTCGGGCCCGCCGCGGCCACGACGTCGGCCACCGCGTCCGGCCGTCGCGCCGCCATGACCACGGAATGGCCCCGTCCGCCGAGGGCCACGGTGAGGCTGCGACCGATGCCCGAGGACCCACCGACCACGAGCACCCGCCGCGGCGGGGTCACGGGTCCGCTCGCCCGCGGTCCTGCTGGATCTCGATGGTGTTGCCGGCGGGGTCGACGAACCAGATCTGCACGACGGTGCCCTGGGCGCCCCGCACGTAGGGGATGCCGTCCCGCTCGAGTTCGGCGATGGCCCCGTCGAGGTCGTCCACGGCGAAGCAGACATGGGGGCCGGTGGGCTGGATCAGTTCGGTGCCGGCATCGGCGTCCACCAGGTGGAGCTGCACGTCCCCCGCGGTGAACCAGTGGCCGCCCACGCCGGGAATCGCCGGGCGGTCCTCGTCCGGCAGGTGGAGCAGCCGCCGGTAGAAGTCGACGCACGGCGCGAGGTTCCCCTCGACGTTGACGCTGTGGTGCAGAGTCCGAGTGACGTTCACCGGGGCCACCCGTCCGGGACCACCGGATCGGTGATCTGCCGGGGATCGACGGCCTGACGGGTGTTGCCGGCCTCGTAGACGGCGAAGCACAGCTGCAGCGCCTTGACGGCCTCCTCGGCGCTCATCTCGGGCGCCACGCCGTCGACCAGGGTGTCGATGAAGTGGCGGGACGCCCGGCGGAACCCCGAGCCCCAGTCGTCGTCGACGTGGGGGAACGACGTGGTGGTCTGCTGGCCCCGCTTGCCGTCGTAGAGCACCACGGCCGGGAGGTCCAGCAGCTGGCCGGTGCACCGGGTGACCCACAGGAAGCCCTCGTCGCCCTGGATCTCGAAGAACTCGTCGGCGCCGTAGAAGTCGCTGCGCAGCCACATGGCCGGGGCGTAGCTGACGTCCATCATCCCGAGGATCGCCGGGTCCTCGTACTCGAAGATGGCGGCACACGGCTCGAAGTAGTGGTCCCGCCGGCGCACGGCGGCCTGGACGGAGACGATCTCCTGGTCGAACATCCAGAGCGCCACCGCGTACTTGTGGATCATGTCGTCGAAGAGGTGGCCGCCCGGGCTGGTGGCGGTCATCCGCCACACGTACCCCTCGACCTCGAGGCCCGACTGGAACGCCGAGTCCGTCTGCCCCACCACCGTGCGCAGGCGGAGCTGGGAGGGCTTGCCGATGGCCCCGTCCGCCACCAGCTGCTTGGCCAGCTCGAGGGGCGGGTAGTGCCGGAAGCACTCGCTGACCCGCAGGACGACCCCGGCCTCGTCGGCGGCGGCCGCCATGACCCGTGCCTCGGCGACGGTGTTGGCCAGCGGCTTCTGGCAGGACACGTGCTTGCCGGCCGCGATGGCGGCCAGGACGTGGTCGTGATGGAGGAAGGTCGGGGTGAGGATCTCCACCGCGTCGACCTCCGGGTCGGCCAGCAGGGCCTCGAGCTCGGTGTAGGCCCGGTCGGCCCCCCAGGCGCGGGCGGCCTCGGCGGCCCGGTCCTCCTTCGGGTCGCACACGGCGACGACGTCGCAGCGCGGGTCCTCGAGGTACCCGGCGACGTTGAGGGAGGCGATGTTGCCCGCCCCCACGATGCCGATGCGGGGGTGCGGGATGAGGTTCTGCTCCGTGGGCATGGCGGTCACGCTACCGCCGCGGGACCTCGGTCTGCCGGGGGCGACGCGGCCGGCGGTCCGCAACGGCGGAGCCGACCGCCGTCACCCGTCCGTGCCGGCGTCGGCGTCCGACAGGACGTCGCCGAGGCTCCGCTTCAGCTCGTCCTTGACCACCTTGCCGGTGGCGTTGCGGGGGAGCGCGTCGACGAAGTACCACCGGCGGGGCACCTTCGACCGGGACAGGTGCTCGAGGGTGTGGTCACGGAGGGCGTCGCCGTCGGCCTGGTGGCCGGGCCGCAGCACGACGCAGGCCACCACGTCCTCCCCCAGCACCGGGTGGGGGACGCCGAGCACGGCCACCTCGTGGACCGCCGGGTGGAGGGCCACCGCGTGCTCGACGTCCGCGGGGTGGATGTTGTTGCCGCCCCGGATGATGACGTCCTTGCTCCGGCCCACGATGTAGAGGTAGCCGTCCTCGTCGATCCGACCGAGGTCGCCGGTCAGGAGCCACCCGTCGACCCAGGTGCGGGCCGTCGCCTCGGGGTCGCCGTAGTACTCGCGCGGCCGCCCCGGGATCCGCATGCGGACCTCGCCGACCTCGCCGGCCGGTACCGGCGCGCCGTCGGCGCCCACGCAGACGATCTCGGCGGGGGGCAGCGGCTTGCCCACCGATCCGGGCCGGCGGACGGCCTCGCCCGGCGGCATCATGCAGTAGACGGATCCGGCCTCGGTCATGCCGTAGTTGTTGGAGACCAGGGCGTCGGGCAGCTTGGCCTGGAGCTGCTCCAGGACGGTGGGGGAGAGGGGAGCGCTCCCGACGGTGCACAGCTGCACGGAGCTGAGGTCCGCGTCGGCGAACCGCGGGTGCTCCAGCAGCAGGGTGGCCATGGCGGGCACCAGGAACACCGACCCCGGGCGCTCCCGCTCGACGGTGTCGAGCCAGGTGCCGGCGTCGAAGGCGGCGAGGTAGATGCCGCGCAGGCCCAGCTTCATCGGGGTCAGGACGAAGGCGATGCCGGCGAACGTGTAGGGGGGACTGGCGTGCAGCCAGGACCCGCCGCTCCACGTGGGCGTGCGGAAGGGCACCAGCGACGAGTTGTCGTGGCGTACCGCCACCGCCTTGGGGTGGCCGGTGGTGCCGGAGGTGTAGAGGATGTCGGCCAGCTCCCCCCGGTCGCGCGGGACCTGGAAGTAGGTGTCGTCGGGGTGCAGTACGTCCGACCACGCGGTGACCCCGGCCACCGTCGGACCCCCACCGCCGCCGGCGCCGACCTCGGGGACGTCGACCACCCGTGCGGGCCCGGCCGGGTCGTGGCGGTCGAGGAGTGAGTGCTCGACGAACGCCACCGCGGTCCCCGAGTGCGCCATCATCCGGGTCACCTCGGGACGGGCGAGCTGCGGGTTGCAGGGGACGGCGACCGCCCCCGCCCGGTGGACCGCGGCGTAGACCGACATCCACCGGAGCGCATTCGACGCCTGGAGGTGGATGGCCACCCGGTCGCCGGGCGCCACGCCGGCCTCCACCAGGCCGCGGGCGAGCCGGGTGGCCGTGGTGTCCCACTCGGCGAACGTCATCGATCCGTGGTCGACCACGGTGTACGCGGTCTCGTCGCCGAAGGCCTCGGCCATGGCGTGGAGCTGTTCGGAGGGGAGGAGGGCCATGGTCAGTGTCGGCTCCTTCCGCACGTCGGACGTGCACATCGGCTGTTCATTGGACGGACAGGGCGTGTTCGGCCTCGGCCTCGGGGTCCTCCCACGGCGGACCGTCGACCTCGACCACGACCTCCTCCAGTCCACCGGTGAACCGGAACGGGGCGGTGTAGCGGCGGGTCACCGGGAGGCCGTCGCTGTAGCCGCAGGTGAGTCCGGCCCCCGTCAACGAGAACCGCGTGAGGGTGAAGCGGGGGATGTCGACCCGGGCGGTCTCCACGCCGTCCACCAGCAGGTGGCCGACCCCCCGGTGCTCGCCCGTCCGTTCGAAGTGGAACTCCACCTCGTGGCGCCCGGGGGTCAGGGGCTCGGGACTCTCGACGAGGTGCTCCTCGAGGGCCACGAAGTTGTGCGCGTAGGCGAGCCGGCCTCCGGTCACGTACAGGCTCCACCCGCCGAGCCCGGAACCCTGGGCCAGGATCACGCCCTCGACCGGTGCTCCCCCGGGGCCGAGCCCGGGCACGTCCACCGTGGCCCGGATCCGGTGCTCGCGGTTGCGCACGTTGACGGCGACCGGCTCGGGCACCACGGCGGCGTCGCGGCCGTAGCGGTACCGCTGACGCGGTGGGACGGCCACCGGCCGGCCGAAGACCAGGTCCGAGAAGGGACGGTTGTCGAGCGGCAGGACCCCGTACCTCCGGGCCTCCTCCCACCACCGGTCGATCAGCGCCTGCAGCCGCGCGGGCTCCCGGTCGGCCAGGTCGTGGCACTCCGACGGGTCGACGGCCACGTGGTACAGCTCCCACCCGTCCTCCTCGAAGCCGACCGAGGTGTCCTGGATCGGGTGGTAGGTCACGGCCTTCCAGCCGTCCTCGTAGAGGGCACGGCACCCGAAGATCTCGTAGTACTGCACGAGGTGGTGGTCGGGGGCCGCCGCGTCGGTGAGGCTGTCGGCGAACGAGACCCCGTGGACCGGGGTCTGCGGCACGCCACCCAGGTCGGTGGGCGCCTCGACCCCGAGGACCTCGAGCAGGGTGGGCAGCACGTCGATGGCATGGACGTACTGGCGGCGCAGGGCCCCGGCCCCGTCCGTGCCGGCCGGCCAGTGGACGATCATCGGGTCGGCCACGCCCCCTTCGTGCACCTCGCGCTTCCAGCGCCGGAACGGGGTGTTGCCGGCCACGGTCCAGCCCCACGGATAGTTGTTGTGGCAGAGCGGCCCGCCGATCTCGTCGATCCGGGCCACACCCTCCTCGACCGAGCGCGGCGCCATGTTCCAGGCCCGGAGGTCGTTGACCGACCCGGTGGGTCCGCCCTCGGAGCTCGCCCCGTTGTCGGACAGCACGACCAGGACGGTGTTGTCGAGGTCGCCGGAGCGCTCGAGGAACTCGACGAGGCGACCCAGCTCGTGGTCGGTGTGCGAGAGGAAGCCGGCGAACGCCTCCATGTACCGGGCGTACAGGCGCCGCTTGTCGGGGGAGAGGGTGTCCCAGGCCGGTACCCAGTCGGGCCGGGGGGAGAGCTCGCACCCGTCGGGGAGGATCCCCCGCTCCCGTTGCCGTTCGAACGTGGCTCGACGCCACTCGTCCCAGCCGGCGTCGAAGCGGCCCCGGTAGCGCTCGATCCACGGGGCCGGGGCCTGGTGGGGCGAGTGGCAGGCCCCGGGGCAGAAGTAGAGGAAGAACGGCTTGTCCACGTCGACCGCCCGCAGGTCCCCGATCCACTCGATGGCGTGGTCCACCAGGTCCTCGGTGAGGTGGTAGCCCTCCTCGGGCGAGGCCGGAGGCGACACCTGGTGGTTGTCCGACACCAGGGCCGGCACGAACTGGTGGGTCTCCCCCTGCAGGAACCCGTAGAAGCGCTCGAAGCCCCGGCCGAGGGGCCAGCTGCGGCGCGAGGCGGCCAGGTGGCTGTCGTTCTCGGGGGTGAGGTGCCACTTGCCCAGGGCGAAGGTGGCCCAGCCGCGCTCCTCCAGCATCTCCGACAGGAACCCGTTGGCCCGGGCGATGGTGGCGTCGTACCCGGGGAAGCCGGTGGCGAGCTCAGCCACCCGGCCCATGCCGTTGCTGTGGTGGTTGCGGCCGGTCAGCAGGCAGGCCCGCGTCGGCGAGCACAGGGCCGTGGTGTGGAAGTTGGTGTACTGCAGTCCGGACTGCGCCAGCCGGTCGATGACCGGGGTCTCGAGGTCCGAACCGAAGCAGCCGAGCTGGGCGAAGCCGACGTCGTCGAGCACCACCAGGACGACGTTCGGCGCGCCGGGTCGCGGTCGCCGCGGGGGCGGCCACCACGGCGTCGACCCGTGGAAGTCGTCGGCGATGACCCCCTGGAACTCCCCCGGCTCCACCGGACTACCGGTGGGGTGGGGTCGGCGGCGCGGACGGGGCTCGGGCAGGCATCGCCCCGCAATCTATGCCAGCGGCGACGGTCGGTACCGGACGACCGCGTCTCCACCGGTCCGGCCGGCGGGCCGGCGGTAGCATGACCGCGTCCTGACGGCCGACCCGCCGGTCCCGCCCGACCGCTACCGCCGACCGCTACCGCCGACCGCTATTGGAGGTCCCCGCCGATGACCCGTTCCGTGGAGAGTGCCCCGGGGACCGACGCCGTGTCGGACGCCCCGCTCGAAGGCCGGGTCCGGGCGCGGCTGGCCGCGTCGGGCCTCCGGCTGCACGGTCCCCACCCACCCCACGACCCGCTGGACGCCGTCGTGGTCCACGCCGGTGTCGCCCGGACGTCGGGGCAATTGCCCCGGATCGACGGCGAGCTCATCTGCATCGGGACCCTGGGCGACTCGGTCGACGTGGAGGAGGGGGCCCGGGCCGCCGCGGTGTGCGCACTCAACGCCCTGGCGGTCCTCGAGGTCGCGCTCGGTTCCCTCGACCGGGTCGAGCGCGTCCTGACCGTCACCGGGTACGTGGCCTCGACCGCCGACTTCCACGGTCAGCCCGCCGTGATCGACGGGGCCAGCGAGGTGCTCGTCCAGGCCTTCGGTGAGGCCGGGCGCCACACCCGGTCGGCCATCGGGGTCGCGTCGCTCCCACGCGGTGGGGCCGTCGAGATCGAGGTCACCGTGGCGGTGGCCGGATGACGGGGCACGGGGGCCCGGACGCGGACCTGGCCGGGGTGCTGGCCGGACTCGGGGCCGCCACGCTCGGTGAGTGCGGGGCGCGGCCGATGCCGCCGCGGATCCGTCCGGTGTGGCCCGGCGCCGTCGTAGCCGCACCCGCCTACCCGGTGCGCTGTACACCGGGTGACAACCTGGCCGTGCACGTGGCGGTCACCCGCGCACCGGCCGGTGCGGTGCTGGTCGTCGACGTGGGCGACGTGAGCGACCGAGGCTACTGGGGTGAGGTGCTGACCACCGGGGCACGCGCCCGCGGTCTCGGCGGCCTGGTCATCGACGGGGGCGTGCGCGACGTGGCGGCCCTGGAGGCGCTCGGGTTCCCGGTGTTCGCCCGGACGGTGGCCCTGCGCGGGGCCGCCAAGGTCGCCCGGGGCTCGATCGGGGTCCCCGTGGAGGTGGCCGGGGTCACCGTGGAGCCGGGCGACTGGGTGGTGGGCGACGTCGACGGCGTGGTGGTCGTCCCGGGCGGGCGGCTGGCCGATGTGGCCGAGGCCGGACGGGACCGGGCCGCGGCCGAGGACGGCTACTTCGACGCGTTGCGGGCCGGCGGCACCACCGTCGAGCTCCTCGGCCTCGACGCGTCACTCATCGAGGACGGCGGCACCACCGGCTGAGCACCGGGCCCGGGTGCCCGACGGGCGCCACGGGTCAGTTGTTGGTGTAGTCGATCGAACCCGCGCCCTTGACGCCGATGGCGAAGCAGAAGCAGTGGATCGGCGCGTGGTCGGTGACCGGGCGCAGGCTGTGGACCACATCCGGTGGGATGTAGACGAGGTCGCCCTGGGCGATGGTCCGGTCCTCGTCGCCGATGGTCATGATCCCCCGGCCCCGGAGCACGTAATAGAACTCGTGGGTCGGATGGGAGTGCGGGTTGACGTACCCGCCCCCAGCGACCTCGAACTCGTTGACCAGTTCCAGGAACCCGCCGTCGGTGAGCTCCCGCATCTCCTGGGACTGCACCATCCACCACACCGGCACCGTGCCCGCGTGCTCGACGATCGGCTCGACGTCCTCGATGTTCCGTACGTCCATCAGACTGTGCCCTCCTCTGTAGGCGGTCGCCACCCGGATCCGGTCCGGTGCGCGATGGTAGCGTCGCCCGGGATCCCGTTCCTCGGAGGTGCACGGCATGGATGCAGGCGTCCGGACGATCCGTCCGCTCCCACTGGACGCCACGGCGTGGTCGCCCTTCGGCTGGCTGCCCGTGGCGGACACCGACCCGTCCGACGGCACGCACCGGTTGGCCTTCGACTGGGACGACGTGCACGTCAACCGGATCGGGCACCGCCGTGACGAGGTGCCCGCGGTGGACGGGGGCCTCGTGTGCCGGATGCTGTACCGCCACGCCACCCACACCCAGGTGCTCATGCCCCTCGACGCGACGGCGGTGGTGGCGGTGGCCCCGGCCGACCTGGCCATGGACTCGGTGTCCGACCTCGACGCCGTCACCGCCTTCGTGTTGCGGCCGCTGCAGTCCGTCGTCCTGCACCGCGGGACCTGGCACTGGGGCCCGTTCCCCGTGACCGCGGCCTCCGTCGAGCTGTTCAACGTGCAGGGCCTCCGGTACGCGGAGGACAACCAACGTGCCGATCTGGCGGGCTCCGGCCTCGTCGTGGAGGTCGCGACGGGCTGACCCGGCGGCCCCTCCGGAGGGCGGTGTTGACGCGTGTCCCGCCATGGGCCACCGGATGTCGCTAGAGTCCCCCAGGTCAGTAGTTTCCATCGACCGGTGGCGCGTTCGGGGAGCTGGGCCTCACGCCCGGAGCGACCGGTCAGACACAAGGAAGTGTGTTGATGGGGAGACGTCGGGGGAATTGGTTGGTACCGGTCGCCGCAGCACTGGGCGTCGGGCTGTTGGCCGCGGGGTGCTCATCGAGTACGACCGCGGCGACGACCACGACAACGGGTGCGTCGTCGAGTACGACGGCGGCGTCCGGGGGAGGTTCGGGCGCGCCCGGCGTGACCGCCACGTCGATCACCGTCGGCGTGATCTCGAGCCGGTCCGGCGTGCTGGCCGGCTACTTCGGGCAGTTCGCCCCGGGGATGACGGCCTACTTCGACGCCCTGAACGCCAAGGGCGGGGTCGGCGGACGGAAGATCAACCTGGCCTACAACCTGGACGACGGTGGCTCGCCCAGCCAGTTCACCCAGCTGACCCACACCCTGATCGACCAGGACCACGTGTTCGCGGTCGGAGCGGCGTCACCGTTCTTCACGCCCGGCTACTTCGCCCAGTCGAAGACGCCGACCTACGGGTACAACGTGACGGGGAACTGGTCGCCCTATCCGAACCTCTTCGCCAACGGGGGGTCGGTGCAGGACTACTCGAGTGCCACGCCCACCTACGCCTACTTCGTCAAGGCCACCCACTCGAGCAAGCTGGCCCTCATCAGCTACGGACCGGGGATCCCGTCGTCCTACGACGCCTGTCACACGGCCGCCACCGACCTCCAGGCCGCCGGCGTCAATGTCAGCTTCGTCGATGTCGGGGCGCAGCTCGGCGGGAGCTTCACCTCGGACGTCCAGCGCCTGCAGCAGTCGGGCTCGGACGCGCTCATCAGCTGCATGCAGGCCTCGGACAACGTCACGCTGTCCCGCGACATCCAGCAGTACGGCCTGTCGGTCAAGCAGCTCTGGCTCAACGGCTACGACCAGAAGCTGCTGAACCAGTACTCCAGCGTCATGCAGGGCGTGTACATGAGCAACGCCGGCAACGTGCCCTTCGGCGCCGCCGCCTACGCCTCGGTCTACCCGGGGATGGCGGCCTACACGGCGGCCATGAACAAGTACGAGGCCCAGTACACGCAAAACAACGTGGCGCTCGCCGGGTGGCAGTCGGCCGCCCTGTTGGTCGAGGGGATCCGGGCCGCCGGCAGCTCCATCACCCAGGCCTCGGTGATCGCGGCCACCAACAAGATCACCGCCGACACGGCCGGGCAGACCCAGGCGCCGACCAACTGGACCGTCGCCCACGTCAAGGCCGTCCCCCCGGCGTGCACCGCCTTCGTCCAGGTCAAGGGATCGACCTTCGTCTCGGTGTTCGCGCCGGGCAAGCAGGTGTTCATCTGCCTCGGGACCAACGCCAAGAACCCGGTGCCGGTGACGCCGCCGGCCGGCACGCCGGGGGCGTGAGCCGGACGGACGTCGGTCAGGACTGAGGGGCGACCGGACGGTGGAGCACTTCCTGGGGTTCGCCATCCCCGGCATCCCCTTCGGGTGCACCTACGCGCTGGTCGCCGTCGGCCTCGTCCTCACCTATCAGGCGACGGGCGTCCTCAACTTCGCCTACGGGGCCCAGGCGTACCTGTCGGCGTTCGTGTTCACCTACCTCGTCCAGAACGAGCACCTCCCGGTGGGCCTGGCCTTCGTGATCGCCGTGGTCGTCCTGGCCCCGGCCGTCGGTCTGATCTTCGACCGCTTCCTGTTCCGGAAGATCGCCCCGGCCAACGTGATCGCCAAGCTGGTCACCGGGATCAGCATGCTCATCGGGATCCCGGCCGTCCTGTCGATCCTCTTCACCAACAGCAACCAGTACAACCCACCGAGCATCCTCTTCAATCCCGACGTCGTGTACTTCCGGTTCGCCGGGACCCCGATCAACGGGATCTCGGTGACCTCCGTGTTGGCCACCGCGGTCACCCTGGTCGCCCTGGTGGTGCTCATCCGCTGGACCAGCCTCGGCCTGAAGATGCGCGGGGCGGTGGAGAGCCGGCGCCTGATCGAGCTCGACGGGGTCAACGGTGGAAGGGTGGTGGCCTCGGCCTGGGCCGTGTCGGGACTGATCGCCGGCCTGGCGGGTGTCCTGCTGGCCCCCGCCTACGGCCAGCTGCAGTTCAGCGACTACGCCGACCTGATGGTGGCGGCCTTCGCCGCCGCCGCCTGGGCCGTCCTCCGCTCCCTGCCCATCGCCGTCCTCGTGGGGGTCCTGATGGGGGTGACGGTGAACATCCTGCAGGGCTACCTCCCGGCGGGCAGCATCTGGTCCTCGGCGGTCCTGACGTCACTGCCCTTCATCGTGCTG
>Ga0182016_10002058_pt1 | contig 23979 bp, 19 predicted proteins | sample 712S2MmetaG_FD_120491 | JGI IMG/M metagenome (GOLD analysis project Ga0182016, IMG submission 120491) | Permafrost microbial communities from Stordalen Mire, Sweden - 712S2M metaG | ecosystem: Environmental > Terrestrial > Soil > Wetlands > Permafrost | place: Sweden: Stordalen | collected... | reverse complement strand
CGGTCCAATTCCAAGCGCCTACGTTCAAGACACCTTCCACGCCACCAAGCGCCTCACGGTTGTTGCCGGCATCCGCTGGTCGCCGGAGTTCATGCCCTTCGATAATTACAACCGTGGCACCACCTTCAGTATGGCGTCCTTCCTGGCCAACCAGGTGAGCAGCGTCTACCCCAACGCCCCGGCGGGTGTTGGCTACTACGGCGACCCGGGTGTGCCCAAGGCAGATACCAAGAGTTCACCGCTACAATTCAGTCCCAACTTCGGTGCGTCGTTTGACCCTTTCGGCAACGGCAACTGGGTCATTCGGGGTGGCGCGATGCTCGTCTATGACGAGGCCAACTACTACACCGGTAACCGCGTTCACCAGAGCCCGCCCTTTGCGACCGCAGCCAACCCGGCAGTCAGCGGCCCCATCTGCTTCTCTGAGCCCTGGCTCGCGGGCGGAACCGGTTACGGCTGCAGCCAGGTAGGCGCCACCAACACCAGCCCCTTCCCGCAGCCCGTCGTCCCCACCCCTGCCACGGCTATCTTCCCGTCGCAGGGCCAGTTCATCGTTCTACCCACGCAGTACCACACCTCTGACACCTTCCAGTGGACACTGAGCGTTCAGCATCAGTTCGGCCACGGCTGGCAGGCGCAGATCGACTACATCGGCAACAAGACCTCCAACATGCAGACCGGCACGCCGCTCTCACCCGCCATTTACACTCCCGGCGTCTGGGGACCGAATGCGACTGGCTGCGGCCCGGTTATCACCACTGGACCAGCCGCAGCTGCCGCTGGCACTGTCACACCAAAGGTAGGGTCAGCTTGCTCGACCACCAAGAACCAGCAGGCGCGATTTGCGCTCACTGAAGCCAACCCCGCCCAGGGCAACCAGATTCAGGGCGGCGGCGCCGGCTCGGTCATCGTCAATGACATTGGCTACGCCAACTACAACGGCATGGTGGCCTCCGTCCAGCATCGCCTTTCTTCCACCTTCAGCCTCCTGGCAAATTACACCTGGGCCAAGTGCCTCAACATCACCGACGCGCAGGGCGACATCTCCGGAACCCAGGTCGAGAACGTCTATAACTACGCACAGGACTACGGCCGTTGCGGATCGGATTATCGCAACATCTTCAACACTTCCGTCATCGCCAGGAGTGAGTTCAAGAATCTCCCGCCTGCGGTTGCCTATATCGTCAACCACTGGGAACTCGGTCCCCTCTTCCACATCACCAGCGGCGCGCCCTTCAACATCACAGACGGCTCGGATATCTCCCTCACCGACACCGGCAACGATCGCCCCAACTCTGTGCCTGGTGTCAAGACCACTACCGGAAACAAGATCACCTCCGCCGCGGCCACGCCGTCCAACCGCGCTTACCTAAACCTCAACGCATTCTGTAGCGCCACCACCGCCGCTAACCCCTGCACCACCCCGGTCGCTAGCGGCACCTTTGGCGACCTGGCCAGAAACGCAGTCAGCGGCCCCATGTTCTTCCAGTTCGATTCACAGCTCTCTCGCACCTTCCCCATTGGTGAGAAGCTCAGTGTGCTTTTGCGCCTGGAAGCCTTCAACGTCCTAAACCACCCGGACTTCAGCAACCCCGGCTCGAGCAATCCCTCGTCCGGTAGCTTCGGAGAAATCTCCGGTACCGCCAACAACGCTCGCGTCTTCCAGGGCGGTCTGAAGGTGAGTTTCTAACCTTAGCCGTAGCCGCGAGCGCGGCTGCACCTCAGCTTTGTCTGATTTTGTGGCTTTGTCACCCAGGGCATGCGGAAATAACCGCATGCCCTGCTTTGTGTGGAGAAGAGGGATTGGGCACCCGCAGCTCGAATGGCATCGTTACCGGGAAGCCGAAGGCCGTTATTCGCTGGGCGGAGCGATGGGATGTGCGGGCGGTGTTAGCACGAAGCCATCGCGGACAAGGGCAAAACCCTGCTGTGGAAGCTCCGCTTGAACGAGTTGATTATCGGGGCCAGCGAATAGCTCGGTCTGGGCTCCTGCGATGGTAGCGATCAGGTGATGGACTGCGATGGGCTTCCCATCCAGCGTGCCTTCCTCGTCGCGATAGGTGGCTACCTGGATGGGCTGAATCGAGGCAGGCTGAGTGGATCCGGCTTGAGGTGAGTCTGGGGGGGCAGTGTATTGCTTGGGAATGATTGCCCACAGGCCGAGGCGTGCGTCGGCCGGCGAGTTGGAGAGATCGAGCAGGATTTGCAGTGCCCCGGGATCGAAGTCGGCGAGGAGGACTGCACCAGGATGGAACTCGAGTCGTGTAGTCGCAGCGCGGCCATTGGCTGAGATATTGAGCAGATATTGGGCGGAGTCGTTGGCGGCGGTGAGGTTTACGGCCGAGCCATTAACCGTCGCGCTAATCTGCGCGTGTCGCAGATTGTTTGAAGGGAAGAGTTCTTCAGTGTTTGAAAGAGCATAAGTGAGGCCCTGCATGGAGACATGGACCTGAGACGCTGAGGAGCGGCCGCTGGGGGCGGAGGTGAACGTGAAGCTCGCCGTACCAACCGGGTGGCCGTGCTGGGCAATAGTGAAGTTCGAGACTTGGGCGGAGCAGGAGAGAGAACCAAGCACAATAAGCGCGGAAAGAAGCTGCAAGTTTTTCATCACGCTAGATTAGACACGAAAAGGGCTGCTTTGGTTGTGGTGCGGCGGGTGCTTGCATTCGGGTGATGGGCTCCCAGGTCCCTCCGCCACGGCGGACGAGGGACCTGCGCCACCCTTATTCACTGACAACTGACAACTGACAACTGCCTCTAGCCCTTGGCCTTGGCGAACCGTTCATTCACTTCGTGCCAATTGACGACGCTCCACCAGGCCGCAAGGTAGTCGGGGCGGCGGTTGTTGTACTTCAGGTAATAGGCATGCTCCCAAACGTCATTGCCCAGGATGGGGTAGAGCCCGTGGGTCAGCGGCGAGTCCTGGTTGGCGGTGGTGATGACCTTGAGCTTGCCAGCGGCAAATACGAGCCAGCCCCACCCCGACCCGAACTGCTTGGCGGTGGTCTCGTTGAAGGTCTTTTTGAAGGCGTCAAAGTCGCCGAAGTCGGCGCCAATCTGCTCGGCAATTGCGCCAACCGGTGCGCCACCCACGCCATCCGAGCCGACCGGGCCCATCAGCTTCCAGAAGGCCGTATGGTTCGAGTGGCCGCCGCCATTGTTGCGCACAGCGCCGCGAATCTCCTCGGGAACGTCGTTGAGGCCGGCAACGAGGTCGTCAACGGACTTGGCGGCGAGGTCAGGATAGCTGGCCAGCGCGGCGTTCACATTGTTGATGTACGTCTGATGGTGTTTGTCGTGGTGGAGTTTCATGGTCTCGGCATCGATAAAAGGTTCGAGCGCGGCGTAGTCATAGGGAAGCGGTGCGAGTTCGTAAGCCATTTCGGGAATCTCCTTCGTTTTGGATTGTACTGCGGGGCCGGGGAGGCAGTTGAGCGGAAAAGGACAGCCTGGAAATGCAATCAAAAGTTAATACTAGGACCGGCAAGCGCTATGTTTGGATGGATGCTTGCGGAGGCGAGTAGGATTCCTGCGTAACGCAAAGTAATAGCGAAAGAGCGAAGAGATGCAGAATTGGAGGGCCCTGGGCGAAAGTCTGCGGGAAAGGAAACCTTCTGGCATCTGAGAACATCGATATGTAGGACTGCTACGCGGCTACCCTCTGAAAACCCCAGTCCGAGGCTGCGACCAACATCCACGAAACTGCGACCAACAACTAAGGGGCAGTGACCAACAACTACGTGACTGTGACCAACAACGACGGAACGACGGCAAACAACTATGAGTGAGCAGAATCTGTATCGCTGGCTTGATCAGCAGGGCGAGGCATTTGGTGGGCCGGGGTCGGAGCCCCGTTGGACCTCAAGCGTCAAGGATGCGGTGTGCACGGCATATGCAGCGTCGAGCCGAATCTGGTTTACGTGCTCGCACGGGGTATTGAACGAGGTGTATCACCCCACCATCGATCGGGCGCAGGTGCGCGACATGGAGTTCCTCGTGACGGACGGGGAGACGTTCGTTCACGAGGAAAAGCGAGATCTGCAGACGACTTTTGAATACATCGATCCCGAGGCGCTGGGCGTGCGTTATGTGAACCGCGACCCAGCGGGCCGCTATTCGCTGACCAAGGAGATCGTGTGCGATCCGCACCATAGCGTGGTGGTAACGCATGTGCGGCTGGAGGGTCATGCGGAGCTGCTGCCGCGTCTGAAAGTGTATGCGCTGCTGGCGCCGCATCTGGATGGCGGCGGGGCGGGAAACTCGGCACGGGCAGTGGATATTGCCGGGAAAAAGGTTTTGCTGGCATGGAAGGGCGGTTGGTCGCTGGCGATGGCGTCAAGCTGCGGGTTTTCGCGGGTAAGCTGCGGGTTTGTGGGCGCAAGCGATGGCTGGCATGACCTGATGGACCATTCGCGGATGATGTGGGAGTTTGGTTCAGCGACGAACGGGAATATCGCGGTGATGGGCGAGATCAACATGCATACCTCGGCTGTTGCGACTGGGGAGGAAGCGGCGTATGAGTTTACGGTGGCGTTCGGCATTGGCGAGGGTCACCACACGGCAGCGCAGAAAATGATGGGGTCGCTGGCGGTTCCGTTTGAAGAGGTGAAAGAGCGGTTCATAAAGCAATGGACGCGGGCGGCAAATCCGGAGTGGCTGGCGGCGAAAGCAGAGGATGGCGGCAAGTTGATGCGGGCGAGCCACAACGTTTTGCTGGCGCATGAAGACAAGACATATTCGGGAGCATTTGTTGCTTCGGCTTCCATTCCCTGGGGGCAGGTAAAGGGCGACGACGATCTGGGCGGATACCACCTGGTGTGGACACGGGACATGGTGCAGACCGCGACAGCGATGCTGGCTTGCGGGCGAGCAGAGACGGCGCGGCGGGCGCTGGTTTATCTGGCTTGCACCCAGCAGCCGGATGGGGGATTTGCGCAGAACTTTTGGATTGACGGGACACCCTACTGGAGTGGTCAGCAACTGGACGAGGTCGGATTTCCCATGATCCTGGCCTGGCGGCTGTGGAAGGCCCAGGCGCTTGGCGAGCTGAATATCTTCGAGTTTGTTGAAAGGGCGGCGGGCTACATCGCGCGGCATGCGCCGATTACGCACCAGGAGCGCTGGGAGGAGAATGCGGGCTATTCGCCGTCGACGCTCGCGGCGGGGATTTCCTGCCTGGTTTGCGCGGCGGAGATTGCGCGGGCGCACGATTCGGCAGAGCTGGCGACGTTTTATGAGGAGCTCGCCGACTGGATCGAGGGGCATCTCGAGGACTGGACGGTCACCAACAACGGGGTGCTGCTTCCAGAGGTGAAGCGGCATTACATGCGCATCCGGCCGCCGGAGTGCGGAGAGGCCTACGCGCACGAAGGTTGCGGCAAGGATACGATCCATATTCAGAACAGACCGCCGGGGACGCAGAGTGAGTTTGAGGCACGAGAGATCATCGACGCGGGATTCCTCGAGTTGGTGCGGTATGGCGTGAGGAAGGCGGGCGATCCGCTGATGGAGGACTCCCTGCGCGTGGTCGACCACGTGCTGAAGCAGAGTTTGCCTCAGGGTCCAGGCTGGCTGCGCTACAACTGGGACGGCTACGGCGAGCGGCCGGATGGCGGGCCATTTCAGGGTTGGGGCAAGGGCAGGGTTTGGCCTTTGCTGACCGGCGAGCGAGCGCACTATGAGCTTGCGGCAGGGCGGGATATCACCGAGCTGATCAAGACATATGAGAAGTTTGCAACCTGCGGGCAGATGATGCCCGAGCAAGTGTGGGATGAGACGAATCTGCCCGGTTCGAGCCAGCGTTTAGGCCAGCCGACGGGGTCGGCGGTGCCGCTGGTATGGGCGCATGCCGAGTATCTGAAGCTGCTGCGGTCGGCGATGGATGGGACGGTTTTCGACCGGATCGACACAGTGTACGAGCGGTATTGCACGCCGGAGGGCAGGAAGAAAGTGCGCAATGCCGTGGAGATTTGGTCGCAGCGGCGGCCCGTGGCGCGGATGGCATCCGGCAAGGCGCTGCGGATTTTGGATGAGAAGTGGTTCGAGGTGCGGTGGACTGTAGATGGGTGGGAGACGTTCCATAACGAGCAGAGCCGCAATATGGGAAGCGCGGGATTCAGCGCGGATGTGCATCCAGGAGTGGAGAGCGGGACATTACAATGGACTTTCCATTGGCTTGACCCAGAGAGCTGGCTCGGCCGAAATGTGGAAGTGCAGATTGAGGCTCCGAAGCAAGGTTAGAGAGTGGGTTGGCTGTTCTCGACGGGGCAAATCCAGACCCTTTTCTAGTGTGGTGTCACCGAAGTTCCTAACGATAATTCGGCTGTCATTCTGAGCGAGCCGGGGTCCCCGGCGACAGGTCTTCGTCGCTGGGGTGGGGAAAGGGGCCCCAAACGTACTTCAGTTTGGGGGTGGTGAGTCGAAGAATCTGCTTTTGGTTCTTCGGTATTCTTGATAACAGCTTCAGGGACAGGACACTTGATTGACACAGGAGACATGCCATGACCACCAGTGCTGCCGATGTAACGCTTGACCAGCTTGCCCAACTGTCCATTGACACCCTGCGGCTGCTGGCCGTTGACGCAGTGCAGAAGGCTAACAGCGGCCATCCTGGCGCTCCGCTGGGCTGCGCGCCCATTGCATACCTGCTGTTTCACAAGCTGATGAAGCACAATCCGGCGAATTCGCACTGGGTGGATCGCGACAGGTTTGTATTGTCGAATGGGCATGCGTCGGCGCTGCTCTATTCGACGCTGTTCCTCACCGGGTATGACGTATCTCTCGACGACCTGAAGAGCTTCAGGCAGTGGCACTCTCGGACACCCGGCCACCCGGAGCGCGGGGACACGGACGGCGTGGAAGTGACGACCGGGCCGCTGGGACAGGGAATCGCGATGGCTGTCGGCATGGCGATGGCCGAGAAGCACTTGGCAGCGGTCTACAACCGGCCCGGATTTGAGGTGGTCAACCACCATACTTACGCGCTCCTTGGCGATGGCGATTTGATGGAAGGCGTCTCGCACGAGGCAGCTTCATTGGCCGGAACGCTTGGGCTGGGCAAACTGACGTTTATCTATGACGACAACCTTATCTCGCTGGATGGGCCGACAGAGCTTAGCTATACCGAGGATGCGCTGGAGCGTTTTGAGGCTTACCACTGGCATGTGCAGCGTGTCGCTGACGGCAACGACCTGGTCGCAATTGAAGCGGCAATTGAGGCGGCCAAGGCTGTCACCGACAAGCCATCCATCATCGCGGTCCGCACGATTATCGGCTATGGCAGCCCCAAGGCAGGAACCAACAAGGTCCACGGCGAAGCGTTGGGGACGGCAGACGTGGCGGCCACCAAAAAGTTCTTCGGGTTCCCTGAAGACCAGAGCTTTTATGTTCCTGAAGAAGCTCTGAACAACTGGCGTCAGGCCGGCGAGCGCGGCGCGGCATTTGAGACGGAGTGGAAGAAGCTGTTTGCGAGCTATGCGGCGGCGAATCCGGAGCAGGCTGCGGAGTTTGAGCGGACCCAGAAGGGCGAGCTGAAGGCAGGCTGGGAGAAGGCGATTCCGAGCTACCCGGTGGGCAAGCCGGTGGCGACACGGAATGCAGGTGGCGCGATTATGAACGCGATTGCCGAGCAGGTGCCGGAGCTCTTTGGCGGAGCGGCCGATCTGACGGCGTCGACAAAGACTATCTTCAAGCCGGGCGTGAGCTTTCATGTGGATCCGGCGGGGAGAAATGTGTTCTTTGGGGTGCGCGAATTTGGCATGTGCGCGGCAGTGAACGGCATGGCGGCACACGGAGGACTGATTCCGTTCGGGTCGACCTTCTTTGTTTTTTCGGATTATGCGAAGCCGGCGATCAGGCTGGCTTCGATCATGCAAATCCACTCGCTGTTCATCTTCACGCATGATTCGATCGGGCTGGGCGAAGATGGTCCGACCCACCAGCCGGTGGAGCAGTTGACAATGCTGCGCGCGATCCCGGGGCTGACGGATTTTCGTCCGGCAGACGCGAACGAAACGGCAGCAGCCTGGAGGCTGGCTTTGGAACGGAAGAAGCCGTGCTTCATGGCGCTCAGCCGGCAGGATCTGCCGGTGATCGACGCGACGAAGGTGGATGTGCTGGCTGGCGTGAGCAAGGGTGGGTACGTGGTGCAAGACGCCGCGGACGCGAAGGTGATCTTCATCGGCACCGGCTCCGAGTTCTGGGCGTGCGTGGACGCGGCCAAGCTCCTCGCGGCCGAGGGCGTTCCCACACGCGTTGTCAGCTTCCCAAGTGTGAAGATTTTTGACGAGCAGTCAGCGGAGTACAAGGCAAGCGTGCTACCTGCGGGTGTTCCGAAGATCGCGGTCGAAGCGGGCGCGACGCTGGGCTGGTGGAAGTACGTCGGTTCGGACGGTGACGTAGTGGGCCTCGACCGGTTTGGCGCGTCAGCGCCGGGCCCAATCGTGCTGACGGAGTTGGGATTCAGCCCCGAGAACATCGCGGCGAGGGCTAAGAAGTTGGTCAAGTAGAGCGGGGAGAAGGGAAGAGGGAGAAGGGAGCAATACTTGGGTGAGACATTTAGAGAGCTGGTCGTATGGCAAAGATCTATCCAGATGACGATGACCGTGTACAAGCTCACCTCCAACTTCCCGGCGGATGAACGATTCGGGCTGACAAATCAATTGCGGCGAGCATCGGTTTCAGTAGCCAGCAACATTGCAGAAGGCTATGGACGAGCAACCACCGGAGAGTATGTGCAGTTTCTAGGGCATGCTCGCGGCTCAAATTCCGAAGTACAAACACAACTGGTCATAGCAGGAGGATTGGGGTTTGGATCCGACGAGGAACGGGGTACAGCAGAACAGCTTTCTATTGAGGTTGGTCGCATGCTGACAGCGATTATGAGCAAGTTGCAGTCATGATGGTTTTTGCCTTTCTCCCTTCTCCCTCCTCCCTTTTCCCTGAACTCCGAAGGAGTTGCAATTGAAATTAGTAATCAGCGCCGATCATGCCGGGTTTCCTCTGAAGGAGGAAGTCCGTGCCTACCTGACCAAAGCAGGCCACGAGATAGTCGACCTCGGCGCCTTCGAGCTTGAGCCTGAGGACGACTACCCGGACTTTGCCGAGCGGGTGGGTCTAGCGATCAAGCAGGGCGAGGCGAAGCGCGGAATTCTCATCTGCGGGTCGGGCGTCGGCGTTTGCGTGGCGGCGAACAAGATCCCGGGGATTCGCGCTGGGATGTGCCACGACACGTATTCAGCACACCAGGGCGTGGAACACGACGACATGAATGTGATTGTGATGGGTGCGCGGATTATTGGCTCGGCGCTGGCGTTTGAGTGTGTGGATGCGTTCGTGAAGGCGGAATTTATCGCCAGCGGCGAGCGGTTTGTAAGGAGGTTCAAGAAGGTGTTGGCGATTGAAGCCAAGTACCAGTGTGGCGACGGGAGTAACAGTCCGGCTTAACTTGGATCGATCTTCCCATGTCCCGGGATCGAGACGCTGGGAAGCCGGAAGCCAGATAGATTTCATCAGTTATTCATAGCGGAACCCCATACTGAAAGGCGCCGATGTTCCCCTTCGACGTAATCCTCTTTGATGTCGGCGGAGTTCTGCTTACCAATGGGTGGGACCATAATGAACGCGCCAACGCCGCCACGAAGTTTGACCTGGATTTGGCTGGCCTGGAAGCAAGGCACGCAAAGGTTTATCCAGCGTGGGAGCGGGGTGACATCACCGGCAAGGACTACCTGACGCACGTGATCTTCAACGAGCCGCGCAGTTTTTCACGCGGAGCGTTTTTCTCGTTCATGCTGAGCCAGTCGAGATTGTTACCAGACGGTGCAATCGGAATCCTGAAAGAGCTGTCGGCATCGAAGAACTGTATGGTCGGCGCGCTGAACAACGAGGCGCGCGAGACGAACGAATATCGCTTCAGGGAGTTTGGACTACGCCAGCATTTCAGCGTTTCGCTGAGCTCGTGCTATTTGGGCCTGCGAAAGCCGGATGCGGCGATCTACCATCGGGCATTGGACATTCTAGGCAGGCCAGCAGAGCGGGTGTTGTTTATTGATGATAGGGCCGAGAACGCGGCGGCAGCGGCGGCAGTGGGAATCAATGCGATTGTGTTTAAGGGCGCGGAGAGTTTGAAGGTCGAGTTAGGGAATTTGCGAGTTTTGTGAACTGGTCTCTCATCCTTTCGCGATGAGTCTGCGAAAGAATGGGGTGCCCATACATTTTGCGTTTCATACACAAGAAACATTGGAGGCGATATGCAACTGGGAATGATCGGGCTGGGCAGGATGGGTGGAAACATGGCAGAGCGGCTTCGTCAGGGCGGCCACCAGGTAATCGGCTTTGACTTTAACCCGGATGCAGTGGCGCGACTGACTGCGGCGGGCAACGTGGGCGTCAACACGCTCGAAGATATGGCGGCCAAGTTTACCGGCCGAAAAGCCATCTGGATTATGGTGCCGCAAGGCAAGCCGGTCGACGATACGATCGCGCATCTCGAGCCTCTGCTCAATCCCGGCGACATACTTATCGACGGCGGTAACTCGAATTACAAGGATTCAATGCGCCGGCATGACGAGATAGCCGCCAAGCATTTCCACTTTGTCGATGTGGGCACCTCTGGCGGCATCTGGGGCCTGCAAGAAGGCTACGCGATGATGATTGGTGGCGACGAGGAGCCGATCGAGTTTCTCGGGCCGATCTTTGAGACGCTTGCGCCCGCCAAGGACAAGGGCTGGGGTCGCATGGGGCCGGGCGGCTCGGGCCACTTTGTCAAAATGATTCACAATGGAATTGAGTACGGCATGATGCAGGCCTACGCAGAGGGTTTCACGATCCTGGCGCATAAGAAAGAGTTCGACCTGCAATTGCCTGAGATTGCCGAGCTATGGCGTTATGGCAGCGTCATTCGCAGTTGGCTGCTTGATTTGACTGCGGCGGCGCTGGGCAAGAATCCAAGCCTCCAGGGACTTGAGGCATATGTTGATGACTCTGGCGAGGGCCGCTGGACGGTGATGGAAGCAATCGATCTGAATGTCTCTGCGCCTGTTATCACCGAATCGCTTCTGCGCCGCATCCGCTCACGCGAAGAGAATAACTTTACCGACAGGATGCTTGCTATCATGCGCAATGAGTTTGGCGGGCATGCAGTGAAGACAGACTGAAAATCAGCTCATAGTTCTCAAAGACAGTTCGCAGTTCTTAGTTTGCAGTTCACAGCCGCGGCCCTTTTTCACTTAATGAACCTTGTGTCTTCAGGACGCGCAACAGAAGCAAGAACCGCCAATCGTGGCACTTTCAACTACGAACTAAGAACTGCTGACTGAGAACTGTGTACTATGGACTGCGAACTGCCAACCGGAGGTTAGCTATGGCGACGATTCAGATGAACGTGAGGCCCGAGGATTTATCGCAGGTTCCACATGGCGCGGAACGGATTCCCGATCCGGGGATCATGGTGATCTTTGGAGCTTCAGGGGATTTAACCAAGCGGAAGCTGCTGCCTGCGCTGTTTCATCTGCGGCAGAACGGCCTGTTGCCGAAGCAGTTCGCGATTGTTGGCGTCGCGCGGCGGCCTTTGGGCGATGAGTTTGCCGCGGATATGAAGGCTGGGATTATCGAGTTCGGGAGCGTGGATGCAAGCGACCCCAAGCTGGACGAATTCGTCAAGCACATCAGCTACTTTCCGCTGAAGTTCGATGATTCGAACGATTACGCCGGGCTGAAGGTCGAACTTGAGCGAGTTGCAAAGGAGAAGGGAATCGGGGGCAACCGTCTCTTCTATCTGGCGACAGCGCCGGAGTTTTTTGCTGGAATCGTGGAGAATCTGGGACGGCAGGGGATGGCCAACCCGGAGCAAGGGAAGACTGCCGTGGTTATCGAAAAGCCTTTCGGCCATGACCTGGAATCCGCGAAGCTGCTGAACAGCCAGGTCAACGCGGTGTTCCACGAGAGCCAGGTCTTCCGCATCGACCACTACCTGGGCAAAGAGACGGTACAGAACATTTTAGTTTTCCGATTTGCGAACGGCATGTTTGAGCCTGTATGGAATCGGAATTACATCGACCATGTGCAGATTACGGCTGCGGAGACGCTTGGTGTCGAAGGGCGCGGACCATTCTACGAGAAGGCCGGCGCGCTGCGCGATGTGGTGCAAAACCACATGATGGAGCTGCTGAGCTTTGTGGCCATGGAGCCGCCGTCGAGCTTCGACGCTGAGGCTGTGCGCCGCGAAAAGGTCAAGGCCTGGCGGGCGATTCCACCAATTCCGATCCTGAACACGGTGCGCGGGCAGTATGGGCCGGGGATCGTGGACAAGGAACATGTGGTCGGCTACCGGGACGAAGAGCGCGTGAGTCCCGAGTCGAGCACGGAAACCTATGCCGCAGTGAAGTTGTCGATTGAAAACTGGCGCTGGGCCGGCGTTCCATTCTTTTTGCGCGCGGGCAAGCGGATGAAGAAGCGGGCCACGGAGATTTCGATTCAGTTCAAGCAGCCGCCGCTGTTGATCTTTAATCAGTTGGCGAGCAGCGGGCCCTGCCAGGAGATTCAGCCAAATTTGCTGACCATCAGGATTCAGCCGGATGAGGGGATCGCACTGCGGTTCGGTGCCAAGGTGCCAACGTCGCCCAATATGGACGTTTGCCCCGTAAATATGGACTTCGACTACTCGGCGGCCTTTGGCAAGTCGAGCGCAAACGGCTATGAGCGGCTGCTGCTGGACTCGATGCTGGGAGATCAGACGCTGTTTTCGCACAGAGACGGCGTAGAGACGACCTGGGCGCTGTATACGCCGGTACTTCAGGCCTGGGCAGCAAAGAAGCCTGAGGTCTTTCCAAACTACTTCGCTGGATCCTGGGGCCCGGAGTGCTCTGATCGGCTGCTTGAGAAGAGCGGACACGTGTGGCGGAATGATTTAGGGAAGAGGACGTAGGAGCAGGAGCTAGGAACTTGTCGCGTCCGACCTTGCGGCGAGAGCTGCGTTATAATATTGTTCTAACGAAGGTGGCGCGATGCAGGTAACGATCCGGCGCATGGGCAATTCGCAGGGAGTGCTGATTCCCAAGCCGCTACTTAGACAGCTGGGGCTTGAGGGCCAGGCAGAAATGATGGTCGAGGGCGATGCGCTGGTTCTGCGTCCGGCGAGGCCTCAGGTGCGTAGCGGATGGGCCGAAGCGAGCCGCCGCATCGCCGCGGCAGGCGAGGATGCGCTGGCGCTGCCCGAATTCCCGAACGAAGAAGACGAAAACTGGAAGTGGTAAAGCGCGGGGAGATTTGGCTCGTGAATCTTGATCCCACGGTGGGCAGCGAGATCAGGAAGGCTCGACCGTGTGTGGTCATTTCTCCGCCGGAGATGCATGATCATTTGCGTACCGCGATCATTGCACCAATGACCACGAAGGGATTCACGGCGCCATTTCGTGTTCCTGTGCGCCACGCCGGGAAGAGCGGGCTTATCCTGCTCGATCAGATTCGCGCGGTGGACAAGGCCCGGCTCTCCAAGCGACTGGGCAGGGTCGGGTCCGCAACCTTGTCTGCTGTTTTGGCGGCGCTGGTGGAGACGTTCACTGAGTAGGGCGCAATTGCCCTACTTGCGAGTAATTTTGACGAAAACCCCCTCCGGCAGCTCGCCTTCGAGAAGGTGAACTACCCCGCCTTTGACGTACCCTTCCAGCACCTCAGGCACCGCCAGCGATTTAGGCGGCTTCTCGTAAGCGTTGGCGCGAGGTGCACCGGGCCCTTCCTGACCCCTGGCCCCTGAACCCTGAACTCTGTTCTGCCGCATCCCATTGTCCATGGCTTCGTTGGCCAGCCGGTCGGCATCCTTGTTGCCACCGCGCAGGGTATGTCGAATCTCAAACCGGTCGAGCTTCCGCGCCAGCGCACGAGCCTGCTCCCAGAGCGGCCGGATAGTCGGGCTTGAGACCTTGTACTCGCCCTTCATCTGCTTGACCATCAGCTCAGAGTCGGAGACGACGCGGAGGCACTTCGTGCCGTTCTCCACCGCCCACTTCAGCACCGCAATCAGACCGGAGTACTCGGCGTAGTTGTTGGTCTGGATGCCGAGGAATTCGCTGAGATCGGCGGCGACGATGCCGTCGGGGCCTTCAATGACCGCGCCGAAGCCGGATGGCCCGGGATTCCCGCGGGATCCGCCGTCGCAGTGGGCAGTAAACCAGGGGATCGAGGTAGGGGAGGCGTCGGCGAAGAGGTTTCCGGTCATCTGATCCAGTTTAATGGGCAACGCATGTTCCGGGGCAATTCGTGTAGCCCAGCAGGGATGGAAGCTGGAAACGGACCGGCGGGGAATCCAGCAACCCGGGATGGGGCGTACCTGCAACGAAGGCGGGACATCGTCCCAGGGGTGCAAAACGCTCACCAATTGAGGAATATGCCGTCTGTACAAAAGCAGACCATCCTCTGATTCCGGAGAAGAGATTGATGGCGATAGATGCAGCAAGCTTCCCTGTTTCCCCAGTAGCAGGGGCGAAGGGTTTGGCGTGGTTGGCTGGGAGCGGCGTAAAATCAGCTCCAGGCATGACTACGGCGACTACAACCGAAGGTTCGGGGCGGGGTAAGGCAGGGCAAGCTGGCCTGTCGACCGCCGAGGAGCGTGCGGCGGCGCGTGCGCCGGAGATGGAATTAATTCGCCAGGCGCAAGCGGGATCGCGATCGGCATTCGACGCGCTGGTTCGGCAATACGAGCATCAGGTGCTGCGGCTGGCGCTCCACCTCACCGGCAGCGAACACGATGCCGAGGACATTTACCAGGAAGCGTTCCTGAAGGCTTTCCGGTATATCGGAAACTTCCGGTTTGAGTGCTCGTTTTACACCTGGATTTACCGGATCGTGACCAACCTTTGCCTCGATCAACTGCGCCGGAAGAAGACGCGGCGTGAAGATCGCGCGGTTTTGGTCGACAGCTCCGGGGACGAGATCGATGTGCTGGCCTCGGTGAGCGATGAGCGGAGCTATTCCAATCCGTCACGCGAGCTTGACCGAAAGGTTCTGGGAGCGCGGATTCAGGCGGCTCTTGGCAAGCTGACACCGCGTGAGCGGATGGTTTTTGAACTGAAACACTACCAGGGGCTCCGCCTCAGGACAATCGGAGAGATGTTGAGCACGACGGAAGAGACGGCAAAAAACACGTTATTCAGAGCAACAAAGAAACTGCGGACCCAGCTTGCAGAGCTGCGCTCTTAAGCGCGGTGGGGAGTTTGCGGTGTGGATGTTGGAAGGACTTTTGAGGCTAAGAGGACGTACCTATGAATTGCGAATTGGCACATGAGCGAATTGTCACCGCGGCCTATGGGGAGCTGCCCGACGAGCAGATCCACGAGCTGGAACGGCACTTGCGCACCTGCGCGGAGTGCGGCACTGAGCGCGAACGGCTACTGGCGCTGAAGGTTCTTGCCGATGCAAATCCGGTGATAGAGCCGGATGCGAACCTCGTGGCGCGTTCCCGGCAGCGGTTGGAAGAGGCGCTGGATGCCTTGCCGCCCAAGCGCTGGTATGAGTGGCTGGCCCAGCGAATGATGAACAACTTTGCCGCACTACAGGCCGCGCCGATTGGGGCATGCCTGCTGCTGATTGTCGGCGCCGGGGCTGGCGTGCTGGGCGGATACGAAGTGACCCAGAGCCAGACGGCACGCTTCGAGGGGCAGCCGAAGACTTCGAATCGGAGGCCGGTGGTGTTGGAGGGAGCCGAGATTGCAAGTATTTCGAGCATCGCTCGGATCCCAAACAGCGAAGTGGTCGAGGTGACTTACAACCAGATTGTCCCAAAGCAGATGGAAGGCACGCTGGACGACCCAGAGATTCGGAAACTGCTGATGGTGGCGTCGCAGAATTCGGATTCGCCGACCGTTCGGTTCGATTCCGTGGATCTGCTGGTGGAAGAGTGCCGCGCCAGGCATAGCTGCCAGGCGACTGGAATTCGGGATGCTCTGATGGTGCTGCTCCGCTACGACCAGAATGAAGGCGTGCGGGCCAAAGCGCTGGAGGGATTGCAGCCCTTCGTGGCCGAAGATGTTCAAGTGCGGAATGCGGTGCTTGAGGCGCTGTTGAACGACAACGATCCAAAAATCAGGACTTCGGCCATCAGTATTCTGGAGCCAGTGGAGGCAGATACGAGTGTGCGACAGGTCTTGCATTCAGTGGCCAACTCAGACGAAAATCCTCACATCAGGACCGTTTCGAGACAGGTGCTCAGCCGCGTTCCGCAGTTCCAGTAAAGGGTGAATGCCAGACCGGCGATTGCGTCGACTGACAGACAGCAAGGCCGGAAAAAGCGCAGGAGAACGAACGATGAAGTACTTTTTGGGGCCAAAAAGAAAAATCGAAATCGGATTCACGGCGCTTGCCGTGGCCGCGCTGCTGGCATCAGCCACGGGCGCGGGGGCGCAGGCAGGCTCCATCATTGAACTGGTGCAGGATCCAAGCCCGATGCTGGGGCATGCGGGCGGAGCTTCGCAAGGTTACCTGGGAGTCGAGCTGACTGACGTAGACCAGGAGAAAGCCCAGACGCTCAAGCTGAAGGAAGTGCGCGGGGCCGTAATCACGCTGATCGACCACGATGCGCCGGCCGGGCAGATCGGGCTCAAGGTCAACGACGTGGTGACAAAGCTGAACGGCCAAAACGTGGAAGGCGCCGAACAGTTGCGCAGAATGCTACGCGAGATGCCGGCTGGGCGGAAGGTGACCATGGAGATCAGCCGGGACGGCGCATTACAGACGGTGACCTTGGAACTGGGTGACCGGAGGAAGATCGAGCGCGACGCCTGGATCAACGTGAACAAAGTTAACCAGGTGTTTACCCAGGCGCCGGAGAAAGGTTTTCTCGGTGGCAGCGGTGACGGCGTGGACCTGCCAAGCGGCTTACCCGGCATCTTTTCGGGCAGCTCGCTCAATGTCGGTGCCCTGGTCGAGCCCCTGACCAACCAACTGGCTGAGTATGTGGGCGTGACCAGCGGCGTCTGGGTCAAGCAGGTGGAGAAGAGGAGCGAGGCCGCGGCAGCGGGCCTCAAGCCCCAGGACGTGATTCTGAGGGTGGGCACGGAGCCAATCACCAACCTGGCAGCATGGGACCGGGCACTGCGGGCGAATGAAGGCAAACAGGTGCAAGTGACGGTGCTGCGCGAGCGCAAACAACAGACGCTGACCTTACAGGTAGATTCGAAACGCCACAGCTAGTGTCCTGTATCTAAAGTTCGCCCATTAAAGCGCTGCCATCCTGAGCGAACCGGGGTCCCCGGCGACAGGTCTTCGTCGCTGGGGTGGGGAAACGGGCCCCACGCGTACTCTTCAGCCCCGGGGTGGAGCAAGGGGGTGGTGAGCCGAAGGATCTGCTGTTGGTTCACCGGGATTCTTGATAACAGCTTTAGACTCCGGATACGAGAGGCTTGGCGCCTATTCCGCAGTCGTAGGATCGATCGTGGTCCGCACCTGGGAGACACGATTTGCAGGGAAACCTCCCTGTTCCGCGTGCTTGCGGACCGTGGCTTCATCCGGAGCGATGTAGACGCAATAGATCTTGTCGTCGGTGACGTAACTGTGCAGCCACTGGATTTGCGGACCCATGCTGCGCAGGACTCCGCAGGATGTTTGGGAGATAGCCTGAAGTTGATCGGGCGAGAATTTGCCGGCGTCGGGAATTTCACGTTCAATGACGAATTTGGGCATGGAGAGACCTCCTATGGGAAATGCGAGTCAGGATTACCGCAAACTGGCGGGAGATGCAAGTGTATTTGAAGGGGCCGAACGCCTGCGCGAAGAACAAGAATCCAACCCGGACTGCTCGGCTCTCCAGCTGAGTGAGGCGCTGGTGCAGTCGATGGAAGACGCGCACTGGGAAGGCCTCATGGGGTGTGAGCCGCGAGCGGAGGAGAGCAGTTCTGGTCGTGTGATTATCTGACCAACGAAGAAAGACCGCCGCCAGCGGCAATTCCTGCATGGGGACAGGGCCCAACCAGAGATGCAAGCTGAGCTCCGGTCGAACCATCCCCACTCAAACTCACCCCATCCGAGTCGACTGTCTTCGACCTCGCAAACGAAAGCACACGGCCCGAGCAGTCGCTCTGGCCGTGTGCCGCGGGAGTCAATGATCTCCAAAGAATCGCAACCAACTTTCAAAGAAACAATTACGGTGCGACCGCGGTCCAGATATTCAGTGTGTTTGTGTTGTCATCCACTGCTGCCAGCCGGAATGTTCCCCAGCCAAGATAATAGTTGGAGACCCCGAATGCGCCGCCATTGTTGGGGTCAATCGACTGCTGACCCACAAACGTTCCCTCCTGGGTGTATTCCACCAGTTCGCTGGGCTGATTCGGATCCGCGTTTGAGCCGTCGCTGTTGGCCACAATCAGATTGCCATCCGGCAGGATTGTGACATCCAACGGTCCATGCAGGTGCACATCGTCCCCCACCAGCAGAGTAGCCGTCTCCGTTGATGTTGCCTTGGTTGCGCCGGCAACTTTGTAGATCGCATTGTCGCTCGAAGAAGCAATGTACAGCGTGTCGCTTGAGGGAGCGTATGCCATGCCTGACGGTCCCAGCACGATGGCCGCCGGGTCGGTCCGGTGGTTGAAACCGTCAGCCAGAATCATTACGGATGCGGAGAGGCTAGTGGCAGTGTAGTTGATGGTGAAGCGCGAGATTACGCCGCTCAGAACATTGGAAACAAAGACCTGCGCGGTGCCGGTGACGCCGTTGCCGTTGTCGTGAATCGCCATTCCCCAGGGGCCGTCGATGTTTGCCGGTACGTTGCCGATCGTCCCCAGAAACTGTCCGCTGCTGTTCAGCACGGAAAGTCTGCCTGGCTGAACGGTGGCAGATGTGCCATCCAGTGTTGGCAGGTTGCCCACCAGCACAATGCCGTCAGAAAGCACGCCAAGCGCCGCTGAGAGCCCGCTCTGATTCTGCGGAGCCGTGAAGAACGTTGAAGTGTTACCAAACTTGTCCACGCGAGTAATCGTCGTCCCGAGGCCCTGAAGGTTCAAAGAATTGTTGAAGTTCGAGACCAGGATATTGCTCGCCTGAAGAATTCCAGTCTTCGGTGTGTAGCTCGGCGCAAAAGCAACCCCGTACGGGTTCACATCGCCGTTGGATGGAATAGTCGAGACCGACGGCGGCAGCAGCGGGAAGATGCTCTGCGTCACCTGCGCCGATGCTGAGTTAGCAGCCGCGAAAAGCCCTACAAGTGCAACGGCCCCAGCACCGATAATTGGACGCATCGAGTTAGCTCTCTTGTAGAGCAGCGCGAGCAGAAGCAATCCAGTCCCGAGTAACAGCAGCGAGGATGGCTCCGGAGTAGCCGTAACATCGCTCAACATGAGGTTATCCACGGCAAAGTCGGGAGCCGCCGCCGATAACTCGATGGAGTTGAATGCGGCGCCAACATAGTCAAGCTCGCCTTCAGGGAAGACAAACCCACTTGGAACGGTCCCAGTCGAGGAAGCCGTTCCCACAGGATTACCGTTATCAAAAGCAGTAACCGTGAAAGGCGACGCTGTCCCAAAGTCCGCGGTCGCAAAGTCCAGCGAGAGCGCGTTAAATGTCTGGGTGAAGCTCACGTCGAGCGCCAGGCCGTTTTGTCCTGCCGGGCCCGGATCGCCAAGCACATTCCCGGTCAGGCTGTTGAAGATGCTTGGATATATCGCGAATCCACCTGGATCGGCGGAGCTTGAAAAGGTTGCGGAAACACCGCCCACGGTGTCAGTAAAGGTGGTGGACGTTCCCAGGTTGTCGCTATCGAAGTTGAAAATGGTGGATGCATTTGCCGCAGCGCAAAGGCAAGTCGTGGCCATTGCGAAGGACAGCAGTTTGAGCTTTGTGGGGATCATGATTTGAACTCCTTTGTCCTGTTAAGCGACGGAGCAGTCGAGATTCCCTCATCAAGATCGAAATTTTTCAAAGAAATGCAAAAAGTCTGTTTCTCCCTCACCGACGGACGCTCCTAACGGCCTCGCTGCGGATGCTCATACACCCCGCTTCTCGCTTTCAGGAAACTAAACATCCGGTTAGGTTTAACGAGCGCTGAAAGAATTCTGCGCTATAATTCGGGCTAAGTCGGGCGGCAGGGATGCTGCTACTTCATTCCCCCATTCCACACACCCGTAGTTTTTGGTCGATATGGCCGCGGATGAACTTTCCGTGGGCAGCGCGCAACCAACTTAAGACCGAAGAGCTGAAAAACAGGACAGGTGTTGGCATTATGGAGATATCCCCAGGTAGCCCTGAGATGACTCAGCTGCTCAAGCAATGGAGCGGCGGCGATAAATCTGCACTCGACAAGCTCATGCCGGTGGTTTACGACCAGCTCCATCGGCTGGCTGCGCGGTGCTTGCGCTCCGAGCGGCCCAACCATACTCTTCGCGCGACCGCCTTGGTTCACGAAGCCTACCTGCGCCTGATCGACGCCGATGTGGCCTGGCAAGATCGCATCCACTTCTTCGCCGTTTCAGCTCGCCTGCTGCGCCGCATTCTGGTGGACCACGCCAAAGCGAACAATCGCCAGAAGAGAGGTGCAGGCGCTGAGATGATTCCGCTCGACGAGGCATTCATCGTCGGTCCCGACTCGACTGCCGGCCTGCTCGAACTCGACGCCGCCATGGAACGCCTCGCTGCTCAGGATCAACGCAAAAGCGAAATCGTCGAACTGCTTTGCTTCGGCGGGCTCACCTATGACGAAACTGCGGCCGCGCTGAAGATCTCGCCCGCCACCGTCCATCGCGAAATCAAGCTCGCCAAGGCATGGCTTCATCGCGAACTTACACGAGGGGCTGTATAAATGCTCCACTCCCCGCAACGCTGGCAGCAGATTGAGAACCTCTTTCATGAAAGTTTGGCCGTGCCCGCGGAATCCCGCGCTAGCTTTCTCAGAGAGCGCTGCGCCGCCGATGATGAGTTGCGTGCCGAAGTGGAGACCCTGCTTCAATTCGAGGCAGAACCAATGGATCTCATCGAGCGGCCAGTCATCAACGCAGCTCATGAGTTCACCACCGGCTCCACAGGCCAGCGAATCTCGCACGGCGATGTTATAGGTCACTACCAGATTGAATCCTTCATCGGCGCGGGCGGCATGGGCCAGGTCTACCTTGCCCAGGATGCGATGCTTGGACGCAAGGTTGCACTCAAGGTTCTCGCTCCGGCACTCGCCAACGATGAACGCGGATTGCGCCGCTTCGAAAAAGAGGCCCGTGCCGCCTCCGCGCTCAATCATCCAAATATTCTCACCATCTATGAATTCGGCCAATTCAACAGCCTTCATTTCATCGCCTCGGAATATGTAGATGGGCCCACTCTGCGAAAGGTGCTGGCCGGCGGCGGCCTGCCCGTTGAGTCTGCAATCGACATTGCCCTCCAGATCGCCAAGGCGCTCGACGCAGCTCATGCCTCGGGAATTGTGCATCGCGATATCAAGCCGGAAAACATCATGGTTCGCGGCGACCGGCTGGTAAAGGTACTCGACTTCGGCATCGTAAAGCTCATTGAATCGCAATCCAGGCAGCCCGGCTATCCGCCGGCGCTGGCTGCTACCGTAACCATCAGTCAGGCAGGGCTGGTCATCGGCTCTGCCCGCTACATGTCACCAGAGCAGGCTCGCGGTCTCGATGTCGATCCAAGAAGCGACATCTTCAGCCTCGGGGCAGTGCTCTACGAGATGATCGCCGGCAAGGCCGCATTCGATGGCGCAACCATCAGCGACGTCATTGCAGAAATCCTGAAAGGAACTCCAGAAGGTCTTAGCCAAATCGCCCCAGACACTCCCGCTCATGTTCAACAGATCATCGAAAGGGCCATGTGCAAAGATCGCGACTCGCGCTATCAGACGGTAAAGGAGATGTTCGACGATCTTCAAATTGCATCGAGCGCAATTCCGCTCTATGCCGCAAACTCCATCCCCTCAAGGGCTCCTCTGGTGGCCACTGCCAAATCCGCCGCGCCTCCTGTCCGTTTTGGATGGCTCAGTACCAAAGCAAGATGGCTCGCTGCTTCGGCTGCGTTTGCTGTGCTGCTACTCGCAGTCGTGATCCTTCTCGTCCGATCCAGAGTTCTTGCCCCGCTAGGTGCTCAGGCCCATTCACACACTCTGGTCATCCTGCCCTTTCGCAACCTTCGCCAGGACCCATCCCTCGACTATCTCGGATTCTCCCTCTCTGACGCGGTTGTCACCAGGCTCGGCTCCGTCGCTTCGCTCACTGTCCGCCCCTCATCCTCAGTTGAGCGTTACCGCAATCAAGACGTCGATCCCCAAAAAGTTGGCGAAGAACTGGATGCCGACACCGTGCTCACTGGCGGCTTTATCAGGGACGGCGACGACCTCAGAATCACCACGCAATTGATCGACCTCAAGCCAAACAAAATCCTGTGGCGCGACTCAATCGACGTCAACTTCGATAAGTTGCTTACGGTTCAGGACCACGTCTCGCAGGAAATAGTCAAGGGGCTCAAGCTCAATCTAACTCCTGCCGAAGCCGAGACTCTCTCTCTCGAAAAGCCGGTTGATCAGCAGGCCTATGAAGACTATCTGCGCGGCATCGACCTCTATTCAATCAACGATTTTTCCGCAGCCATCACCATGCTCGAGAAGTCCATATCAATCGATCCCAATTACGCATTGACCTGGGCACATTTGGGTAAGGCCTACACCACCAGCGCCACCCTGCGCATGGGCGGCCGCGAGCAATACGACAAGGCCCAGGCCGCATATCTGAAAGCGATTGCGCTGAACCCCAAATTGCCTGAGCCGCGCATCTACATGGCAAACATGCTCACTGATACTGGAAGGGTTGAACAGGCTGTGCCCCTGTTGCGCACGGCCCTTGAGACCAGCCCGAACAACGCTGAATTGCACTGGGAGCTCGGTTACGCCTACCGCTTCGCCGGAATGTTAGCCGAATCCGTTGTCGAATGTGAGAAGGCTCGCCAGATTGATCCCGAAGTTAAGATCAATAGCTCCGCGATGAACAGCTATCTATATCTAGGTGAGTACGACAAGTTCTTGCAGAGCCTTCCTCAGGAAGATTCAGCTTACATTCTGTTCTATCGCGGTTTTGGCGATTACTACCTGCACCACACAGACCAGGCAGTGCGAGAATTCGACCGCGCCTACGCGATGGATCCTTCGCTGCTTCCCGCCAGGGTCGGCAAAGCGCTCAGCGACCTCAACTCCGGAAAGAAGTCCGCGGCAAACGAACTGCTCAATCGAACCTGGGACGAAATGGAAGACCGTGGGGTCAGCGATGCCGAGAGCATGTACAAAGTGGCGCAGGCCTTCGCGGTCGTGGGCGATAAACACGCGGCGCTCCATGCTCTGAGCCACACCATTGACGGCGGGTTCTTTTGCTACCCGTGCTTTGCCACTGACCCGCTCCTGTCCAGCCTGCGCAGCGAATCCGAATTTCAGCGGCTCAAGGACGTTGCCCGCCATCGGCAGGATGAATTCAGGTCGCGATTCTTTTGAGCAATCCCTGGCCCCACCCCGGCAGCGAGACACCCAGCCACACCCTCAAAAGTATCGCGAATTCAGGAACCGCTCTAGCCCACCCAGAACGGCTGCGTGAACGACTTGCTCGGGCAGCTTGGTAACTGTCCATACGTGCAGTTGGAATTCTCTGCCGTCCCGCCTTGGCCCACCGTGTCAGGAAATGACCATGTGGTCTCCACCGTAAGCGGCGTGCTCGCTTGCACAGTGATCGACCCTCCGCCACTATCCAGAAACGCATTGGCGCTGTCATAGAAACCTACCAGCACCACCTGAAAGGCAACCAACTGGGACAGGTTGAGGAGTGTAATTGGGCCGCCGTTGGTGAGCTGGTTCTGTGGGTAACTCAGGAAGTTGATGCCCATGTTGGAATTCACGCTATTTCCGTTACTATCCGTCACCGTGCAGCTAAACCCGGTGATGGTGCCGCTGCCATCCGAGGCGTACGTGAAGACAAAACGAATCTTCCAATTCGGGACGTTGAGATAGTTGGACATGGGGAT
>Ga0182016_10002057_pt1 | contig 24002 bp, 21 predicted proteins | sample 712S2MmetaG_FD_120491 | JGI IMG/M metagenome (GOLD analysis project Ga0182016, IMG submission 120491) | Permafrost microbial communities from Stordalen Mire, Sweden - 712S2M metaG | ecosystem: Environmental > Terrestrial > Soil > Wetlands > Permafrost | place: Sweden: Stordalen | collected... | reverse complement strand
GGGCGTGCATGAGCCCACGGTGCAGGTGCAACTGTTGGTGTGGATCTTCGTCATGAGGGTGACCATGCTGCTGGCCAGCGCGGGCTCCTACTTCATCAACCACGCCATCGCCAAGGCGCGCTATGGCAACAGCGAGAAGATGGACTTCGAGGCTCCGCTGACCTCACTGGTCTGGATCACCTCGTTCGTCTCGATCGTGCTCACCTACATCGTCAGCTACCTGATGATTCCGACGCTGGGCGGCGATTCGACGCTCTGGTGGAAGCTGGCTTCCATCATCAGTTGCGGCACGCTGGCCGGTGCGCTGATCCCCGAACTGGTGAAGGTGTTCACCTCGGTCAGCAGCGCGCACGTGCGCGAGGTGGTGACCAGCTCCGAAGAGGGTGGCGCTTCGCTGAACATCCTCGCCGGATTTGTGGCCGGCAACTTCAGCGCCTACTGGCTGGGAATCAGCATGGTGGCCCTGATGGCCATCGCTTACTTCTTCTCCACCATGGGGCTGGACGTGCTGATGATGGTGCCGGCGGTCTTCGCCTTCGGCCTGGTGGCCTTCGGCTTCCTGGGCATGGGCCCGGTCACCATCGCCGTGGACAGCTATGGCCCGGTGACGGACAACGCGCAGTCGGTGTACGAGCTTTCTCTGATTGAGCAGGTGCCGAACATCGCGCAGGAACTGAAGAAGGACTTTGGCATCAACGTCAACTTTGAGCGTGCCAAGGACCTGTTGGAAGAAAACGACGGCGCGGGCAACACCTTCAAGGCCACGGCCAAGCCGGTGCTGATCGGCACGGCAGTGGTGGGCGCGACGACGATGATCTTCTCGATCATCATCTCGCTGACGGCAGTGAATGGCGTGTTTGTGGCGGAGAAGGTGAAGAACCTCTCGCTGCTGCACGCGCCCTTCGTCCTCGGCCTGATCACGGGCGGAGCGATCATCTACTGGTTCACCGGCGCGGCCACCCAGGCGGTCAGCACCGGCGCCTACCGCGCGGTGGAGTTCATCAAGGAGAACATCAAGCTGGACGGCGTGGAAAAAGCCAGCGTCGAGGACAGCAAGAAGGTGGTGGCCATCTGCACGAAGTACGCGCAGAAGGGCATGTTCAACATCTTCCTCGGCGTCTTCTTCAGCGCCTTGGCCTTCGCCTTTGTGGACCGCTTCTTCTTCATCGGCTACCTGTTCTCCATCGCCATCTTCGGCTTGTACCAGGCCATCTTTATGGCCAACGCCGGCGGTGCGTGGGACAACGCCAAGAAGATTGTGGAAACCGAGATGAAAGCCAAGGGCACTCCGCTGCACGACGCCTGCGTGGTGGGCGACACGGTGGGCGATCCGTTCAAGGACACCTCTTCGGTGGCCATGAACCCGGTCATCAAGTTCACCACCTTGTTCGGCCTGCTGGCGGCATCGCTGGCGGAGAAGATGGCCTCAGACAACAACACCCTGACCCTCGGGCTGGCGCTGGTCTTCTTCCTGGTCTCCATGTTCTTCGTCTGGCGCAGCTTCTACGGCATGCGTATTGGCGGAGCCAAGGGCGCGAAGCAGTAGTCCGCAAACGGAAACAAACACAGAGCGCCATCCGGAAACGGGTGGCGCTTTTTTGCGCGCTGCCGCTTTCGTTTTGCTTCGCAATGCTTTGCCACTCCGGCGGCTGCGCTGCTATGCTCACCGAATGAACCCCATCGCGTTTACCCGCCAACTCATTGACGTTGAATCCACCACCGGCCACGAGGGCGCGGTGGGAGAGTTCCTTTCGCGTCGGCTGGAGGAGATGAACTACGTGGTGGAGCGCATGCCGGTGGAAGAAGGGCGCTTCAACGTCTACGCCCGGCCGAAAGAGGTTGCCGAGCCGGTGCTGGTCTTTTCCACCCACATGGACACCGTGCCGCCGTTCATCCAGTCGAGCGAAGATGACGACAACATCTATGGGCGCGGAGCTTGCGACGCCAAGGGCATTCTGGCCGCGCAGTTGGCCGCCTGCGAGCGTCTGCGCGGGGCTGGGCTGCCCGTCGGGCTGCTCTTCGTGGTCGGCGAGGAGCGCGACTCGACCGGAGCCGCTGTGGCGAATCGCAATCCGCGCGGCTCACGCTTTCTCATCAATGGAGAGCCCACGGACAACCGCATCGCCCTGGCCAGCAAGGGAGCCCTGCGCGTGGAGGTGACCGCTCACGGACGCATGGCGCATTCGGCGTATCCGGAGTTGGGCGAGTCGGCGATTGAGAAGCTGCTCGACGCGCTGGCCGCGCTGCGCGCAATGCCTCTGCCCTACAATCCGGAGATCGGCAGCAGCACGATGAACATCGGCATCATTGAGGGCGGCCGCGCCACCAACGTCGTTCCGGACTTCGCCAAGGCGCAACTGCTGTACCGGTTGGTCGGCCTCAGCGATCCGCTGCGCAAGGCCATCGAGTATGCCGTCGGCGCGCTGGCCCAGGTGGAGTTCGTGCTGGACATTCCTTACATGCGCTTTGTCACCGTGCCCAGCGTGCCCACCATGACCGCCTCATTCACAACGGACATTCCGCAACTTAGCGCGTGGGGAACGCCGGTTCTGTTCGGGCCGGGCTCCATCCTTGTGGCGCACACCGAGCGCGAGTTCCTGGCCAAGCGCGAACTCCTCGAAGCCGTCGAACAGTACGAGAAGATCGCCCGCCACCTGCTGCAGTAATCCCCACCAAAGCACGCCAGCGCGCTTCGCGCTACACTGTTCGGCATGAGCACGAGCGAGCCCAACCTGCTGCAACACGCCTCCTCCGCCTACTTGCGTTCCGCCGCCCACCAGCCCACGCGCTGGCATGAATGGGGCACCGAGGCCTTTGCCCTGGCGAAATCCGAAGGCAAGCCCGTGCTGCTGGATATTGGCGCCGTGTGGTGCCACTGGTGCCACGTGATGGACCGCGAGAGCTATGAGAGCCCGGAGGTCGCTGCCTTCCTGAACGAGCACTTTGTAGCCGTGAAGGTGGATCGCGATGAGCGACCTGATGTGGACGCGCGTTACCAGATGGCCGTGGCTGCCCTTGCGGGCCAGGGCGGCTGGCCGCTGACGGTCTTTCTGACTCCCGATGGCAAGCCGTTTTACGGTGGCACTTACTTTCCACCGGAAGATGCCTACGGGCGTCCCAGCTTCCGGCGCATTCTGCACGCCATCTCCGAGGCCTACCGCGAGCGCCGCGCGGAGGTGGAAGAAGAGAGCCTGAAGCTGATGCATGTGCTCGACCACGGCGAGGGCAGCGATGGGCATGGCGGAGAGTTTTCACCGCGCATTGTGGAGCAGATGGTGCAATCGGCGCTGGGCAGCTTTGACCGCGTCAATGGCGGCTTCAGCCAGGCTCCAAAGTTTCCGCACCCTCCGGCCATGGAACTGCTGCTGGACTGGTACGCGCGCACGGGCGAAGAACAGGTGCGAGTGGTGGCGGTGACCACGTTGGAGAAGATGGCGCGCGGCGGCGTCTACGACCAGTTGGCCGGCGGTTTCCATCGCTACTCGGTGGACGAGCGGTGGTGCGTGCCGCACTTTGAAAAGATGGCCTACGACAACAGCGAGTTGCTGAAGAACTACGCGCACGCCTACCAGGTGACGCGCAATCCCTTCTTCGCCGAGGTGGCGCGTGACGTTCTGCGTTGGCTGCGCGAGGTGTTGAGCGACCGCGAGCGCGGCGGCTACTACGGCTCGCAGGATGCCGACATCAACCTGGAAGATGATGGCGACTACTTTACCTGGACCCTGGAGGAAGCTCGCGCCGTGCTGACCTCCGACGAACTGACGCTCGCCGCAGCGTATTACGACATTGGCGAGCGCGGCGAGATGCATCACGATCCGCGGCGCAACGTGCTGTGGGTAGCCAGGACGGTTGAGGAATTGGCCGCCGCGCACAGCATGAGCGCGGAGCAGGTACGCGCTGCGTTGGCGACGATCAAGCGGAAGATGTACGCGGCGCGGCTGCTGCGCACGGCTCCATTTCTGGATCGCACGTTGTACACCGGCTGGAACGCACTCTTGATCAGCGCGACGCTACAGGCCGCGCGTGCGCTGCATGAGCCGCAGGATGTGGCCTTCGCGCTGCGCTCGCTGGACCGCTTGCTGGCCGAGGTGTTTGACGACAACGATGGCCTGCGTCACGTCATCGCCTACGCGGAGGCAGGCAAGGCCGAGCGTCCGGCGGGAATGCTGGATGACTACGCCTACACGATTCTTGCGCTGCTCGACGCCTACGAGGCCGGCGGCACACTCGGCTACTTTACGCGGGCGGAAAAACTGGCCGGTCAGATGATGGAGCGCTTTGGCGATCGTGAGGGAGGCGGCTTTTTTGACGCCGAGCCGCAGACCGATGCCATTGGCGCCCTGGCCGCGCGGCGCAAACCATTTCAGGATTCGCCGACACCGGCGGGCGATCCTTCGGCGGCCATTGCACTGCTTCGTTTGCACGCGCTCAACGGGGATGGGCATCTGCGCGACGTGGCGACCAAGACGCTGGAGCTATTTGCGGGCGTGGCCGAGCAGTTCGGCATCCATGCCGCCACCTACGGAGTGGCCGCCGTGTGGCTGGGCCGTCCGCACATACAAGTGGTGGTCGTGGGCTCCGGCGCCGAGGCTGATGCGCTGGAGGCCGCGGCACTCGCCAGGTTCGCCATCAACCTGACGGTGCTGCGCGTGCGCGACGGGCGACGCATGGGCGAAGCTTTGCCACCGGCGCTGGCGGAGACCATTGCGCAGCTGCCTGGCGCAGCCACAGGCAAGGCCGTGGCCATCCTGTGCAGCGGCTTTACCTGCCAGCCACCCACAACGGACGCGGCCGAGCTGGCCGCACGGCTGGACGAGGCGATTCAGCTTCCGGCCTGACTGTTTGCGTAAACCCGGAGCGCTTGCGTAAACAAAGATTCGACCGCGGTAGGACCTTCGCGTTAGAGTGTGAGCATGGCAACCAAGAAGAGCACCTCCGTCAAAACCGCGCCGCGCAAGGCGGCAACAAAGAAGAGTCCCGCGAAAGTCACCCTGCCCGCTTGCGGCATCTACACGGTTCCGCGCGGCCACGTCAGCCTGAGCGTGCCGCCCTACTGGACGCTGCGCCAGAGCACCGACGACATCCGCGTGGATTCCGAGGACGGCGAAACCTCGGTCGTCATCAGCAGCTATCAGCGTAACTCCACCTCCGTAAAGCTGGATGCGCGCGAGTATCTGAAACACTTTTTGCAGACGGCACCGGTCGAGGGCCGGGTGGCCGCCGCCAATAACACGGCGCGGCTGGCCTCGGCGCGCTTCCGCGATGCCGATGGCGGCTACTGGCAGGTGCGCTTTATCAGCAACCTTAAGACGCTGGTGCTGGCCACCTGCTACAGCAATCAGCCGCCGACCTCTCGCGATGGCCGCACGGCCAGCCTGGTCATCGAATCCATCAAACTGAAGGCGCGCGCGTGAGTCTTGCCCCGGGCAGCATCGAGTCGCTCTGGCTGAGCGGCCCCGCCGGAAGGTTGGAGGCCCTGCTCAACCTGGGCGAACCCGATGCAGATTACGCCGCCCTGGTCTGCCATCCGCATCCGCTTTTTGGCGGGACGATGCACAACAAGGTTGTCTTCCACGCCATGAAGGCCCTGAACGCCCTCGGGCTGCCCGTGCTGCGCTTCAACTTCCGCGGCGTGGGCACCAGCGCTGGAGAGCACGACAACGGCCACGGCGAGCAAGAGGACGTGCAGGTGGCGCTCAACTATCTCTCCGCACGCTTTGCCAGGCCCATCCTCTTCGCCGGCTTTTCCTTTGGAGCCGCCATCGGTCTGCGCGCCGCCGTGCCGCACGCGGAGGTCGTCGCACTGGCCGCCCTGGGCATACCACTCCTGGCCGAGGGCCGCGCCTGCACCTACGGCTCCCTGGAACGCTGCGACAAGCCGAAGCTGCTGCTGAGCGGTGGCCGCGATGAGTTTGCCAGCCCAGCCCAGTTGTCGGAGGTTTACGCGCGGCTGGCGGAACCGAAGCGGCTGGTGATTGTGCCGGATGCCGATCACTTCTTCACCGGGCACCTTGAGACCATGCGCGCCGAACTCGGCGAGTGGGCCGGTGAAATCACGAGCCAGCCGTAACCCCGAGGGGTATAATTCCGCGCATGAGCCAGAGCAACGGCGTAAACGGAGCGGCCAGCGCCCTTAGGGCCACCGCCCGAGGCATCTTCCAGCACGCGCTGGAGGAGAGCAGTATTGAGCGCGGCTTCGCGCGCAGCGTGCATTATCAGCGCGGAATCCTCCAGGTGGGCGAAGACCTTTATCCTCTCAGCGATTATTCCAAGGTCTTCGTCGTCAGCATCGGCAAGGGCGCGCACACCAGCCTCCAGGCGTTGATGGAGCGGCTTGGTGCGGGCGCGGGCGTCACCGGCATCGTCTCGGCCCCCACGCCGCCCGTGGCGCAGGTGCCAGGCTTCCGCTACTTTGAAGGCGGCCATCCGATGCCGAATCACGAGTCGCTGAAGGCGGCGGCGGCCATCCTGAAATCGCTGGAAGCGCTGGACGAGCATGCGCTGGTCATCTACCTGCTCAGCGGCGGCGGCTCGGCCATCGTCGAGCGCCCCATCCATGACGACATCAGCTTCGACGACCTGGTGCAGACCTATCGCGCGCTGGTGCACTCCGGCGCGCCGATTGCGCTGATTAACGCCGTGCGCAAGCATCTCTCCGCCGTTAAAGGCGGACGCCTGGCGCTGGCCGCAGCACCGGCGCGGCAGGTCTCCATCCTCATCTCCGACGTTCCGGACAACGCGCTGGATTCGCTGGCCAGCGGGCCAACGATGCCGGACACGAGCACCGTAGAACAGTGCTACCAGATTGCGCAGACCTACGATCTGATTCCCCGCCTGCCGGAGAGCGTGGCGCAACTGTTCCGCACACACGCCTTGGAGGAGACGCCGAAGAAGAGCGATCCGATCTTTGAACGGGCGCGCTGGTGGCCGATTCTCTCCAATGTAGGTGCGCAAAATGCCGCCGCCGAACGCGCCAAAGAGAATGGCTTCCACGTGGAGATTGACAACAGTTGCGACGACTGGGATTACCGCAAGGCCGCCGACTACCTGCTCGAGCGGTTGCGCCAGTTGCGCCAGCAGCATGAGCGCGTCTGCCTGGTCTCCGGCGGCGAAGTAACGGTGGTGGTGGACGCCAAGCCCGGCCAGGGCGGACGCAATCAGCAGTTCGCGCTGTACTGCGCACAACACATCGCAGGCGAGAAGATCACCGTGCTTAGCGCTGGAACCGATGGCATTGATGGCGCCAGCCCCGCCGCGGGCAGCGTAGCCGATGGCACAACGCTGGAGCGCGCGAAAGAGAAAGGCCTCGACGCGGAGGAGGCGCTCAGGGGCTTTGACGCTTATCCATTTTTTGATGCTTTGGGTGACACCATCATGACCGGCTACACGGGAACGAACGTGCGCGACATCCGTTTACTGTTAGCCGTTTGAGACGCGCCGTGTGAGTTAGAAGAACTCCGGGAAGCCCTCTTCCAGGACCTGCACCTTGTCGCTGACGCCGTGGGCGCGTGCGGCGGCCAAGAGCCGTTCGAGCGGCTCTTCCATCGGCTCCTGACTCAGCTTGAAGGTGCCGTAGTGCATGGGAATCATCGTCTCGGCTCCCATCTCCATAAAACCGCGCAGTGCGTCCTCCGGACTGGCATGCACCTCTCGAAAGTTTTCCGGCGAGTAGGCACCGATGGGCAGGAGAGCCACCTGCGGATGCAGTCGGCGGCCGATCTCGGCAAAGCCATCGAAGTATGCCGTGTCTCCGGAGTGGTAAATGGAGTGGCCGCGGCCGGAGAGCACGTAGCCACCGTAACCGCGACGCATGTCGTGAATGACGCGCGCGCCCCAGTGCTTCGCCGGAGTGGCCGTGATGCTCAACTCGCCCAGCCGCATCTCCTCCCACCAATCCAGCTCGATAATTTTCTCGTAGCCCAGGCCGCTGACCAGGTCGGCGCAACGGACGGGCACAATCAAGGCGGGCGCGTGTCCGCATTTGCGACGCGTGGCGCGGGCCAGCGCGCGCAGCGAGGGCCGGTGCAGATGATCGAAGTGGGCGTGCGTCACCAGCACGGCGTCCAGCGGAGGCAGGTCCTGCAGGCGAACTCCGGGGCGGCGCAGGCGTTTCAGGATGAAGAGCCATGGCGTGAAGATTGGGTCCACCACCACGCTGGCTCCGCCCAGTTGCAGAAAGAACGAGGCGTGGCCGATGAAGGTGACGCCCATCTGCTGCGGCGCGGCCAGCACGGGACGGTGCGATTCCCCGGTTCGCGGAGACATGGCGGAGTGCCTCACCAGGTTACCCAGGTGCTCGGCTTTTTGGCTGAAGTGAACCTTGATCATTCTCTTACCAATCGACGCTGTACCATTCGACGCCGCTGCCACCACCCGGTCGCCGCCGCGAGAATTCCGCCTGTAACGATGCTACTCCGCTGGCGGCACTTGCAAGCCAAGCCCGGCTGGCTTTTAATCTACTTTTAGCGCTTGTGGGAGGAATTGCTATGAAGATCGCTTATCTGGGACTGGGAATCATGGGAAGGCCGATGGCGGCAAACCTGGTGAAGGCCGGGCACGAAGTAACGGTATGGAACCGCACGCCGAAGCCCCTGGAGGGCGCGCGCGTGGCCTCCACACCGGCCGAAGCCGTAAAAGGCGCGGAGATTGTATGGCTCTGCGTAGCCGACACGGCTGCCGTTGAGCAGGTGTTGTTTGGCCCCGATGGCGCTGCTCAGAGCCTGCAACCCGGCACTATCGTGGTGGACTCCAGCACGATCGCCCCACAATCTACGCTCGACTTCGCAGCACGCGTCCGCGCCAAAGGCGCCGAGTTTGTGGACGCACCTGTTACGGGCTCGAAGATCGGTGCTGAGAACGCGCAGCTATTGTTCATTGTTGGCGGACCGGAGAAGACGGTTGAAAAACTGAGCCCGCTCTTTCTCGCCCTGGGGAAAAAATTCATTCGCGTGGGTGAGACCTCGGCGGGCGAGAGCGCCAAGATCGGCATGAACCTGATGATCGCCTCCATCTTCGAAGGATTTGCGGAGGCCTTGGCGCTGACCGGCGCGCTCGGCGTGAAGCCGGAGATTCTAGTCGAGTTGATCAACAGCTCGATGATCAAGAGCGGAGTCACGGACTACAAGTCGAGCTTCGTGCTCAACAAGGATTGGACGGCGAACTTCCCGCTGCGGCTGATGCTGAAAGATATCCGGCTGATGCTCGCCGCCGCCGAGGTCGCCAAGGTCAAACTGCCCGCGCTCGGGGAAATCAACAAGGTGTACGAGCAGGCTGTGGCCGACGGCCACGCCAATGACGATTACGCCGTGACGGTGGAGACCGTGAAACAGCTCTAGCCCGCGCCGATGGTGCAAGAAAACCGGGCCCGCCATTGCGAGCCCGGCTTTATCTGCATGGTCGTCAGTTGCCCACGTACAGCACATGCACGTATGTGCCAAGGCGCACGTTGTAGGCCAGGTAATATCCGTCGTGGTCGGGATCGTCGTAGATGACGACATCGTCGTTCACCCAATCCCAGTCGGCGCAGTAATCAAAGTCCACGGTCGCAACGCTGAAGTAGAAGCCGTCGAACCAGAAGCGGCCAGGACCACCACCGCGCAGGCGCCACACGTGACCGCGGCCAATCTCGCCCGGGAAGCGGCCATGCTCCCAGGGATGGTCGAGGTGATAGTTGGCGTCGTGGCGGCCCGTGTCATGGCCAACCCAGTGGTCATTGGGGTCCACATGCGGAGCCACCGGATGACCAGGCTGGTCGGGACGCGGCTGCGCGGGCCTTGGCGAAGGCCCCGGCTGATGACGCACGGGAACGGGTCCACGCGAAGGAATGTGGCCACCACCGCCGGCCGCACCGCCGTGTTCGCCTCCGTGAGCCTGCGCGTATGCGCCAACCGAGCAGAGCAGAAACAACGCAACAAATCCAGCTAAGCGTTTCATGTTTTCACCCTTTCTCCCGCGCCGCCAACGTAAGCGGCGGGAAATCTACACTGCATATCAACCCATCCGGCACGTGAAGTTGCAAGGTGGCCTCCGGGCTTACAAATCTTAACGCTGGCGCTGGCTCTCCAGCTCCGCGGCCTCGCGGCGGATGCGGCGGGCACGGCCAAGAAGGCTGTACGCGTACAGCGAATGCACCGCCCAGACAACAATGTAGGCGGCGTACAAGTAGGCATTGCCATTTGACGGATTCATCGCGCCTCCCCCTCGGCCTGAATGTAAGCTTCCTCCAGCGCGCGCTCGGCCAACGCCTGGCGGTAGCGAGCCCACACGAAGAGCACGGCCAGCATTGCGAAGGCCGCCAGGTTCCACAGCACGGCTACCCACATCGCTGGATCCAGTCCGCTGCCCTGCCCGCCGCCGATGACCGGCTGGGGATGCTGCGTACGAAACCATCGGATGGCCATGTAGACAATCGGCACATCCACAAATCCAAATATGCCGAGTGCGGCGGCCAGCACCGGAACCTGGCCTCCCGTGGCGTAGTGGCGCAGCACAAGGTAGCTGACGTAGATGAGCCATAGCACCAGCGTGCTGGTCAGCCGCGCATCCCACGTCCACCAGATGCCCCAGATGGGACGCGCCCAGATGGGCCCGGTCAGCAGCACGATGGTGCAGAACGAGACGCCCACTTCGGCCGCAGCCAGGGCCAAGGCGTCAGCAGAATCCGTGCGCCGGATGAGATACCACACCGAGGCCAGAAAGTTGACGAAGAACAGAAGAAACGCCACCCAGGCCGAAGGCAAATGGTAGTAAAAGATGCGCTGCACATTGCCCATCGTGGCTTCCATGGGCGCAACGTACCACGCCTGGTAGAAGCCGTAGACGAGCAGCAAGGCCGTAACAGCGGTGAGTGCTTTGTAGAGTTTCGTCATTCTGCGTTGAGCACCGGTTCAAACAGAAGCAGGCTGACGGCGGTGAATACCACGTCGTAGACCGCCAGCAGCCGCATCCAGAAAAAGGGCGAGTTGTCGCCCGTGAGAATCGAGGTCGTCGCGTCCACCATGGCCAGCAGCGCCGGTATGGAGATGGGGAACAGGATCAGCGGCAGCATGATCTCCCGGCTGCGGGTGCGGATGCTGAGCGCGGCGAAGAAGGTTCCATTCACCACCAGCGCCCACGTGGCCAGCGCAGCCACCACCAGCAACTGCCACACTGGGCCCACCGAGCGCAGGTTGTAGAAGACGACAAAAAGCGGCACCATCAGGACTTCCAGAATGGCGACGAAGAGAAAGTTTCCAATGGTCTTGGATAGAAACAAAGCCTGCGGCGGCGCCGGAGAGAGGCGATAGGCGTCCAGCACCTGGTTGCGCAGCTCGCGCGTCCACGTCTGGTTCAGCGCGACAACCGTTGCAAACAGCACGGCCACCCACAGGAGGCCGCCGGCAATGCGCCGCGACTCTTCGGCCGTGGGATCGAATCCAAAACTGAAGATGACCACCACCAGCAAGGCAAAAAACAACATGCTGTTGATGGCATCCTTCGAGCGCCACTCCAGGCGAAGGTCTTTTGCCAGTGAGCGTCGCGTGATGTTCCAAAGCGTGGGCGCGGCGCTCATCGGCGGGCCTCCATGGCGTAAGGCGACAGCATCCTGGACGGGATGCCTTTCTCGCGGGCCACCATGCGTCCGGCCTCAAGCACCATGCACTCATCGGCCACGGATTCCATCAGCGCCGCCTGGTGAGTCACCACGAAGATCGTCGTGCCGGCGTCGCGCATGTCGGCCAGCAAGGTGGTCATCTGCCGTGCCGAGCCAACATCTACATTTGAGAAAGGTTCGTCGAGGAAGAGCAGCTCCGGCTGGTGCACAATCGCGCGCGCCAGCGAGATGCGCTGCCGCATTCCCTGCGAGTACTGGCCCACCCGGCGTTCGAGTGCTGGGTCCAGGCCCACCATGCGGATCGCCTCCGCACAGCGCGCGTCGTCATGAATTCCGTAGAGCGCGGCGAAGTACTCCAGGTTTTCCATGGCGGAAAGCTCGTCGTACAACAGCGGCGCGTGGCCCATGTATCCAAAGCGCGTAGCCACTTCGCGCTGCACGCCCGCACCCAAAACGCGCACCGTTCCGCGCGTGGCGGCCAGCAGTCCGGCCATCACGCGCAGCAATGTGCTTTTGCCCGCGCCGTTTTCGCCCAGCAGCACGTGCAGGCGTCCGCAGGCAAAGTCCGCGGTAATGCCACGCAGGGCGGCAAAGCGGCCAAAGTGCCGCGCCACATCGTGCAGCTCCACCGCGGGTTGTGCGGCAACGGTGTTGGTCACAGAAGGGTCCATGGTGCACGCAGCCCCCTGTCACTTAGGCGGCGCGCGCAGGGGGTTGCTATCTCGTCAGCGTACAACGGGCGGCAGGGCCTCGGCCTTCTGCAGCGGCACGGAGTTATTCGGGGTTGCGTTCTCCGGCGCCGCGCCTCCGGGCGCTGCCTCACCGGGCTGTGCCGGAGCATACTTCGACGCGCACTTGGCCTGCAGTTGTTTGGCGTGGAAGACGCCATCGCGTCCGTAGCTGCCCTCGGCCAGGGCCTGCGCGTTGTCCTTAAAGGTGTCCGGCGGCGCCTCGGTGCCGGAGTAGACGACCGGGAGCGTGCGTCCCTGCTCAGTCAGCGTGAACTCCACGTGCGTGCCCTGGCGGTGAATGCTGCCGGGTTGCACGTTGCCGGCGACGCGCAGACGCTTGCTGTACACTCCATCGCCCATCTGCCCCATTTCCTTGATGGTGACGTAATAGCTCTTGCTCTCCTCAACGCCGCTGACGGCCAGGTAGGCCAATCCGCAAACGATGAGCGCAATGGGCACGCCGAACCTTACATACTTATTCATCTTCAACTTTTCACCCACAAATTCCCACCCGGTCGGAAGGCCAGCCCATATCGCAACCAGCCGCATTCCGCTTCCCCATGACCACTGAGGGTACTTTGCCCAGGGTGTGCGGTCAAGGCACACCCCGGCCTTTGCTATTGGATGCCGAAAAACGCCGGGCGACTCAGCCTATGGGCACCATTTTCCACCGTCTCCGCGGCGTATAATGTCACGTTAAGGTCAGGCAAAAAGGGGTGGGTTCACCATGAGTGGAAACAACGGTTCCGGCAACAATTCCGGCAACAATGGCGGCAACGGCACGACTCCTCACCAGGTCACGGATTCTGGTATTCCCAAACTGCGCGCGGAGTGGGCTTCGCGGCGCAAACAGGAGGCCGCGCGCACCGGCGACAGCAACGTGACGCAGATGCACTTTGCCCGCAAAGGCGTGCTGACCGAAGAGATGCTCTACGTGGCCGAGCGCGAGCAGCTTGCGCCGGAACTGGTGCGCGCGCGCATTGCCGAAGGCAAGCTGATCATCCCGGCCAACATCAACCATCCTGAGCTGGAGCCTATGTGCATCGGCGTGGACTCGCTGTGCAAAATCAACGCCAACATCGGCAACTCGGCGGTCGCCAGCAACGTGCAGGAGGAGCTGAAGAAGCTGCACACCAGCGTGCACTACGGCGCCGACACCATGATGGACCTCTCCACCGGCGGCGACATTCACGCCATCCGCGAGACGCTACTGCGCAACTGTCCCGTGCCGCTGGGTACCGTGCCCATCTACGAGGCTGTCGCAAGGGTCAAGCGCATCGAGGATCTATCCGCAGCGCTGATGCTTGAGGTCATCGAAGAGCAAGCCGCCCAGGGCGTGGACTACATGACCATCCACGCAGGTCTGCTGGTGCAGTTCCTACCGCTGGTGGCAACGCGCATCACCGGCATCGTCAGCCGCGGCGGAGCCATCCTGGCGCAATGGATGGCCCACCACCACAAGCAGAACTTCCTCTACGACTGCTTCGAGGATATTTGCAAGATCATGGCGAAGTACGACGTTGCCTTCTCCCTTGGCGATGGCCTGCGCCCCGGCTGCATTGCCGACGCCAGCGACGAAGCGCAGTACGCCGAGCTGAAGACCCTGGGCGAGCTCACTCGCATTGCCTGGAAGTACGACGTGCAGGTGATGATCGAAGGCCCCGGCCATGTGCCGATTGACAAGATCAAGGAGCAGGTGGACAAGGAAGTCGAGTGGTGTGACGGTGCGCCCTTCTACACCCTGGGCCCGCTGGTGACAGACATCGCGCCCGGCTACGACCACATCACCTCGGCCATCGGCGCGGCCATGATCGGATGGTACGGCGCGGCCATGCTCTGCTACGTGACGCCCAAAGAGCACCTCGGCCTGCCCAACGAAAAGGATGTGAAGGACGGCATCATCGCTTACAAGATCGCCGCCCACGCCGCCGACCTCGCCCGTCATCGTCCCGGCGTACAGGAGCGCGACAACGCTCTTAGCCGCGCACGCTACGCCTTCGACTGGGAGAAGCAGTTTGAGCTTTCGCTCGATCCCGAGACCGCCCGCTCCATGCACGATGAGACGCTGCCCGATAAGTTCTACAAGGAGGCGTCCTTCTGCTCCATGTGCGGACCGAAGTTCTGCAGTATGAACTATTCGGCCAAGGTGGATGAGTACAACCGCACGGTGCACGGCATTGAAAGAAAAGAAGGAGAACTGGTCAAGCTGGAGGCACACAAGTAAGCCTTCCGCCACACCAAACAGAAAGGCCGCGCCTGGTGCGCGGCCTTTTCTTTCCTGGGGAACCCACTGCCGAAGGCTCTACCAGCGGTCGCCCCAGCCCCACTGTTTGGGATCCGCGCCGACGCCTTCCATCTGCGCCTCCAGGGTTTTTACCACGCCGCCGGGGCCACTCTGAGTGGCCACAATGTGGATGAGGAATAGGTACTCGCCGGCGAAGCCGGAGATGCACCACACATTCTCGCAGCCATCCACCGGCGTCGCCTTCTCATCGGCCAGCGCGCCCAGCAGTTGTACGCGATAGGCGGTCCAGTCGTCTTCCTCGCTGGCAAAGCGCAGGAACTGCCGCAGCGCCAGCTCGGGCGACTCGCCCGAAGCCTGGTACACGTAGGTTCCACCCAGGAATTGAATGACAAAGGTGTAGCGGGTCTTGCGGCCTCTCATGCGCCTCTTTCCAGGGATAGGGTCTGCCAAGGAAATGGGCCTGGCGCGAATCCATGGCGCGCGCCAGGCCCAGGGTTATTCAGCAGCCAGGCTACTCGGCCACTTCTTCCGGCTCTTCCACGTCAGGGGCCGTTCCGGTCAGCAGATACTGGCGCATCTTGCCCTCGTCCAGCTGCTTGCACCAGTGACCCACCACGATGGTGGCCACGCCGTTGCCGATCAGGTTGGTCAGCGCGCGCGCCTCGCTCATAAAGCGGTCAATACCCAGAATCAGCGCCACGCCGGCCACCGGCACCGAGCCGACCGCCGACAGCGTTGCCGCCAGCACGATGAAACCGCTGCCCGTCACACCGGCCGCGCCCTTGCTGGTCAGCATCAGGATGGCCAGCAGGTAGAGCTGCTGCCCGAGCGTCATGTGCGTGTTGGTGGCCTGAGCGATGAACATCGCCGCCATCGTCAAATAAATCGAAGTGCCGTCCAGGTTGAAAGAGTACCCGGCCGGAATCACCAGTCCGACGACCGGCTTGCTGACGCCCACCAGTTCCATCTTGGCCATCATGCGCGGCAGCGCCGCCTCCGATGACGATGTGCCCAGCACGATCAGCAGCTCTTCCTTGATGTACTTCAGATAGCGCCAGATGCTGAAGCCGTGCAGTCGGGCCACGGTGCCCAGCACCAGGAAGATGAAGATCAGGCAGGTGGCATAGAAGCAGGCCATCAATTTGCCGAGCTGGAAGAGCGTGCCCAGGCCGTACTTGCCGATGGTGAAGGCCATGGCGCCGAAGGCTCCAATGGGAGCCACGCGCATGATCATGCCGACGATGCGGAAGAGCACGTGGGAGATCTGCTCGATGACCGTGAACACCATTTTGCCTTTTGAGCCGACCAGGTGCAGGGCAAAGCCAAAGAGGATGGCAACGAACAGAACGCAGAGGATGTCTCCACGGGAGAAGGCGCCAACGATGGTGTCCGGGATGACGTCCAGCAGGAAGTTCGTGGTGGTCTGCATCTTGCCGGGTCCGGTGTAGGCGGCCACGGCCTTGGTGTCCAGGGTCAGCGGATTGATGTTCATGCCCGAGCCGGGATGCACCACGTCCACGATGATGAGGCCGATCACCAGGCTGATCGTGCTGAGAACCTCAAAGTAGAGAACGGCCAGTGCGCCGGTCTTGCCCACCGACTTCATGCTCTCCATACCAGAGATGCCAAGCACCACGGTACAGAAGATAATCGGCGCGATCATCATCTTGATCAGCTTGATGAATCCATCGCCGAAGGGCTTCATCTCCGCGCCGATAGCGGGGCGGAAGTGACCGAGCAGAATGCCTAGTGCAATCGCCACCAGTACCTGAAAATACAGACTTTTATAGAACGCCTTACCGCCCATTGGGTTGAGACTCCTGGTCGTTAACTTTTTGGCTGCGTTCAGGATAATTACCACTGCCAGCATTCAATTGCACGCGATTTGTGTCACAAATCAATGTGACCATCAGCCCGCGGAGATCACCAGCGCCCGGCCTACAGCGCCGACTCCAGCAGAGTGGCCGCCCGCTGCAACGCCGCCGTCGCCTCGGCCAGTCCGGCCACCGCAGCCGCTTTGTCGTCCTTGTCCATGCTCTCGGTCACTCCCGGCAACACCACCGCCGCATAGCCTGTATATTCGCCCGGAGCGTAGATGGTGTGGCGGAACCACGTGCGGTGCGGCAATCCGCTGCCCAGCAGGGCTCGCTCGGCGCCACGGTAGGCCTGGTTCAGCCGCTCCACCTGCGCCGCGCTGGAGGTTGCCGTGAGCTTGTGACAGGCCTTGCCAGCCTCGGCCAGCCGCGCGGAGGCCTTCAGCGCGGCGGCAAAATCAAGCTGCGGAGCCGCATTATCCGCAACCCCGCCCGCAGCACTACTCGCAGCCCCGCCCGCAGCGGCCTTCTCATCCTTCGCCCCCGTCACCCAGCCCAGCTGGCGGGCGCGGCGTTCGATGGCCTCCAGGTGGTGGGTCACCTCGGTGCCATACGTCTCGTAGTCAAAGGGCAGCAGGTCGGCCTGGGCCAGCCGCAGAGCCTCCAGCCCAAACACGCGCGCCATCTCCTGCTCGTAGACGAACTCCGGGTCGGCATTCCTGGTAAACCATGCGTAGTTGTCAAACACCGAGTGATAGACGCCATAGGGTCCGCCCGAGCCTATGTCGGTCGAAGGCACCCCGAGGTGCTGCAAAAAGGCTGAGTAGTCCGAGCCGCTGCCCAGGTCGCCCACCTTGGCCTCGCCGCTGTCGGCCTCACCGCGGCGCTCGTTGAACACTCCCGTGTCGGCGCTCGTCGTCGGACGGCGGCGATTGTTCTCCCCCTGCGCCTTCCACACGTCGTACACACTGCCGCCCTTAGGACTGGGCACCGCCCGCGCCACATCACGCAAAAAGCCTTTCAGGCTGGGCACGCCGGAGGCTCCAAAGTTCGGCCCGCTGACGCCAACGTCCATGTTCAGGTAGGCGATCGCGCCCTGGAGTTGCTTTGCATACTGCTCGGCGTACTCGGTCGAGCCGATCAGCCCGTACTCTTCTGCGTCCCAACTGGCAAAGATGATTGTCCGCTTGGGCCGCCATCCCGTCTTCAGCAGCGCGCCCATGGCATGCACGCTCTCCAGCATCGCCGCCGTGCCGCTGCTCGGATCCACCGCACCGTAGACCCAGGCATCGCGATGGTTCCCGGCAATCACCAGTGCATCCGGCTGCTGGCTGCCGCGAATGGTGCCAATGACGTTCCAGATCGTCCTCAGCTTGTAGTCCTGCACCAGCTTGACGTGGACCCGCGTGGGGCCCGGGCCGACGTGATAGGTAAACGGCAGCGCACCCTGCCACTCCCGCGGACTCTCCGGCCCGCCCAGTCGCTCCAGTAAAGGCGAAGCATCGGCGTAGGAGAGCGGTGTCACGGGAATCTTCGGCAGGCTGGCGGCCTTCTCCGGCGCAATGCGTGCCGAGGCCGGCAGGTCCAGCGTGCTGGCCACTCCAGGCGTGGTCGCGTCGCCGGCATACTCAAAGGTGAACTGCACCGAGCCGCGCTGCACGCCGGTGGGCGGGCGGTACGGCCCTTTGGGATAGGCATCGCCACGGAAGTAGCCGTCATCGGCCGGGTCGGAGTAGATGATCAGCCCAATGGCACCGGCCTCCTGCGCCGTCAGGGCCTTTACCCCGCGGAAGTTCTGTCCATAGCGCGCGATGACGATCTTGCCCTTCACCTCCACGCCCATGTCGCGCAGCCTCTTGAAGTCCTCCGGGCGCGCGTAGTTGGCATACACCAGGTCGGCCTCAACATCGCCGGAAGGCGAGCTCCCGTTGAAGGGCATCACCACCCGCGAGTCATCCTGGTAAGGGTCGCCCTCCGCGTGCTCGCGCGTCGGCCCCTTCATCTTCAGCCCCTCCGGAGCGGTGGCCTCCACCAGAATCTCCTTGGGCAGGTTCAGCCAAACCTTGTACTCATCAATCCGCACATCAAGGCCGGCCTCGCGGAACTTCCCCGCCACATAGTCGGCGGTCTTCTTGTCCTCCACCGAGCCGGCGATGTGCGGCTCCGCGGTGAGTGTGCGCAGATGCTCGCGCGCCAGCTTCACATCCGGCACGGCCAGAAATTTTTCCTCGAGCTTCTGCTCAACCGCCGCATCGCGGAAGCCGCTGAGGCCATCTGGAATTGCCACGGTTGAGTTAGAGGTGGAAGCAGCGGCCGGAGCCTGCGCCAGCGCGCACGAACCGAGCAGAAGAATGGAAAAACCTGCGCGCAGCGCGCGAAGCATGGAGCAAGTCATGGAGGCGATTTCTCTCTCTGTCTGCGGGCGGAGCCCAAGTGGTGTGGCCAAATCTCTGCCTGGCCAAAACGTTATCTGGCCAAATCAATGCAAGCAGAATACCACCGCCGGGCGGGCGTGGGCTCAGGGTTTAGTTTGCGTGTCTTTTGATTCGCAGTAGGGTTTGCAACTTCTTTCGCACATCTTGACTCGCGCATCAAGCTGCGCGGCAAAGAGGTTAGTGTGCGATCGGCGCCGACTGCTGCAACTGCACGACATCCACCCAGTTGGAGAGGTCCACGTGCCCGGCCAAGGTGTCGGCGCTTTTGCCTTCCACCAGAAAGCGCACCCGCGTCAGCTGCGGAAGCTGCGCCTTCAGGGTCAGCACCATGCTGAAGATGGTCATCTGCTCGCTCTGGATGCTGGAATGTTGCGCCGCCACCAGCGACTGGTTCAGGTTCACCACCGCCGAGTTCGGGTCCAGCAGGAAGACGTCGTGCACGTCGGCGCCCGCGCCATAAGGGTGTGGCGAATCCTTTTGCAGCCCGCGCGCGATCAGGGTGTGCAGTGCCAGCCGCGCGCGCTCGCCGGCATCGGAGGGCAGCGCCAGGGTCACCGATGTGGCGTGCAGCAGGCCCTCGTCATCGTCGGGCAAGAACAGCAGCGTCGTCTCCGCCGGGCCGTTCACGGGAGCCACCAGCACTTGCTGCACCTGGGGAGCGGCAATCGCCTCCGCCTTGCGCTTGAGGTGCACAAGGTAGCCTGCCATGGCCAGGATGACCAGCACCAGCAGCACGGTGAAAATCTGCAGCTTGCGGGAGATCATTGCGCCTCCTCCCAGCGTCCGCGCAAAGTGGCAATTGCCCCGGCCAGGGCCGCGGCCACCTTCTGTTGGTAGGCCGGCGTGGCCAGCTCGTCCGCTCCGCCATCGAGCGGCGCAAACTCCACGGCAATTGCCGGAGCGGTCACCGAGATCAGCGGGCGCAAGGCCACGGCCGAGCTTCGCGCCGGCACTCCAGCGGCGTTCAGGTCAGCGGCCACGCTGGTCGCCGCCTGCACCGAGCGGTCAAAGTAAGGCACCTGCGCCGAATCCCATGTCGTAAAGGCCCGGCGATCCTGCGCCAGCGGCGGCGCCGGGGGCAGCAGCGTCGAGTACACGCGCACGCCATGGCCCTCCGGCGACAGATGGATGGCCACATAGAGGCTCACCCGAGCCACGTTGGCGGCCACCGCGCGCTGGTCAAAGCTCATGGCCACATCAGCCGTGCGCGCCAGCACCACCGTGACGCCCCTGGATTCCAACTCCTTCTGCACGCGCCGCGCCAGGGCCAGGGTCAGCAGCTTCTCCGCCGGAGAGGTCGCCGCCCCCGCATCGGCTCCGCCATGCGCCGCGTCCAGCATGACAAAGGCCCGGTTGTGCGGAACTCGTGCGGCAGCCTGCGCGGCATTCTGCGCATCCCCCTGATTGGGACTCGCTCCCCCCGCCGGGGATGCCGCAGAACTCTGTGCACCGCCCAGCGCGCCATTCTGCGCCAGAGCGATGGTCAGCGTGCGTCCGCCATCGCTTACCGCAACCGTTGCCGGCTGCGCCACCTGGACGCCCACTTCCGCGCCTGCCGCGCTCTCTGTAAACGAGAGCCCGCGCACAAAGGTATCCGTGTAGGCCACGCTGCCGCCGGCTCCGCCCACCAGGGGCTCCCGGCGGAAGAGCAGCCGCACGCGATTTTTCTCCATGTAGGTGGCGGGGTTTACCGGGACCGTGAAGTTCAGCACCAGGCGCGATGGGCCGGTGCGCAGCTCCGCCGTGTAACGAACGGGCGCAATGCCCACAAAGAGCCGCCGCGAGGTTGAATGCAAATCCGCCGTAAGCTCCGCCAGTTTGGGCAGCACCACGCCCACGCTGGCCAGCGGAATGTAGCCGCGGCCATCCTGCAGCAGAAATCCCGCCGGCAGGTTGATGCTCGTGCTCCGCACCCGGCACTGCGTTTTGCCCCGCTCGAACTCCGCCTCAGCGCCGTTGAAGGTCAGGCGCACGTGCTCGCCTTCCACGCGGGACTCAACCCGCCCCAGGGGCTCCAGCAGGTCGGTCAGCCCCACGTACTCCACGCCGTCGCGCGAAAGAACGTCCACCTGGTAGTTCGTCTGGGCGGAAAACACCTGGACGCCGCGCGCACCATGGGCAAACCCTGCGGCCAGCAACAGCGGCAGCAACAGGAGCCAGCGGACGGCATGGAGAAGGTTTCTCATCGTGCGGGTTCAGACAACAACCTTGCAGTCCATCCTAAAACAAATCGCGCCCGCAGGCTTGCCGCCTCGGCCTTTCAGGGTCGTAAAGGCATTTTGCGCCCGCCACATACGCCAGAATTCCCAAGCGGCGACAACCCGCGTCCGGCGCCATGGTTGCTCCGCGGCCCGCTCCCGTTTACGCTAGGAGTGGGAGAACCTATCCATCCATGCCACGTCGTTTTTGCGTCCTGCTATTTCTATTGCTGGCCTCGGCCTGGCTGCCCGCTCAAATTGGCGTCTCCGCCCAGAATGGCGGCGGCGTGCGGCTGCGCAACCGCAGCAGTGCGGAGGTTCTCGGCGCACAGCGCATTCTGCTCTCCAACTTCTGTCGCTTGGACTTTGACGGCGCCCGCCTCGAGCGCGACGCCTGGGCGCGCGTCAAGGCCTTTACCGCCGTCCGCCCCGCCGCCGAGTGGCAGCGCATCGTCATCGTCACGCGCTGGGACTTTGAGGCCGCAGAATTTGCCTCTGACTCTCTGACCGTCATCTACAAGGTCTCCGGCGTCTACGACATGGCCGAGGGTTACAACGCAACTTCCGCCAGCGAGCGGGTTCGCTTCGTCATGCATGAGCATGATGGCGACCTGCTGGTCACCTCCATCACGCCGGATGCTCCGCACCTCTCCGCCCGTGCCGCTCTGACCTGGATGCGGCAGCGCCTCAACGATGCAGCTACGAGCGATCCCGAACGTGTGCATCTGCGTGCGGCCATCGCACAGCTCGAGCAGGCTGCTGCGCCCATCTCGCGCTAATTCCTTTTCGCAATAAAAAACGGGCGGAAGCCAATGCCTCCGCCCGTCGTATTTACTCCAACAAAACCCTACAGAGCGTACTTGCCGGCCTCCAGCACCCGCGCCGCAATTTTCTCGCGGGCTGCAATGGTGTTCACTGGCTCGCTCTTCACCAACCGCCGCAGAATGGTCACCTGGGTGCGCAGCATGTCACCGTCGGCAACATCGGCCAGCACCTTTTTCGCCGCCTGCTCCACGCGGGCAAAGGCCTCGGTCAAATACACATCGGTGATGGCCACGGCCGTCGCACTGGCCGCCGCGCCCTGCGCCGCAATCAACTTCAAGGTGCGCGCCAGCACGGAATCCATGGCGTACACCTCGATCACGATGTCGGCGATGGCGCCCATCACCTCCTGATGATCGGCAATCTGCTGCATGTACTTCTGCGAGGCCGCGCCGCTCACCATCAGGCCAATCTTCTTGGCGTTTTCAATCAGCTTGCGCTGGGCCGCCAATTCACGCGTATCTTCCTCGGCAAAGCTCGGACCCGCCATCACCTCGTCCATCAATTTCTTGATGGCCGGCAGCAACGGCAACTGTCCGCTGAGGGCGCGCTTCAGCAGCCATCCGGTGATGATCAGCCGGTTGATCTCATTCGTCCCCTCGAAGATGCGGTTCACCCGCGAGTCGCGATAGGCGCGCTCCGCCGGATACTCTTCCACAAAGCCGTAGCCGCCGTAGATCTGAACCTGGTGATCCACCACCTGGTCGAACATCTCCGATGCCCACACCTTGATGATCGAGCACTCCACCGCGTACTCCTCGATGGCCTTGCGGATCAGCTTCGACTCGTCGGGAGAGCCCTTAGCGATGTCGGCCGTCGCGGCATCCATCATGCCCACCGTGCGATACACCAGCGCTTCTCCGGCGTAAATGCCGATGGCGATATCCGCCAGCATCGCGCGTACCATGCCGAAGTCGGCAATGGGCTTACCGAAGGCCTTGCGCTCCTGCGCCCATTTGATGGAACTGGTGAGGCAGGTGCGCGCTCCGCCCACGGCGGCCGCGCCCAGCTTGAAGCGGCCCACGTTCAGGATGTTGAAGGCGATGGTCGCGCCCTTGCCGATCTCACCCAGAAGGTTCTCCACCGGAACCTGGCAGTCATTCAAAATCAGCGGGCAGGTGCTGGAGCCGCGAATGCCCAGCTTGTGTTCCTCATTGCCCACGCTGAAGCCCGGAAAGGTCTTCTCCACCAGGAAGGCCGAAAACTTTTCGCCATCCACCTTGGCGAAGATGACAAACAGATCGGCGAAGCTGGCGTTGGTGATCCACATCTTCTCGCCGTTCAGCACGTAGTGCTTGCCATCAGCGCTGAGCACGGCCTTGGTGCGGGCATTCATCGCATCCGAGCCCGAGCTGCTCTCGCTGAGCGCGTAGGCGCCCACCCACTCACCACTGGCGAGCTTGGGCAGGTACTTCGCCTTCTGCTCCGCGGCACCAAACCAGATGATCGGCAGGGTGCCGATGCCGACGTGCGCGCTGAAGGTCACAGCAAACGAGCCCTGCTTGGCAATGCGGTCGGCGATGATCGCCGAGCTCACCTTGTCCATCTCCGCGCCGCCGTACTCCTCGGGAATGTCCACGCTCGTCAGTCCCAGGTCGGCGGCCTTCTTCAGCAGCTCGCGGCTGAAGGCGAAATCCTTGTGCTCAATGCGGTCGGCGTTCGGCAGAATCTCCTGGTTGGCAAAGTCCTCGGCCGTCTGCTCAATCAACTTGTGCTGCTCGTTGAAATCCTCCGGGGTGAACACATCCTGTAGTTGCGTCTCTTCAATCAGGAAGTTGCCGCCCACAATCTTCTTCTGCGCCGGTGTTGCGGTGGTTGCCATCGTCATTTCCTCCAGATGCTTTCTGCGCCGCCCTCCAGGCTGGCGCGTAATCCTGTGTCTCGATCTTTTCGTTTCCCGATCTCTTAACTACGCCAGGTTTTCAAAGATTCCCGCCGCTCCCATGCCACCGCCGACGCACATGCTCACAATTCCGTAGCGTGCATTCTGCCGCTTCAACTCGCGCAGCAGCGTGGCCGTCAGCTTGGCTCCGGTGCAGCCCAGCGGATGCCCCAACGCAATGGCGCCGCCATTCGGATTCACCTTCGCCGGATCGAGCCCCAGTTCCTGCATGACCGCCAGCGCCTGCACGGCACAGGCCTCGTTCAACTCAAAGACGCTGAT
>Ga0182016_10002056_pt1 | contig 24011 bp, 26 predicted proteins | sample 712S2MmetaG_FD_120491 | JGI IMG/M metagenome (GOLD analysis project Ga0182016, IMG submission 120491) | Permafrost microbial communities from Stordalen Mire, Sweden - 712S2M metaG | ecosystem: Environmental > Terrestrial > Soil > Wetlands > Permafrost | place: Sweden: Stordalen | collected... | reverse complement strand
CCGCCTTCGTGGGCGGGCTGTTGACGGGTAAGCGGCCGGACGTTTTTTCGCACAACCTCAGCTATTGCCAGGGTGCGCCGGCCGGAGGTTGCGCGCCGGTATTCAACGGCGACACGTTTTCGTGCACGGCCGACCGATGCAACGTCGCCCCGCACTGGGTCGACGTCGGGGAGAAGTCGGCGGGGAGCGAGACGGCCCAGCCTAGCGGAGCAAACTTTGCGCTGGCCCCGGGCAGCCCGGCGATCGGCGCGGGCCTAAGCGAGCCGTATCTTTCCTCCCAATCCTCGGATCTGGGCGCGTGCTATCATACGCTCGGCGTCTGTCCCCTCCCCGTATATCAGCCCTGAGGGCACCCGAGCCAAGGCCGCGCGGGACTCCCGGAGGCGGGGTCCGGATCTTGCCGGAGCCCCCCAAGGCGCTTGCGCCGGGCCGGGTGGGGCGTGCTATACTCACTCGGTTGCCCACAAGGCAACGCTTAGGGCTTCGCGCCCGTAACTCACCCCGCACGGAGGCGGGGCGATATGGTCCCAAAGACGAGTCGCAAGGCCAGGATGGCGCCGCGGCTGGGATCAGAGAGGAAGAATCCGTGTCCGTCATTTCTATGCGAGAACTCTTGGAGGCCGGCGTTCACTTCGGCCACCAGACGCGCCGTTGGAACCCGAAGATGAAACCGTACATCTTCCAGGAGCGCAACGGCATCTACATCATCGACCTCGCGCTGACCGTGCAGAAGCTGCGCGAGACGTATGCAGCGGTGAAGGCGATGGCCGCGAACGGCAAAGTCATCCTGTTCGTCGGCACCAAGAAGCAAGCCCAGGACGTCGTCAAAGACGAGGCCGAGCGCGCCGGGACGTTTTTCGTCAACCAGCGCTGGCTGGGCGGAACGCTCACCAACTTCTCAACGATTCAGAAGCGCATCGCGCGCCTGCGCGAACTCGAAGGCATGAAGGCCCAGGGCGACTTCGATCGCCTTCCAAAAAAGGAAGTCGCGAAGCTCCAGGACGAGATGAACAAGCTCGAGCGCTTCCTGGGCGGCATCAAGGACATGCACCGGCTTCCCGACGCGATGTTCATCGTGGACCCGAAGAAGGAGCGTATCGCGGTCCTGGAAGCCCGCAAGCTAAAGATCCCGATCATCGCCGTCATCGACACCAATTGCGATCCCGACGAGATCGATTACCCGATCCCGGGGAACGACGACGCGATTCGCGCGGTCAAGTTGATGGTCTCGAAGATCGCCGACGCGATCATCGAAGGCCGCACCGAAACCGAGAGCTCGGCCGACGAGAGCGAACTCGAAGCCGCCGACCCGTATCGCGCCTACGAACCGCCGCCCGTCGAGGCCGTCGCCCCATAATCTAACCCAACCGCCGAGTCTATCTTGGGGGTTTACGGGGCAGCGCCCCCGTGAAGCCGCCCAGTGGCGGCTCGGGGGTGAACGGGGGGCCGTGCCGCCCCGTTTTCCAAAGGAGCCAGCAGTGTCCACCTCTATGACGTACCAACCCAAAGCCGACGAGATTAAGGCCCTTCGCGATGCGACCAGCGCGCCGATGATGGAGTGCCGCAAAGTGCTCGTCGAGGCCGCCGGGGATCAGGAGAAGGCCAAGGCCCTCCTGCTCGAGCGCGGCGCCGCGCAGGCGGAGAAAAAGGCCGAGCGCGTCGCGAATGAAGGCGTCGTGGCCAGCTACATCCACGCGGGCGGAAAGATCGGCGTCCTCGTCGAGGTGAACAGCGAGACGGATTTCGTCGCGCGAAATCCCAAGTTCTCCGAGCTGGCTCGCGACATTGCGATGCACGTCGCGGCGATGTCGCCCGCGTACATCTCGCGCGACGACGTTCCCGAAGAGACGGTCGCTCGCGTGCGGGAAGAGCTCCGGGCCACCGTGCCGGCCGGCAAATCGCCCGAAGTCGCCGAGAAGATCGTCGAGGGCAAGCTCGCCAAGTGGTTCGAGGAGCATTGCCTGCTCGACCAGCCGTTCGTCAAGGACGACGCCCTGAGCGTCTCCGATCTCATCAACGCCGCGGTCGGCTCGCTCGGCGAGAAGATTCGCGTGCGGCGGTTCTCCAAGTTCGCGCTCGGCGAGAGCTAAGTTGGACAACGGCCGGCCGAAATTCCGTCGGGTCCTTCTTAAACTCTCCGGCGAAGCGTTCGCCGGGGATCATAACGACGTTGACGTTGATACGACGCGAGCGATGGCCGAACAGATCGGCGACGTCAGCCGCGCCGGCATTTCGATTGCCGTGGTCGTGGGCGGCGGGAACATCTGGCGCGGCAAGCCGCACGAAGACGCCGGCATGGACCGTTCGACCGCCGACTACATGGGGATGCTCGCGACCGTCATCAACGCACTCGCCCTTCAGGACGCGCTCGAACGCATGGGCGTCGCGTCGCGCGTGCAGACCGCGATTGCGATGCCGCAGATCGCCGAGCCGTACATCCGGCGCCGCGCGATCCGGCACTTAGAAAAGGGCCGCATCGTGATCTTTGCCGGCGGAACCGGCAACCCGTACTTCACGACGGACACGACGGCGGCGCTCCGCGCGGTCGAAATCGGCGCCGACGCGATTCTCAAGGCCACGAAAGTTGACGGCATCTATACGGCCGATCCGCTCAAGGACGCCACCGCGACGCGCTTCGACCGCATGGACTACATGGACGTGCTGCAGCGCGGACTCGAGGTGATGGATTCCACGGCGATGGCGCTGTGCATGGACAATCACCTTCCGATCGTCGTGTTCGACATGGGGTCGCGCGACAACATCCGGCGCGTGATCTGGGGCGAGGCGATCGGCACGTACGTCGGCAGAAGCGAAGCCACGATAGGAAAGCCATGAACGACAAGCACTCAAAAGACGCCGAGTCGCGCATGCTCAAGTGCGTTGAAGCGACTCAATCGGAGTTCTCCTCGATTCGCACCGGCCGCGCGACGCCCGCGCTGCTCGACCGCATTCACGTCGAAGCCTACGGACAAGCCGTTCCGCTCAAACAAGTCGCCGGCGTCAGCACGCCCGACGCGCGTACCCTGGTCATCTCCGCCTGGGACAAGAGCGTCGTCCCCGACATCCGGAAAGCCATCGAAAAGAGCGACTTGGGCTTGACGCCCAACGTGGACGGATCGGCGATCCGGCTGAGCATTCCGCCGCTGAACGAAGAACGCCGCCGCGACCTGGTGAAGGTCGTGAAGAAGAAGGCCGAGGACGGCAAGATCGCGGTGCGCAACGTGCGCCACAAAGCTCACGACGACATCAAGGCGCAGCTCAAAGCCGGCGAAGTCACCGAAGACGAGAGCAAACGCCTTCAGGAACAGTTGCAAAAGACGACCGACCGCTTCATTAAGGAGATCGACGCGCTCGTCGCGTCAAAAGAAGCCGAGATCATGGAGGTCTAGCAGCCTACTCCCATGGCGAACGCCAACGACGTCGTCCTCATGCCTGAAGTTGAGGCGCGTCGCGTGCTCCACGGCCGGGTCGCGCGCATGACGGTGCTCGCGCCCTACGGTAACTGGCTCGGCTTCGGCGCGCTGCGCGTGCTGCGGGCCGACGTGATCGGCGAAGGCGCGCAGGCTCCGGTCGAACTTTTGGTAGGATACGAGTCGTACCGGCGCGCGGAGCGGCGTCCGTGACGACCTGGGCGGCTCACGAAGCCCCCGCCCTCGACCAAACGCGGGTGCCGCGGCACGTCGCGATCATCATGGACGGCAACCGGCGCTGGGCCAAGCGCCGCCATCTGCCGGCCATCGAAGGACACCGCCGCGGCCTGGTTGCGCTGCGCGGCGTCGCCCGGCGCGCCTCCGACTTGGGCGTGGACGTACTCACCGTCTACGGCTTTTCGACCGAGAACTGGCGTCGCGACGAACGCGAGATCGCGCTGCTGCTGGATCTGTGCGTCTATTTCGCACGTCACGAACTGGAAGAGTTTCAACGCAACAACGTGCGCGTGTGCGTCATCGGCGACTGGCAGGCGCTGCCGGCGATCTCCCGCGCCGCGCTGAGCGACCTGCAAGCTCGGACGGCGGGCAACACTGGGCTGGTTCTCAACCTTGCCGTAAACTATAGCGCGCGCGCCGAGCTCTCGCGAGCGATTCGCGGCATCGCCTTCGACGTTGCAGCCGGGCGCCTCGCGCCCGACGCGGTGGACGACAAGACCATCGCGCAGCGGCTCTATACGGCGGGGACGCCCGATCCCGATCTGCTCATCCGCCCCGGCGGCGAGCGGAGGCTCTCGAATTTTCTCTTGTACCAGGTCGCATACGCCGAGCTCGTGATGGTGGACACGTTTTGGCCCGATTTCGGCCCCGAGGACCTCGACAAAGCCATCGCCGAATTTCAAAGCCGCGACCGGCGCTTCGGAGGCGCATGAGCGCGCCGGCCGGCGTCGCTTCGAATCCCATCACCATGCGCCGCGTCGTCTTCGGCGTGGCGCTGGCCGTCGTCGGGCTGGCATGCGTCGTCGTGCCGTGGGCGTTCTACCTCCTGATCCTGGCGATCGGGCTCGTGAGCCTTTACGAGCTCAACGCGCTGTGCGTCATTAAGGGCCAGCCGCTGGTCTATCCGGTGGCGATGCTCGGCGTGGCCGGGTATATCGTCCTGGCGGCCTTCGATTTGTTGCATCGCTGGGAAGGCGTGTTGCTGGCCGGCATCGTGATCGCCGCGTTCTGGATCGGCATGTACGGCGAACAGCAGGGCTACTTCGCGCGTACTGCCTACACGCTGCTCGCCGTTCTCTACATCGGCAAATTGCTGACCTATTTCGTGTTCATTCGCCAAGTGCCGGGCGTTGGCGCGTGGTGGACCGTCTTTGCGATCGTCCTCATTGCGCTCACCGATACGTTCGGCATGGTCGTCGGCACGCTGCTGGGACGGCATCCGCTCACCAAGATTTCGCCGAAGAAAACGGTGGAAGGCTCGATGGGCTCGCTCGTCATCGTGGTCGTGTTCGCGATCGCGGCGACGACGTTTCCGCCGCTGCATTTTACGTGGTGGCAAGGCGCAATTCTCGGCGCCTTCACCTGCGTCGCCGCCCAAGCCGGAGACATCGTGGAGTCCGCACTCAAGCGCGACGCCGGCGTCAAAGACACGGGCACGGTCATGCAAGGCCACGGCGGCGTGCTGGACCGTTTCGATTCCTACCTGTTCGGCGGAATGACGTATTTCGCGACGTTGCATCTGCTCGGCATCGTCGCGGTGCAATAGATGGCTCGTAAGAACGTCGCGATCCTCGGGTCGACGGGATCGATCGGGACGCAGGCCCTGGACGTCATCGCGAGCCACCCCGATCGCTTTTCGGTCACCGGTTTGGCCGCGGGTCAAAACGTCGCGCTGTTGGCCGAGCAAGCCGAGCGCTTTGGCGCCCGCGTGGTCTCGGACGCGTCGCACGGCGCCGAAGGATTGCGCAAAGTCGCGGTCGAGAGCGGCGCCGACATCGTGCTGGCCGCGACCGACGGCGCGGTCGCGTTCGAAGCGGTGTTCGCCGCGGTCGACCGCGGCATCGACGTCGCGATCGCGAACAAAGAACTGATCGTCGCCGCGGGCGAATTGCTGGTCGCGTCGGCACGTGCCGGCGGGGCCAAGCTGATTCCGGTCGACAGCGAGCACAGCGCCATCTTTCAGTGTCTGACCGGCGAGGATCCGGCCCGCGTGCGCGCGGTTGTTTTGACGGCGTCGGGCGGACCCTTTCTTCGCTCGACGCGTGAGGAGATGGAGGCGGCGACGGTCGAGCAGGCGCTCGCGCATCCGACCTGGCGGATGGGGACCAAGAACACGATCGATTCGGCGACGATGATGAACAAGGGCCTGGAGATCATCGAGGCGGGGCGGCTCTTCGAGCAGCCGGTCGAACGGCTCCACGTCGTCGTCCATCCGCAGTCCATCGCGCACGGCTTCGTCGTCTTCACGGATGGGAGCGTCAAGGCGCAGCTGGCGGCGCCTGACATGCGCGTGCCGATCGGCTACGCCCTCGGCTACCCCGACCGCCTGCCCTTCGAGGCCGCGCCGACGGCCGGGCCCTTCGACGCGCTCTCGTCTCTTGGGGGAAAGTCTCAGGCAGCGTCGTTACGCTACGATTTCGAGGCCCCGGACGCGGAGCGGTTTCCCTGCCTGAACTTGGCCTTTCAGGCGCTAGGCGCCGGCGGCACGGTTCCCGCCGCCCTTTCGGCCGCCAACGAAGTCGCGGTGAGCGCCTTTGTCGAAGGGAAGATCCGGTTCGGGGGAATCGCGCGATTGATCGAGGCCGTACTCGGCGAGGTCCCGCGGAGGGACGCGAGTTTGGAGGCGATCCGCGAAGCGGACCGTGCAGCCCGGAAGGCCGCGCAGGCGTACGTCAACGCGTCGGAAACCCCGGCACGCTGAAGAGAGGTTATATCCGATAGATCGTGCTTATCGCAAGCGTCGTCGCCGTCAATCAGATCGAAAGCCAGATCGATAAGGTCGTGACTTTCTTGATCATGCTCTCGATTCTGGTCGTCCTCCACGAGTTCGGCCACTTTATCGTGGCGCGCCGCAACGGCGTGCGCGTGAACGAATTCGCCGTCGGCATGGGACCCAAGCTCTTCGGCTGGACGAGCCCCCGCAGCGGGACCCTGTACTCGGTCCGCGCCTTTCCGATCGGCGGATTCTGCGCGATGCAAGGCGAGGACGGCAAGACCTCCGAGGCCGAGCAGCAACGCGAGTTCCGCGAGACCCCGGCGGCGTACGGGACGGACAATTTTCAGGCCAAGAGCCCGTGGCAGCGGCTGGCCATCGTCGTGGCGGGTCCGGTTGCGAACTTCATCTTGGCGTTTCTCATCTTGCTGGTCGGCGCGCTGGCCTTCGGCGTCGCGGGCGACCACCCGTCCACGACGATCGCATCGGTGAAGCCGGGCTTCCCAGCCGCGGCCGCGGGCATGAAGCCGTTCGCGAAGATCGTTTCGATCGACGGGAAGACCGTCACCGACGGCAACCAGATCGTGACGGCGTTTCACGATTCGCTCGGCAAACGCCTGACGGTCGTTTTCGAGCAAGGCGGAACGCAGCATACCGTACAGATCTCGCCGCTCGCGTGTCCGGCCAACAGGAAGTGGGGATGCATCGGCATCGTTCCCGCGACCGTTTACCAGCGCGTCTCCCCCGGCGAAGCGTTTCGCGACAGCGGCATCGAGTTCGTCGGCATCGGGCAGCAAATCGTCGGCGGCTTGGGCCTGCTCATCACGCACTTCACGCAGTACGGCGGTCAGACGATGGGCGTGATCGGCATGGGTCAAGCGGCGGGCGTCGTGCAAGATCTGGGCTGGGGCCCGTACTTTTTCCTCGCGGCGACGATTTCGTTCGCGCTGGGCATCTTTAACTTGCTGCCGATTCCGGCGCTCGACGGCGGGCGCGGCGCGTTCATCATCGCCGAACTGATTCGCGGCAAGCCGGTAGACCCGGAGAAGGAAGCGTTCGTGCACTTCGCCGGATTTGCGGCGCTGATGGGACTGATGGTCCTGGTCGCAGCGCACGACATCATGCGCATTGCCAGTGGAAACGGGGTCATGTAGAGCGTGTTGCGTTTGCGCCGGAAGAGCAAGCCGATCTTCCTTCAGAACAAGACCGGCAAATCCGACGCAAAAAGCGTCTGGATCGGCGGCGACCATCCCGTCGCCGTGCAGTCGATGACCACGACCGACACCGCGGACGCGGACGCGACGCTCGAACAGATCTACGGCTTGGCGATGGAAGGCTGCGAGATCGTGCGCGTCACCGTCAAAGATGCGCCCGACGCAGCGGGGTTGCCGGCCATCGTTCACCGCTCGCCCGTGCCGATCGTGGCCGACATTCACTTCGACCATCGCATGGCGCTGGCCGCAATCGAAGCGGGCGTTGCAAAACTGCGTCTCAACCCGGGCAACATTCGCGACCGCGCCAAGACCATCGAAGTCGTGACCGCCGCGAAGGAGCGGGGCATTCCGATTCGCATCGGCGTCAACATGGGCTCGCTCGCACCCGACCTCGAAAAGACGCTCGGTCTGACGGCCGAGGCGATGGTGGAATCCGCCATTCGCCACGTCGAGATCCTCGAGGAACTCGAGCACACCGATATCGCGATCTCGCTCAAAGCCCACGACGTCCTCACGACCGTTGCGGCCTATCGCGCGATGGACCGCCGCCTGCGCGAACGGGAGACGCCGTACGCGCTTCACCTGGGCATCACGGAGGCCGGGATGTTGCGCGACGGCACGATCAAGTCGTCCATCGGCCTGGGCATTTTGCTGTTCGAAGGCATCGGCGACACGATTCGCGTCTCGCTGGCCGCCGATCCGATCGAAGAAGTTCCCGTTTGCTGGGGCATCCTCAAGTCGCTCGGCCTGCGCGAGAAAGGCTTTGAGATTACGGCCTGCCCGTCGTGCGGGCGTGCCGAGATCTCGGTGCTCGAACTGGGGCGTTCGGTCGAAGCCATCGCGAAGTCATACTCGGCTCCGGTCAAGGTCGCGGTGATGGGCTGCGTCGTGAACGGCCCGGGCGAATCGAAGATGGCCGACGTCGGCGTGGCCGGCGGCAAAGGCAAGGGCGCCATCTATCGCGCCGGCGAGCTGGTCGGCACGTATCCGGAAGATCAGCTGCTCGGCATGCTGCGCGTCGAGATCGAGAAAGTCATCGTGGAGAAATATCCGGACTACATTCACGAAGTCTCCGCACCGGCATGAGGTATCGGCGGCCGAGCGTCCGCACGATGCTGTTAACCGCGGCGTTCTCCGGCATCGCGGCCGCTTCGCTGGCCTTCTCGCGCCCGATCGGCGTCATGGTGGACGGCCAGAGCGTGGCCAGCGACGTGCCGCCGATCGCGACGTCCGATACGAAAGTCTACGTCTCGCTGCGCACCCTCGCCGAAGCGCTCGGCGCCGAAATGGTCGTCAACGAAACCAGCGGCGACATCTACGTCGTGCGGGGGAATCAGTCGCTGCGCCTGCGCGTCGGTGACGGGCGCGCAACGCTCAACGGCATGCCGTTCACGTTTCATCACGCGCCGTTTCAGGTGCGGGGCCGCGTGATGGTCTCGCTCTACGCCGCGGCCCGCGCGTTCGGCGTCCACGCGACGTACGATCCCCGCACCGCGATGATTCAAGTGATGACGCCCGGCATCGGCGAGCTTCCGCGCGCTGCGGCTACCCCGACCCCCGACGACGCCGAATAGCGTCCGCGATTTCAGTCCGAAGCCGGCGCGAGGTCGGAACCGATCACGAGCGTGGTCGTCGAGCCGGGCCGCAGCGTCGTCGCGAAGATGTGCGAGAGCGCGCGGGCGGACGCGGATGCGCCGACCGTCGTGCTCGTGCTCTTCGCCGGCTGATCGACGAACGTCGGCACGTTCCATCCGCCGCCGCGCAGCGCTCCGATCAAGGTCTTGTCGAGTTCCGCGTTGCCGGTGGCGTTGGCGACGACGACGTTGTCTTGCGGCGGGTCCTTCTTGGAGAAGAGCACGGTGCCGATCAGTTTCGCCCAGCGAGGGTCGGCGAAAACCACCGATGCGTCACCTACCCAGCCGATCTTACTGGGCAGCGTGAAGCCGCGCACGTTGTCGTCGGGCACGTTGCGGTAGATCGAGAGTAACGCCAACAGCTGCTGGTCGCTGAGCGTCGTCGTCGAATCCTTGCGCGCGAACTTCATGATGTGCTGCAGTTTTGCCCAATTCTGCGGTTCGCTCAGCTGATCCATGATGAGCTTGAGCACTTGCTGCTGGCGGCGCACGCGCCCGAAGTCCGATGCCGCATCGTGCCGGAAGCGCACGTAGCCGACGACTTGGCTGCCGGTGAGGTACTGCTCGCCTTTCTTGAGGTGGATGTGGAGCTGGCCGTAGTTGTCGTCGTAGTCCATGTTCTCGTCCACGTTCACGTTGAGGCCGCCCATCGCGTCCACGATCTGCGCCGCCCCCTCGGGCTGCAGTGCGATGGTTGCGTCGATCGGCACCCCGCCCAGCAATGCGCCGACGACCTTCTGGGTCGCCTTCGCGCCGCCGACGGAGTACGCCGCATTGATTTTCATCGAACTCTGGCCCGGAACGTCGACCCAGGTGTCGCGCGGGATCGAGACGAGCGTCGCGGTGCGCCGGTCTACGTCGAGGTGAGCGAGGATGATCGTGTCGGTCGTCTCTTCGTCGTCCTGGTATCCGAGGATCAGCACGTTGAGTTTGCCTTGACCGAAGGCGTGCATCGCGGATTGCTTGACGATCTGTTGCTGGATGGGGGCGCGGAAGACGGCAAATCCGATGCCGACCGATGCCAGAGAGGCAACGATGACGAGGGCGGCCTTCGCCCAGGGCTTCAAGTTCATGTCTACTCCTCGTGTCGCGACCGATCTGGGTCGTGACGTTCGCACGGTTGAAAGCCGCCCCGCAGAACGCGGAGACGGGGCTATGCGATCGAGGGCGGCGGCGCTCGCTCTCCGAGGCAGCAAAACGCGAAATGGGGCAACGCCAGGACGCGGTTGTGGCCGCGCATCGCCGACTCAGCCGAACGTTGCGCTTCGCGGTTCACGAAGGTCCGGATCAGGCCCAACACGCGGACCGTCGCGCCCGCGAGCGCGCCGACGCCGCGCGCCAATGCAAAGACGATCGCAACGCACGCGACGGCGTGCGCCGCGAGCCCATACACGAGGGGAGCGCCAAGCCACAACGCACCGCCTAGATCGTGTCCGTAGACGGCGATCTGCTCGAGCGTCTCCATGGAATAGAGCGCGGCAATTTGAAGCGCGAATGCGATCGGGAGCAGGCGCCCCAAGCCGGATCCGAGTGCCTTGTCGGATGCCGCCAACCAGTCCGGCGATGGTCCGTTCGCATCCGCGAGATGGCTGCGAACGCGCAGAGCGACGGCAAGCCCGGCGGCGACCACACCGGCAATCAGCGCGGGGACGACGTCGAGGCTGCTGTGATCCGTGAAGTTGCCGCTGCCGAACGCACCATGATTGGAAGCAAATTCCACGACGGGGTCCGCAACCGCCGCCGCGATAACCCCCGCTGCAAGACAGAACCAAAACCGAATCGCGCGTATCAAGACGTCATGACCTTTACCACCGCCGCAAGACGCCCCTCTCGTGGAACGGGCGGGCACGGCTCAGGAAGCCCCCAGTCTTTAATTTCCGATTTGCGGAAAGATCGTTTGTAGGGTGGAGATGGCCGTAAGCGCGATTGCGACGGTGCTCCAGGCGACGACGTTAAATAGCAGCAGCGAGAGAAACATTACAATGTTCCGCCACGGGGCCCGGCCGGCAAATGGACGTTCGCTCGATCTGAGTGCGGTCTTCGACCGCTTCACGATCGTGGCCAACGCTATGGGGGCGTACGCCAGGTGACGAGGGCACGCCAGGGCGAGAACGCCGGGGTTTCGCTGAATTGATTGGCTCGCAGCTGGTCGTTGTGGACGTGCCGGGACTGGAAGGCGCGCAGCAGCGCAGCCATCATGGTTTTCATGGCGGTTCTCCTTGGTTTAGGTTGCCGCGCCGCTGAACGACGCTCGCATAGCGGCTCGTCGCGAGCCTGCGGGTTGAAGATCGACCTGGTCCATCGTCCATCGCGGAATATTACCTCCTTTCACGTCGAGCGAGCAAAACAGAAACGCCGCCGGAGCTCTCCGGCGGCGAGGAAATCATGGCGAAAAATCGCAAGATTCGTCCTCTACGTCCGGGGTTTGGCACCGCGCGCCGTAGAGCCCGGGGGCTCAGCCGCATTAGATCCCGCCTTGATGTCGACGGGGCCTGGTCACCCATTGGCGTCTCTCGACGTTTCCGGGCAGCGGCCTGTTTTCGCGCGGACGCCTCGCCTAACGAGGATCCATAAACATGATACTCCCGCGTGTCAACCCTATCGCCCGCTAGAAGATTCGCCGGCAGGCAACGCTTGCTTCATTTCTCCTATCATATATCCGAACAAGTCGCCGTTGTAATCGAACACCGTCCAATGGTCGGCTCTGGGGACGTAGACGATCTCCGCACCGGCCCCGAGCTTTTGCAGTACGGCATCCAGGAGATGCACCGAACCCTCGAGATGAAAGGTGTCCTGATCGCCGACGAAAATGTGGATCTTTCCTCGCAACGAGTTGCTCAGGCGCGGCCACTGTTTGGCGAGCAAGCTCGCGACGTCGTAGTGATCTTCCCAGTATTGGATGACGGCCGGATCGACGGCTCCGGTCTTCCAGTCGAACATCGTTTCCGGTTTTCCGTCGGGCCCTTTAGGGCTGTAAGCGGCGTCGTCGGAGCGAAACTGTTCGGGAAGCCGGTAGAGCAAGTCGCGCATACTTCCCCCGTAGAGGCCCGAACCTCGCATGACGTACGGCTTCCCCGTCGCGTCGTGGAACATATTCGCTTGCGGCGAGAGCAAATCTGCACCCGTGAAATCGCGAAAGTCGACGGGGTCCGGCGACACGGACCACACGCCGCCGAAGACGCCCGGCTGTGTGATTTGCAGCCACAGGGCCGCCCACCCGCCCGAAGAGTGACCCTCGAGAAAGCGGTCGGCGGGGTCCGGAATCGTCCTGAGTTTCGAATCGATGAAGGGAACGAACTCTTGTGAAACGGCCGAGTCCCACGGCCCGTTGTTGGCCGAGTCCGCGAAGAGCGTGTGGACGTTTTTGAAATTGGGCTCGAGGACGACGATGATGAATTCCACGCCATTGGCCCGCATCGGCTTCTGCCAGCGAAGCTCGTCCGGGACGCCCAGGTCAGACGTGCCGTCGAGCGCGGGAACCACGTAAATCGTCGGATAGCGGCGATCCGGCTGCTTATAGTACGAATCCGGGAGTACGATGTGAGCGCGCATCACGACGGGTTGATTCCAGAACGCGCTCAGCAGCGTGCTCGTATAATCGGCGACCAAATATTGATCTTCGGCGGCGCCGGCGGGCGCGAACGAAAGCACGCAGGCGAAGATCGCCAGGAGGATGGACGCTACCGCCGGGTCAGGCCGGAAGAGGCGCAAAATCTGCTTTACGTTTTTCCGAGGAACGAGCTGACGTCGAAGTAGAAGTCGCGCGAGCTGTTGTTGACGGAGCAGCGAGCGGCGACTTTGTCGTAGTTCTTTCCGCCGTTCGTTACGAGGGACTGTTGCGGGGCGATCCACTTGCCCGCGCCGCTCGCGTCGCACGCGTGGAGCGCGAGATAGGCGTATTCGGCACGGACGCCGGCCTCTTCGTTTGCGGCTTTAATCACGATGGCGTCGGCGAACGAGGCTCCGTCGTGAAGCGCCGGCTTTGCGTTGCTCGGGCCAAGAAAGGCTACCCAATTATTAGACATCTGAGCCGTGATCTGCGCGACTTTGCCGTTTACGATCAGAAACGCGTAGAAGAGGCCGTGGTTGTCGCTGTAGATCGACGATGGTCCATCGGGCGTTTGGTCCGTTCGGACGAAGCGATCTTTCCGAATCGCGGCGACGGCGGTCGCGGGGTCTCCAAGCGTGACGCCCAAGGCGGACGGCAGAGCCGTGGTCGCCGGCGGCGTTTGCGAGGGGTCTTGGGGCGGCGTAGCGCTCACGGCGACGGCGATCACGCGCCCCGCCTTGACGTGCATGAATTGTTCGAGGTTGCCGGCCGGCGTCAGATAGAGATACACGGTCTCGCCGGATTGCTCGCGGTCTCCGAGCGGATCGCCACGTTCGGCGACGAGCTGCTGCGCGGTTTGTCCGAGGGTCACGCCGGCGAACGAGGGGAGCACCGGAGCGGGCGTGGCGCCGGCCGCGAGCGCGAGAAGCACGGAGAGCATAGTCGCCGGTTAAACGCGACGCGCCGCTGTCCTGTGACCGCGGTTTACGTCCGGGCCGCCGTCGCCTCGAAGAAATGGAAACCCGGCGCGATTTCGGTGGCGGTTTTCCAGGCCGCGTCTCGCATCGTTCGCCGAACGTCTTCGAGGCCGTCGTTCCACAACTCGGTGACGGTCCGCTCGGAGAAGTCCACGTCCTTGAACGACTGCGCGCGCGCGTTCGCGTCGTTGATCAAGCGCACCCAGCCGACCGAATGCGGATCGCTTACGTCGGTCAGCTTCCGAACGTCGGCGTCGTCGCGGAGCTCGGCGGGAAGCTTTTCCAGCAGGCGCCGGAGGGCCGCGCGAAGCTCCTCGCGCTCCCGGATCCGGTCCCAACTCATGCGCTGCTTGCTCGCGTACTGAATGTCCTTGACGCGTTCGGCGGCCTGCTCGAGCGTTTGTGGCGTTTGCGCCCGCGGATTGAAGACGTCGGCTTGGATGATCAGCACGTCCTTGTGAGCGGTTTCGTCGGCCGCGTACCAGAGCGGCGAATTCGATGCGATGCCGCCGTCCCAGTAGAATTCGCCGTCGATCTCGACGGGCGGGAAACCCGGCGGCAGCGCGCCGCTGGCGCGCACGTGGTCGGGCCGGAGCTCGATGCGATGGTTGTCGAAGTACACCGACTCGGAGTTACGCACGTTCACGGCACCAAGCGAAAGGCGGACGGCCTTGGCGTTGATGAGATCGAAATCGGCGAGCTCGGAAAGCGTGCGATTGAGCGGCTCGGTGTCGTAGTAGCTGAGCGCTGCGAGGGAGCCGGGCGGAGCTAGGAACGGCGGCGGCACGCGCGGCGTGAAGAATCCGGGGATTCCGAACGCGATCGCGTTCGCAACGTGCATGCGTGCGACGAACGGCTGGAACGGTTCCATCGCCGCCGGCATGACGTCCGGGGCCGAGCTCGACATGCGCTCCCAGAATTCGCGAAGGCGTGCCACGCGCCGCTCCGGCGGGTTGCCGGCGATCAGCGCCGCGTTGATCGCGCCGATCGAGACGCCGACGACCCAATCGGGCGCGAAACCCGCTTCCGAGAGGCCTTGGTAGACGCCGGCTTGATAGGCGCCGAGGGCTCCGCCGCCTTGCAGCGCTAGGACCACGTGATCGAATTTCCGGACGCCGGTCGAATTGTCGCTCATGCCCGGCATAACACCTACGCTTCGAGAAGCGCTTCGGGCTCCTCAACCGGCACGACGTCGTCGGGGTTGGAGTTGCGGAACCCGTAACTGAAGAAGAAGATCAGGCCGACGACGAGCGCCAGCGCGAACCACTCCCACGTCGAGCGCGAAAGCCCGAAGACGGCCAGGAAGAGCGAAAACGCGATGCCCAGTAACGGAAACAGAGGCACGAACGGGCACCGGAAACTGCGCGGGAGATGCGGGTTGCGCTTGCGCAGATAGAGTACGCCCGCGCAGACGACCGTAAAGGCCATCAGCGTGCCGATGTTTACCAGATTGAGCAGCGCGTTGAGGGGCACGATCAGCGTGAGGAGCGCGACGGCCACGCCGGTGATGAGCGTCGTCACGACCGGGGTCTTAAAGCGCGGGCTTACCATGGCAACGATCGGCGGCAGCATCTTGTCGCGGGCCATGACGTAGAAGATGCGGGTTTGGCCGAGCAGCGAGCTGAGCGCGACGCTGGTCGTTCCGGCCAGCACGCCCATCACGATGATCCACGTCAGCCACTGCTGGTGAAGCGGCGCCAGCGCGTAGACCAGCGGGTCCTTGACCGGCACCTGCGCCCACGGCACCGCGCCGACCAGCACGATCGCCGTCGCGCAGTAGATCAGCGTGCCGATCGCGAGCGCGCCGATCACCCCGACCGGGACGTCCCACTGCGGGTTCTTGCATTCTTCCGCGGTGGTCGTGGCGGCGTCGAAGCCGATGTAACTGAAGAAGACGTACGCGCCGATCGCGATGATCCCGTACGGCTGCGTGGATTCCGCCGTGCCGCCGAAGGGGTGCAGTTCCCCCCAGCCCTTGGGGTTGAAATCGTGCAAGTTCGCGCCGTGGAAGAGCGTGATGCCCGCAACGATGAAGACGGCCAGCGCCGAGATTTTCAGCACGACGAAGATATTGTTGGCGGTTGCAGATTCGCGGATCCCCAGCGAGAGCAGCAGGCTGAGACCGAGCACGAACGCCGCGCCGACGACGTCGTATTGCGAGTGCACGAGATCCCAACTGCTCGCGTGCCACCACGGCCCGTTGATGACTAAGTTGGATTGCTGCGCCCAAACCGGCAGAGCCACGCCCGCGCTCTTGAGCACGTCTTGAATCGCCGCGGAGAATTGCTGGGCCACGGGCGCGGCGCTGATGCCGTATTCGAAGATGAGCGCGAACCCGATGATCCACGCGAAGAGCTTGCCCAGCGTCGCGTAGGCATAGGTGTAGGCGCTGCCGGCGACGGGAACCATCGCCCCGAGCTCCGCGTAGCAGAGCGCGGCGAAGAACGACGTAACGCCCGCCAACAAATAGGAGATGATGACGGCGGGGCCGGCCCCCTTGACGCCGGTGCCGATGGTGGTGAAGATGCCGCCGCCGATCATCGTGCCCAGGCCGATGGCGACCAGATCCTTTGCCGTCAGCGCCCGGCGCAGGATCTTGCGCGAGCCCAGTTCGCGCAGCTTTTCAACGTTTGTCGTAGCAAACAGTTGGGAGACGAACGACATTCCCCGTCGGTTCGAAGGTGGGCGGGGGCCGTCCCCCCAAGCGCGAGCAGATGGACGATGGACCGTACCGGCGCTTCGGCTCGCGCGAAATCTACCGCAATCCTTGGGTCGCGATTCAAATCCACGAGATCGCGCATCCGACCGGGGAACCGGGCGAACACGTCGTCGTGGCGGTGCCCCCGGCCAGCGCCGTCCTGGTGGAAGATGCGCGCGGGGGGCTGGTCTTTGCGAGTCAGCCCCGGTTTGCGGCGGGACGGGAATGTATCGAGATCGTCAAGGGCGGACGCGACGGCGTGGAGTCCGCGCTGGAGTGCGCGCGCCGCGAGCTCCGCGAAGAGCTCGGCCTACGCGCGGCTGCGTGGGTGTCGCTCGGTACGCTCTACGAGATTCCGTCAATCGTCGCACCCGCGGTCTCACTCTTCCTCGCCGCGGACTTGGAAGAGACGGATCGCGCACCCGAGCCCGTCGAGCGCATCGCCCGCGTACGCATGGAACGCTCGGAGGCGTTTGCGTCCGCCGCAAGCGGTGAGATCGACGATGCGGTCACCATCGCCGCCCTCTTCCGTTATTCCGCCGTGCGCGGATTCGCGCTGAACCGCTAAGCCGGCGGCGGCGGCGCGGAGGCCTTGTTCCAGATGTGCTCGTCGGAGCTCAGACGAGCGTTGACCCAGCGCGCCCAGACGAACAGCGCGTCCGAGAGCCGGTTGAGATAGGCGATCGCGGCTGGCGAAATATCCGCATCGCCGTGGTCGCGCATTGCGACGAGCAAGCGTTCGGCGCGACGGCAGACCGTGCGCGCAACGTGCAAGTATGCGCCCGGCGGCGATCCGCCCGGATGGATGAAGTTCGCCAGCGGTTTCAGCTCGGCTTGCGCTTCGTCAATGGCGCGCTCGAGCGACGAGACGTCGGCGCCGTCCACGACCGGCATACCGTCGAGGCGCTGGTCGCCCGGCGTCGCAAGCTCGCTTCCCAAATTGAACAGGAGGTCCTGGACCCACGCGAGCCACACGTCCAAACGGCGCGTGCCGCCCTCCGTGGCCGACGCACCGCGCAACGCGCTGCGCGCCAGTCCGATAAACGATGAGAGCTCGTCCACCGTTCCGTAGGCCTCGATGCGAGGCGCGTGTTTGTGCACGCGTGCCCCGCCGATGAGCCCCGTCGTTCCGTCGTCACCGGTGCGCGTATAGATTCGAGTCGGCTTGACCATTGCCATAACGACTTTCGCCGCCGTGCCGCGCGTTACCGTTGCGGTGAGGAGGCGGGCGCCTGCGGGCGCTCGAACCGGGCCGGGTCATGTCCGACGAAGCCTTCCATACCAAGGGCGATCCGGCCGTCAAGGAGATTCCTCCGAAAGCGCCCGATCTCTCGGCCTGGTATACCGCCGTCACGCTCAAAGCCGAGCTCGTTTCGTATTCGCCCGTGCGGGGCTGCGTCGTGCTTCGTCCCTACGGTTTCGGGATGTGGGAGAACCTTCAGCGCGAGCTCGACGCGCGCTTCAAAGACACCGGCCACGAAAACGCCTACTTTCCGCTGCTGATTCCCGAGCATCTGTTGATGCGCGAGGCCGAACACGTCGAGGGCTTCGCGCCCGAGGTTGCCTGGGTGACGCAGGGCGGCCAGGAGACGCTGACCGAGCGCTTGGCGATCCGGCCGACCTCCGAAGTGATCATCGGCGTCATGTATGCCGAATGGATCCAGTCGCACCGCGATCTGCCGGTACTCATCAACCAATGGGCGAACGTGTTGCGTTGGGAGAAAGCGACGCGTCCGTTTTTGCGCACGATGGAATTTCTTTGGCAAGAAGGCCACACCGCGCACGCGACCGCCGGAGAGGCGCGCGAAGAGACGCTCAAGATGCTCGAAGTCTACCGCGAGTTCGCCGAAAACGTCGCCGCCTTGCCGGTATACGCCGGCGCCAAGAGCGCGAGCGAACGTTTCCCCGGGGCGATCGAAACGTATTCGATCGAGGCGCTGATGCCCGACGGCAAAGCGCTGCAGAGCGCGACGTCGCACGATCTCGGGCAGAACTTCAGCAAGGCGTACGACATCACGTTCACCGGCGCGGATCAGCAGATCCAGCACGTCCACACCACGTCGTGGGGCATGTCGTGGCGCATGCTCGGCGCCGTGATCATGGCGCACGGCGACGACCGCGGGCTCCGGCTGCCGCCGAAGCTGGCGCCCATCGAAGCCGTCATCGTGCCGATCGTCAAGAGCGGTGACGACGCGCCGCTGCAGAAGGCGCGCGAGATCGGAGCGGCGCTCAAGAAGGCCGGATATCGCGTCCGCGTTGACGACCGCGATCAGAAGCCGGGCTGGAAATTCGCCGAGTGGGAGATGCGCGGCGTTCCCCTTCGCATCGAGATCGGCGCAAAGGATCTGGAGAGCGGAAGCGTCGTCGTCGTCCGGCGCGACCTGGCGCGCGGCGAAGAAGGGCAGAAGACGACGGTGCCCGTCGGAAATCTTGCCGCCGAACTGCGGCCGCTCTTGTCGGCCGTGCACGACTCGCTCTACGCCCAGGCCAAAGCGTTTCTCGACGCTCACACGTTCCGCGTCTCGGATCGCGCGGAATTCTTTGCCAAGTGCGCCGATCGGTCGGGCATGATCGACATTCCGTGGTGCGCGCGCCCCGAGTGCGAAGCCTACGTCAAAGCCGAGACGAGTGCGACGACGCGCAACACGCGTCCGCTCGAACCGGGCGATGCCGCCTGCGTGGCGTGCGGCGAGCCCGCCAAGGTCAGGGCCTTCTTTGCACAGTCGTACTAGCCGTAGGGCGGCGCTGCTGCTCGCAGCGCTGGCGGCGGCCGCGGCGACACCGGCCGTTCGTGCCGCGGTGCCCACCGTCGCCGATCTCGATGCCAACGCGCGCGCGGCCGGGAACCGTCGGCCGGCCGCCGTTCGCATCGGCGAGAGCGTCTTTGCGGTGAAATGGCCGGCGCAGGTGCTCCAGGTCGCGGCGGACGCGGTGGACGACCACGTGGTGCTCGGGCTTCGCATCTCGGGGGTGCACTTCCATCGCGATCTCACGCGCGATGAGTTTCTCGACGAGGTCGAGGCCCTGGCCAAGCGCGCGTTTGCTGCCGAGCCGTCGGCCGAGGAACTCGATATTTGGGCGGTCGTGCCGATCGACGCCGGCAAGGGGGCGATCGTGAGCGGAGACCTCGCCAAGCCGACCTCGCGCACGGTCTATTCGGCGACCGTACTCCGCGCGGACGCCTCGCCGGGATCGATTCGCGGCGTGCTGGACGGCAAGAATGCCTTCTGGGACGAGGATTGGGCCCGCGCTTCTTTCAAACAGAGCGGCAATGTACCGTAAGACGATCCTTCCCAACGGGCTTCGTATCGTTACCGAGACGATGCCGGCGGTTCGCTCGGCCACGCTCGGCATCTGGGCCGATGTGGGCTCCGCGGCCGAGTCCGGCGAGCAGCGCGGCATCTCGCATCTCGTCGAGCACATGCTCTTCAAGGGAACCACGCGGCGCAGCGCCCGGCAGATCGCCGAAACGATGGACGGTGTGGGCGGCAACCTCAACGCATTCACCGACAAAGAGAGCACCTGCTACTACGCCAAGGTGATCGACCGGCACGTCCCGCTCGCGATGGACGTGCTCGCGGACATGTTCCTGCATTCGACGTTCGACCCCGGGGAGCTCGCGAAAGAGCAGAAGGTCGTGCTCGAAGAGATCAAGATGTACGACGACTCCCCCGACGAGTCCATCCACGACCATTTCATCCAAACGATGTGGAGCGGCGCGAACCTGGGCGCTCCCACCATCGGCTTTGCCGAAACCGTCTCGCGCGTCACGCCCGACGACCTGCGCGCGCACATGGCCGCCAGGTACGCGCCCAACTCCGTCGTGATCGCGGCGGCCGGAAACGTCGAACACGACCGGTTCGTCGAGATCGTGGCCGAGAACTTTGCGGATTTCTCGGGAAGTTGCGAGATCCCGCAGCCCGAGCGCCCGTCTACGACGCCCGCCACGCTGGTCACCAAGAAAGACTCCGAGCAAGCGTATCTCGTGCTCGGGACGCGCGGACTTTCCGCGCGCGACGAGCGACGCTACACGCTCTCCGTGCTCGACACGATTCTGGGCGGCGGGATGTCGAGCCGGCTGTTTCAGGAGATTCGCGAAAAGCGCGGCTTGGTCTACACGGTGTACTCGTTTCAGGCTGCCTATCGAGGGGCCGGGCTCTTCGGCGTCTACGCGGGGACGTCGCCCGAGAACGTGCAGCAGTGCGTCGACGTCATCGGGGAGCAGCTCGCGCTCGCTCGCGACCTGCCGGTTGACGAGAGCGAACTGAGTTTGGCCAAGGAGCACATCAAAGGGAGCCTCACGCTCTCGCTGGAGTCAAGCTCCGGCCGCATGATCCGGCTCGGGCGCAACGAGTTCGCGTTCGGCCGCGATATCGAGCCCGAGGAGATCGAAGCGCGCATCGACGCGGTAACGACCGCCGACGTTCACGCCCTCGCGCAGGAGTTGCTGTCGGAAACGAACCAGGGACTCTGTATTCTCGGACCGGTCGACGAAACCGACGTTGAATTCGCTCGAAGCGCAGCATAACCTCATACGCGTCACGACGATTCCGCTGTGGACGTGGCAACTCTACGTCGCTCTTGCCGTCAACGTCGTCGTTCAAGCCATTCAGATCGGCGCCTACGCCGCGCGCCTGGCCGGAGTGCGCACCGGGCGCATAGCCACGTCCATCTCGCTCTTCAACCTGTTCGTTACGGCCAGCCGGCTGGCCACGCTGGTCTACACGCTGATGCTCGGTCCCCTCTCCGATGCGGCCGGGAATGCCGTGAAGGCGCTCACGCCGCGTGGGCCGCATCCGGTCATCGACCCGGTACGCCTCTCGCTCATCGAGCAGATCCAGCAGACCTTCGAATGGCAGTTGCGGTTGATCATCCTCGCGGGCCTGGTGGGGACGATCGTGGGCAGCCTGCTGCTGCCGATGTTCACGTACATGTACGAGCGTGGCGTCCGGTCGTTCGAGCGAACGAAATCGCTGCCGCATTCGCTGGCCCGGCTCTTTTCGCCCCGCGTGATCGGCGACGTGCTCTCGCACGTCCGCATCCCGAACTTCAGCGAGATCTTCTCGTTTTCGACGCGAGGCATTCCGCGTCGCTTACTGATCTTTAACGTCGTCGTGACCGGTATCTACGCCATCGGCGTCGTCGCGGCGTACTACGCCAGCGTGCTCGACGTGAACGTCGCGCGAACCGCCATCGGCATATCGGGCATCATCAACGGGATCGGAACCGTCGCGTTTACGTTCTTCGTGGACCCGACCTCGTCGATCATCGTGGACGAAGCGGTGAAGGGGGAACGGCCGCACGAGGAAGTCAAGGCGATGGTGTTCTATCTTGCGCTGACGGCGATCGTCGGTTGGGCGCTCTCCCAGCTCTTGCTGTGGCCGGCGGCCGAGATCATCAAGTCCGTCGCACATTTGGTCAATCGCGGGTGATGGGAATGCGGCTGCGCCGTTTCGGGGCTCTCTTGGTGGTGAGCGCGGTCCTTTTGAGCGGGTGCTCGGGGAGCGTGGAGCACTGGATCCTCAACACGCGCGTTCGCCAGGGCGACGTCGCGCTCGAGAACGGAAACGCGCGCGACGCCGAACTGTCGTATCGTCTGGCGCTGCGCGTCGCGCCGGACGACGAGCGCGCCCGCGCCGGATACGTTGAAGCCGCGGGAGAGCTCGCCCAGGAGCTCTACGCCAAGGGCGAGTTCGACGACGCGCTCGCGATCGTCAACGAAGCGCTGCAGTACGATCCGCAGAGCGTGCGTCTCCAGGCGATCAAGTCGCAGGTGGACGAAGCCAAACTCAAGCGCGAAATCGTGATCTCCAACTATCCGACGTACCACGAGGCTGGAACGCAGATCGAGAAGGCCTACGAGCAACTGGCCGACTCGGACAAGGCGATCCTCAAGAACCTGCACCGCTTCGGCAACACCTACGACGCCAACGCGCTGACCGCGGCGATCAAGCAGAGTTACGAATTGCAGCTCGAAGTCACGAAGAACACCAACCGCCTCATCGACTACCGCCAACTCGTCGAGTCGGGCGTTCCCGCTACGGCGTCGGGATCGGCTGGGGCCGCGGCGGCGACGTCGCTGCTTCCGCTTCCGTAAGGCAGAGGCCGTGCGCCTCGAGAAACGCGCGGCCGCGGCCGGCGAGCGCGGCGGTCCGATACTCGCGCCAGAACGCCTCGGCGCCGGGTTTGACGAGCGCCGGATCCGTGTGGTACACGGGCCAGGAGCCGCGCGAATCGATCAGCGGAAAACGCTGCATCCACGCGCATAGGTCGTCGTTACGGCGGAAACGGCGGTCCTCGATCGAAATGAAGTACCGCGCGCCCTTCTTGATCGCGCTCTCCTGGTCGAACGGCGTCCAGAGCGACGGGTCTTCTTCCCATCCGTAGCGGTTGATGTAGTAGAGGACGTCGGGGCCGTAGTGCGCGACGACGACGAGCGCGTTCTTATCCAATATTCGGTCGAGCGCGATCGCCTGGCGGTAGACCGACTTGTTGTAGCGATAGTAGGGCGCAATAGCCGCACGGCTCTGCGCGACCCCGAGGACCAGAACCGCAACGGCCGCCGCTCCGGCTGCCCAGCGCGCCGCCGGCGACATTCGCGCTGCGGAGAGCGCGTCGGCGGCATAGGCGATCGCGGCACCGCCGAGCAGCGCGAGCGGCGGTAAGAGCAGCAGCATGTAGTAGTCCACGCGCTCTACCGTCACGACGGCGTAGGTATAGGCGAGGCCCCCCAGGAGCCACGCGGCGATCAGCGTCGGCGTGCGAACCGGCACCGCCCGTAAGCATGCCGCCGCTCCGCCGATCGCCAGCAGAAGCCATAACGTCCCGACGATCGTCTCGCGGAACATCGCCAGCACCGTGGCGAACTGCTGCCACTTGAGCGCGAAGCCGGAGCCGCTCGTCAACGCGTCCTCGAGCGCAGGCACGACGTGCCGCTGCGTGATGCCGCTGGCCCAGTGCCACTCGGCGTGCTGGGCCACGCGCCCGTCGTAGAGCCACAAGATGAGGAGCGGAATTACCAGCAGGACGGCCAGCGCCGAGACCCGCAGGCTTCGTCCGGCGCGGACGCGCTCCCACATCAGCGCGAGCAGCGGAACCACGCCGACGACGGCGACCGGTTTGGCGAGATAGGCGAAGGTGAGCAGGGCCGTGACGCGCGCGAGCGCGCGCGGCGCCATCGTTTCGTCCTCCGTCAAGAAGCGCGCGCTCGCATAGAGAGCGGCCGTCAAGAAGAACACCATGGTCGCGTCGGGAGTAAACGTTCTCCCGTAATAGATGCTTCCGGGCATGACGGCGTAGACGAAGGCCGCGCCCAGGCCGGCGATCCACGTGCCGAACAGCCATCGTCCGAAGAGTCCCAGCACGGCGACGGTGCCGAGCGAAAACGCGAGCGTGATCAGGCGGCCGAAGATCTCGTGCACGCCGAGCGTTTTGTAGAGCGTAGCGGCCAGGAACGGAACGATCTGCAGCTCGAGCTCGACGTAATTGGGCGGGGGACCGTCGTAGTTGGTCTGCGGCGCAACGATATTGTACTGCAGGCGCGCGAAGTTCCGGGCGATGCTGGCGGTGTCGCCCTGG
>Ga0182016_10002055_pt1 | contig 24011 bp, 20 predicted proteins | sample 712S2MmetaG_FD_120491 | JGI IMG/M metagenome (GOLD analysis project Ga0182016, IMG submission 120491) | Permafrost microbial communities from Stordalen Mire, Sweden - 712S2M metaG | ecosystem: Environmental > Terrestrial > Soil > Wetlands > Permafrost | place: Sweden: Stordalen | collected... | reverse complement strand
GTGGAAGAGAAGATGGGTTTCCCCCGCGATTACCTGGAATTTACGACCTGGTATCTAACGCGGAAGGGCTATATTACGCGGGCGGATAACTCGGCATTCACGCTTACGGCCGAAGGCGTGGATTTTGTGGAGACGCAACGCGGGAACATCCCGGTATTGAACAAGTTGCTGGCGAGCAGCACCGGCCCGTTCACCACAAATAATTCGGGCGGCCCCATAATTATGCCGGCGGGGCCAGCCGCTGGGAACGGGGCAGGCGCAAAGGCTCACGAGGTGCAGTAAGGGGTTGAGAACGCAGGGACTAAAGCCCCGTCCACTCCTGGGCATTATCGGCACGACTGAAGCCATGCCCTAAGAAGAAACTACCCCTCCGCCGGGGCTGCAAATGGTTGATTTCATTGAAAAGCGCATGTTGGACGGATTTCACACCGTCTCTACGGGACGGGAGCTTTCTTTGAACTCGGACCCAGGACTGCGCTGCGCTTATCCTGGGCTATTATCGCTTCTCCCTTCAGGAGAAAGAGCGGTCCAACGATGTTTCATCCCTCGTTGGTCGGCAACGCTGGTGGGCGACTGATTAGAAACAGAATGAGAGCTTTTTGATGGTTGGCCTTCATCGACTCCCACTCATCGAGCAAAGAACGCTCGATGAATGGGGCACAGTTTCATTCACTGTGGGTCGGCGAAGCCGGTGGGCGACTGATACAAAGCACATGTGAGTTGTCAGGCTTGGGGCTGGCGGAGCCATTCTGCCAGGAGGGCCGCCACTTTTTGCGGCTGTTCATAGGCGGCGAAGTGGCCAGCGTCCGGGAGCAAATGGTACTCACAACCTCCGGGCGCAGACGCGAAGGCTTCCATTTCAGCGGGGGTTACGGCGGAATCCTCTCCACCGGCGATGGCGAGTACCGGCGCAGTGATAGCTGAAACGGTGGGGAGTGAATCCGGTCGTGCGGCGAGGCCGGCCTGAACGGCGATGGCCGCCTGCGTGGACAGCGTCATGCGCGCGCGTAGCTCAGCGACCATACCGGGATGCCGCTCCTGGGCTGTTTTTCCGGTGAGATTCCGCGCCATGCCATCAAACAGTGCTGCTGTTCCGTCCGACCGCAACTGGGCGATGTTGGCTGCGCGTTTCGCCTGGTTTGCTTCGGTGTCAGGCTGCGGCTTGGAGCAGACGAAGGCGAGGCCGTTCATGCGCTGGGGCGCGATGCGCCAAAGCTCGAGCAGAACGTAACCGCCAATGGAGCAACCGGCGAAGACGGCGTCGGCGATCTCAAGATAGTCCATGAGGGCGAGAACGTCGGTTGCAATCTGATTCATCGTTAGTACAGGAGCGTCAGGCACGGCGGAGAAGCCGCCAACGGGAAGATTCGTGCCCAGTTCCGAACTGCCGTGGCCGCGGAGGTCGGGCACGATAGCACGCACACCACCCAGTTCCTCAGTCAGCGGACGCCAGTAATCGCGATCGAGCGGCGTGGGATGGAGAAAGATTACCGGGATACCTGTTCCAGTTTCTCGAAACGCGAGCGTGGCACCATTCGAGTTGTAAACACGGTTCATATACCTGGAGGATAAACCCCCGGGGCGCCGATGGGCTCCTCAGGGATACCGATCCAGCCGGCGATGTAGGCGACGGCGACGATTCCGCCGCTGCAGAAGAATCCGATGACGGTGAAGACACGGACCAACGCGAGATCCCAGCCGTAGGCCTGGGACATGGCAAGACAGACGCCGGCGATTTTGCGACCGATGAGGGGGCGAACCAGCGGACTTCCCTGCACCGTCTGCCCGGTTGGAATGCCCGCGCCGCAAGCTGAGCAGAACCGCGCGCTGATGGGCAACTGAGTGCCGCAACGATGACAATAGACGCCCATGATCAATCCCTCCGGAAAAAGGCCATGTTGGAGATACGGATGTGATGAGGCTTAGGTTCCATGCGGGCTGTTTTTATCGTTCCTGATGAATGGGTTGGTTGAGGGTTGTAGGTGGGTCGGAGTTGTGAATCTGGCGTCGTTGCTTCCCGCCCTCGCGTCAGAAAAAAGTCGCGAGAACGGGGCACGGCGCTTCTGTCAGTGGTCCAGCTTTGAAAGGCGAAGAGACGGCCAGGAACACTAGCTAGGTGCCTTGGTAGGCGGTGCGGAGGTACTTTCTGGCGGTGTCGGCGCGGGAGGTGTTGGGGCCTGCGTCGATGGCCATCTGGTAATCGCGAAGGGCGATCTGGCGTTCGCCGTTGAGGTCGTGGCACTCGCCCGCGTTGAGCAGGGAGCGAATCTTGAGTTCGGCGCCGACATTGGGGGTCAAGGCGGCCTGTTCGTAGGACTGGGCGGCTTCCGCGAAGTGCCGCTGACCGCGCAGCGCATCGCCGAGACCGAAGTAGGTTAGCTCCATGCGGGCGGAGAAATAATAGCCAGGCTTGTTTGCGGAGAGGATGTCGCGGTAGGCGGCGACGGCGGCCATGCCTTCTCCCGCATCCTTGCGCAGGTTGGCTTCTTCAAGGCTGAAGAGGTAGTCGCGGGGATACTGCTTGCGCAGGGATTGAACGACCTTGACGGCCTCAGCATAACGGGCTTCGCGGCGGAGAAACAGGGCGATTGTGGTGCGGGCCTCAACGCTGGTGGCGATGCCACGATTGCCGTCATCCGTCAGCATCGCAAGGCCGTGGGTCTTTGACCCGGTCATGCCGGCAAAACCGATGAGCAGCTTAAAGGGCAGCGGGAGAGCGCCGACGACGTACTCGTAGACGCCGACGACGAGCTTGGCGTCAATGTAGTCGGGGTCGAGCTGGAGCACGCGGACGTGATCGTCCTTGGCTCCCAGGGCCAGCTTGAATCCGGCGACGTAGCTGCGCTCGACCATGGCGATGTAAGTGCATTTGAGGGACCGGGCCCAACCGCGCGCATAAAGGGCGTCGACGTCGTTCGGGTTCTTGCTGATGCGCCAGTCGGCTTCGTGGATGGCCTCGTCGGCGAGAGCGAGGATGCGGTCGCGGGTCCTGGGGTCTTCGACGACGGCGTGTCGGCCTGTGAGGAAGCCGTCGTTGGCATAGAACGTGGTGTCGAGCAGGTCGAGGCGGTAGAGCTCCTGAAAGAGCACTGCGTCTAGCAGGAGCGCGGTTCCCTGCGGATCGCCTGGGTGAGCGGCATGGAAGCGCTCGAATCGCTCGACGGCGCCCGGGTAGTCGAGGTTGTAGAAGTGATCGGACGCCTCGCGGACCTGGGGGTCGAGGTTGAGCGGATTGGTGTGCACGTCTGAGGCGCAGGCCAGGCCGGCAGAGGCCAGCAGGGCGATTCCCATGATGCAGATGCGCAGACGACGCGACGCGCTCCTCAAATCGATGTCTCCTTACCGCCGATGGAACCGAACGGACGATTGAAAGTCCCGTTGGCCGACGGTTGGCCTTTGTCGTCTCCCACCCATCGAGCATGAGGCGCTCGATGGATGGGGCACCCGAAGATTCTCCCCCCCGCAGGGAGGAAAAACCGGTGGGTGATTAAAAAAGTCGCGAAACCCAAAAAGGAAAGTTCCGCCTGTTTGACGTTATTCAGGGACAGAAGATGCGCTAAAACTCCGACTCGGCGTTCGACTCGCGCGACTTGAACAGAAACTGTTCTCATAACCCCGGATCTATAACCGGGTCCAAGTTTTGAAGGATTGGTGCGATGAATCGGAAAGAGATGCTGCGTCTCCTGCTGAACCAGGCTCAGTTTAACGGATTCGAGTTCCGCCGGTGGTTCCAGTGCCACGTTCAGCCGGTATGGCCGGGCGCGGAGCAGGCTCTGTCGCTGCTTGCCAGCGAAGGCCGTCATTACACGCTGCTGTTTTCGCACGAATTTGCGCGGTGCTTCTGGCGGACAGGGGCGCAGATAAGCTTCATGGTGCCCTCGATCACTTACCCGAGGATCACTCCGCAGGGAGACGTGGTGCAGGTGACGCGGAAGCCGTTTACACGGCGCACGATCAAGCCGGATGTGTGGAAGTATCACCTGCGGCAGATGGCGGCCGCGGACGATCCGATTGACTATTTGTGCCGGTTTCTTCCCGCTCAGTCGCAGGTGATGATGCAGGAGCAGGCTGCCATGGTGCAGATGGCGGCACAGGCCTGAAAAAAGGCAGTTGTCAGTGATCAGTTGTCAGTTTTCAGTTCTTAAAAGTCCGTGCCAACTGAACGCCGCATGGCGGGATGACTTAGGATTGAATCATGCCCATCCCAGATCGGCTGCATCCTACCTTCGCCGCAGCGCGGAAGCTTGCGCCACGACGGATTGACCCGCATGAAGAGGCGCGGAGACGTCTGATTGTGGCGCTCGATGTGCCGGATGCAGCGTCGGCAGCCGCCCTTGTGGCGCGGCTGGACGGGACCTGCCGCTGGTTCAAGGTGGGGATGGAGCTGTTCACCGCGGCCGGCCCCGGTGTTCTGGAGCCGCTGCTGAAGCGCGGGCACTCCGTGTTTCTGGATCTGAAGTTTCACGATATTCCCAACACGGTTGCCGGGGCGGTACGGTCGGCTGCCGGCTTGGGTGTGCGCATGGTGAATGTCCATGCCGCTGGTGGTCCCGTCATGCTGGCGGCCGCGCGCGAGGCGCTTGAAGGGCGCGCCAATCCTCCTGAGTTGCTGGCGGTGACGATGCTTACGAGCATGGATCAGACACAGACTTACGCGATTGGATTTGACCGCTCGCCTGCCGAACAGGTGGAACTGCTGGCGCGGATGACGCTGGAGGCGGGAATTCGGGGTTTTGTCTGCTCGGCGGAGGAAGTGGCGAGGCTGCGGGCGCTGACGGGACCGGAGGGCGTGCTGGTGACGCCGGGGATTCGGCCGGCGGGATCGGCAAAGGGCGACCAGAGCCGGATCGCGACTCCAGGCGAGGCGCTGCGGCAAGGGGCCAGCTTTCTGGTGGTGGGAAGGCCGATAACGCAGGCGGCCGACCCGGCGGAAGCGGCTGAGGCGGTGCTTGGGGAGATGGCGGAGGCGCTGAAGGGGTGAAAGCCTGGGGCTAAAGCCCCTTTTCTCATTTAGGTTGGGTTATGGCACGACTGAAGTCGTGCCCTTTCAAAAACGTGCCATTGAGCAGGAAAAAGCCCGGCATTGCGCCGGGCTTTTGATTTCTGGATTCTTAACTGTCGCTTGAGGATCTTCAGCTATTGCTTAAAGTTTTTCGTAGAACTCGCACGCGGAGCACGAGATATAAACGCCGCCTGGAATGCCGCGCTCGCGGTCTTTTACGCGCTTGACGATGCGCGTGGGCTTGCTGCACTTGGGACAGTCGGTTGACTTCGTCGTGTCCATTACCTTCTTGCGGTCACCTGTTTTTGCGATCTTAGCCATGGGTCGGGTGTTTCTCCTTCTGGGGTTGTCTCTGCACGCATCCGCTTGCGCGAACGGCTTCAACGGCGCGGCCATGGACCAGCCTCGGGATGCAAAGAGATGCCTTTTGAAGGGGGCAACGGAATTGCTGGAGGGAGCCTGACTCGCTGACTCCAGTTTACATCAAGACATGACAACAAACAGAATGAGAATAGTTCTATGGTTGGCTTCGATCGACTCCCACTCATCGAGCAAAAACGCTCGATGAATGGGGCACAGTTTCATCCAATCGTGTATCGATAAAGCCGGTAGGAACTAGGTTGCCTTTGCGAAGTTGGATTGCGGGGCAGCGGACGGCGGGGACTGGGGTGCGGGTGGGCCGGGCTGCGAGGCGTCTCCGGGCGGGGCCTGGACGGCGGCGGGGGGAGCCGGCGCGGTGTTTGTCGGTGCGGGAGCGTGGGCTACGGGCTGATCGTCGGGGCTTTGCTTGGGGAATTGCACGGGCTTCATTTCGCCGGTGGAGATGTCGGGGATGGCGTCGCCGGGCTTGCGAATGCTGGGTGGAGCGGCGGGTGCCTGGGTGTTGGGGTCGCGCTCGACATCGCCGAGCTTGATGGTGCGGGTGTTGGGTACGCTTGCTTCGAGGGGCGTGCCGTCGGTGCGCATGAGACCCTCCACCTCATCCTTGGTGAAGATGATGGGCTTCTCCCCGACTTTGGCGACTTCAACGCGGATGACGCGGTTGCCGTTGACGCGGACGAAATCGACTTCACGGGGCGGCCTGCCGTAGATCCATTCCTCGAACGGCATTTGGCCTTCCATCTCGCGCGACTTGTTGTCGGGCGCACCCTTGGCGAAGAGCAGCATGTCGGTGCTCATTCCGACGAGGACGTGATGGGTGAGGATGGCTTCCTTGAGCTTGGCGGGAAGAGTATCGGTATACGCCTGGATGGGGGTCTTGACGTCGAAGGAGATGAGGGGCGCGAGAAGGTTCTTGACATCGGCGCCGGTCAACTCGGGGATGTGGCTTTCAAAGGCGAGCGACAGACGGGCGCCGGTTGGGTCCTGATCGTTTCCCTGCTGCACAACGGGGTTCATCTCCGGGCCGGCGCCGATTTGGACGTGGCGGAGGAAGCGGTGCCTGGGGTCGGGCCCGCCGTTGATGTCGAAGATGATTTTGGCGTGCTCGATTTTGACGTCGGTGAGGACAATGCGGTCGCCGGGCTTGGCGGACATGCCCTGGCTGGTGACCATTTCAAGGTAGGGCTCGCCAGCGGGCTCGAGCTTGCCGTTGGCGACCAGCGTGAGACCCTTGTGGCCGCGGGGAAATGGGCGCATGGCGAAGCCCTGCTCGGATTGCAGGAGGCGGATCAGCTCGATGCGGGTTTTGGCGTCGAGTTCAGATTTGGTGAGCAGAACCTGGGTCGGGGTGATTTGCTGGTAGCGGCGATCGACGGTGGCTGCTGCGGGCTTTCCATCACTGACCCTGCCGGTGCGGGAATCGATGGTGATGACCTGGGCCGATGCCGGAACAGCAAGCAGCGCTGCAGCGAAGGCGAGGAGAGCCACTGCCACAGTGAACCGGCTAGAACGCTTGATGTTTTCGGACATCCGATGAGTGAGCCGCGACCCCAGGGACAGGCAAAGCCGGATCATGGGAGCCTCCCATGCGCTTGCAGCATTGAGCAAAAGATATTCCGGTGAGAGAGAAAGGTCAAATCGCCGGAACAATTCGGTTGGATGAGGGGAAAGACGGGCTGGGATGCCAGGGAAGAAACAGACTAGAACCTGGAAAACCCGATGGCGGACGTCGAGCTTTGTGCTCTCCCACTCACCGAACAAAAAACGTTCGATGAATGGGGCACGGCGCATTTGTGCGGCAACAGAAGTTTCAATTTTCCTGGATCCCCGACCCGGAAGGGATGCCCGACTCAGGAATCGGAAGGCTGGGGAGGGACCGATTCGGTGGGCAGGCGCTGGGGGGAAGGCTGAGAGCCACCGACGGGAAGGATTTGCACCAACCCCGGAGCGGCGGGTTCGGCGGGGCCCATGGCGGCTTCATGCTGCTTGCGTGCGGCGGCGTCGAGGTCGACTGGAATGCCGCCGGCGACGATGACAGGGGCATTGTGAATGTAATCGAGATTGCGTGTGACATTGAAGACGAACGGGAGCGCAAGGAGCAGAACAACGAAGGCAAACCAACTGGCGTCGAGGCCGTAGCCGCCGCCAGTGAGCCAGAAGGGACCCATGGGGTCGCCCTGGACGACGGGAGAATGGCTGCCGATGCCGCTGACGGCGAGCCCAAAGAGGAGGGCGCGGCTTGCCTTCCAGCCAAAGTTGATGCCCCAACTGAGCCAGAGAGCGCGGGTGCGCAGGTAAGCGGTAGAGAGCAGAAGGCTGAACCCGATGGAGACGGCGAAGCTGGCATGAGTGGAGCCGTGGGTAAGCGTCTGCACAATGGCGTAATAAACGGCAAAGCCAACCGCTGCGCCCACCGGGCCCACCGCACGCTCAAAGCGCTGGAATCCGTAGCCGCGAAAGGCGATTTCCTCAGCCAGAGCGGCGAGGGCGAAAAAGGCGGCGTCTGCCAGCAGCCATAGCCAGGCAGAGGGCTGAAGCATGAGGACTACAGCGATGCCTCCGATGACGGTGAGGGGCAGGACGCAAACCAGGGCGATGGCCCAGCCGGTGGCGAGGCCGAGGCCGGCTTCGCGAGGCCAACCCTTCCTGCGCGGCCAACCCTGCGCGCTGATGGGATCGCCCTGGCGATTTACCCAGAACCCAATGCCCGCGTAGCCGAAGAGGAGAAGGAAGACGAGCATGGCCTGGTCGACCAGCGGAACCCACTGCTCGCCGGCGAGGCCCTGCGCACCATGGCGGGCAAGCGAACGCGCCACAAAAAAGTAGAGGACCGCGGCAATGAACTGCAAGTAAGCGGAGAAACGGCCACCACGCGCGCCCGGCTGGTTCATGTGCATGCCCCGGCTGCGGCGCGCACGGAGAGTGGCGCGATGCGGAAGGCGACGCGTGAGTGGGTGCGGAATGGATTCGCCGGGGAGTGCGCCATGGAGGAACTAGCCTTCTGTATAGAACTGAGCGATGTTGCGAAATTTTTCCTGCCGGGCGGCTACGAGCCGGTCGATGGGGATGGCTTTGAGATCGGCCAAGTGATTCTGGAGCTTTTCGCCGAGGAAGCCTGCGCCCGCGGCGTGGTCAGTATGCGTGCCGCCGGGTGGCTCGGTGACAATGTCGTCGATGCAGCCGAGAGCAGCTACTTCGGGTGCGGAAATGCGCATGGCGTCCGCGGCCATCTGCTTCTTGGTGGGGTCGTTCCAGCGAATGGCGGCGCAACCCTCAGGGGTGATGACGAAGTAGACGGCGTTTTCGAGCAGCAGCACGCGGTCGCTTACGGCCAGGGCAAGCGCGCCTCCGGAGCCACCCTCGCCGGTGATTACGGAGATGGTGGGCACGCGGAGTCGGGACATTTCGAGGATATTGCGGGCTATGGCTTCCGCCTGGCCACGCTCTTCCGCGCCTAGGCCGGGATAAGCGCCGGGGAGATCGATGAAGGTGATTACCGGGCGACCGAATTTCTCGGCGAGTCTCATGCAGCGAAGGGCTTTGCGATAGCCCTCGGGATGGGGCATGCCGAAGTTGCGCCGGACGCGATCCTTAGTGGAACCGCCTTTGCGGTTGCCAATGACGAGGACTTCGTCCTGGCCCAGACGCGCCATGCCACAAGCGATAGCCTCGTCGTCGCCATAGGCGCGATCCCCGTGAATCTCGCTGAAATCAGTAAAGATTCTCTCGATAAAGTCCATGGGGTATGGCCGCTGGGGATGGCGGGCCCGCTCGATTCTGATCCACGCCGGCGAAGGCGGTGGAATGGGATTGACTGATTCCTGTTCGCTCATCGGTACCTGGAATGACCCGGCAACGCTGCCGCCGACCCTGCTGTGATTCTACTGCAACGGGGAGAAGCAGTGGACAGTGGGCAGTGGACGGCTCACTACTATCAGCTAACCCTTGTCGGTGACAATCTCGGGTGCGGCCGCTGGCGATTCGGTTTCCGGGGGCGTGGTTTCCGATTCTTCCGTTTCTTGAGTTTCTGGTTCTGGAGTTTCAGGTTCCTCGGTCGCGGGTTCGATGGCAGACGCCGGCGATTCAGTGGAGGGCGGCTCGGGTTCGACTTGGGATTCTTCCGGTTCCGCGGGTTGGGAGGCTGGGGTCTGCGATTCCGGCTCGACGGACGGCTCTGGATCGGGCGGGGTGGGTGGGGCAATGAGGAGATCGACTCGATAGCCGGCGGCTTCGGCAGCGGTCAGCGCCTGGTGGATGACGGCGACCATTTGCGCGACGGCGGCGCGGGCTGGGACGGGTTCGGCTGCAACGCGGAGAAGGCTGGGCAGGAGCAGCCACCAGAGGAGCTCTTCGTATTGCTCACGGAGGAGGTAGTCGTAACCGCCGGCGGTGTGGACGCCCGTGAGCCAGCGGACGTCGGGGTCGGACCAGAGGGCGGGTGCGATTACGGGTTCGGTCGGGCCTGCGACGGCAGGGGCTAAAGCCCGCGCCGATTCTGTGGCATTTGTAGCACGACTGAAGTCGTACCCTGACGCTTGTCGCAACTCCGAATGGCCTTTTTCCGCAGCATTTACTGCCCCAGCGTCCCCTGTTGGCGTTTGCGGCACGACTGAAGTCGTGCCCTGATACACAGCTGTGCCCACAGGGGATTTTCCGGAAACGAACGGAGCCGGCGCCGCGGGCTGCGGTTCGAGGATTGATTCTGCTTTCCTGCCGACGCCGGCGCTGGTGAGGAGGACCACCTTGATGCGTGCGGCGACGCGCCAGCCGATTTCGCCGTCGAAGCCGAGGGCGGCAAAGGCTTTGGCAAATGGTTCGCGGAGACGGAGACGGTCAAAAATGTCGAGTGCCGCGACTTCGGGGTGGTCGGCATCGATGGATTCGGCGAGGAGGCGCAGGGCGCACCATGCGAGCACCGGACCCCACATGGCAGTGGCGGTGAACTGGGGGCTGGGACTGGGCAGGACGCGGCGTGCCGCAGCGGTCCATGGAGTTGGGAACAGGGCCTCGATGGCGGGAATGCGCATGGCCGCGCGGAGACGCTCGCGGAAAGCGGGGCCGAGCAGGAACGGGTTGGTCGGCTTTTCGGTTGTTGGACGGCCGCCGCGGGAGATGTAGGCGGCTTGAGCAAGGTTGAGGAACGACTGGCAGCGCTGCCAGGCAAGCTCGTAGAACTGGCTGCGGGCCAGCTCGATCTTCTTGTCGGGACCACCGGCGTGGGTGCGGGGGTGCTCGGCCAGGTCGGCGAACGTGCGGACGAGGTCGGGGTCGAGCTGCAGACGAAGAGCGTCGTGAACGGGGCGCAGTTCGAGATTGACGAGGGCGTCGTCGAGCGAGGGAACACCCGCGCCGTTGAGCTGGGCACAGAGGCGGTCCCAGGGATGCTGGGCGGTGGCGTGGAGCTCGCGCCAATCGAGGAAGACGTGGCACTGATAGGCGTGGAGGTCGAGGGTGAGGCCCTGTCCGGAGAGGCTTCCGGCGGTGCGCAGATATTCGAGACCGGTAAGCGAGTCGCGGAAGGCGAGGATGGCTGAGGTGTCTTCGGAGATGCCTAGCCCCTCGCGCAGCCGCTGCCGGCGGAGCTGGGCCGCTCCCTTATCGGCGTAGGCGGCGGAGAAGTCGATAGTGCCGCGGGTTGCGCCGTAGCGGTTGTTGTAGACGACAAGGGCGCGGTCATTCCCGTTGCGGTTGGAATAGGCAAAGATGTTTTCGTCGACGGAGCCTGAGGGCTCGAAGAAGTCATAGAGGAGGAAGTTGCTGCTTTCCGCGAAGAGCGAGCGGCGCTTGAGGAGGGGAGCGATTTCGCGCTCGTGGCGCTCGACGAGCCAGTGGTCGGGGGTTTCGTCGTAGCGGGGGCGGTAGTACTCCATGCCGTACTTCTCAGTAAAGCCTTCGATTTGGCCGTGACCGAACATGGGCAGGCCGGGGAGGGTCGCCATGAGTGCCGCGACACCGAAGCACTTGTCGCCCTTGCCAAATTGATCAATTGCCGTTCTTTCATCGGGATTACTCATGAAGTTCACGTAACGCTTCATGATATCGGGATCGAACTCGAGGGTGTTCTTGATGACGCTGCGGTAGTTGGCGTTATCCTCGTCGCGGAGCATGACCATGAAGGCGCTGTTGTAGACGCGGTGCATGCCAAGGGTGCGGACGAAGTAGCCTTCCATGAGCCAGAAGGCTTCGGCAAGCAGGAGGGTTCCGGGGACCTCGACTGCGACGCGGTCGACAACTTCGCGCCAGAACTCGTGGGGCATGTGACGGTCGAATTCAGCCTGGGACATGCCGTATTCAGCACGGGAGGGGATGGCTCCGGTGGCGCCGGGACCAGGAAACCAGAGGCGATGGAAGTGGCGCTTGGCCAGGGTCATGGCGGCGTCGAAACGGATGACGGGAAAGAGACGCGCGACGTGAAGGATGGTCTGGATGACATGCTCGCGGACAGCGGCGTTCAGGTAGTCGAGCTGGGCGGTGTCGTTCCAGGGAAAGCTTGTGCCGTCGTTGCCGTGGTAGATGTAGCGGGTTTCGCCGGATTGGCGATCGACGCGGCGGAAGACTACGGCGGCGTCAGACTGCTCGAAGTAATGGTCTTCGATCTTGATTTCGACACGTGAATCGTGGGAGAGATCGGGGCCGTTGAACGAGTAGACAGGATAGGGCGTGTCCTGGCGGGAGATGAACCACTCGGGGTGCTCGACGACCCAGGGCGAATCAATGCCCATATGGTTGGGCACCATGTCGCTGGCGAGGCGGACGCCGTGGCGATAGCAGCGGTCGCGCAGGTTGATGTAGGCCGCTTCCCCGCCCAGGTCTTCGGCAATGGTGTAGTCGAAAAGCGAATAGGCGGAGGCGACAGCGTCAGAGTTGCCGCAGAGCTGCTTGATGGTTTTGGAGGCGCGGCTGCGCTCCCAGACGCCGATGAGCCAGAGGGAGTTGAGGCCGCGGCCGGCGAGGGTGGCGAGCTCCTCGTCCGGAATGTCGTTGAGACGGTGAATGGGGCGGCCGTACTGCTTGCTGAGCTGCGCCAGCCAGACGTAGGTGCTTTTGGCGATGAGTACCGTGTTGGGCATCCATGCGGTGTCTGGCGAGAACTTCTCGTATTCCACGGCGGCATCGGTGATGGCGAATTGAGGTACATCGGCGTGGCTGACGATGGAGGGCCATTGCTGGGTTCCTGCTTCGCGGCGGCGCTGAGCAGCCGCTTGCGCGGCGGCGCGGGCCTGTGCAGCATGTGGGTTGAACTGCATCCAGATGGCGACTTCTTCTTCGTGGAGGATTCCCTGTGCCACCAGCAGAAAGCGGTCGAGGCTTTCGCCGAGAAGCGGCTTCCAAAGCCGGCGGATGAGGTCAAGCTGCTCACTGAGGGAGCGCGGCGCGCCGACGGCGGGCGCGCGGAGCAGGTCGAGAAGATTGACGGGCGCTGCATCCGCGACCGGAATGAGCGGGCGGGTGGCGAAGTAGTCCGGCAATTGCTGGGTGACTTCGCGATAGACGGTTTTTTCGGCGAGGGTTTTGTCCTGAAACAGCTCTTCGAAAGGCTGGAAAGCTTCGTTGCGGTTGGCGGTCCAGAGGAGGAGCAGCTCTTCAAGGGCGGCAGCGCGGTGGGGTGTGCCGTCGGTGGACCCTTCCAGCCATTTGCGGGGTGTTTCCTTGCCTGCAATGATGCTGGCGCCGGGAAAGTGCTCGACGAAGGTAAGGAGCATGGTGTCAAGCGCTTCGGGGCCGACTTGCGCGGAGAAGAATTCGAGTGCGGAGGTCATGACCTCTGGATCAAAATCCTCGCGATAGCGGGCCATGAGGGCGTGACTGGCTTCGTCGATGAGGCCCATGGCATAAAGCTGGCCGGCGTGGACTGCGAGCTCGGGATGCTTTTCGGAGTCGCGCACCTGGTTCATGCGCTGGGCAAAGTCGCGGCAGGCAGGCATATTGGCGAAGATGACATTGCCTGTACAGGAAAAGAGCGACGCCTTGAAGGAATACCGCTGCCGCGCTTCCTTCGAAATATGAAATTCCATCATAAGAATCGTAGCTCCAAATTCGTACAGCGGTTCATGGACCCTTTGAGAACCACGGCCGCGCCCGACCAGGAACTTTCAGTTCCCTTCCCCGGTTGGATGCTCGTTGCCGGTATGACTCATGTCGGCGGCTGGAACGTGGTCAAAAAGTAAAGTAACACCTCGGGGGCTAAAGGTGCTGGAAGGAGCGATTGTAACCGGGAGCGGGCATGGGCTGCCGGAAGTCATGATAAAGAATCACTTCCAATCCACAATGAGCAGCCTGTGCCGGGCAAGCTGACGACAGACCGCAGTGGATTGAGGCCGGGAAGCGAGCCGATTACCGGGGATAGGGCGATACATTCGGAGGGTCCAAATCCGGCTGCACAAGCCAGACGGTCCGATCCTTGTAGAAGTGAATCAGGTCCAGATTGTCCACGGGGCTCATCTCACGTGCCCAAATCACTTTGGAGCCGTCGATATCCGCCGCGTTATAGACCCATTCGTCGGAGGTATTGTGCGCGGAGCTGTATCGGACGATCACCATCTGTTTGCCCGGAGATTGTTCGAGCCGGGTTTCCACCTGGGCTCGCTCGGTTCCGAAATGTCCAGGCCCGGACCACGTGAGAGCCCAGTTTGCCGCCGGCCATGCGCGACTCGTGAGATGGAGTGGTGCTTCAAAGGCCTTCAATCCGGCTAGCACAACGCAGAGTGTCACTGTGAGGCGCACGAGCAACGCTCCAACTGGCTTCCCATGAAAGCTCCAAACGCGGAGGTGGCGGATGGCCTGCAGGCCGATGGCATAGAAAACCGCTGTGAAGCACGCGAGGTAATGAGGGATCATGAATATCTCGATCGACATTCCAGCGATCAGGACAAGAACAGAGAGAACAAGGAAGCGGATGCGGCGATCCGAAAGCGCCCGCGGCAGCATGAAGAAGATAGGAAACATGGCTATTCCCGCAAAAAACAGCACAACGATCAACACTTTTGTCAGGATGTTAGGAACTACGCGGGACCAGGAGTGGTTTTCGAGAAATACCTTGAGCTCGGATTCGTAATAAAACTTCCGCATTTCCGAGTGCCTGTAGTGGGGCTCAGGCCGCGGCGACTGCCAGACATAGTATGGCGCCATGGCGTAAGCGGCACGATTGACCGTGTAGGGCAGGGTGAGCGGGCTTCCGAATGCGCGGTAATCGTAGTAGCCCAACCAGGTTGCGGCTGCGACCAACAGTGCCAGAGCCGGCGCCGCACGCCGAATGAGCAAGGCGGGGCGGGGACGATTCTTTCCAAAGAAGATCCACCGTCCCAGGGCAATTGCCACCGGGAGGCAGAGGAGCAGGCCTTCATAGGGGCGCGTGAGAGCGAGAAGGACGATGCCTGCCGCCATCAGCATGCCGTAGCGAAACTGCGTGGTCTTCATCAGTCGGGGCAGCGCGCCCAGTACCAGTGCTCCGCCGAGACCCGTAATGAGTCCGGCGCCTGTGTACGTGTTGACCCAGTAACTGAAAAGGCCGAGGCGCAGCATTGCCAGGATTCCTCCCAACAACGCCCAACCAGGCGGCATCCACGCCTGCAGCATCCAGCAGATGGCAGCGCACATGAGCGCGCTGACAATCAATGCACCAAACCAGGGCTGGCCAAAAAGCACCTTGCCAGCAGCCAGGACCAGTCCCAGCGAGGGAAAGTACATGGACATGTAGGTTGGCTGCATGGTGATGTGGATGCTTTCGAAATGGGTCCACATGGCAGGGGTGGGATTGGCAAGGCGGCCGTGGGCGAAGGTATCGGCGGCAAGCAGGTTGCTGAAATCGTCTGGCGTAAACGGCAGAGGAACCGGGAGCAACGGAAGAATGGCGAGGCGGAGCAGAATGGTGGCCACCCCAACGGCAGCTACGGCCAGACTCTTTCTTTGCGCCAACTGCCCGAATAGGCGCTCAACGCGGCGGAAGACTGGGGAGCCAAGGCGAGGAAACGCAAACGCGAACACGACAGCGATGATGGTGAGGAAGAATTCGATTTCCAACATCGAGGCGCCATGGCCTGGGTCTGGAGATGCAGTCATACCGAGCTGTTCGCCTCTCTTGCAGTGTAATGCAGGACGATATCGTGGATTCGGCCGGCGACGATGGCAATCAACTCAATGAATGGCGGCGGTTGGCGGGACGTATGGAGAGATGGTTGGCGGCAGTGCATCCGGCTGCACCAGCCAGACCGTTCTGTCTTTGTAGTAATGAATCAGTTCCAGATTATCGGCGGCGTCCATATCTCTCGCCCAAATGACTTTGGAGCGATCGATATCCGCAGCGTTATAGACCCACTCGTTGAAGGGAATATGCGCTGAACTGTAGCGCACGACGGCGAGTTGCTTACCCGGAAGATTCTGGAGCGAGGCTTCGACATTGGCGCGCTCAACACCGAAATGATCCGGGCCAAACCAACTTACATTCCACGCGGGTGGGAACTCAGTCACCTGAAGATGGAAACGGCCTGTGTAAAGCCGGAGGCCAACCATGATGAGGCAGACGGTGACAATGAGGCGCACCAGGGCTTTGCCGACAGGCCGGTTGCGGGGACGCCAGACGCGCATGTGGCGCATGGCCTGGAGGCCAATGGCATAGAAGGCTGCGGTGAAGGGGGCGAGATAGTGCAGGACGAGGAAATTCTCGATCAACATGCCGGCAATGAGAATGGCAATGCAGAGGACGAGGATACGGATGCGGTGGTCGAGGATGACCCGTCGGAGCATGAAGGCGAGAGGCAGAAAGGCGAAGCCGCCGAAGAAGAGGACCGCGGCCAATGTCTTGACGGAAATGCTGAGGAAAAAGCCGGGGATGCTGTGAAAGTGCTTATAGACTTCGACTTCTGTTTTCAAGTAATAGTCGCGCATGGCCTGATGGCGATAAGCCGGCTCCGGGCGGAGGTTCTGCCACACATAGTAAGGAGCTATGGCATAAGTAGCGCGATTGATGGTGTAAGGAAGAGTGAGTGGATTGCCGAAGGCGCGGTAATCGTAATAGCCAAGCCATGAAGCAGAGGAAATAACCAGAAGCAATGGAAGAACTGCGAGACGGACCAGAGCGCGCGGCGAGGGACGGTTGCTGCCGGTGATGAGCCAACGGAGCAGGATAATGAAGACCGGGATGCAAAGCAGAAGACACTCATAGGGGCGGGTAATGCCGAGTATAGCGATGCCTGCGCCCAATGCAGAAGTATAGCCAAGAGCCGGCCTGCGCATGATGCGCGGCAAAGCGCCGAGGATGAGCGCACCGCCGGCGGCGCCGAGGCAGCCCGCGGCATGAAAGGTGTTAATCCAATAACTGAAGAGGCCAAGATGCACGATGGCGATGAGGCCGCCGAGGAGCGCCCATCGCACGGGCAGCCATGCCTGCAGCATCCAGCAGATGGCGGCGCACATACAGGCGCTGGTGATGAGCAGACCGAACCAGGGTTGTCCGAAGAGAAGCTTCCCGGCGGCGAGGACGAGACCCTGCGCTGGAAAGTACATGGACATGTAGGTGGGCAGCATGGTGATGTGGATGCTTTCAAAGTGGGTCCACATGGCAGGGGTGGGATTGGTGAGACGGCCATGGGCGAATGTGTCTGCCGCGAGGAGGAAGCTGAAGTCGTCAGGGACGAACGGTAGCGGAATGGGAAAAGCGGGAAGAATGGCGAGGCGCAACAGGAGCCCAGTGACTCCGACTGCGACGACGGAAAGAATGCGGCGATGCGCCAAGGGTGCGAAGGCCCGCTCAATGCGCGAAAACCACTTAGCGCCGAGACGAGGAAATACGAAGGCCACCAGAACCGCCAGCACCGTGAGGGGGAACTCGACTCCCAAAGCCGAGATGCCGTGATCCGGGGCGGGAGTTATGGTCATGAGAATGAGTTATCCTCTCTTGCGATTCGAGTAACTATCCAGTTTGGGCTGATTCGGCCCGCGCGCCGCGCAGTTACGGCGCGGACATGACTAGAGCAGCGGCGGGTGGTATATCCCGAGCTTAATCGATTCGTCCAGGATTGGGCGGATTCGCTGGTTGAAAGCATTTGACGGCGCTATCGGATGGGGCAATGGGAGCATGGGCGCCGGCCAGATTGTGGACTGCGGGGTCTTTGGATGCTCGAATGTGGCCATTGCCTGCACCATGCCATCGTGACGAGCATTGAGTCCCAGCGAGCCAAACAGGTCCATACATACTGAGAACAGGATGGTGATGGCCACAGCGCCAAGAAAAAGGCTGTTGCGGAAAAAAGGAACCTTACTATGCTGGAGATACTTCTCCACGATGGCGAACCAGGCGAAGATGAGGAAGAGCGCGGAATAGATTGTGTATCGCGAAACAAGTGCCTGGGACAGCCCAAAGTCCGAGCGCAGGCCCGCCACTCCGACTGTGGTGATCAAGAGGAACAGCACGCAGCAGGAGACCAGCGGATTGCTGCGAATGTATCCCCGGCGAATCATGAATATAAAGAAACCACAGAGTAGCGCACCGAGAAGGATACTCAACGCCGGGACGGGAATGCCGGCCGCGCCACCGATGAAGGCGAGCATGTAAAGCGGGCTCAATGGATGAAAAGTAGAGAGGACCGAGTGGTTGGCCCTGGTTTGCGACACCATCAGGTTGTATCGATATGCATATGCGGCGATGCACCCAGCCGCAACCACAAGCCAGATAAAGACGCGGAGGTAAAAGCGGTTCACGAAGAGGATGAGGAGGCCGATGGGAAACAGGAACAATCCGTTGCCTGAAGCGGTAACCGCGAGGATAAACAAGACCAACGCGCCGTAGAACGCCGCACGAGTTCCCTTGACAAGCAGATAGATGGAAGCGAGCGAAAAGACGAGAATGGGAATGTTCTGCAATCCAGCCATCGCCCAATTAAGGGTTTCCCAATACTGAAGCTGAAAGAGGAGCCAGGAAACTGGAATGAAGAATGTAAGTCGCGCGGCGAGGTCTTTGCTGCCAGGAAGGAACATCTTCCAGAGCAGGATTGCGAGCAGGAGGATGAACCCATCGCCGATAAGAGAGAGCACTCCGAAGTCGACATGGCCGAAGAAGGCTAACTGCAGGCACGCAACGCCATTCCCGAAAAAGAGCTTGTACTCGTTATGCTGAGCGGCCAAAAAGTATGAGGCCCTGGCAGGGGCGCCGTTGAGGCTTACCAAGCGGTTCAGGAAATCGAGCAGCGAATCATAATCATCCAAAAATGGAATGTTCACCAGATTACGAAGGGTAACCGTGTAAAAGATGATGGCTGGAAGGCAAACGAAGAGCAGAGGCACTGCGAGCCTTGAGGCCGAGCGTTGATTCGCGGTCGATCCGGTCTTTGGTTGCGATGGCTGCACTGTTTCGGTCAATCGGTTCCTTTCAAATATTCCGGGTCAAATATCTTGCGCTGGTCTTTGATCATTGGTCCAATGGTACGGGCAATTGCCGGGATTGCGGGGCTGGATTCGCTACAACGGCGGCGGATGGTAGATCCCCAGCTTGATGGAGTCTGCGAGGATGATACGCGCCCGCCGGTTGAAGTCATCGGTGACGGGGTCCGAGGCGACCTTGAGGTCCAGGAGCGGTGGGGACGGGCCGGTTTGCGTATCGGGAGAGATTGGATGCTGGTAGGCGGCCATCGCCTTGATGATGACGTGGTCACGGCGCTCGAGTTGCAGCCAGCCCAGAAAATCCATGCCGAGGGAGTACGGGATGGTTGCCAGCACGGCGCACAGCAGGATGTCATTTTTGAAGAGAGATACGGGCCGATGCTCGAGAAACTCCTCGGCGATTATGTACCACGCGAAGATGAGCAGCAGGGCGGAATAGATTGTGTAGCGGGAGACTACGGCCTGCTGCACACCATAGCGGGAACGAAGCGCGGCAACGCCGGCCGCAGTGAGAAGCAGGAACAGGACGCACCAGGAGACAAAAGGATTCTTGCGGATGTAGCCGCAGCGCGCTCGCCAAATGAACAAGAGGCAGAGGAGCGAGCCCAGCAGGAAGCTACCGGCAAGGAACGGAAAGCTGGCCGCGCTGCCGATGAAGGCGAGTGCGTAGAGCGGCGCCAGCAGATGGGGATGGGCCACTACCGGGATTGAGAATCCAACCTGGGGTGGACGCATGGTGTAGCCATACGCATAGGCAGCGATGCATGCGGCGGAGACGAGAAGCCAGGCTGCGGTATATCGATAGCAGCGGGCTAGAACGAGAATGGCGGCACCAATGGGGATGAGCAAAAGGCCGTTGCCATCGGAACCGATGGCGAGGATGAGTGAGAGCGCCGCGGCGAAGAAGGCAAAGCGGCCGCCGCGAAGGAGCAGATAGATAGCCCCGAGGGAAAACGGAAGAACCGCGAGGTGCTGCAGGCCGGAAGCTGCCCAGTTGAGGTTCTCCCAATTCTGAAATTGAAAGAGCAGCCATGAAACGGGGATAAACAAGGTGAGGCGCGCGCCGAGGTCCTTTTGGTTGGGCAGAAAGGTCTTCCAAAGCAGGATGCCGAGAAGGAGGATGAACCCATTGCCGATGGCAGAGTCAACGCGCAGGTCAAGATGGCCGAAGATGCCGATTTGCAGCCAGGCAAGCCCGTGGAGGAGAAAGAGCTTGTACTCGTTGTGCTGCGAAGTCAAAAGGCAGGAGAGTTTGGCGGCTGCACCATGGAGGGGGACGAGCTGATTAAGAAAGTCGAGGAAGGCGTAATAGTCGTCATAAAAGGGGATATTGGAGACGTTGCGGAAGAGAAGCGTATAGAAGAATATGGGCGGGAATAACACAAAAAGGAGCGGCATCGCCAGCCTGAACGGAGTTGGGCCGCGCCGGGAGCCGGGTTGAGAACTGGATTTCGGTTGCCAGGCTGTTTCGCTCAATCTGCCCCTGCTATAAGGACGGCATGCTTTCCCATAACAATTCCCCTCTTGCCATGCGATGCAGAGCCTGGTTTAAGCCTTACGAGCGGTGAACGCTGGGGGAGTAGTAACCCTGGGTCACTTTTCTGCCGGAAGCGTCATAACGCGCCTGGTGGATGATTCCCCATTTATGCGCGACGAAGCTGAACGAAGTGGCGAGCACGCCGAGACCGTACTTGACGCTGCGCCTGAAGTTGATGGAAGAAGCTTCCTTAAAGTACTTGGTGGGGCAGGAGATTTCGCCGATGGTGAAGCCGAACATGACGGCCTGGGCAACCATCTGGTTATCGAATACGAAATCGTCAGAGTTTTCAAGCAGAGGGAGTGTCTCAAGCAGTTGGCGCGAGAAGCCGCGGAAACCCGTGTGATACTCGGATAGCTTCACGCCAAGAAGAAGATTCTGAAAAGCGGTGAGGAAGCGGTTGGAGATGTATTTATAGAGCGGCATTCCGCCCTTGAGCGCACCGGTGCCCAGAATCCGTGAGCCGAGGACCATATCGTAGACACCGCTGGCGATCATTCCGGCCATGGCCGGGACGAGGGAGGGTGTGTACTGGTAATCGGCATGAACCATGACCACGATGTCCGCGCCGGCAGCCAGGGCCTCGCGATAGCAGGTCTGTTGATTGCGGCCGTAGCCGTAGTTGGCATCGTGCACAAAGGTTTCGACACCGAGCTGGCGGGAAAGAGCCGCCGTCTGGTCCTTGCTGCAATCGTCGACCAGGATCTTGATGTCCACGACATCGGAGAGCTCCCTGACAGTCATTTCGAGGGTTCTTTCGGCGTTGTACGCCGGCATCACAACCGCGATTCGCTTCCCGTTAATCATGAAATAAGCTCCTGTCCAACTCTAATTCTGATGCCAGAGACCTGCGCCCGACTCAATGCGTGGCGAGGCTTGGCTGCTCGGTGAAAGGATAAGGCGAAACAGTTGGCGGATGCGCATCCGGTTCAACCAGCCAGACCTTTCTATCCCTGTAGTAGTCAATCAATTCCTTATTATCTGCGGGATCCATCTCCCTTGCCCATACGACTTTGGAGTGATCGATGTCGGCTCCATTGTAGACCCATTCATCGAGCGGGTAGTGGTCGGGCGTGTAACGGACAATAACCATCTGTTTGCCGGGGAGTTGCTGGAGGCCGGCCTGAATCTGAGCTCGTTCCGTACCCCAATGGTCCGGACCATACCATTGCCAGACCCACTGGTTCACGGGCCATTCCGCTGGTGCAAGATGGAGCGGGGCTTCGCATAGCCGCAAGGCGCCCATGAGCACGCAGACGGCCACGGTGAATCGGACAATGGCCTTGCCTGCGGGTCTGTCTTCATCGCCCCAGACATAAAGGTGGCGCATGGCCTGGAGGCCGAACGCATAGAACAGGACCGTGAACGTGGCTACATAGTGAGGGATGAAGTAGATCTCGATGCCGAGGCCGACGACGACAACCAGCAGGCAGAGGTTGAGGAATCGAATGCGGCGATCAAGGAAGACGCGGCGCATCATGAAAAGCGGAGGAAGCAGGGCTATGCCGGCAAAGAAGGAGAGCACCTCCACGATTTTGAACGATGTCTGCTTGAAGAACCCGGCGAGTGAATGGATGCGCGTGTATTGCGTGACTTCAAAACCTGTATAGAAGTCATGAAGCACCTGGTGTCGATAGACAGGCTCGGGACGCCTGGACTGCCAGACAAAATATGGAGCAACCGCGTACGTGGCTCGGTTGACGGTATAGGGAAGAGTCAGAGGGCTTCCAAAGGCGCGGTAGTCGTAATATCCCATCCATGCGCCGGCCGCGACAACGATGAGCAGAGGCAGGACCGCGCGCCGGGCAACGACAGCAAGACGGGGCCGGTTTCTTCCCAAAAGCACCCAGTGCAAGAGAACCGCAGCACAGGGCAGACAGAGCAGCAGGCCCTCGTAAGGGCGGGTGAGACCGAGGAGTGCGATTCCAATGGCCAGCAGCAGGCCGTAACGAGCGAGGGCTGTCTTCATGAGGCGCGGCAGTGCGCCAAGCACCAGCGCTCCTCCCAGTGCGGTAATCAAGGCCCCGCCGGTATAGGAGTTGACCCAATAGCTGAAAAGGCCGAGCCGCAGCATGGCGAGAATTCCGCCGAGCAACGCCCAGCCAGGCGGCAACCAGGCCTGCAGCATCCAGCAGATGGCGGCGCACATGAGCGCGCTCGAGAGGAGTACGGCAAACCAAGGATTTCCGAGAAGGACCTTTCCCGCAGCGAGGAGCAGTCCCTGCCCTGGGAAATACATGGTCATATAGGTGGGCTGCATGGTGATGTGGAAGCTTTCGAAGTGGGTCCACATGATTGGGGTGGCGTTAGCCAGGCGACCGTGGGCGAAGGTGTCGGCCGCGAGCAGGAAGCTGAAATCGTCTGGAACAAAAGGAAGCGGGATGGGAACGATGGGGAGAATGGCGAGGCGCAGAAGGAGAGTGGCAAGTCCAACCGCGAAAACCGCGAGCCCCTGCTTGCGGGCCAGGCGGGCGAACATGCGCTCGACGCCGGTAAACCAGTTAGCTCCGAGTCGCGGCCACGCAAACGCAACCGCGATCGCAATCGTGGTGAGGCCGCCTTCGATCAACATCAGCGAAGGGCCCGCTTGCGGAGCAGGGGTCATGAGCATTTAGATATTATGCCGCAATGTTCAGGATGGCGTCGCTGGAGGAGTGAGGGAGAAAAGCCGGGGTCGCACTGTTGATCCGGACCCATTGGAATGAGGACGCTTAGAAGAACAGAAGAATCGTCGAGAATTGTGAATCCAGATCAGCGAGGGAGCCGGTCAGACTTCCTGTTGCCTTAGATGCCGGTTGCAGCTGCCAGTAATCGTACAGCTTTCCAACCGGCATGTCTTCGCAGGTCAGACTAAGTTATCGAATGCGACAGCGATGCTGTTATACGACTGGAGGAGCAGCTTGGCGAAAGCATTGGTGGACGCGACGCAGGCCATGGCGATGAGTGCTGCGATCAGGCAATACTCGACCATGTCCTGACCGTCTTCGGTCGCGAGCAGCAACTGGAATTTCAGCAGGAGATACCGGAATCCGAGCCGCATCGACGAGCCTCACTATCGTTAATGATCTTGTAACACTGATGGCAGCTTACGCGATGTTTTGCTATTTTGTCAGCAAGTTTTCAACGAACAGCTTGTAGATGTTGGTCCGGAACCGCAAAGCGGGATTTAAATGTCGGTTGCGAGGGCGACGCTTACCGAGTGGAAAGCTCCGTTGATGCCGCTAGCCAAGTCTTTCATGCCGATGGTTGCGCCAAGGGCAATCAACGCTACGACCAGAGCATACTCGACCAGGTCCTGACCTGATTCTTGCTGGATCAGCGTCCGAAGTCGATAAATGAGTTGTACGAGTGCAAGATGCATTGTGTTTGCCCTTTTTCAAAAACAAAATTGTGATGAGCCTTTGCCGGGAGAGTACGGATTGATCACCGTAACCGGTGAGCGTAGCTCTCCCGCAGAGAGCAAAGGGGCTGGGTTGTATATGTGCGCGGTGTTTGGTTAGGACTAGATGTCGGTTGCGAGGGCGACGCTGACGGACTGGAACGCGGCGTTGATTCCGCCGGCGAGGGCCTTCATGCCAGCGGTAGCACCGAGGGCGATCAGGGCAACAACCAGAGCGTACTCGACCAGATCCTGACCTTGTTCGTTGCTGCGCAGGTCCTGGAACTTCACGTAAAGCTTCAAAAGCATGGTGTTCATGTGTTTTCTCTCCGTAGATT
>Ga0182016_10002047_pt1 | contig 24073 bp, 17 predicted proteins | sample 712S2MmetaG_FD_120491 | JGI IMG/M metagenome (GOLD analysis project Ga0182016, IMG submission 120491) | Permafrost microbial communities from Stordalen Mire, Sweden - 712S2M metaG | ecosystem: Environmental > Terrestrial > Soil > Wetlands > Permafrost | place: Sweden: Stordalen | collected... | reverse complement strand
GAGGTGAAGCACATCTCCGAGCAGGAAGCGCGAGCCGAGCAGTACGATTCCGGCCTTGAGCCAGAACTCGTAGGTAGCAACGCCAGCCTCAAAGATGCGTGGAACACCTGTCGTGTTGGCAATGATGAGGCCGATGACGATGGCCCAAAGCACATATTCGATATTGGGAAAGGTTACGTGGTGGGATTTGGTGTAGGCGGCGATGGATTGCTCGATGAATTTTCCGGCGTAACCCACGGCGGCCAACAAGAGCAAGCCGGGGAGGAGATCGACAATGCGGCGGACGAGTCCGGTTGGGCTCGCAGAACGGGCTGAGGTAACGGCAGTGGCCATTTTCTTCTCCTTGCGATGCAGGGAAATCGCTGGATTCACCATTTGACTGGCGGAATCAGATTGAGACGCACGAGCAGGGCGAGGACAAGCGCAAGTGCGACGGCATAAACGTCAAGTGAGATGCCGCGCCGGGGCGCAGCCGGATCTTCAGGCATGGGTTTCTCCGAATGAATTGTTTTTGAGTTTTAAGCTGTTATAGAAACGCCGTTTGCTGCCAGCGAACGATGGGTAGCAATCTCCCTTACTGCCCAGCCTGCGATGAGAAGACTGGGAGCCAGGGTAGGTTCGGCGTCGCCGAGGGCTCCGAGCGTGGTACATCGAACTTGCTGGCCGGGCTGAGCGGCGCGCGAGATTACCGCACAAGGGAACTCCGGCGGCAGGCCCTGCGCGAGCCATTCCTGCGCCAGCAGATGCAGGTCGCGTCCCGGCATGTAAACGACGCGGGTCGAGTCTTCGAGCGCCGGTAGGAGCGGCTCCTTGTCCAGTTTGTTCGACTGCGCGTGATGGCCTGTCGAGAAGATCACGCTCGACGCGCTGTTGCGGCTGGTGAGCGAGCAGCCGATGGCTGCGGCGGCAGCGGACGCTGCTGTGATTCCGGGGACGATCTCAAAAGGCACGTCGGCTTCGGTCAACGCGGCTAACTCTTCGGCAGCGCGGCCAAAGATGAGCGGGTCGCCACCTTTGAGACGAACGACGCTGCGGTTTCCTCGCGCGTGATCGATCATCAGGTTGTTGATTTCGCCTTGGGTAATGGCCTTTGCGCCGCAGCGCTTGCCCACGTTGAGAATCTCGGCAGATGGCGAGGCGAGGTCGAGGATTGCCTGAGGCACCAGGTCGTCGTGCAGAATGACATCGGCGGTCTGGATGAGGCGTACAGCCTTCACAGTGAGAAGGTCTGGGTCGCCGGGCCCTGCTCCGACCAGATGAACTATTTGTACTGAATCGCCGAGTTCATCTCCAGCTTCGTACGTGAACTCCTCCGCTGGGCCGAAGATCTCATTTGCAAAATCCTCGCCGTCCTCAACAATCTTCTCTTCCTCAAGCGGCGTCAGAGCCAGTTGGCGCGATGGGCAGTCTTCGGATGCGCAGACCTGCCTCTGGGCGAGCAGATGCAGCAGAGCCTTGCGCTTCTCGCCGCTCGGATGCGCTTCGAGAACCTCGCGGCGCAGTTGGCCGAGGTTCTCAAGCCATGGGCCGAGGTCCGCCGGCAGTTGTTCATCGATCTCGCGGCGTAGATGCTGGGCGACGGCGGGGCTTTGCCCACTGGTGGAGATGGCAATCTGTAAGTCGCCGCGGCTGACCACCGAGCCGAAATAGAAATCGCAGTTGGGAATGTCGTCTACGCTGTTGCACAGGATGCCACGCTCCACCGACCCGCGATGCACCAGCGCGTTGATCTCGGACGAATCGGTGGCCGTGACGGCGAGAAAGCAGCCATCCAGGTCGGCAGGCTCAAAAGCGCGCTGCATCCATTCCAGCTTGCCTTCCTTGGCCAGTTGACGGATTTCAGGCCGAGCCTCCGGCGCCACAACGCGGAGCTGAAGTCCAGTCTTGAGCAGGCTGCCAATCTTGTCCAGCGCCACATTGCCCGCTCCTACCAGCAGGCAGCGTCGGCCCTGGAGCTTAAGAAAGATCGGCAACATGCTCATGGCTTCAACCTCAATCGGCCACTGCGTGCGGCACGCGGCCGGCCGGCGCATCGCGTTCAACGGCGGTCTGCACTTCTCCGGCGAGATGGGCGCGGAGTTCTTCATTGGAGTGGCGGCTGAACCAGGCTCGCAGGTTCTCCTCGGGCTGGCGGTCGGCCAGATACTGACGCAGCAGGCGCTCGATGGCGTCGGGAATCAGCGGCGCGGGGCAGCGATAGCCGACCGGGCGCGAGATGGCTGCATGTTGGCCAACCGCCCCGCCCAGGCAAAAGTAGAAGGCGTCGGTCAGCTTGCCCTCGTGCTTGATCTTCTTGCCTTCAATGCCGATGTCCGCAACCCAGTGCTGGCCGCAGCCGTTGGGGCAGCCCGTCACATTGAGCTTGAGCTGCTGGTCAAATCCCGGCAGGCGCTCTTCGAGCTCATCCACCAGCCAGCGGGTAAAGCCCTTGGTCTCGGTGATGGCCAGCTTGCAAAACTCGGTTCCTGTGCAGGCGATTGCGCCGCGCCAGAACGAAGACCCATCCACTTGGAGACCGATCTTGTTCAATTCGCCGGCAAGGGCCGCGGTCTGGTTGTTGGGAATATCGATGAACAGCAGGTTCTGCGAAACCGTGGTGCGCAGAGCGCCGCCGCCAAAGCGCTCGGCCAAGTCGGCGGCGGCTTCCAGTTGCTCTCCGGTCATCCGTCCGCGCAAAACGCTGGCTCCAACGGAACTAAGTCCGGCCTGCCGCTGCGCATGAATGCCGGCGTGGTCGCGGAAGATGTCATTGGGCGCGTGCACGGGCGCGCCGGGCAGCAGCTTGAAATCCAGCCGGGACTGGAGTTCGGCCAGAAAGCTCTCGGCTGTCCAACCCTCTTTCATAAAGAGATACTTCAAGCGGGCGCGGTCGCGACTCTCGCGCAATCCCTGCTGGTCGCGGAAGATTTCTGTTACAGCGCGAACCACGCGAAGCGCCTGATCGGGCAGGATGAAGGCGTCGAGGCGCACAGCCAGATGCGGTTCTGTCGAGAGCCCACCCCCCACATGGAGGGAATAGCCGATTTCGCCGTTGTGCCGTACGGCGGCGAGGCCAATGTCGTTGATCTCCGGATTGTTGCACCACGAGGGGCAACCCGAGATGGAGATCTTGAACTTCCGGGGCAGGTTATAGAACTCCGGATTGGCCGTCAGCAGTTGGGCGATCTCGCGGGCCAGCGGAGAAGCGTCAATCAGCTCGTCGGCGGCTACACCGGCCAGCGGGCAGCCGGTCACATTGCGCACTACGTCGCCGCAAGCGCCCCGAGGAGAAAGACCGATCGCGTTCAGTGCGTCCACGACTTCGGGCAGCGACTCAATCGTGAGCCAATGAAGCTGGATGGCCTGGCGGACGGTGATATCGGCAAGGTTGCGGGCGTATTTCCGCGCGATGCCTCCAATGGTACGAAGCTGGCTGGCGGAGACGATGCCGTTGGGAATGGCGATGCGCATCATGAAGTAATCCGATGCCAGGCCCTCGCCGCCCTTGCCGCCGATTGCGCCAACGCCGTCGCCCTGCGTATAGATGCCCCACCACTTGAAGTAGAAGGCTGCCCACTCCGGCAGCACACTGCCACGGCCGGCGCGCGCAAAGGCGCGCACCTCGTCAAAGGCTTCCCATGGGTTTTTCTCGCGCTTCAGGCGCTCCGCGCGCTGTGCGCCCGTCTCTTTTACTTGAACAGCTTGAGCCATTTTTCCCTTTTCCCGGCAGAAATAGAAATCCCGCGGCAGCATCACTGCTTCGCGGGCTCTCGGAAACCTTGGATTTGGATCGTGCCTTTATGCCCAGGTCACCCGCGTGCGCGAAGCAGCGTGCAGCGGCGACAACAGGAGCGACCTACCATGAATAGATGATAGATGCGGATTGGGTGAAATGCAAATTCACCCAATCCGCAGAGGGATGCGGCGTAAGGACCGCGGACCGCACGGCTACAGCGGCCTGACAGGCAGGCAGACTTCGAGGTCGAATTTGCCTTCGGGATCCTTGTGCGGATCGTTCCAGTAGAACTCCATGGCCGGGCGGTGGTCGGGCTGGTAACCACTTCCGGGAAGCCAGTCGCCGACCAGGGCGTCCCAGGGTTTGGCGAAGTCCGAGGGCAGAATGCGGGAACGGGCCAAGGCGCAGAGACCGCCCTCGGTGGTCCTGATGCCAATATCGCCATTGGCAGCCGTACCTTGGGGGACGACTAGAGCCACCTCCAGGATATGTTTGGCCGCCGGGGTGAGGTTGGGGTTGTCGTGGATGATGCTGAGGTAGGAGATTTGGGGACCCAGCAAGCCGCGCGGCCCAGCCCAACCGAAGAGTTTACCGAAGAGCCGCTGAAACAGCGCTGAGTCGCCCATATAGGGGCCGACATGCCGCAGATAGGCGACGGTGAATGGGGCCAAGTTGCGTACCTCAACATTTATTGGAAAGTTCATGACGGAGATCTCCTTGTTCCGGATCGTCGGACCCGGCAGATCCGATAATCCGGAAAATGGGTTCCCGCTGGCTTCGCCTATCTTGCTTCTCGTTTGACGAATCTTGCGATTTCTCCATTCGGTAGCGGATACACCGAAGGCTTCTCTGAATGCGCGGGCAAAGACGCTCGATGATGAAAAGCCGCAGTCGAGAGCGATGGCCGTGATGCTCTTGCGAAGATCGAAGACCAGTTCAGAAGCCGCGCGCTCGAGGCGCAGTCGGTGGACAAAGGCTTGCAAAGTTTCGCCCATCCAGACGCGAAAGAGACGATGAAAGTGGAAGGGACTAAAGCAAGCGATGCCTGCCAGTTTCTCCAGATTGAGTGGTTCGAAGAGATGCTTCTGGATGTGATCGATCACCCGGTTCATGCGGGCGGCATACTCCTGGCGCGTGGATTCGGAAGTTTCCTGGAAGGCCATGCACACACAATATCAACGAACCCGGTTTGGGATCAGTGATCTGAGAGACTTCGGCAGCCCAGAACGATCTAGGATGTCCATCGTAAGCGGAATCGGCTGGAACTATCGATGATTGCACACGGGCCGGGCCAGCTCCGCCAGAATCCGCTCGACAGCCTCGGCTGCGGCTCTTTCCCCTTCGGGAGAGAGGCTCATCCGGATCGGCTGTTGCGGGTCGATGGTGATGGCGTAGAGCACGACTTCGCGTTCGCCGCCCTGGATGTAGAAGACATCCAGCAGATCTTTCACGCCGATGTCGTGGGCCGTGAGCGTGGGCGGGTAGTCGCGGGAGAAGCGCGGCGTGGTGCGCGTGACGGTCCCGATGGGGTTGCCGTCCGCCGCCGCATCGATCAGCACAATATGGTCGGCGCTCTGGAGCGGCTCCAGCAGAACGAACCCGCCGGTGCCGCCATCCAGGCACTCTACCCCTTCCGGCAGAGTGTGCTGCTCCAGAGCTCGTACAACGTGAACGCCGATGCCTTCGTCGCCCATCAGGACGTTGCCCAGACCCAGCACCAGCGTCTTTACGCGGCCAGTAATCTCCTCGCTATTCGTCGTCACTCTTCTCCCGCTCGAACTTCCATCCGCCTATGATCGAGGATACCGTGCCGCGCCCCTCGATGTAGTCGTGATAGAAGGCAAGATACACGTGAACGATGACGAAGGTGACAAAAAACCAAAGGAACGTATGGTGCCAGAAGCGCACGCCAAACTCCCCGCCCATCAGCGGCACTACCCAGGTAAACATCCGCGGCAGCCAAGAGTTGCTCATGCTGGAGTAAAGCGCGAAGCCGGTGATGGTCTGGAAGACAAACGCCAGGAATGTGAAGAAGTAAATCATGCCGGCCAGCGCGTTGTGCCCCGTCGAGATCGGCCCGTGCAGCTTGGTCTCAAGCACATCGGCTTTGATCACATCCACGATCTCCTGCCGCTGCGACTTCTTGAGCGGGAAGAAGGCGTTCCAGTGGGAGTATTTATTGCCGACAAAGCCCCAGTAGAGCCGCGCCAGAAAGTTGAAAACATAAACGAATGCGCATAGGAAGTGGATGAACCGCACCCATCCAAACCAGTACTGCTGATAGGATTCGGCCGCATAGAACGGGCTCGAAGGAGCGCCGATCAGGTAGCCCGTAACGCACAGGGCGACCAGGGCCACGGCGTTGATCCAATGGTAGACGCGCACCGGCAGTTCCCAAACGTACACCCGCCGATACTCTACCGGATGCTCGGGAGCAGCCGGCGCCACTCTGCCTGCGCCAATGCCTGTTGCACTCATACGCATCACTCGAAAGAAACCTGGTGAAGGTGCCGTCCCTGCGGATCGTAAAGATGCACGGCGCAGGCAAGGCACGGGTCAAAGGAATGGATGGTGCGAATGATCTCGACCGGCTGTTCGAGGTTGGCCACGGGCGTACCGATCAGCGCCTGCTCAAACGACGAGCGCTGCTGCTTGGCGTCGCGCGGAGAACCGTTCCAGGTGGTCGGCACAACCAGTTGATAGTTGTCGATTGCGCCGTTCTTGATCTTGATCCAGTGTGCCAGCGCGCCGCGCGGAGCCTCGGTAAGGCCAACGCCCTCTGCTTCCGCCGGCCAGCTCTTGGGTTCCCAGAACTCGCCGTTGAAGGTCGAGACCTCGTTGATCTTCACGCGGTCCATCAACTGGCCGTAAAACTCCTTGAGCCAGATCATGGCCAGCGCGGCATCCAGGCCGCGCGCCGCGGTGCGCCCCAGCGTGGAGAAGAGCGCGGCAACCGGCACTTTGAGCGTGCCCAATGTTTGCTTTACTAACTCCTGTACATCGGTGCGGCCTGAGGCAAAGGCAACCAGCAGCCTCGCTAGCGGACCCACCTCCATCGCATTTTCCTTCCAGCGCGGAGTCTTCAGGAATGAATATTTCTTGAAACCCTCAAGCGTCTCAAAGGGCGGCTTGGGTCCCGTATAGTTCAGCTTCGTTTCGCCGGCCCACGGATGGATGCCGACTCCGTCTCCGCCTTCGTAGCTGTACCACGAGCTGGCGATGTATTCCTTGATCTCCTGGGAGTCGGTTGCATTCACCGGATACACCTTTGTGAGGTCGCGATTGAGCACCACGCCGCGCGGATACTTGAACGAAGCCGGCTCGTTATAGCCCTTGGTGGGGAACTCGCCATAGCTCAGGTAGTTCGACAATCCGCCGCCATGGCTGGCCCAGTCTTTGTAGAAGGAGGCAACCGCCAGCAGGTCGGGAATGTAGACCTGATTCAGGAACTCATCCGCCTGATCGATCAGCCGCTTCACCAGATTGAGCCGTTCGCCGTTGATGGCGGCAACCTCATTGATGTTGATGGAGCAGGGAACTCCGCCCACCAGATAATTCGGATGCGGATTCTTGCCGCCGAAGACCGCGTGAATCTTGACGATCTCCTTCTGCCATTGCAAAGCATCAAGATAGTGCGCCACCGCGATGAGGTTCACCTCTGGCGGCAGCTTATAGGCGGGATGGCCCCAATAGCCGTTGGCGAAGATGCCCAGGCCGCTGGCCGCAAAGGCCTTGATCTTGTCTTGCACCTCGGAGAAATAAGACGCGGTGTTCCTGTCCCACTTTGAGAACGATTGCGCCAGGTCAGCGGCTTTCTTCGGATCGGCCTTCAACGCATTCACGATGTCAACCCAGTCGAGCGCGTGCAGGTGATAGAAGTGAATCACGTGATCCTGCACATACTGGGTGGTCATCATGATGTTGCGGATGAGCTCGGCCGTGGGCGGAATCGCGATGCCTAGCGCGCTCTCGACGGCGCGCACGCTGGTCAGCGCATGAACGGTGGTGCAAACGCCGCACACGCGCTCGGTGATGGCCCAGGCATCGCGCGGGTCGCGGCCCTGAAGAATCTTTTCGAGGCCCCGCACCATGGTGCCTGCGCTGAATGCGTCGGTGATGACGCCATTTTCCACCACTGCCTCAATGCGCAGGTGGCCTTCAATACGAGTTACGGGATCGACGACGACGCGTGACATAGATTCTCACTACTCCTTTTGATCTTCCGCGTGAACTTCGGCAATCACGCTCCGTTTGCGTATGTTGGTCACCACCGCGTGCGCGGCAACTCCGGCCAGCGTGGCCACGCCGATTACCGCGCCTACTGTATCCGCCGTGCTCTCGATGCCGAAGCCGGGGAATGAGGCCAGGTGCTGGTAGAACGGGCCGTTATCCCAGAAGCCAGCCTCGCTGCAGCCGATGCATCCATGGCCCGACTGAATCGGATAGCTGGTGCCCTCGTTCCACTTGACCACCGAGCACGCGTTGTAAGTCACCGGCCCGCGGCAACCCATCTTGTAAAGGCAATAGCCCTTGCGCGCGTTCTCGTCGTCGAACGACTCCACAAACAGCCCGGCATCGTAGTTGGGCCGACGATAACAAGTGTCGTGAACGCGGCGTCCGTAGAACTCTTTGGGCCGCCCCTGGCTGTCGAGCGCCGGAACCTGGCCCAGCACCAGCAGGTGAGTCACCACGCTCATCATCACGTCGGCGATAGGCGGGCATCCGGGTACGTTGATCACCGGCTTGTCCACCAGCTTGTAGATCGGCATTGCGCCAGTCGGATTGGGCTTGGCCGCCTGCACGCATCCGTTGGAAGCGCAACTGCCCCACGCCACCACCGCCGCCGCATCCTTGGCCACCGTCTGCAAGATCGATTCCGCGGTCTTGCCGCCGATCATGCAATAGACGCCGTCCGCGCCCGTCGGCACAGCGCCCTCCACCAGCACAATATATTTGCCTTTGTTCTTTTCGATGGTGTCGCTCAGGCACTTTTCCGCCTGGAAGCCGGAGGCCGCCATCAGAGTTTCGGTGTAGTTCAAATCCAGCACATCCAGCAGCGCATCCACCACAATCGGGTGCGAGGCGCGAATGAAGGACTCGCTGCAACAGGTACACTCCTGAAAGTGCATCCACACCACAGCCGGTTTTTCTTTCTTTTCAAAGGCCGAGACGACCTGGGCCACGCCGGAATGCGCGAATCCGGCTGCTGTTGCGGCTGCTGCGCAGAATTGCAGGAAATCTCTGCGGCTGTAGCCCTTCTGCTGCATCGATTGGTAAATTGTCTGACCCATGCCTACCTCGCTCTGTCTGTGCAGGCGCCGGCGAAACCTGGGAGGCGGAGGAAGGAATCGAAAGGCCCCGTTGCGGTTTGCCGACGGATGAGTGCGAAGCTACGCATCGGGAATAACAGGTCGCTGTGAGCTGCGTCACACATCTATGGTCGATGTATTCCGGGCCGGAAAGACCTTTTTGTATGTGATTTAATCGGGCGCCGCTCAGGTCGCGGCCACGGCCGCCGGCGCATCGTTGCGGGCAGATTTACCGCGTTGGCGGCCGTCCCCCATATTTCTTGAAATTGGAACCTAAGTGCAATGGACTAAGGTGCCGATATGGTTTATACCGGCGTCAGTGAACAAACAATCCAATACGTGGGCGCTTGCCCTGTTCCTGCTCATATGCGGGGCGTTGCGCGCCCAGGAGTACAGCTTCCGCTATTTCGGAGTCCCGGAGGGTTTGAACAATCTGACGGTACGAACCATTTACCAGGACCGCGTGGGCTTTCTGTGGGTGGCTACGGTCAATGGATACTTCCGTTACGACGGGGAGCGATTTGAAGCTTTTGGGGCGGCGCAGGGGGTTCCATCCAGCCCCGGTACGGCTTTTGGCGATGCTCCGGATGGATCCTTGCTTGCAGGGGGCTCCTTCGGGCTTCTCCGTCTTCGCGGCAACCGCTTCGAAAAAGTTCCGGGCCCTTTCAAGAGTATCGGGGAGTTGCAGGGAATCGAGGCGGATGGGAAGGGTCACACCTACCTGAACACCGAACAGGGCCTGATGGAGCTGAGCAGCGAGCCGGACAAGGATGGATTCGCGGTGCGCAGGATTCCCCCGCCGCCGGGCACCGCCGAAACCGAGGTCAATGGCGTTCCCGAGGCTGGCGGGCTGCTCATCGATGGGGACGCGATCTGGTACGGATGCGGGCATGCACTGTGCCGGTTGGAAAAGGGAGCGACTCGGGTTTATGGAACCGAAAATGGACTAATCGAACATACAGCAGTGGCCATCCGTAAGGATCGGCTTGGAAACCTCTGGGTGCGCTTGCGCGGGGGTGGCGTGTTTGTGTTACCAGCCGGCCAGAGCCAGTTCCGCAGGCCGATATTGCCCAATCCCAATCAGGATCTGGCCGGTATTCCATCTACGGATGCCGAAGGGCAGGTCTTGCTGCCGTTGCCGGACGGAATGCTGATGGGGGATGAGCAGAACTGGCGAAAGATCGACCACTCAACGGGACTGCGCGGAGCGGCTTATCTGGCCTTCGAGGACCGGCAGCACTCGCTTTGGATTTGTATGGCGGGCCGTGGACTTGTGCAGTGGCGCGGCTACCGCGAATGGGAGAACTACACGTCGGCCAGCGGGCTGGTTAGCGACGCGGTGAATGCGATTCTGCCGCAGCGCAACGGGCTGATTTGGGTGGGGGCCGACGGAGGATTGCTGCGCGGAAAACGGCAAAGCTTCGGCATCGAGTGGCAGAAAGTAGCCGGGTTCGAGGGGCTGAACGTCCACACGGTGGCGCCCGGTCCGGATGGGGCGCTTTGGATCGGCACCGAGTCCCATGGCATCGCCCGGATCGATGCGCGCGGCAGACTGAATTGGCTAAACGGAGCGCAGGGCCTGAAAAAGGGTGTCTTCGAGCTGCGCTTCGATCGCCGGCAGCGGCTGTGGGCAGGGACGGATGTAGGTCTCTTTGTGGCCCAGCCTCCATATGAAAAGTTCGCGCTTGTTCCGGAACTGCCCCCGGTGCGCGTAAGGGCGATTGTCGAGGGAACCGATGGCACGCTTTGGGCGGGGGGGATCGGAGGGCTCTTTTCGCTGGCCGGCGGCCAATGGAGGCATTGGACCGAAGCCGATGGCCTGAGGAGCAAGCAGGTGCTCTCGCTGGGCGTCGGACTCCAGGGCAGGATATGGGTCGCTTATCGCTTCACCAGCGGAATGGACCGTGTCCATCTACAGCCGAATGGGCTGGCGGTCGAGAAGAACGTTCAAAGGCCGGGCTCGGATGCAATTGTGTATTTCATTGAATCCGACGCGGCGGGGCGCATGTGGGCGGGCAGCGATCACGGCGTGGATGTGTGGGACGGCGCGCACTGGAGCCACTATGGGATGAGCGACGGTTTGGTCTGGGACAACTGCCAGCAGAACTCCTTTGCCGCTGAGCCGGACGGCACGGTCTGGATCGGCACCAGCGGCGGACTTTCGCGTTTCAAGCCCCGTCTTCGCCAAGACACGAAGGCCCCGATCAAGGTCGTGTTTACCAAGCTCTCCATTGGAGGAGCGGATGTTTCAGGCCTGATCCGGCCCTCCTTCGATATCCATACCAACTCTCTGCTGGCGCACTATTCGGCGGTGAATGCATCTAGGGAGAATGCAGTCGTTTTCCGCTACCGGATGGAGGGCGCCAGCTCCGACTGGACCGAGACCACGGAGCGGGAACTGCAATTTGCCAAGCTGGCGCCGGGGGATTACCGTCTGGAGATCGAAGCGCAGGACGGCGATGGTGTGTGGCGCGCGGACAGGGCCGAGTTTGCTTTCAGAATTCTTACACCGTGGTATCGGACCTGGTGGTTCTTTGTTCTGTGCGGGCTGATCTTTGTATGCGGAACCTGGCTGTTCTTCCACATTCGGATTGCCGAGGCCAGCCGCAGGGAGCACGATCTGCGGCTGCTGGTGGAGGCGCAAAAGACAATCGAGAACCTGGCCTACTTTGACCCCTTGACCGAACTGCCCAATCGGCGGATGCTGATGGACCGGCTGCGCAAGAGCCTTGCCGCCAGCATCCGCAAGGGCCGTTTGCAAGCAATGCTGTTTGTGGATATGGACAGGTTCAAGGCAGTCAACGATTCGCTTGGCCACAATGCCGGCGACCTGATGCTTCAGGAGACGGCGTTGCGGCTCACCCACTCGACTAGAAAGGTCGATACCGTGGCGCGCTTGGGCGGCGATGAGTTTGTGGTGCTGCTGGAAGAGTTGGGCGAACTACCGGAGGCAGCGGCGGCACGGGCGAAAATGGTCGCCGAGAAGATACTTGCCGTGATGAGTCAGCCTTACGATCTTGCCGGCCACGAATGCTTCATTACCGCGAGCATTGGAATCACGATCATTGGCGATCGGGAGGAGAATACGGACGAGGTTCTGAAGGAGGCCGACATTGCCATGTACCAGGCCAAGGCGGCGGGCCGCAACACGCTGCATTTCTTCGAGCCGGCCTTGCAGACAGCCGTCAATGCCCGCGCGGCGATCGAGGCGGAATTGCGCACTGCCATCAAGGAAAAGCAATTCCTGCTTTTCTATCAGCCGCAGATCGATCGCGGAGTTGTGACCGGCGTCGAGGCCCTGGTGCGGTGGAATCATCCGGTACGCTCCATTGTGCTTCCTGGAGAGTTCATTCACGTGGCTGAGGAAACGGGGATGATCGTGCCACTGGGCGAGTGGGTGCTGGAGACTGCTTGCAGGCAAATTGCGGCATGGGCGAATGCCAGACAAACTGCGCATCTCATGATCTCGGTCAATATCTCCGCGCGGCAGTTCCGCCAGCCGGACTTTGTGGAACGGGTGCTGGCGATTGTGAATGAAACTGGCGCGAACCCCAATAACCTCAAGCTTGAATTGACCGAGAGCATGCTGGTGGAAAGTATCGACGACCTGATCGAAAAGATGACAGTACTCAAACACCATGGACTGCGATTCTCGCTGGACGATTTCGGCACGGGCTATTCGTCGCTGAGTTACCTGCGGCGTCTTCCCATCGATCAATTGAAGATCGACAGGTCATTCGTACAGAACGCATTCGGGGATGCCGGGAGCGGAGCCATTGTGCAAACGGTCATTACCCTGGGCCAGGCGTTGAGCCTGCCAGTCATTGCGGAGGGCGTCGAAACCGAAGAGCAGCGGGAGTTCCTGGCGAGCCGCGGCTGCCATGCCTATCAGGGGTTTCTCTTCAGCAGGCCAGTGCCCGTGGAGGAGTTTGAGAGGCTGCTTGCTTGGCAGGAGGGATTCGTTGTCCCGGCGTCCCGTTGAGTTTACCGGCCGCGCGGGGTTCGATTCACAGACGTACATCGGATTGCAGAAGGGCTCAAGCAAGAATCAAGGCATGGATTCGATTCTGTCGAGTCACATCGAGTGATACCATCGAAATTTAGAGTGCATGAATCGACCGGTTTCAAGCGATCGAATGAGGCAGGTTTTTCTGCTGACCTGCGCCGATAATTATCCTTGACCATCGACTGAGGCTGCTACATGCCCGGTTTTTCATCGCGATGACGAAGTGCGGAGTTCAGCCCGGATGAGCGAATCGATCGAGAGACCTCATTCGAGGGCGCAAAAACTGGCTTACCTGGTGGCGATCTCCGCCATATTTCTGCTGATATGTACGTTTCTCCAGTGGAAATCGGGCGCCTACTCCAACGACCTGGCGGGTAACGACGACGAACCCGCGCACGTGGTCTCAGGATTGATGGCGCACGACTATGTGGAGCATCTTCTGAGGCCCGGCAACTCGCATTGGCCATCGACTCCGCGCGCCTTCGCCGAGGACTACTACGTCCATTACCCTAAAGTCGCAATCGGACATTGGCCCCCCTTGTTCTACCTGGTTGAAGCGGTGTGGATGTTTGTCTTTGGCAGGACAAAGGCGGCGTTGCTTGCGCTGATGGCGGTGACGATGGCGGGGACGGCGTCGATTCTCTTTCAACTGACGCGAAAAATCGCCGGCGAGATCGCGGCATTCGTCCTCGCGGCCGGTTTTCTTCTTCTCCCCATCTCGCAAGAGTCGGTCGAGTCGGTTATGCAGGATGGACTTCTTGCTCTTCTGTTCTGCGGAGCTACGATTGCAGGCGGCAGGGCTCTCGAGAGCAGACGCGGGGCGTGGGTCCGTTTCTGGCTGCTTACCATTGCCGCAATGTCGGTGAATGGCCGGGGCGCGGCGTTATTGCCTGCGTTGTGGATCGCCATACCGTTGGCTCGGAGAACGGATGTGCTCAAGCGCCCGGCATTCTGGATTGCCACCGCGCTGGCATTGTTTCTGGCAGCGCCGTGGTTTCTCTTTGACCATCAAACCAAGCGGCTGAGCTTAGCGCCTGTGGTTTCCGCTGCAACCGCTTTTCCGATTCATGCCGTTCAGTGCCTTGGCCCGGTACTCTTCGCGACGATGGTGCTAGGCGCCGTCCTGGCGCCGTATCGGAAGGAGCCTCGCTGGGCGTTTGTAACCGGCGTGCTGCTGGGGACGTGGGCCCTCTTCAGCGTTGCGATTGTGCCATGGGACGACCGCTACTTTCTTTTCGCCGCGCTCGCGTGCATGATTCTGATCGCAATCGCCGTGCGTATTCTGGCCGATGCCGTTTCAAAGGCCTTCAAATGGCCGCCGATGGTTACGGTGGTTTTTCTCGCGGCGATTGTGACCGGCGCGAGCATGGCGCGAGCGCTGCCGCTATCGGAGAAGCCGGCGGAGTCCTACGAGTCGTTCATAGCCCAGATTCTCGCCGGCCCCGATGGCAGCAAACCCGTATATCTTGTGGCGGGAGACGAGCGGCACGAAGGCGGATTCATAGCAGCCGCGGCTCTCGAGGATCCCGAGGCGAAGCACATCGTTCTTCGAGCAACGAAGGTATTGGCATTCACCGATTGGGGGATGGCCTATTACCGGCCACTCTTTAAAAGCTCCACGGATATGGTTGCGTATCTGAACCAATCCTGGATTTCGCTGGTAGTTATCCAGGAAGACTGTGCTCGCCCGGACGCGGAGATGCTTCGGGCCGCGATGATTGAATCGAAGTGGTCGCAACTGCCGGCGCCGTCCGGCACGCTTGTTTATCGAAGAACCACTCCGCTGCCTCCGGGACAAATCAGGATTCGCCTCGATATGCGCACCAAGCTGGGAAAGTATCTCGAAGCTACTCCCTGACACCGATTCAAATCGAAGCAGGCAGCGGCGCAAGGATCCTGCGGCAGATGCGGGGATGGCGCGCGCATATGCGAATCCGAAAGATTCCAACTCCGCGGACAAGCTGGGAAGAACGGCAGGCGCCGGAGTTGTGACGCGTGACAAGAGGTTCAGGACGATTTAGTATGGCAGATATGATCGGAAGCGCGACATGGCCGCTCGGTCTATGAACTGAATCCTCCGGATCCTCGCGAGGGGAGCGTCGTTGCGTTACTCCCCTAGTGGTTAAATTCTCCTGTCGTCTTCGCATTCTCCTGTAATACAGGTGATTCAACCTATGCAAGTCACGATTTCCGTCGTTGTTCCTGCCTGCGACGCAGAGAGACACCTGAGTCACTGTCTGAGCGCGCTGAAACAAAGCAGTATCGTGCCCCATGAAGTCTTCGTGGTCGACGATGGGTCGAAGGACAACACCAGCAAGATCGCGGCGGAGTTCGGAGTAAGGGTATTGCGCAACGCGAGCCGCATGGGCGCGGGAGCGGCGCGCAATTTGGGGGCCAAGGAAGCAACGGGCGACATCCTGCTCTTTCTGGATTCCGACGTTCTCGTCAAGGCCGACACGCTGCTGAAGATCGGACGGAGTTTCGATGCAGATTCGCATCTGAGTGCGATCATGGGATCGTACGACAGCAACCCCGGATCGAAGGATTTCATCTCTCAATATCGAAATCTGATGCACGCCTACGTTCACCAGACAGGAGCCCAGCGTGCGTCCACTTTCTGGAGCGGGTGCGGAGCAATCCGCCGCGGGATATTTCTTGAGCATAGCGGCTTCAGTTTCAGTGAAAAGCATATGGGGATCGAGGATATAGAACTTGGCTATCGCTTGATTCGCGCCCGCCGCAAGATTGTGCTCGACCGGTCGATCGAGGTAACACATTTGAAGAAGTGGACGTTCTGGAATCTTCTCAGGACGGATATCATGGATCGCGGCATTCCCTGGACAGAACTCATCATGCGCGACCGGATGATGCCCAACGATTTGAACCTTCAGATCAGTCAGCGGGTCAGCGTGGCTTTGGTTTTCGTGCTGGTGGCATTATCCGCTGCCCTGGCCGTGGTCAGCGGCGTCTATCTGATGATTCCCCTGCTGGTAATCGTCTTTCTAATGCTCGCCAGGTGGTGGGGCGAGCTGGGGAGCTATCGAAGGCCGCCGCAAGCGCTTGCTATTCTTACGTGCGTTGTCGGCCTGCTGGCACTGGTGGCGTACTCCTATCGCATGTTCGGCTTGATTCCGCCGCTGGCGGTGGTTCCGGTTCTGCTGGCTTTAAGACACCGTTACAACAAGCGCGGAAAACTAAGGAAGTCGCACCGCTGGCTGGGAATCGTTTTTATCTGCGTGTCTCTCTGCATAGCTGTTTTCTACTTACCTGCTCACCACCTGATCTTGGCGGCATTCGCGGTACTTCTATTGCTCGCTCTCCTGAACAGCCAGTTCTACATCTTTCTCGCGGGCAAGCGTGGAATTGCCTTCATGCTGGCGGCGATTCCGTTCCATCTGCTGTATCACTTCTACAATGGAGTGTCTTTCATCATCGGTGTCAGTAACCATTACTACGCAGCGTTGGTGCGGACGCCGGAGTGGAGAGCGCCCGGGTCTTCGCCCTCGGCAGATAAGGATATTGGTTCCACCGGGGGAGATAGAGCAGGCCGCGACACGGAACGGCGGGCGGATTGGCGCAAGACGGATTGGGTTAAACCGCGCGGATGATCGCAAGCAGGTGAATGTTCATGACGAGTCCACGAGCCGTGGGCGCACTCCGGATGAATGCAATGCGGCTCCTGGCATGCGGGGAGAAGCGGTCGCAGCGGGCGGCGCAAGAGCTGGCATCCGCGGGCGAGTGGCGCGCTCTTTTGGATCTTTGCGCTCGATGGAAGGTGCTTCCGGGCCTGGAGACCCGCTTGGCCGCGGCCGGCGTGGCGCTGCCGCCCAAGGAACGCGCGGAACTTGGCGGGCTTAACTCGCGAGCGTTTGTGCAATCCACTCTGAGCATCCGCGCCGGAGCGATGGCGGTTTCGACCCTGGAGCGAGAGCGGATTCCGTGCGCCGGATTCAAGGGACTGGCGACGCTGGCCTTTCTTTATCCCGGTCCGCGAAACCGAACTCTGCAGGATGTGGATCTGCTGGTTCATTCCAGCGACGCAGAAGCGGCGATGTCGGCGCTTGAGAAAGCCGGATTCCGGCGCTCATTTGCAGGCGACTGGAAGGAATATCTCAACTTCGTCAAGAATTCTCCCGGCTCCGCGGGGAATGAAGCGGTAAGCCTGACCGACGAGCGAGGAGGCGCGGTCGATCTGCATTGGCGGCTGGGGACAATCGACGTGGAGACCCTGCTGAGCGATATCCGCCATGTGCAAATCCTGGGCCGTGAGCTTGCCACGATCGGCCCCGGCCACAGCATGCTGCTGACCGCGCACCATGCATTGCGCAACGATTTTGTTCCAGACGACATTGCCCGCGACGTGTGCGATTTTGCGGGATGGCAGAGCCTATTGAACCGCACCGGGGAGTGGGAGGCCATTCGCGCCGACGCCGAACGATGGGGGCTGAAGCGAAGCTGCCTGGCTTTGGCGAGCATTGCGGCCGGGCTCGAGGACGCCTCGAATACAGAACCGACGCTGCCGGCAAGCAGGGGCGATCGGAGTGCCGCCAGACGTCTTTCAGCTCTCTACTTCAATCAGCTTGCCGATGGGGCGCTCAATACCGACGTTGTTTATCTGACGAGTTACCGGCCGCTCTTGCAAGTCATGGCGGGCGCTGCTAGCGGCTGGAAGCAATATCGCGAATCCATGCGCAGGTCGGAGGAGATCAACGAAGGACGCGCACTGCCGGTTCGGGAGCGGCTGTGGCAATTGGCCAAGTCGGCTGCGCGCCTGACTCCGAGCCGGTGGCTGCAATTGCGGACACTGGCTAAAGCCAAGGACGATATTTCGCGCGGCGAAGGGCGTTGAAGGGCGGATTTTGAGTAAGTCCGATGCAGGTTTTCACTGTCCCGTCCGCGGGCCGAGCGGCCCGGGAGTTCACAATGCCGCATGTTAGAATTTGAGTATCGATAAAAACTGGCGCATGGCAACGGCCGGCCTCAACCGGTCATCCGACGTGGAGCGAATGAATGTTGAGCACCGAGCAATTTCGTGTAAACGAGCCGAGTGTAATCCACCAGGTATTCGGCGAGGAAGTGGTTGCAGTACACCTGACGACCGGCACTTATCACACGTTATCCGCGACCGCCGGCGAGGTGTTTCTCATGCTGAGCCAGGCCGGCGCTTCACTCTCCCATATCTCGGTGAGACTGGCGAACAAGTACGAGGCCGAGGTTGACGTTATCGAAAAAGATCTGGAAGAGTTCATGCGCGAACTTCAGCAGGAATCTCTTGTGGTTCCAGTTAGCCGGCCGGTGGCCGATCAGGCAATTCCCATTTTGCGGTCTGAGGCGCAGCGCGCCCCTTATGCTCCTCCCCGTCTTGAGTCTTTCAGCGACCTTCAGGAACTGTTTTTGTTGGACCCGGTTCACGATGTTGGCGCGGCGGGTTGGCCCAACGCCGCCCCCACTCCGCCCACAGAGAGTGGATCGGAAACCGAGATTCTCGGGTTGATGCGCTGCCGGCTCGCTGGCCCGAATGTAATCTTCGAACGCTTCGACTCTGAAACCATCGCAATGAATCTCGGCACCGGTGCATACCATAGTCTTTCCGGGGCGGCCGAGGATATCTTCCTCCTTTTCCCGCATGAACCCACTACCTGGGAGATCCGCAAGGCACTGGGAACGAAATTTGCAGTTGAACTCCATGAACTGGAGTCGGCGATTCGAGAGTATCTTGACCAGCTGATGCAGGAGGGTCTCATTGTTCTGGAAGCGGTTGACGGCAACGCGCCCGAACGGGCGCTGGAGTTGAGCCGGCCGGGCGCCGGGGAGCCGTTTAACCGTCCGAGGCTGGAAACATATGCCCAGCCCACATCCGATACTCCGCTTGGGGATGAAGCCGCGATCGACTCTGGATTGTACTCCTCGTTGCCAGGGGACCCGGTTTCCACGGGGACAGAGTTCAATCCGTATGTCAGAAGGTGCTATTCGGTTCGCCGGGGCGACCTCTTGTACTCCGCGGCGGATGGCCAGATCGTGATTTCCGATCGGGACAGCGGCAGGTATTTCAAGTTAGACAGAGCCGCCTCCGTCGTATTTCGCGAGCTGGCAAGCGAAGCAGATGTAAACCAGCTCGTAGCCGCGCTTGAGCATGAGTATGAAGCGTCGGAAAAGGACTTGCGCGCCGCAGTCATGATTCTGCTGTTGAACCTGAGGAAGCTCGGGCTGGCGGTACTTTCCGATGGCGGCCTGCCGAAAAATGGCGACGAAAATGCGGCCCGTTCCACCGGGAAGCGCCTTCCTTTCCGAGGCTTCGACGTCGCCGTTTACCACGACCTGAAAGATCTTCTGCTTCCGTACAATCCCTCGCCGGCTGTTCAAGCAAAGCCGCAAACCGAACATGTACGGCAGTTCCTGCTGCGGCAGTTCCTGCTGTCGATGGAGACGTATTTCGAGGAGACCGCGAATGCCCATGGCTCCACAGAGGGTGCTTACTCCGTCGCCGGCCGTGCGATGAGAGTTCGCTGCGCGGGCGGTGAGCAGACGGCGCAGTTTCTAAAGGCATTCGAGCACCTGGCAACCGATCGAGCCCGGAACGGCTTGACCATCCACGCATGGCACCATTCAGCTATTTCCACCAGCCCCTGGCTGGAGACGTTTTTCAAACGCCTGTATGAAAACTGGCCTGAAATCTGCGGACCGCGAGGCGAGGTTCTTGAACTTCATTGCGATTCGGTAGCTGTCGTCTATCATCCCGGGCCGGACACGTTGAGCGTGGTCGACAAGCAAAGCGGGAAGGCGTTTTTTCTGATGCGCAACGACGCTTCTTTGCCCTTCTGGGAAGTGAGCTCGCCCTTCCGGCACATCCTCCATCCATGGTTCAGTTCGCTCGGATTGCAATATACCCATGCCGGCGCGGTAGGCGGCCCGGAAGGAGGCGTTCTGCTTGCCGGGAAAGGCGGATCGGGCAAGTCCACCACCAGTCTGCTTTGCGCCGCTGCGGGCATGTTATACGCGGCAGACGACTATTGCTTGACCGATGCGGAAGGCGCCCAGGTGTTCAGTTTGTATAACACGGCAAAGCTGAAGGGCCCGGAGGATCTGGAGCGGGTGCCGGCGCTGCGCGGAAGATCGCTGAACTCCGACAGCTTCGAGCGCGGCGGTATGGGCAAAGGCGCTTTCAGTTTGTCCGCGCTGTGGCCAGAACGCATGACGCCGGGTTTTCCCATACGCGCCATTCTTCTGCCCCAGCTGACAATTGGAAAAGAGAGCCGGCTGGAACCGTGCTCGCCCGCGGACGCTTTACTCGCCCTCGCGCCCAGCACGCTGGCGCAGTTACCGATTTCTGGCCAAACCGATTGTGATCGCCTTGCGGCTCTGGCTGAAAAGATACCGGCTTTCCGATTGCATTTGGGCTCCGATCTCGATGGGATTCCAGCCCAAGTAAGGAAGTTCGTTGGATGAACCCCTCGATTGCAGTGGTCATGCCGGTTCTAAATGGCATGCCATTCCTGACCGAAGCCCTGGCTTCAATCTGCGCTCAGAAATACACGCCCCTCGAAGTGATTGTCGTCGATGACGGTTCGACGGACGGGACGCAGGATTGTGTGCGCGGATTCCAGGGAATCCCGGTCCGCTTGATCGAATGCAACGGCCTGGGACCGGCCGCCGCGCGTAACGCCGGATACCGAGCCTCCAGCTCGGAGCTGGTCGCATTCCTCGACGCTGACGATCTTTGGCCGTCCGGCGCTCTTCAACTTCTCGTTCGCGCGCTGGAGGAGCAGCCCGAAGCGGGCTTTGCGCAGGGGTTGATCCGAAACTTTCGCGAGCCTCGGCCCGGTAACAGGCAGTTTGTTACTCCTCCTTACCGGTTTCTAAATCTGGGCGCAAATCTTTGGCGGCGTCAAGTCTTTGAAACCGTTGGTCTTCTAGACGAGGAACTACGACTCGCCGAAGATCTGGATATTTTGCTGCGCTGCTGGGAGCACGACATCCGCAAGGCTGAAGTTCTCTCGCTGGTGCTGTATTATCGCCGTCATCCAGGGGGCATGACCCACGGTCTCTCCGGGGCCGGTTTTGGATCGCTCAAAGCTTATAAAAAGCACATCGATCGCATCCGAAGCGGTAAACTCAATCCCGATCTCCCGCGGCACATGGGCCTGAACCGGTATCTTGGAACAGGACCACTTAATCAGGACGGGAATCTGAATGCCCAGCCACGTTGATCTCAGCGTCGTAATTCCGGTTTACAACGGGCAGCCGTTCATCTCCGACGCCATCGATAGCGTTCTCTCGCAAACAGGCTTTTCGATAGAAGTCATCGTGGTAGACAATAATTCAACGGACGGAACCCGGCAACTGGTCAGCGACCGATATGGAAGCGCAGTGATTTTGGTTGTCGAGACCCGCCCATCCGCGGCCCGCGCGCGCAACGCGGGATGCCACCTGGCTTCCGGCAACTGGCTGGCGTTCCTGGATGCGGACGATATCTGGTTGCCGCGGAAGCTATGGAGGCAATCGGAGGAATGGAAGAAACAGCCGGAAATTGACCTCCTCTTCACTCAGGGCCAGGAGTTTCATAGTCCCGAACTTGACGAGCGGGAGAGAGAGAGATTGGCCAGCCGTCCGGAGCCATATCCCTTGCTGACCCCAAGCTCCGTTCTGATGAAACGCGAGACTTTCATGAAAGTTGGAGATTTTCCCGAGGTTCCAAGTGGGGAGTTTATCGCCTGGCTTGGCTGGGCGCGCGAGATGGGGCTGCGCGAGTTCGTCCTACCGGAAGTTCTGGTGCGGAGGCGTATTCACTGCCATAACTCGACGCGGGCCGGGAGCGGGATTGCGGGTTACACGCTGGCCGCGAGATGGCTGATCGAGAAGCGCCGCGGCAAAGAGATTTCCAACGGGAATCCGAAACTATGAGCGAGTTCTCTTCTCATCTTCTGCTGGCAGCCCTGAGCGGCTCAGACACGGAAGCAACCGCTTCCTGGAGAGAGTGGCGGCGCTCTGTCGATATCCAGAATATCTCCTGGCCGGAGTTACAGTTCATTCCGATTCTCAATGGCCGGCGCCTGGATATGTGGCTGTCGGATGACCTCGCGGCTGGTGTTCTGAAGGGGATTGTGCGGCGAGCATGGTCGGAGGCTCAGGTCAAGCTCGCATTTGCCAGGGAGGTGGAGCACGTTTTGACACAGGCTGGGTGCGCGTCCGTAACGGTGATTGGTCCTGCCGGCTCGTATCTGCGCAATCTTCACCTTCAGACTGTCCGCCCAATCTCCGAGATTCGCCTGCTCATTCCCAGACAGCATTTGCCCAGGGCGTGCGAGGCGCTGAAGGCGGAGGGCTGGCAACCCTGCGGCGAGATTTCGCGGGGCGACGGACTGGACTGGAGTACGCACGCATTATTCCTGCGCGGCGGCACGGGATTGTATCTGCACTGGCGAGTGTTGAACGTACACGCCCCCCAGGCCCGGGAGTGCGAACGCGAATTCCTCTCGGACCACCGGATCGTTCAGGCTATGGGGGCGCGGTATCGGATTCTCGCTCCGGGCCACGCGCTGCTTGAGATTCTGGCGGGAAGGGCCGGCCATGAGAGCGCGGATGTGATTCCATGGCAGGCGGAAGCGTCGATGGTCCCTAGGGACGATATCGATTGGATCCGCTGGACCCACCTTGCCGCGAGGTTTCAACCGCAGGCTTTCGATCGTATCTCCACGCTGCGGGCGATGGGTATCGACTTTCCGGTTCTGCATCGCCCTGAGGTATTTCCGTCTCCTCAACCCGCTCGCTGGGAGGTTTTGCGCACCTGCAAACGCCGCGCGGGCCGCTGGGCGCGGAGATTGCTTGCCGTCCTGGAGAGAAACTAGCTTGGCCCGCATACTGTTTTTTACTCCAGTCGTACCAGGCGTCACCGGCCAGGGAATGATTATGCGCGCCGGCATTGCACTCCAGCTGCTGTCGGAGATGCATCAGGTGACGGTGGTGCACGTCGGCCTATGCAGCGGATACCCTGAAATCGTGGAAGAGACCTGGGTGAGGAATTATGCTTGCGCTTACCATTTCGTTCCTGTGCCGGTTGCGGCGGGCGCGGCCCAGGAGCTTGTGTCGCGGCATCTATCGCGGACGGAGATCGAAGGCGTTTACGTATTCCGGCAGGCTTCGGCGCCGCTAGCTCTGCAAACGATGGGGCTGCTGGCAAACTCGAAAATGCCAAGCGTGCTGGATCTCGACGACGACGAATGTACACGCACCGAGATGCTCATTCCTCTGCGCGAGGCCGCCGGCGATTTCGCGCGCGCCAACCGCGAGCGGACGGAACTGGGCCGGCAGCGAAGATTCCAGCGCATGATTTTGTCGCGATTCCAGACTTGCTTTCTGGCTTCGAGCGAGGACCGCGATTCATTGTCCGCACAGTATCCGGATGTGAAGTTCGCATGGCTTCCCAACGCGATTCGCTTGCCCGCGGAGACGCCGGGGCTTCACGGAGGCCCGCGCGGGAATTTGCTCTTCCTTGGCAAGCTGGATTATCTGCCCAACGAAGACGCGGTGCTATATTTCTGTAACCGTATCCTGCCTCTGCTTATTACCAGTGGACGGCCGGTCTCGCTGCGCGTGGCCGGCATGGACGCGCCGGATTCTATTCGGAAGCTGAGCGCGCTTCCCGGCGTGACCGTGGTTGGCGCGGTCAAGGATGTCGTTCCAGAGTACGAGCGGGCGGGAATTGCCGTGGCGCCCCTGCGCGCCGGCAGCGGCACCCGTATCAAGATACTGGAGGCATTCAGCTACGGCGTGCCAGTGGTATCCACCTCGATGGGAGCCGCGGGTCTCGATGTAACTCATGAAGTCCACCTGCTGATAGCGGACACGCCCGAGGAATTTGCGGCCGCGTGCCTGCGCCTGATCGAGGACGATCGCCTGGCGGAAAGGCTGTCGCGGAACGCGCTCAAGTGGGTGCGTGAAACTCATTCGCTCGACCGCGTTCGCGCAATCCTGCACGGCATTTTTTCGGCACAATGAAGGATCGGACTACCGTGCGCGAGACTATCGTCTCTCCTGTCTCGGCTC
>Ga0182016_10002045_pt1 | contig 24093 bp, 23 predicted proteins | sample 712S2MmetaG_FD_120491 | JGI IMG/M metagenome (GOLD analysis project Ga0182016, IMG submission 120491) | Permafrost microbial communities from Stordalen Mire, Sweden - 712S2M metaG | ecosystem: Environmental > Terrestrial > Soil > Wetlands > Permafrost | place: Sweden: Stordalen | collected... | reverse complement strand
TAGCTAAAACTCGACTTTCGGCCATCGAGCAGGAGTTGGCCACCCTGCGCAAAAGTGAAATTGCTTTGCTTAAGAAACGGGCCGAAGAGATGCAGCAAGAAGGCCGGGACTTGCTGGCCGAACTTGCAACTGCTGTTCGGGAACAGATTGAGCGGGCCAAGAAGAGACACGAATCGCTCCTCAAACAACAAAGGCACAAACCCGCTTGAGCGACGAATCCCAACTCCAGGTCAGGCCGAAGGATAGCGATTCGTCGCTGAGGCTTTCGAGGGTATCATCCGGCCTCATCGCTCGGGGTCTTAGGGATGCGGAGGCAATCGCACGGCAGGTAGACCCGCTATCGGAAACTCGTAGGCTTGCCGAGGAAGGACACGCCTACGCTCAGTTCAACCTCGGTCTTGCATACTACCACGGCCAAGGAGTCCCTCAGGACTACGTCGAGGCAGTGAAGTGGTATCGCAGGGCCGCTGAGCAGGGGTGTGCGGCAGGAGAGAACAATCTCGGCGATAGATACTACAAGGGCGAAGGAGTCTCCCAGGACTACGCCGAGGCAGTGAGGTGGATTCGCAAAGCCGCTGAGCAGGGGTATGCGATGGGACAGCACAACCTTGGGTCATTGTACTACTACGGCAAAGGAGTCCCTCAGGACCGCGCTGAAGCGATGAGATGGTACCGCATAGCCGCCGAGCAGGGAGATGCCAGCGCTCAGATCAGGCTCGGCAATGCGCACTACTACGGCGAAGGAGTCCCTCAGGACTACGTCGAGGCAGTGAAGTGGTATCGCAAAGCCGCTGAGCAGGGAAATGCGATGGCACAGTACAACCTCGGCAATGCATATTATTACGGCCGAGTCCCTCAGGACTATGTCGAGGCCGCGAAGTGGTACCGCAAAGCCGCTGAGCAAGGAAATGCGACGGCACAGTACGATCTCGGCTATGTGTATTGCCACGGCCAGGGAGTCCCTCAGGACTACGTGCAAGCGCACATGTGGATGGACTTGGCAGCCTCCGCTTCCACGGGAGACGACCAGAATAAGTATTCATCCGGACGTGACGCAGTTGCCGCCAAGATGACTCCCCAGCAGCTTGCCGAAGCACAACGGTTGGCACGGGAGTGGAGGCCGAAAACAAGGTGAACGTCTACTTCGATACATCATCCTGGAATGATCTGGCAAAACACCGCCATCCAGAAAACCTAATCCATCTCCTCCATCGTAATAGACGACGGGTGCTGGCAAGTGTCATCTCGGCAGCAGAAGTTCTTCGAATAAGTTCTGAACTGCAACGACAAACAATCTGTTCAAGGATGCGGGCTTTGCACGGCGACGGACCTCTCCTGGAGCGCTCTTTTAATGAACTCGCACGCGCTGCCGCACAGGGTGTTCTTCAGGAACACGAGGATTTTCTCCTTCCTCAGACTCTCCCGGGTAATTATCTCCGGGCGTGCGTGTCGGACGCAACTCAGCCGCCGCCCGCAGATGAAATCTGGGGTTGGCTGTCTAACATGAGTACCAACATGGAACGTTTCATCCAGGAGAACAAGCCACCTCAGCGCGATTTAACAACGCGCTATCTTTCGCCGGAAGTGCTGGGCAGAGATGATTTTCTCAAGCTCCTGTGCAAGTTGCCCGCGGCCATAGAACTAGGGGTGTCGGTTGCGCAGATGCGAATTATTTGTGGGGCAAGCGATGTTTGGAATGCATTGGGAGCTACGCTGGCGTACATCATACAACTGTCAACCACTCATGCACCAAAGAATAAGAACGGTAAGAAGCGACCCGGAGCGCAAGACCTATGGCAGGCCCCATATCTCGGAGTCGTGGAGGTCTTCGTGACGAGTGATGGGCCGATGCTGGAAGCCGTTTCTAAAATCTCTGCACTTTTGCGTCACCCTCGAAGCGTTGTTTGTACCAAGGACTTCTTTGAGCGCTTAGAGACAGGTAGCTGGACATAAGATGTCGCGTTTGATTTTTTCCGCGGCTTCCCAATTCGTAGTGTTCAGCGTGTGCCGGTGGAACGTTGTGTCGGTGCCGACAATCCAGATTGGACAATCGCAACGTCTCCAATTCTTGATTTGGACTGGCGTCTTGCCCCGTGCTTTCAACAGGGATTCACAACGCAGAGCTGGATCACCGGGGAAGGTCTTTGACGTGACGCCGGTACAGGGTGAGCATGTAACCACTGTGCACCTATTGCACAGTGAAAATAGTGAAAATAATTTACATCGCCATCTATTTGATAATAGTACCGATGGGCTCACCCATCGACATACGCATTATATTGCCGCTGGTGTTCAAATTGAAAACGAGAATCGGAAGTTGGTTGTCCCGGCACATGGCGATGGAAGTGGCGTCCATGACGGCCAGCGACTTGGACAGGACTTCCAGATACGAAATTTCACGGTACATCACGGCGTCGGGGAACCGCAAGGGGTCCTTATCGTAGACGCCATCCACGCGGGTGGCTTTGGCGATCACCTCCGCGCGGATTTCCAGCGCGCGCAGGGTGGCGGCGGTGTCGGTGGAGAAGTAGGGATTCGAGGTACCGCCGGCGAAGACGCAGACGCGCCCCTTTTCCAGATGGCGCAGGGCGCGGCGGCGGATGTAGGGCTCGGCCACCTGGTGCATCTCGATGGCGCTCATCACCCGGGTATGCACGCCGATTTGTTCCAGGGCGTCCTGCAGGGACAGGGAATTGATGACGGTGGCGAGCATGCCCATGTGGTCGGCGGTGACGCGGTCCATATTTTGGGCGGCCGCCTTGACGCCGCGAAAAATATTGCCGCCGCCCACCACCAGGCCGATCTGAACGCCGGTGGCGGCTACCGCGGCCACTTCCGCGGCCAGTTCCTTGACGCGGGCGGCGTCGATGCCGAAAGGAGCGCCTCCGGCCAGCGCTTCGCCCGAGAGCTTGAGCAGGATTCGCTTATACTGCGACACTGGCTTCGGGCGGCCCCTCGGCGCCGGATTCGATCGCGGCGATGTCGCCCACCTTATAACGGATGAAGCGCGAGACGCCGATGTTCTCGCCCAGCTTGGAGATCTTGGTCTTGATCAACTGGCTGACGGTGAGGCTGGCTTCCTTGACGAAGGGCTGTTCGAGCAGGCAGACCTCTTCGTAGAACTTCGCCAGCCGCCCTTCCACGATGCGGTCGATCACGTTGGCAGGTTTGCCTTCGAAGGCGGCGCGCCCGCGCTGGATGTCGCGCTCCTTGTCGAGCGCGTCGCCGGGGACATCCTCCTTACGGATGTACTTGGGGTCGGCGGCGGCGATGTGCATGGCGATATCGTGCACCAGTTCCTGGAAATCGGCGGTGCGCGCCACGAAATCGGACTCGCAGTTGACTTCCACCAGGACGCCAAGCTGGCCGCCGGAATGGATATAGCTGCCGATCAGGCCCTGTTTGGTGACCCGCGCGGATTTCTTGTGAGCGGAGGCGATGCCACGCTTCCGCAGAATGACTTCCGCGTTGCCGATGTCGCCGTTGGCCTCCACCAGGGCGCTCTTGCATTCCATCATGCCGGCGCCGGTGCGGTCACGGAGTTGCTTTACGAGTTGAGCGGTGATTTCCGCCATAGTGATTTATCAACCTAAGAAAAAGAAATGGAACCACAGATGGACACGGATGCACACGGACAAAAACCGCTCTTATCTGTGTGCATCTGTGTCCATCTGTGGTTGCTGTTTTTAGTGGCCGCTCTCGGTGACCACGGCTTCGGCCACAGGTTCGGCGGTTTCCGAGGCGGGGCCCTTACGCGGCGACACGGGCAGCGGTTCGTCTTCCATCAGAGACTCCGCCATGATCTTCTCGGCGTATTTCGGATCCACGTATTCGGTGTATTCGGGCACCTCTTCGACCGGCGTTTCATCGGTCACCAGCTTCTCGGAGGTAAATTCCTGCTCACTGGCGAGCGCGCGGCCTTCCACCACCGAGTCCGCGATCTTGCTGGCGAACAGACGAATGGCGCGCAACGCGTCGTCGTTGCCCGGTATGACGTAGTCCACCTCGTCGGGATCGCAATTAGTGTCCACGATGGCTACCACCGGGATGCCCAAACGTCGCGCTTCCTTGACCGCGATAGCCTCTTTATTCGAGTCGATCACAAACAGTAGATCGGGCAAGCCGGGCATATCCTTGATGCCCTGCAGGTTCGAATCGAGGTGCTTGCGCTCGCGTTCCAGGCGGATGATTTCCTTTTTGGGACGGCCGGTGTAACCGCCTTCCACGTTGGCCATGCCCTCCAGTTCCTTAAGCCGCTTGATGGACTTTTGGACGGTGGCCATGTTGGTGAGCAGTCCGCCCAACCAGCGCTGATTCACGAAAAACATCTGGCAGCGGCGGGCTTCCTCGGCGATGGCTTCCTGGGCCTGCCGCTTGGTTCCCACGAAGAGCACATTCTTGCCCTGGGAGGCCATTTCGCCCACGAAGCGGGCCGCGTCCTTGAACATCTTCAAGGTTTTTTGCAGGTCGATTATGTAAATTCCGTTGCGTTCGCCGAAGATGTATTCTTTCATCTTCGGATTCCAGCGCTTGGTCTGGTGCCCGAAGTGAACACCGGCTTCGAGCAATTCCTTCATCGATATTGCGGGCGTAGACTACCTCCTGAATTTATCCGTGCCCAAGCCACGCGCGCGATCCAAAGCGAGATTTGCGCACGGGACCCCGGCACACCAACTACAATCGACAGACATTACCGTTTGGAGAACTGGAAGCGCTTGCGCGCGCCCTTTTGGCCGTACTTCTTGCGCTCGTGCTGGCGCGGGTCGCGGGTCAGAAAGCCGAGCTTCTTGAGCCGGGACCGCAGCTCCACGTTGAACTCGCACAGCGCGCGCGCGATTCCATGACGGGCGGCGCCGGCCTGACCGGAAATCCCACCGCCCGCGATGCGCATCAGGATATCGAACTTGTCGACCGTTTCGGTCGCCAGCAGCGGCTGGCGCACGGAGGCGCGGGCGGCTTCGGTGGGGAAGTAGTTATCGAAAGGCCTGCCGTTGATGGTGAAATCCCCCTTGCCGGGCCGAAGAATCACACGAGCCACCGATTCCTTACGGCGGCCGGTACCAATATATTGAACGATGCTTGCCACTAATTAAACCTTTCGCTATTTGAGAGCGTTACTGATAGCCATGGCGGTGGGTTTCTGCGCCGCGTGCGGATGCTTGTCACCCGCGTAGACCTTCAGCTTGCGGTACATCTGCTTGCCCAGCTTGGTCTTGGGGAGCATGCCCTGGATGGCTTCTTCCACCATGCGGGCGGGCCGCGTGGCGCGCACGCGCCGCGCGCTGGTTTCCACCAGCCCGCCGGGATAACCCGTAAAATGCCGGTAGACTTTGTTCTCGTCTTTCCGGCCGGTAAGCCGCACTTTGGCGGCGTTGACCACCACAACGTGATCGCCTGTGTCCAGAAAAGGGGTGAAAATCGCCTTATGCTTGCCCATCAAAAGCATGGCAGCTTTGCTGGCGAGTTTGCCGAGAACTACATCTTCGGCATCCAGCACATGCCACTGGCGAACAATCCCGTTCTTGGAGGGGAACTCGGTACTCATTGACACACGTCTCCACTTCGTCGGTTCAAACTATTTAGATTACCGGGCCAGGGGGTAGAATGTCAAATGCTATGGGTGACCGGGTGACCGGTGCTCGCCGGGGCTGGGGGGTCTTCATCGGCTCGGTGCGGGACCAGATGGCTTGGCGGATCGCGGACCGTACGTCAATCCGCGCGCGGGGTCCGCACAAGCCGCAACCCCGGCCAGGCGGCGGGGCAGGGCAGAGGCGTCCTTCGATCATTCACCGCCCGTAAATGGCTACGCGCTGGAACAGCGATTTGCGCGTGCCATCGGATGGCGACATCGACGATGCCTGCCCCGCCATAACCGCTACCCTAGTTACGGCTGGCGTCGTTCGGCACCGCCAGGTACGCGTGAACGTTAAAGCTGCTGTCGAACGCGAAGCCGATGATCTCACCTGCAGCATTGATGGAACATGCGGTGGCCAGATCCAAGGGAGAACCGGCGGGGACGAGTGTGTTCAGGTCGATCAATTCCTGGCCCTGCCGCAGAAACGCTCGGGGGTTGAAACTGGCGTCTAGCGACGTGCCGACGACCTGGCCGATGTCGTTAATGCCCACGGCGGCGCTACTCACATCTCCCTGGAGCGTCCCCAGATCCTGCATGCCTGTCTCGTGCGTCCACAGGAACGCATGAAAGCTGGCGTCCCCCTGCAAGTCTGAACTACCGATCACCTGGCCATGGTTGTTGAGGTTGAGCGCCATGATTCCGTCTCCGTGTCCCGTCCCTCCCAAACTGCCGAGGTCGATGGCTTTGCCGCCTTCCCAAAGCAGGGCGTGCAGAGGCTGGAGATTGGTCAGCCAAATGGGGTTAAAGGCGGCGCATACGCCGGATCCACCGGCCGCCTGGCCGGAGTCGTTGATGGCGTGAGCGTTGCCGTCCGGGTCGCCCGGATACGTGGGAAGTTCCCGGACATCTCCGATTTGCCAGACCACCGGCTTGAACTCGAGTTTTTGCGGACCGCCGGATGGGCACGTCGAGTCCGGCGTGTTATTCTCCGCCATCCCGGCCGCTTCACTCTGGGTGTTGATCTGGTTGGCCACGCCGTTGTTGCCTCCCAGCGTCGGAAGCGGACTCATGACGCCGTTTTGCCACACGAATGCAAGACAGGTAGTGCCGGAAGACGCCAAGCCAAGTGCCGCGAAACCGCAAAAGTCCTCGCCTTGCGGGTCCGGACTGCCGGTTTGGGCTTCACCCACAGCCTGCCCCCGCGCGTTCACGCTGAATGCCTGGCTGTTTGGTCCTTTGAGTCCGGGTTGACCGAGATTCACCACCCGGCCCTTATACCAGACCTCGGCACTCAAAATGTCGCCGTTTTGCGCCGCGCCGGCGACCAGACCGTTATTGGTGATGGCGAACGGCTGCCCGTTCAGGCCTACCGTGCCGAGATCGATGACCTTATAAGTCGGCGACTGTGCCATGGCTACCGCGGCGAACAGACTGCCCGCTAAAATGCTTTTCAAAACTGTTTGTTTGTGTGTCACGTTTGTTCCCTCCACCAGACGATAAGGAAAACGCCCGCGCGAGGTTACAACGCTATCGCGGGCTTGATGTATTATTGGGAATCAGCGCCGGATTATGACGGTCTGTCCTCAGTGCGGTGCCGAACTGCAAGCCGGAGATCCCGCGGGGCTGTGCCCTAAGTGTTTGATCCAGGGCGCTTTCGATAGTTCGCTTGGCGCGGGCGAGTCCGGAACACAGACCATCGAGGGAGCCAGAGCGGCGGCTGGCGATGACGATTTCGGCCGTTACCAGATCCTTCGACCTTTAGGCGAAGGGGGCATGGGCACAGTATACCTGGCCGAGCAGCGTGAACCCATTCGCCGCCGGGTAGCCCTCAAGGTAGTAAAGCTCGGCATGGACACCGGCCAGGTACTCGCCCGTTTCGCCAACGAGCGTCAGGCGCTGGCGATGATGGACCACCCCTATATCGCACGGATCTTCGACGCCGGCGCCACGCCCAAGGGCCGGCCTTACTTCGTCATGGAGTACATCGAAGGCGTACCCATCACGCAGTACTGCGACCGCAACCGGATCGCAATCGGCCAACGATTGGAACTTTTTCTCGCGGTGTGCCGCGCCGTTCAGCACGCGCACCAGAAAGGCGTGATCCACCGCGACCTGAAGCCCTCGAATGTTCTGGTGATGGAGCAGGAGGGCACGCCGGTTCCGAAAGTGATCGATTTCGGCATCGCCAAGGCCACCGACCAATGGGCCGTGGAGACTACTCTGCTCACACAATTCGGCCAGATGGTGGGTACACCGGAGTACGCCAGTCCGGAGCAAGCCGAAGTGACCACCGGAGATGTGGATGCGAGCTCCGATGTGTATTCGCTCGGCGTGCTCCTGTACGAGTTGCTGATCGGCACTGTCCCTTATGACGCGGCCAGAATGCGGCAGGCAGGCTTAACCGAGATGCTCCGGATAATCCGCGAAGAAGAAGCCCCGCCGCTTTCGCGAAAGCTGACGACAATGGGCACGGCATCGGCCGACATTGCCGCGCGCCGCCAGACGGACCCGGCCTCTCTGCGCCGCCTCGTGGATGGCGACCTGAACAGGATCGCGATGAAGGCTCTGGAAAAAGTGCGGGCACGGCGATACGCTTCGGCGACCGAGTTGGCAGCCGATATACAGAGATTCACCGAGCATCGGCCGGTGCTGGCGTCTCCGCCGGGCGCGCTATACCGGGCGCGCAAGTTTCTTCGCAGGCACAAGCCGGCCGTTTTCGGAGCAGCCGCCGGGCTCGCGTTCATCCTGTTGAGCGGAGTAGCGATCTGGTCGCTTGCGCGCCGTGACTCCCCGCCGAAACCCAGGGCGACAGGCAAGGGCGCGGTTGTTCTCGGCGATTTCGCGAATGCCACGGGGGATCCGGCATTCGACGGGACGCTTCGCCAGATGATGGCGGGGGAACTGGGGAAGTCGCCCTACCTCAGCGTGCTTTCGGATGCGCGCATGAGCGAGACACTGCGCCTGATGGTTCGGGCCCCGGATGCCAAGCTTACCCCGGCTGTTGCGTCCGAAATCTGCGAGAGGACGGGAAGTTCCGCAGTCGTGGAGGGCTCGATTACAAGCCTCGGAAGCGAGTACGTGTTGAGCTTGCGCGCCAAGAATTGCCGAACCGGAGATCTTCTGGACGAAGAGCAGGCGTCCGCGGCCAAGAAAGAGGAGGTGTTCCAGGCGCTGGACCAAATGGCAAGCCGGTTCCGGACCCGGGCAGGGAAATCGGTTCCACCCGCGAACAAGGTGCCGACGGAGCCGACCGATGTAACCACGCCTTCGCTCGAGGCATGGAGGTCCTTCAGCGCGGTAATGAAGGCGAACCCAGGTAACGCAGTTTCAACGGAAAACCTCTCATTGCTGAAGCGGGCCATCGAGCTCGATCCCAAATTTGCGATGGCTTATGCTTACCTGGGCCGGATGTATGACGGCCTCGGCGAATCCGAAACAGCAGCCCAGGATATGGCCAAAGCCTATGAGCTTCGGGATAGTGTCAGCGATCGGGAAAACTATTTCATCACTTTCAACTACCGCCGGCAGGTAACCAGAAATCTGGAACTGGCGCGACAGACCCTGGAATCGTGGGCGCAAAAATATCCCAGGGATATCGACGCTCACGGACTGATGTCAGGCTTTACGTCCCAGGGCGTTGGACGCTACGAGAAGGCGGTAGAAGCAGGTCAAAAGGCGATCGAACTCGCCCCGGATTTTTCTGTCGGCTACGGAAATATTGCTTGGGCCTACGTCTACCAGAACCGCCTGTCGGAAGCCGAGGGAGTGCTGCGTAAGGCATCGGAACGTAGGATCGAAATCATTCCCTTTTCACTATGCCGGTACTTTATCGCCTTTGTAAGGGGCGACCAGGCGGCGATGGAAAGGGAAATGACTCAACGTCGGGCAAGATTGGAAGCCCAGGGATTGTTCGAGCACCAGGAAGCTCTGACCTTGGCGTATCGGGGGCGCCTGAAAGAAGCGGCCCGGCTATCGGACCTGGCGGTGACCTTAGCTCGGCAGGGCGGCTTTCGCGAACGGGCCGCCCAGTTTGAAGGCGCTCGTGCGGCGTGGAACGCGCTGTTTGGGATGCTCGCGGAGGGGCAAAAGAGCGCGGCAGCGGCGTTGTCGCTCTTCCGAAGCAGGGACGCCGATTATGGACCTGCCTTTGCGCTGGCGCTGCTGCGCGAGTCCGCGCAAGCTCACAAGATCGAGGCGGACCTCGAAAAGCGCTACCCGGAGGATACATGCGTCCAGTTCAGTTACCTGCCCGCACTGCGGGCGCTCGAAGCTCTCGACCAGGGAGACCCGGCAAAAGCGCTCGAAAAGACACAGCCGGCGGCTCCGTACGAACTTGCTGTTCCAGGCACAGCGTACTACACTGGCGCGTTCTTCGGAGCTCTGTATCCGGTCTACGTGCGTGGCCTGGCTTACTCCCGAATGGGCCGCCATCGCGAGGCAACGGCTGAGTTTCAAAAAACTCTCGATCATCCGGGAATCATGCTGAACGATCCGATGGGACCAATGGCGCGTCTCCAATTGGCCAGAGCGTTGTCCGCTTCCGGAGATCGCGCGAAATCGGCCGCCGTCTACAAGGATCTCCTCGCTCTCTGGAAGAATGCCGATCCCGAAATTCCGGTTGTGCAAGAGGCCAAGGCTGAGTCCGCCAAACAACCATAATTGCGTGTAACTTTGCGACCCGGATTTCCTTATCCTGTTTAGCGGAACGATCGTGAGGTTAATATCATGACGAACGGCCAGACCATGCACACGCTGGCGGGGGCATCCCAGTTTCCGACGACGCGGTGGACCCTGGTGGTCGCTGCCGGCGATCCACAGCGCAAGGAGGCTCGCTCCGCGCTGGTTTCCCTGTGCGAGAACTACTGGTATCCCTTGTACGCTTATCTGCGACGGCGCGGTTATCCGGCAGATCAGGCGGAGGATCTCACGCAGGAGTTCTTCATACGCCTGCTGGAAGGGCGATATCTCGATCGCGCCGACCCGGAAAAGGGCCGTTTTCGATCGTTTATTCTGACTTCCTTGAAATTCTTTGTGGCCGACGAAGAAGACCGCCAGCGCGCGCGCAAACGCGGCGGCGGGGCGCTTGTGCCGCTTGAATTCTCGTCCGGCGAAGAGCGCTACCAACGCGAGCCCGCGCACGATGAAACGCCGGAGCGGATCTTCGAACGGCGCTGGGCGCTTTCGATGCTCGACCGAGTCGTTGAGAGATTGCGGAACGAGTTCGTGCATCACGGCCACGCGGAGCATTTCGAACGGTTGAAGGTGTTCCTTCTCGGGCAGTCTGACGCACCGTACGCCGCGCTGGCACGCGAAATGAACACGTCAGAAGGAGCGCTCAAAGTGGCCGTTCACAGGCTTCGCAAGCGGTATCGCGAACTCTTTCGCCAGGAAATCGCGGATACTGTCGCCGATCCCGCCGAAGTGGAGTCTGAACTCCGGTTTCTGGCGGCCGTGCTGGCGAGGAAGTAGCGGCCGGCCGCCCTAGTGCCGGCGCCAAACTCCATCACCATGAAATCGATGCCGTTGGCTGGTCGATATCGTGGAGGATGACGATGTTGGGGTGGTTCAGCGACGAGGCGGATTTGGCCTCCTGAATGAAGCGCTGCTTGCGCGATTCTTCTTTCAGTGCTCGGGGTGCAGAATCTTGATGCAGACGAAGCGGTCAAGGCGCAGGTCGCGGGCTTTGTAGACTACTCCCATCCCGCCTTCGCCGAGCTTCTCGACGATCTGGTAATGAGAGATGGTCGCACCGATCATTTGGTCCTGCGACACCGAAGCCTGCCAACGGGCGACGCAAGGTCGAGGGGAAGGGCCCATTCACAATCGGCCTGCAGGTTGGCAACCTGCCCCACAGCTTCAGAGTCAATTGGTCGTGGTCAGTTTGTGCTCGATGGCGAATTTGACCAGTCCCACCAGATCGTGAATGTTGAGCTTGCGCATCAGGCTGGCGCGGTAGGTGTCCACCGTCTTGGGGCTGATATCCAGCAGGTTGGCAATCTCCTTGGCGCGCAAACCGTTTACCAGGTGAAAGAATACATCGTGCTCGCGCCGGCTGAGATGAGCCACAGGATCGTCCTCGCGCGTCTCGCGCGAGGATGGAAACAGGCCGGCGACTTTCAGCAGCGGCGACATGTACACGCCGCCGTCGCGGATGTAGTTGATGGCGTCGGTCAAATGGCGGGGATCCCCGTCCTTCAACAGGTAGGCGTCGACGCCGGCCTTCAAGGCCTCGCGGATGGCGCTCTCCTCGCGGCTGATGGTAAGGATGATGCAACGCGTCGGAATCTCGGCTTCGCGGACCTTGCGTACCACCTCCACGCCCGAAAGCTTGGGCATGTTCAAGTCGAGCAGAGCGAAGTCCGGCTTGAGCGCGCGAATGGTCTCCAGGGCCGCCAGGCCGTCGGCGCACTGCCCGACCACCTGCAGGTCGCGGCTCTGGCAAACCAGCATCAGGCCTTCGCGAATGATGGCTTGGTCCTCCGCGATCACGACCGTCGTTTGTTTGTGGTTATTCATGGATCACCGGAAAAGAAATGGTCAATTGGGCGCCTTCGGGAGTGCTTTCCGCCTGCAGATCGCCGCCAAGCTGGCGCGCCAGATCGCGCATGGAACGCAAACCGATGCCGGCGGATGCCGCCGGGGTGCGAAAACCGGATCCGTCGTCGGCCACCTGGAGCGCGAGGCGACCGCCCTCCTGGACGAGGGACATGCGCACGCGGCGGGCGTCGGCATGCTGAATGACGTTGGAGATGCCCTCCTGCGCCACCAGATAAATGGCGCGGCGCACCTCCGGCGGCGGCTCGGCGGAAAGCTCGCACAGATCCAGCGAAGCCGCGAACTTCTCGGCTATTCCCGAACCTTCCCAGAGACTGCGCAGAGCTTCCACCAGCGGTTGCGCTTGCCAGTCCGGCACATACAGGCGCCGCGAGACTCCTCGCACCTGCTCCAAAGCAGTGTCGGCCAGCGCCCGAATCCGGTTGAGGCTTTTGCGGACCGGCTCTGGCGGATCCGGCAGCGCGGCTTCTAGCAGGCCGGCGTGGACATGGATGGCGGCCAACGCCTGTCCCACTCCGGTGTGCAACTCGCGGCCCAGTCTCTGGCGCTCCGAGGCAATCGAATCTGCCAGTATGGCTCCCATCGTTTTCGGTGCGCCGAGGGCACGTGCGTGCAAGTCGCGCTCCGCTTCGAGCAGACGATAATAACTGCGCGAGGCCCAGTGCTGCATGAACGCCAAATGCTGCAGCTCCCGGCTGGAGAGCAGAGGGTCCGCGGCTGCCGGCCCGGCGTCCACCAGCGCCATTTGCTTTAGCCGGCTTACACTATCGCCTGAGCTGTTCTCGAAAAACCCCGATGCCAAAATGGTCGATCCTTCCTATTTTCGGGCGTGCGCTAAAGGAATAGCCTTACCCAGAATGACAAGTAAGATAAGCCGGCGCAATCCCATGTGTACTTAGTACCTCAGTGAACTTCTTAGTACTTGCTGCGCTAAGTTCAGAGGATTAACTTAAGAGTGTCCGGTATTTCTATATTTTCTAATGTTCTTGCAGCGATTAGCAGTGTTGCTCGGAGGTTTCGCCGCGGGTGCGGTTGTCCGGCGTTGGCAGGCGCAGGATACGGCAGCCTCACAGCGTTCGCTCAACCGGCTCTCCAGAGAGTGGAAGGCTCAGGTGCGGGCGCACGACCACAGGCTCAATCGGCTGGAAGCGCGATCCGACGCGCATGAAACCAAGCTGAAGGGGATGCCATCCACGGCGCAAATTGTTTCGGCCATGGACGAGTTACTGGCCCACGCGATGTCGGGACTGGACGGACGTTTGACGGCGCAGGCGCGGTCCATTGAGACATTGCAGACGACAGTTTCCCAGACCGATGAGCTGCTGGAACGGGTATTGGAATCGTTGGACACGTTGCAGGACGCGCCAGCCAAAGAGCGGGGCTGAAGCCCCGCGCGGGCTAAAGCCCGCCCTCCGGTCGCGCCAACAAGCGCTGCAGATTGCCGCCCAGAATCATACCGGCATGCTCCGCGGAGATCTCCATCGCACACAGAGTTTGTATCTGCGCCTGAAAAATCTGCGCGTGCCATCCGCGCGGAAAGAACGACGAGTCGGAGCCGAACAACAACCGGTGCGGGCCAGCCACCTCCAGCGCCTGGCGAAAAACATCCGCGAGATCGAGCCCGCCGGGTTGATAGCGCGTCCAACTGTTGCTGCTGGAAGTGTCCAGGTAAACGTTGGGGCACAGGTCGCAGAGCATGAGAGTCTCGCGAAAGTAACCCGCGCCGAAATGTGGGATCACGAAATTCACGCTGGGGAACTCCATGGCGACGGCGTGCAGGTCGAGCGGATTGGAATAGCGCATGTCGAACCGCGAAGCAAGCCCCAGCCTTCGCCGCACGCCCACGGTGAGGACGCCGCAATGCACGAAGACGATGGTGCCGGGATGCGCGGCGGCGGCTTCGAAGACCGGGCGCACGCGCGAGTCCGCTACCGGGTAACGATGCATGGCGGGAAACAGACAAACGCCTTGGATGCGGCCGCCGGCCAGGGCTTTTTGTACGCGTTCCACGCCGTCGGGCGCCACGGGATTGGCCATGAAGAAGCCCCAGAAGCGGTCCGGATGGAGTTGGACGGCCGCGGCCACCGAGTCTTCGTCTCCCGGGATGCTGGCGATGAGCGCGGCCTTGGCCACGCTATAGTCGTCCAGTTCCTGTTTCCAGCTTGCCGCGAGATCTTCGCAAGAAGGGGGGATGCGCCAGTCCAGCGTGCGGCCTATTTCGGCGACGGTCTGGCCGCTTTCGGCCGCCAGCCGCGCGAAAAACGCGGGCGAGAAAAAGTGAACGTGCGCGTCACAGACGGCGAAATCACCCCAGGGAGTTAGCATCGGGCTTATTCCAGTGCATGACGCCGGCCGCCAAAGCCATTTGGGTGACGCCGGCCACGTTGTTGACGCCCAGCTTCTTCATCAGCATCTTGCGGTAACCGCGCACCGTCTGCAGGCCCAGATCGAGCAGCACCGCGATGTCCTTGCTGGTCTTACCTTCGGCGACCAGGCGCAGCACCTGCAATTCGCGCGGCGAGAGCGTGTCCAACGGGGTCCGGCTGCTGGTGGTCCGCAGATCGCCGCTCTGGATACGGGTCAACAGGCTGTCGGAAACCTGCGAGCTGAGGTACGACCCACCGCGGGCCACGATGCGGAGGGCGTCGATCAGATCCGCCGACGAGGCCCGCTTGAGCACGAAAGCGCGCGCGCCCGAACGGATGGCGGTCACCACCGAATTCTCATCGTCGTATATCGAAAGCATCACCACGCGGGTATGCGGCGCGTAGCGCAGGATCTCGATGGTGGCTTCGATGCCGTTCAGACCCGGCAGGCCGATATCCATCACCACCAGGTCGGGACGAGACTTCTTGCAGAAGCGCACTGCCTCGGCGCCGTTGTCGGCCTCGCCGACCACGCGGAATTCGGCGGTGCGCTCGAGAATCGCGCGCAGGCCGTCGCGCATCATCTTATGGTCGTCCACCAGCAGGATGTCGTATGCCATAGTATCTCAATCGCCCATGCGGACCGCTCGCGGCTCGGTAGCGGTGCGGCAAAGGGCACGGACCACGTTTCCCGTATCCGGCGCGCTCTCGATTTGCAACTCGATGCCCGCCCGATCCGCGAAATAACGCATCACCAGAAACTCCAACCCTCCTCCCTGCAGAGCGTGGTCCGCATCGAATCCCGGCCCGTTATCCCGAATCTCCAGCGCAGGTCCACTCCGCAACGACTTTAGCAATATCTCGATGGTCGAGCAACCTGCCCGCTGCGCCGCATAGCCGGCCGCTTCCTGCGCGATGCTGTACAGGGCGGCCGCGGTTTCGGGCTCGGGTTGCGCCGTGGCGTCCGCGAGCACGCGCAGATTTCCTTTGAAATCCGCGCGCAGATGCCCCGCCAGGAGGTCCAAGGCGGCCCGTAATCCGATGCGCTCGGCGACCGCCGGGTTCAACTCGCGGTTGATGTCGCGGACCAACCCCATCAGGGCCTCCAGCATACCCTGGATTTCGCCGATGCGCTGGGGAATGGGAAGCGCGCTGTCCGCCAGGTCCATGCGCAAGAGGTCGAGTTGCAAGCCAGCGGCGCTCAAACTCTGTCCGACGTAATCGTGCAGGAGGTGAGAGAGCCGCGCGCGATCGATTTCCAGGGCTTCCAGCGCGCGCAGCACGATGGCGGCCTCGGGCATCTCGTGGGCCATGCATCCGGCAAAAGCGACTTCGCCTTGCGGCAAATGGACGGGGAACATGGCGATGGAAAAGGCAGGAGCGCCTTCGCCGAAGCGGCCGGAGGCGGCCAGCGTCTCGCCCTGGAAGACGCGCTCCAGGCGGCCGATCCACAACGAGCGCGCCGGCGGCACGGACAGATCGGTGAAGTTCAGGCTCTCCAACTCCGCGGCTGCGGGGCCGAACACGCGCACAGCGTCGCCATAGACGGCATGGAATGTCCCCGCGCGGTCGAGCAACCAGGCGCAGCCGGGACTCTGGCGGAGCAGCATCTCGCACAGCGTGGCGGCGGGTAGCGGTTTGGCGGGGGCAGGTGTCATGGCGATGCGCGCCAACTTCGTGGCGCACCTACGTAAGCGCATAATTCTAGCAGGGTGTGGAGGGTGGCGTCACTCTGAGTCACGGCATCCGGAAGCTTTCCATCCCGTCGACCCTGCCAAGACCAGCTTCCAAGCTGCAAGGAAGTACTGAACGGCTTCGTTCAATGCATCCCGCTGGGCGAGACTTGTCCCGTCAAGACTCTAGCGTGCGCCACACGCGCGCAGGGCGGCGGCCACCTGCTCGATTGCGCGGCGGCCCGGGCTGAGCACTCCGCCGAGAGAAAAAAATGGGTGGATCATGCCGCTGTATCTGGTCGAAGCGACTTCGACTCCCGCCTCGGCGAGGCGTTTGGCGTAGGCTTCGCCCTCGTCCCGCAGCGGGTCGCATTCGGCCGTAATGACCAGGGCCGGCGGCAAGCCGCGCAGGTCCGGCGCAAGCAGGGGCGACGCGTAGGGGCTTTGCGCATCCTCGATGCGCGCCAGGTAGTGGCCGCGAAACCACTCCATCTCCGCGCGGGTGAGATAGTAGCCTTCGGCAAACTCCAGGTAGGAGGGAGTATCGAAGGACGCCAGGTTCGTCACCGGATACACCAGCACCTGCAAAGCGAGAGGCGGACCGCCTTCGTCGCGGGACTTCAAGCACATCACGGTGGAGAGGTTGCCGCCGGCACTGTCTCCGCCCACCGCGATGCGGCGCGGGTCCACGGCCAGGAGCGCGGCGTTGGCCGCCACCCACCCCGTGGCGGCGTAACAATCGTCGACCGCGGCCGGAAACTTATACTCGGGCGAAAGGCGGTAATCCACGGCCACCACCACGGCTCCGGCCTGGCGTGCGATTGCCCGGCAGGCGACGTCGTGGGTATCCAGATCGCAGACCACCCAGCCTCCGCCGTGGAAGTACACCAGACAGGGAAACGGCCCCTGGGCAGCGGGAGTATAAATGCGAATCGGGATGGGGCGTTCCGGGTGCGGAATCTCTAGATCCTGCACGCGGCCGACCTCCTCCGGCTTGCCGGCGACGCCCTTCAGGCCATCCAGGGCGGCCTGGCGGGCTTCCCCCGGCGATAGCGTTTCGATGGCGGGCCCGCCCTCCACCTCGATTGCCTCCAGCAGCGCGCGGACTTCCGGATAGAGCTTATTCCTGATCATTTGGGTTTAATTCGTTCGAGAACGTAGCGTAGCAGGATACAGCGCGCCGCGGCTCAGGGGAACACTCGCTTGCTGGTCGCGGGCAATTGCGGTAGGCTTATCAAATCGACTCAAATGCAAAAGAAATCACATCGATTTTGACCGGTTAATCTTTTGGATTTTTCGGCGGTCGGGGTGAGCATCGCGGCGCGCATGGCGGAGACAGACGGCACGGAACACGTGGAACTGGCTGGCGAACTGGCGGAGGCGCGCCGCAGCTTGACGGAGTTGCGCCATGACCAGCGGCTCTACCGCGAGTTGTTCGAAGACAGCCTGGGCCTGATGTGCGTCCACGACCTGGATGGCGTTCTGCTGAATGTCAATCCGGCCGCGGCCCAGTCCCTCGGTTTCCGGCCGGACGAGGGCGTTGGCGTGAACATGAAGCGCTTTCTGGCGCCGCCGATTCAGCACCTCTTCGACGCCTACCTGGATCGCATCCGGCGCAATCGAAGCGATGCGGGACTGATGCGTTTGGTGGCCCGGGACGGGGGCGAACGGATCTGGCTTTACCGGAACGTGCTGTATGAGGAGCCTGGCACGCCGCCGCGGGTGCTGGGCCACGCCCAGGACATCACGGAGCGGGTGCGCGCCGAAGAGGCGTTGAAGGAGAGCGAGCGGCGCTTCCGCACAATGGCCGATACGGCGCCCGTTTTCATTTGGATGTGCGACACCGGGGGCGAGTGCCTGTTCGTGAATAAAGCCTGGTTGGATTTCTCGGGCCGGACGCTGGAACAGGAACTCGGCCGCGGCTGGGCGGAAGATCTGCATCCCGAGGATCGGGAACGCGGCCTGGCGGATTTCACGACGGCCGTCGCCCGGCGCGAGACCTTCCGGGCAGAGTATCGCATGCGCCGCGCGGACGGCGAATACCGGTGGATTCTGGACACCGGGACGCCGCGTTTCAATTCCGACGGCCAATACGCCGGCTACATCGGCTCCTGCGTGGATGTGACCGAGGCCAGGCAGGATCGGGAAGCCCTCCGTATCGCGCGCGACGAACTGGCTGTCCGCGTGGCGGAGCGCACCGCCGAACTGCTGCGGGCCAACGAAGCCTTGCGGCAATCCGAACAGCATTATCAGGTGCTGACAAATCTGGCGCCGGTCGGCATTTTTCGCACGGACGTCAACGGACGTTGCGTTTACCTCAATGACCGGGCCTGCCAGATTTGCGGCATCAACCTGGAGGAAGGGGGCCAGGGGCGTTGGGACCGCATTCTCGAAGCGGACGATCGGGTCCGGCTCGCGGAGGAATGGCGAAAGGTGGTGGCGGGCAGCGGGCCGGGTTCGCTCGAGCACCGCATTGTACGGCGCGACGCTTCGACGGTCTGGGCTCTGACTCACTTTGCGGCTGAAAGAGGCTCCCGGGGAGAGATTACCGGATGCATCGGAACGGTGGCGGACATCAGCGACCGGAAGCGGGCGGAGGAGGAGACCCGGAAACTGGAAGCGCAGGTACAACATGCACAACGGCTGCAAAGCCTCGGCATTCTGGCGGGCGGCTTGGCGCACGATTTCAACAATCTGCTCACCATCATCTTAGGGAATGCGCGGATTGCCTTGTTGGACCTGCCACCGGCATCGCCGGCTGTGGAGCGTCTGGCCGAGATCGAGACGGCCACCAGCCGGGCAGCGGAGTTGACCAACCAGATGCTGGCGTATTCGGGCAAGGGCAGGTTTACGTTGCAGGCCGTGAACCTGTCGCGGCTGGCGGAGGAGATCGCGCACCTGCTGCAGGCGGTCATCTCAAGAAAGACGGCTATCCAATTCAACCTGGCGGACGATCTGCCGGCGATCGACGCCGACCCCGCGCAGATCCGCCAGATCGTGATGAACCTGATCACCAATGCGGCGGAAGCGATCGGCGAGGGGGGTGGGGCGATCCAGGTTTCGACCGGCGTGGTGGACGCCGATCTGACCTATCTCTCCGGCACGTATTTCGACGACCATCTGCTGGCGGGACGCTACGTGTATCTAGAGGTGGCGGACACGGGATGCGGCATGAGTCCGGAAACGCAGACGAGGATTTTCGATCCATTCTTTACCACCAAATTCACCGGGCGGGGACTGGGGTTGGCCGCGGCGATCGGCATCGTGCGGGCGCATCGCGGCGCGCTCAAAGTGACCAGCCAGCCGGGCCTGGGCTCCACGTTCCGGCTGTTGTTTCCCGGCACGGACAAGAAAGCGGAGGTGCGCGTGGCAGAGCCCTCGGGACGGGTATGGCGGGGTCGCGGAACGGTTCTGGTGGTGGACGACGAATCCGGTGTGCGCGATCTGGCGCGCGCGATTCTGGAGAGCGCCGGTTTTGCGGTTCTCACCGCGTGCGATGGTGGCGACGCCATTCGGGTTTTCCAGCGGCATGCAGGAGAGGTGGTGGCCATTGTGCTCGATCTGACCATGCCCGCGATGACTGGAGAAGAAACCGCCACCGAGTTGCAGCGCATCCGGCCGGGAGTTCCCATCATTCTTTCCAGCGGGTATAGCGAGCAGGAGGTGGCGGGGCGTTTCGCGGGCAAAGGTTTGGCCGGCTTTTTGCAGAAGCCCTATGAACCCGCCGCACTGACCGAGGCGCTGCTGAGGGCGCTGGAGCAGCGGGTGGCCGGCTAGGCGGCCGAGGAGTAAAGAAGTCAGGAGTTAGAAGTCAGATGTGACTTCTCAGAACCACCGGTTCCGCTACGAATTTTGGGCGGGCAATTCTGCCCTGGATCCCCTTTGGGGACGGCTTCTAGCCGGCTTGGCCGTAGTTTGGTGCACAGCGGCCTGCGTTTTCGCAGCCCGTTCGAGGGGAGACAGTTTCTCCCGCTAGCGAGGCGCCCCGCCGGACCGAGCCCCATTCGGTTTTTCATCGCGACGGGTCCCCCTATCTTTCGGCCGCGAAGTAGGATATACAACTCTTAATGTCACTTTCGTCCGCGAGACTCGCTATGAAGACATCCAATCGATTCGCAATTTGTATTTTATCCCCGCTGCTGCTGGCTTCCATCGCTTTGGGCCAGCAGGATTATGTCGGCCGCTACGACGTCTATGGCGGATTCATGTATCTGGACAGCCCGGGCCTTAGCCTGGGCGAAAAGGGTTTTCACACACAGATCGGACTGAACCCGGCAAAATGGTATTCGTTGGGTTTCGATTTCAGCGCGGGAACCGGCGACACAACCCTTACCCCCAGCATGCTGAAGTCCTCCATCGCGCAGCAGATCGGTGGGGCTTTGGCGCCGCTTATTGCGGCGGGGGCGCTGCCCGCCAATTACTCACCGGTAGTGCCCGAGCATTCGACAACGCAGACCTATGCCGCCGGTCCGCAGCTCAACTATCGCCATTTCCGGTGGGTCACGCTATCTATCCACCCCTCCGTGGGCGCCATCCACGAAGAAGCCACCCCTATAGTCGCCAAGCTCGATCCCATCGAAACGCTGCTGGTATCACAGTTGGCGCCTTCCGGGAAGTTGCAGCAGTGGGTTGGTTTCTACGGCGTCGGGGGCGCCATCGACTTCAATGTAAGCCAGCACTTCGGCCTGCGGGTGACAACGGATCTTGTGCACGATCACTTGTTCGCCAGTCTGGTGAATACGCGCAACACCGTGCGTTTCTCGGTCGGGCCAACTTTCCACATGGGCAAGAATGTAGCCGCCCAGAAGTGAAGGGGCGCGAGGCATGAAGGTTACCTGCCCGCCGTGTCCGCACTTGCGGGCGCGGTCTGGGGCGTACCTTGCGTCCGGGAGGCACTCCCATGGGGCTGATTCCGTCGCGTGAAGCGCGTCCGGGCGGCCTGAGAGGCCGCCGCAGGCCGAGGGCCAAGCCTACTAAGTTTAACTAATCGGTGTGCTTCCTGATACACTTGGGATACCGCATGCTATCGATCGTCATTCCGATACACAACGAGGAGCCCTCCATCCTGCGTCTATACGACCGGCTCACGGCCGTGTTGGAGCCGCTCCGGCGAGCCTATGAGATTCTGTTCGTCGACGACGCCTCGACCGACCGCAGCTTCGAGCTGTTGGCGAACCTGGTGGAGACGGATGGTCACTTGAAAGTGATCCGGCTGCGCCGGAACTTCGGCCAGAGCGCGGCTCTTTCGGCGGGTTTTCATGAAGCCAAGGGGGACGTGGTCATCGCCATGGATGGCGACCTGCAGCATGCCCCGGAGGATATCCCGGCGCTGCTGGCGAAGATCGACGAAGGCTACGATATCGCCAGCGGCTGGCGCAAAGAGCGGGTGGACAATCCGCTCACGCGCAAGATCCCTTCGCGCATCGCGAACTGGCTGATGGCCAAGGCTTCCGGCATCGACCTACGCGACTTCGGAACCACTTTCAAGGCTTATCGCGCCGAAGTACTCAAGGACGTGAACCTGTACGGTGAGCTGCACCGCTTCATTCCCGCGCTGGCCAGCTTTTACGGAGCGCGGGTGGCCGAAGTGCCCATCCACAACACGGCGCGCGCGGCGGGCGATTCGCACTACGGAATCGGCCGCACGTTCCGCGTGATGTTTGATATCCTGACCATCAAGTTCCTGTTGAAATACTTCACCCGGCCGATGCACTTTTTCGGGCTCCTGGGCCTGGCGGGAACGGGCCTGGGCGGACTGATTATGGTCTGGCTGGCGTTTCACAAGTTGATGGGCCACGAGTTGATCATGGTGGAGCACGGCCCGCTGATGATCGCCGGCGGCCTGTTGCTTCTGGGCGGACTGATGATGTTCAGCACCGGGCTGATCGGCGAAATGATGATGCGCACGTATTTTGAGAGCCAGGGGCGGCGCATCTACGCCGTGCGCGAGATCGTGACCCGCAAGCAGCGGGGTATGGCGGGCGGCGCGCGCGGATAATGCGTGGCCGCTCCCTAACGGTCACGGCTCGGTAGCGTCGCGGCCCGGCAACCGATGGCTGCGGCCCCGTTATTTGGGCGCTTGCGCCCGCCTTGTAGTAAACTGGAATTTAATACCAGCAAATCCAAAGCTTGGAGGTTCCATGAAGTACCGCAATGTGGCCTTGCCCGCCCTGGGGATCCTGTTCTGCGCAATCGCCGGTTTTGCGCAAACTTCCTCGATGGAGGGAGATGTCAAGGGTGAAGACGGTTCGCCCCTGAAAGGCGCTCTGATCAAAATCGACCGCGAAGACATCAAGGGTCATTACCAGGTGAAGACCGATAAGAAAGGGCACTATTACTACGGCGGCCTGCCGCTGGGCAAGTACAAGGTTACGCTCGAGGTGGACGGCAAAGACATCGATTATGTCGACAAGGTGCAGACCCATCCGGGCGAACCCCAGGTGAACAACTTCGACATGCAGGCGACGGCGAAGAAGCGGCAAGCCCTGACCCAGGCCGCTCAATCCGGCACCCTCAGCAAAGACCAGGCGCGCAGCATGACGCCGGAGGAGAAGGCCGCCTTCGAAAAGACCAACAAAGAGCGCGCGGCGCTGACGGCCAAGAACAAAGCGCTCAACGAGGCTTTTAACGCGGGCAAGGAGGCCATTAACGCCAAGCAGTTCGACGTGGCCGTCACCCAATTTGCCAAAGCCAGCGAAATGGCGCCCGACCAGCCGGTCATTTGGGCCAATCTGGGCGATGCGGAAATCAACCTGGCCAAAACCAAGACGGGCCCCGAACACGACGACGCCATCAACAAGGGGATGGAAGCGTATCAGAAGACGCTGACGTTGAAGCCGGACGATGCCGGCGTGCATAACAACTACGCCCTGGCGCTCGCAGGGGCCAAGAAGTTCGACGAGGCGCAGGCCGAGCTCGCCAAGGCGGCCCAGCTCGATCCTCCCAGCGCCGGCAAATATTATTACAACCTGGGCGCTTTGCTGGTGAACAACAACCAGAGCGAACCGGCTGGAGCGGCCTTCAAAAAGGCTATCGAGGCCGACCCGAAATATGCCGACGCGCAATATCAATACGGCATCTACCTGATCGGCAAAGCCACGCTGGGCGCCGACGGCAAATACGACCCGGTACCGGGAACGCGCGAAGCTTTCCAAGCGTATCTGGAACTGAAGCCGGATGGGCCGTTCGCGGAATCGTGCAAGGGCATGCTCGCCACACTTTCTGGCGCGGTGGATACGTCGTATCAAAATCCCGCGGCCAAGAAGAAGACGACCAAGAAGAACTAAGGCCGCGGTGGATGCGATAATGATTGCGGGGCGCCGGAAAGAGCGCCCCTTAGCATAATGCGCTTATTGTTCCGCTTCGTTGTCCTGCCTCTGTTAGTGCTGTGGGTGGTGCGCATTATGCTGAGGTCCATCTTTGGCGGAATGAACACTCAGGTTGCGCCCAAGCCGGTCCGGCCGGTGCCCACCACGGCTTCGGCGGGCGGCGAGTTGAAGAAAGACCCGGTTTGCGGGACTTATGTCTCAGCGGACACGTCGGTAACCAAACGGATCAACGGCCAGACGGTGCATTTCTGTTCGCCGGCTTGCCGCGACAAGTACCGCGCCGCTTCGTGAAGCGAGGGCGGGCAATCTTGCCCGCAGCCGGCTTGCAGCCGGCCTCTGGCAGCCATCCAATCCCGCGAGTGGCCGACGTGTGCGTCGGCCGCGGTCCAGGGGGACCGCCCCACGAGCGATGCGGGTGCTCGGCAATGACGGTGCCCTACCGGGAGCCGAAGTTGTAGCCCACCCAGACGGTGCCCGCTGTCACCAGATCGCTTCCGAACCCGGGCTGACCCGTGAGGTTCGGCACATAGTGGATGTCGAACTGCGGACGGATGAAAATGTGCTCGGTTACAAACAGCGACACGCCCACACCTGCG
>Ga0182016_10002043_pt1 | contig 24103 bp, 21 predicted proteins | sample 712S2MmetaG_FD_120491 | JGI IMG/M metagenome (GOLD analysis project Ga0182016, IMG submission 120491) | Permafrost microbial communities from Stordalen Mire, Sweden - 712S2M metaG | ecosystem: Environmental > Terrestrial > Soil > Wetlands > Permafrost | place: Sweden: Stordalen | collected... | reverse complement strand
GCCGGTCAGGAAGTAGTTCTGCACGCGCGTGTCGCTCATACGGTAAATGAGAATGCATCGCGAAGGCAGTCCGTCGCGCCCGGCCCTGCCCGCCTCTTGCGTGTACGCTTCGAGCGATCCCGGAAGATCGAAGTGCACGACGAAACGGATGTTGGGCTTGTCGATGCCCAAACCGAATGCGTTGGTCGCCACGACCGCGCGAATCGTCTCGTTCATGAACGATTCCTGAACGAACGTGCGATCTTGCTTGGGCAATTTCGAATGATAGACGGCCGCCGGGATGCCGAGGTGCTGCGTGAGGTATTCCTGCACCGCGAGCGCGTTCTTTATCGTGGCGGTGTAGATGATGCCGGTGCCTTCCAGCGCCGCGTCGTCGGTGAACAACCCGTCGAGGATCCTGAGTTTGTCGGCCTCTTTGTCCGCCTTGCGCGCCTGATAGATCAAGTTCGGCCGGTCGAAGCCCTTGACGATCGGCTTGACGTGCTCGATGCCTAGCTGGTGCAGGATGTCCTCGCGAACCGACGGCGTCGCCGTCGCGGTCAGCGCGAGTACGGGCGGATGCCCGATCTCCGAAATGACGTGTCCAAGCGCAAGGTAGGCCGGACGAAAATCGTGTCCCCACTGGCTGATGCAGTGCGCCTCGTCGACCACGAAGAGCGGTACGCGAATCGACTTGAGGATGTCGAGAAAGCCCTCGTCTTCGAGCTTCTCGGGCGTCGTGTACAGAATCTTTACGGTTCCGCCGGCGACGCGGGCGCGCGCGGCGGCTTCCTGGTCCTCCGATAGCGTCGAATTCAGGGCGATGACGTCGGTGACGCCGCGCTCGCGAAGCGTGTCGAGTTGATCCTTCATCAGCGCGATGAGAGGGCTGACCACGACGGTCGTTCCGTCGAGCATGAGCGCCGAAATTTGATACGTCAGGCTCTTGCCCGCGCCGGTCGCTAGAATCGCAAGCGTGTCCTCACCGCGCAAGACGCGAGAGACTACCTCTTCTTGACCGGGGTAGAACGTATCGAAACCAAAATTTTCGCGGAGTGCTACGCGCAGATCCACGCAGTCCCAACCTAACCTTCCTCGGAGCCGGCCGCCAAGCGGCGCGGCACCCGTCCCGGAAGGAAGACCCGGGCGGGCGACTCGAGAGTATTGTACCACCAAGCTCGTCTCGTAAAACACGCCGGCGAACCGCAAAGTGGCATTTAGGCCGGCTTGACGCCGCTCTCTAGGCGGACGCGTGAGGCGGCTCCAGGGTGAACGGGGCCGTTCTGCCCCCGTTTTAGCGGACTCCGGAGGCGGGCGCGAGGCAACCCCAGGTTCCCGGCGGCGGCCCGTTTTCAAAAGCCGCGGGACTTCTTCGGGGCCTCCGTTAAGTCACCGGACGTGTCCCTTTACCGTACCTGGCGCCCCAAGACGTTTGCAGACCTCGTCGGCCAAGACGCCGTCGTCCGAACCCTGACCAGCGCGATCGAGAGCGGCAAGCTCGCGCACGCCTATTTGTTCTCCGGGCCGCGCGGTTCGGGAAAAACGTCGGCCGCGAAAATCTTGGCGCGCTGCATCGAGTGCGTTAACGGGCCGACTGCGACACCCGACAACACGTGCGAGAACTGCGTCGCGATTCTGAACGGTTCGTCGCTCGACGTTCTCGAGATCGACGCTGCGAGCTATCGCGGGATCGATCAGATCCGCGACCTGCGCGACGGCGTGAAGTTCGCGCCATCGTCGATGCGAATGAAAGTCTACATCATCGACGAAGCGCACATGCTGACCAAAGAAGGCGCGAACGCGTTTCTCAAGACGCTCGAGGAGCCGCCGGCACATGCCGTATTCATCCTAGCGACGACCGAGCCGGAGAGACTCCCGGTCACGATCCTATCGCGATGCCAGCGCTATGCGTTTCGACGGATCGCCATCCCTGTGATGATCGAGCGCATGCGCGAGATCGCGTCCGCCGAGAACATCGGCATCGACGAAGAGGCGCTCGCCGCGATCGCGTACCGGGCCGACGGCGGCCTGCGTGACGCGCTCACGATGCTCGAGCAGGCGAGCGCGTTTGCCGGGGGCGGCGACGTCACGGCGGGAACGCTCGACGTAGCCTTTGGAACGACCGGCCGGACGTTCGCAAGCGCGCTGGTCGACGCGATCGCCGCTCGCGACGCCGCGGGGGTTCTTTCGACGATCGAGAGCGCGAGCGATGCCGGCGCCGACATGCAGGTTTTGATCCGGTCGCTGATCGCGGCGTTCCGCAACCTGCTCGTCGCGCGGATCGATCCCGCGTTGCTGGCGCGAGACCTCGCACCCGAAGACGCGCGCCGCGCGGCCGAGCGGGCCAAGGACGTGCCCGCGGCAACGATCGTTCGCGTGCTGCGGCTGCTCGTGGACGCACAATCCCTCGCGCGCGGCGGCGGGCACGCCCGGCTCGAGCTCGAATCCGCACTCCTGCGTTTCGTGTTGACGCAGGACGATCCGTCGCTCGACGCGCTGGCCGCGCGAATCGCGGCACTGGAAGCCGGCGGGACGCCCGCTTTGCCGCCGCGGTCGCACGACGTTCCGCCGCCGCCGGTTGCGGACGCCCCTCCCGAAGGCGCCGCGCCGGCATCCGCCGTCGCCGCGCGGGAAAACGTCGCGGAAGAACGTGCGGAAGATCGCAAGCGCGAGAGCGCGCCGAGTGCGCCGCCGGCGGCGGGAACGCTGACGCTGCAGAAAGTACGCGCGGCGTGGCAGAGCATTCGCGGGAAAGTCGAGGGCGAGCGCGCGTCGCTGGCCGCCTCGCTGTCGCGCGCAACGGTGGATGCGCTGGAGGACCGGTCGGTCGTTCTGCGGTTCCCCGACAAGCTCAATGCCGACATGCTGCGCGACCACGTCGCACTGGTGGAGCGAGCCGTCGCCGACGTGCTCGGAGAGCGGCTCGCCGTCGTCCTGCGCGTCGAAACGGTTGCCGATACCGCCGAGGGGGCCGCTCGACCCGCGCGTCGCGCGAAGGGCGCGCCGCCGGCCGCGGCCTTCGCCGCCGCGCCCGTTCGTGCCGCCGCGCCGCAGGATGAGGACGAAGAAGCCGAAAATCCCGACGCCTTGTTTTCTTATCTCAACGAACGGATCTCCGACCGATGAATCAAATGCAATTGATGGCGCAAGTCAAGAAGATGCAAGCCGAGATGACGAAGGCGCAGGAAGAGCTCGCGTCCACGGTCGTGACCGGCAGCGCTGCCGGCGGCGAAGTCACCGTGGACATGACCTGCGACCAGCGCGTGAAGAGCGTAAAGATCGGAGCGACGGCGATCGATCCGCAGGACCCCGAGACGCTCGAAGATCTCGTGCTGGTTGCCGTGAACGACGCGCTGTCGAAGGCGAACGAAGCCTCGCAGAAACGCATGGCGTCGGTGACGGGCGGCATGCGCATTCCCGGCATCAGTTAGTCCGGAGCGGCTCGCCAGATGCCCTCTACGCCGGGCTCGATCGCCGGGCCGGTTGCCGCCTTGATCAACGAGTTCAGCAAACTTCCCACGGTAGGGCCGAAGACCGCCGCGCGCCTGGTGTTCTACATCCTCAACCGGCCTCGCAACGAGGCGCAGACGCTCGCCGAAGCGATCCTCGCGGTCAAAGACAAAGTGCGCCTCTGTTCGACGTGCTACTCGCTCACGGAAGAGGATCCGTGCGATCTGTGTACGGACGAGCGCCGCGACCGTGCGACGATCTGCGTCGTTGCCGAAGCGAAGGACATCTACGCCATCGAGCGGACGGGAGCGTATCGAGGCCGCTATCACGTGCTGGGCGGACTCATCTCGCCGATGGATGGGATCGGGCCGGCGCAATTGCGCGTCAAGGAGCTCGTCGAACGCATCGGCGCGTCGTCTCCGGGCGAAATCATCATCGCGACCAATCCGAACGCGGAGGGTGAGGCGACGGCGCTCTATCTCTCGCGGTTGCTCGGGCCGCTCGGAACGAGCGTGACGCGCCTAGCTTACGGATTGCCGATCGGCGGCGATCTCGATTACGCCGACGAAATCACGCTGGCAAAAGCGCTCGAAGGCCGAAGAACGATGTAAACGCGATGCGGGGCTACGTTGGTTTTGGCGTATAGCTTACGACGATCGTGAAGTGCGTCGGCGAGGCGGAGCCGGCCAGCGTTTCCGCGGTGGTTACGTTGCCGGCGGAGATGCGAACGTTTACGACGCCGTTGCCGCCGCTCGGCGCCCCGGGTCCGAGGGGATAGATTACGGGCGTTGCCTGCGAATTTGCCAGCAAAGGATCGTAGGCCGCGCTCCCGGGATCCCCGAGGGCGTCGATGCCGGACGCCGTCGCGGCGAAAGCCGTTATGCCCGGAAACGTTTCGCCCGCGTGAGGCACGCCGCTCCGGCCGTATGCGTAGCGCGTGACCGAGTCCCTTCGTTCGTCGAACGCGTAGGTCCAAACGTAGGCTCGCCGCGAGGCGTCCTGCATGTAAAATCCGATTGCGCTTCGCGACGGCGAGAAGACCGCCCACGCGTTGGCGGCGTCGTCGCCCAAGCGATCCTCGAGACGTTCGGCCTGGGCGCGGGCAAGCAGAACGCTTTGCGATTTCGATTCCGTCGTCGCCAGGTGTTGAAAGAGCGAAAGCGCCGCCCCAAGGATCGCGACGCCGATCGCGCAAGCGACCAGCGTTTCGATCAAGGTCATCCCGGATTCGCGCGAGCGCTCCACGACGGCGTAAGTACCCGCATTGCACGTGTGCGGCCGCGACGCGATACCGTCGGTTATGCGCGCTCCACGACGTCTCCGAGTTTGACGGCTCCGGTGCGCTCGACCCTGCAATACACGCCCATCGCGTTGCCGCGGCGCTCCGCGAGATAACGCAAGAGTCGCGGATCGCTCGCGCTCGCGTCGGGCGCGTAAGTGACCGTCACGCACCGGTCGATCGGCGACTCCACCTGCAAACGAACCTCCCCGAGAACCAGGACGCTCCCGACCAGGGCGCTCTCTTCGAGCGAGAACGACGCATCGGCGGCCACGAGAAGGTTCGCGCGGAAGCGATCCGCCTCGACGGCGTAGCCTAAATACGCACTCGCGCCCTCGAGCCAGCGATCGACGAGCAGCGAGACCGGAGCCGCGTCGAAAAAACGCTCGCCGCTGCCGCCGCTTAGGTCGACCACCACGCCCGATTGCCGTGCGAGATCGGCGCCGGCGTCGGCATCGGTCAGCACGTGCAGCCGGCCGTTCTCTTTGCCGCGATACGTCTTGCCGACGCGCGCGTGGCCCTCGCGCACCGTCAACGCGTGCAGACGATCGCCCGCGAGACCGTCGGTAAGAACGTCGACTTCGTCGAGCGACTCGCCGCTCAGGCTCTTCACGGGAAAGCGCCGGATGCCGGCAACGATTCCGATCTCCACGATGGTGACATACAATAGGAAGGGGCTAGAATCCTCAAGAACCCGCACCGCCATGGCCGTCGAACCCGCCGCTCTCACGCTTCGCCCGCTGAACATCGGCGAGATTTTCGACCGCGCCATCACGGTCTACGTTCGCAATTTCGTCGTTTTTACGCTCATCGTCCTGGCCGCGCTGGCGCCGATCGGCGTTGCGCAGGCGCTGGTCGTTCCGGATCAGACGGCGCAGCTGCGCCAAGCGATCGACCAGATCCAGCATCCCACGACCGCGACGGCGCCTGCGAATCCTCTCGCGGCTTACACGCCGGCCCGAGCCGTCGCCCTGTTCGCCATCGTGCTGGTGGGCCTGCTGTTGCTGCCGTTCGTGAACAATGCGGTGGCGGTCGGCGTCGCAGCCGTCTATTTCGGCCGTCGCCCCGACTTTGCAAAGTGCTACGGGACGGTCTTTTCACGCTGGCCGCGCATGCTCGGCGTCGCCGCCGCCTTCACCGCGATCTTTATGGCGTGGTACGTTGCCGGGCTGCTGGTGATCGGCTTCTCGTTCGTGCTGCTGGCCGTTTTGGCGGCACGGGTGATGCTGGTCGCAATTCTGCTCGGCGTGGTCGGTTTCGTCGCACTGATTGCGTTCCTGATCTCGCTCATGGCACTCGTCGTCGTGAGCGCGTTCGCGTTCTACGCCGTGGCGATCGAGGACGCCGGCGTCGGAGCGGCCGTTTCCGGCGCGTTCTCCCGGCTCGTCAATCGCCGCGAGGGGGGGAAGCTCACGCTGATCACCCTTTCGTTCGTCGCCGTCGAAATCGGCGTCTCGGGAATGTCGGCGACGCTCGGGCTGCTCGCACTTTTCGTGCTCCATTCGCAAGCGCTCGAGGTCGGCATCAGCACGATTTTCAACGCGTTGCTCACGGCGTTCGTCACGGTGCTGCTCTCCGTGTACTACTACGACGTGCGGGTCCGGTACGAAGCGCTCGATCTCGAAGTCTCGCTGAGCTGGCTCGCCGCGCAGGGCGCGGCTTCTTGACGGCGACTGCCGGCAACCGATGATTCCGGCAGCGGCTCCGGTTGCGGCGTTGCACCAGCGCGTGGTATCGCCGTCGCCCGCGCCGTTGCGCGACGCGGTCGTCGTTCCTCCGATCGATCCGGCGCTCGCGGCCCAGCGAGAACTGCAGACGCCGCTTCGGTATCGGTTGGCCGGAGCGCAAGCGCCCCCCGATCAAAATTGGTGGGCGCAGCTGTGGCGCTGGTTCTGGGATCGCTGGGAGGCGTTCCTCAAAGCGCTCGAACGCAACGTTCGAATCGGGAGCGCCGGCCGCGTCGCAATCGGCGACGTGCTGCTCGTCGTGGTCGGATCCGCGCTCGTCTTCCTCGTGGTGCGACTGCTCTCGTCGATGGTATTCGCACCGGCTCCGGCCGGCGCCACGTACTCGGCCATCGCCTCGCGTAAGAGCGCGCAGGCGCTCCTCATGCAGGCCACCGAGGCCGCCGAGCGCGGCGAATACGGTCGAGCGATCCGGCTGCTCTTCGTCTCGGCCGTCGCCCTGCTCGATCTGCGAGGCGTACTCCGCGACGACGAGAGCGCGACCGTCGGCCAGCTCCGGCGCGAGTTGCGCGGCCGCGGAAGTGCGATCGAGCCGGCATTCGCCGATTTGGCGCGCGCCTTTACGGCGACCGCGTACGCCGAACGCGCCGCGGACGGCGAGAGCTGGCGATCCGCGCGCACGGCGTACGAGCAATTGGCGCGCGCGGCCGGAGCCTCGTCGTGAGGTCGCGCGCGGTGGAGGCCGTCGCGCTGGTCGTGTGCATCGCCGTGGTCGCCACCATCGGCATCGCCCGCGATGCGAGGCGTCGCGCCGAGAACTCGACGTTCTCCACCTACGATACCGGCCGTAACGGCTACCGCGCGCTCTACGAGATCCTCGGGCGCGAAGGCGTACCGGTGACGCGATTCGAGCGCCCGCTCGGCCTTCTCGGGGGCGACGCGAAGACGCTCGTCATCTCGGACAACGGCGGCGCGCCGCCCGTATCCGTTCCGGGCCGGCCTTCGGCGGAGATGCGGCAACTCGCGGCGTTCGTGACGCGCGGCGGACGTTTGGTCGCGCTGGATCCGAACCTAGGCGGCGGAGACGACGCGCTCGTCGGCCTCCCGCAGACGAAAAAAACGGCCGCGCGCACGATCGCGACGCGCGCCGCCGCGAACGCGCTCACGACCGGCGTCGCGGCGGTCAGGGGCGATTTCGCGACGGGGTTCTCTTTCCAGGCGAGCGCCAAGGGCTCCAAGGTGCCCGTCACGGCGCTACTGCGCACGCCCGACGGATTGGCGGCAATCGCCTATCCGTTCGGTAAGGGAGAAGTCGTCGCGATCGTCGCTCCCACCGTCTTTAGCAACGCTTACCTCGCGCAAGCGCAGAACGCGCGCTTTGCCTACAACGTCCTGGCCGCGGGCGGGGGCACGGTCGCGTTCGACGAGCGCGTTCACGGTTACGCCGAAGACCGAACGCTATGGGACGCGCTGCCGGCTCCGGCGCGGCTCGCTTTTTGGATCTGCGTTGCCGTCGTCGTCCTGGCGCTGATCGAAGCGAACGTGCGATTCGCGCCGGCGATACCGGTCGATCCGCCCGACGAGCGCGACTCGTCGGCGTACGTGAGCTCGATGGCCGCACTCTTGCGGCGCGCGCGCGCGGCACGTGCGGCCGTCGAGCGCTTTGCCGACGACGCGATGCGCCGCGCGCGCCGCCGCTACGGCGCCGGGGCCTCGGACGGGATCGAGAACGTCGCGCCGCGCATCGATCGCGACGAGGTGCGCGCCGCCTTGGCCCATCTCGATCGCCTCCGCGCCGTCGAGCGTCCCGACGAACGGACGCTCGTGCTTGCGGCGCAACTGAACTCACGGCTCCGAAAGGATCTTGCATGACCGACGTTTCCGCCTCCGTGCCGGGCGCACGCGAACTTGCCGACCGGGTCCGCGCCGCGCTTGCCGCAACGGTGGTGGGGAGCGACCGCGTTGCTTTCGGCTTGACGATCGCGCTCTTCACCCGCGGACACGCGCTCGTCGAGGGCGTTCCCGGTACGGGCAAGACGCTTGCGGTGCGAGCGTTCGCGCTCGCGCTTGGCCTGGACTTTCGCCGCGTGCAGTTCACGCCGGATCTCATGCCGTCCGACGTCGTCGGCACGACCGTCTTCAATCCGCAGACCGCGGAGTTCGGCATTCGCCGCGGCCCGATTTTCGCGCACGTCATGCTTGCCGACGAGATCAACCGGACTCCGCCTAAGACCCAGGCGGCACTTTTGGAGGCGATGGAGGAGGGCCGCGTGACCATCGACGGCACCTCGCTCGACCTTCCGGATCCGTTCATCGTGTGCGCGACGCAAAATCCCATCGAATACGAAGGGACGTATCCGCTTCCCGAAGCGCAACTCGACCGTTTCATGGTCAAGATCGACGCGACATATCCGCAAGAAGCCGAAGAGCTCCAGCTGCTCGCGCGCGTTGCCGCCGGATTTGACGCGCGCGCACTCGAGCGTTCCGGCGTAACTCCCGTGGCGGCGGCTTCGGATATTTTGGCCGCGCAGCGTTCGGTGCGGGCGACGCACGTTTCGGACCAGGTTCAGCGTTACGTCTACCGGATCGTCGAGGAGACGAGGCGCTCGTCCCGCCTCACGCTCGGCGCTTCGCCTCGCGCCGGCGTGGCTTTGCTGCTCGCCTCGCAGGCCGCCGCGGCGATCGACGGGCGCGACTTCGCGACTCCCGACGACGTTAAGGACGTCGCCCCGCTGACGCTTCCGCATCGGGTGATCGTCCATCCCGAAGCCGAGATCGAAGGCGCTCGTGCCGCCGACGTCGTCTCGGACATCTTAGGAGCGGTTCCCGTACCGCGTGAGTAGCGGTCGAATGCCGAGGCTGCGACTGCGCGGCTGGGTGACGACGCGCTTTCTCTACCTCCTCTCGGCCGCAGCGGGGGTTCTCGCGCTTTCGGTCGCGGTGCATTTCTTCGTCTACGTGGCGGCCGCCGGGCTGCTCGTGCTGGGTGCGTTCGTTACGGCGGATTTGGCAGCCGGGCCCGCCCGCTCGGCCGTTTCCGTCGAGCGCCGTTCGCCCGAACATTTCGCCCTGCGCGTGCCGGCAGACCTAACTTACGACGTTAGCCAGCGCGGCTCGCGCCCGATTCGCGTCGGCATCTTCGAGACACCGGTTCGAACGCTGCGGTTCGACGTCGAAGAAGCGAGCGCGGCCGTTCCGGCGATGACCGTCGCGACGTTGCGCCGGCGCGTAACGCCGGTCGCGCGTGGACGCGACGAGCTCGGCGACATCTACGTTTGGTACGAAAACTCGATCGGACTGATCCGGCGCCGCGCGGTCGTGCCGGCGCCGTTTCCGATTCGCGTCTATCCCGATCTGGCCGCGGTCGAGCGGTACGGAACGCTGCGGGCTCGCAACCGCTTGGTCGAAGCCGGCTTGCGGCGCATGCGACTGCGCGGCATCGGAACCGAGTTCGAGAGCTTGCGCGACTACGCGGCGGGCGACGCCTTTCGCACCATCGACTGGAAGGCTACGGCGCGGCGCGGGAAGGTCATGGTCGCCCAACACGAGGTCGAGCGCAGCCAGAACGTCGTGCTCGCGATCGACTGTGGGCGTCTGATGACGCCTCGGTTAGGGGATCAGCGAAAACTCGACTACGCGATCACGGCGGCGCTCTCCGTCGCCTCGATCGCATCCCTTGCCAGCGATAAAGTCGGCGCGGTCGCATTCGCGCAAAAAATTCTCGTCGCGCGGGCGCCGCGATCGACCGCTTCGTCGCTGCAGGGACTAGCTGAGGCCTTATACGATCTCGAACCGCGCTTCGAGGAATCGGACTACGCGCGGGTTTGCGCCTACCTGCAAACGCATCTTCGCAGGCGCTCCCTCGTCGTGCTGTTCACCGACGTCATCGATCCGCTCGCGCAAAGCATGGTGCTCGGCGAACTTGCGAGTTTGGCTCGCCGCCACTTCGTGCTTTGCGTGTTTATGAACGACGCCGCCGTCGTGGACGCGCTCGCCCGCGTTCCGGCGGGAGCGATCGACGCGTACGAGCGCGACGTGGCGATCGGCCTGGAACGCGAGCGCGGCGTCGCGGTTACGACGCTCGAACGCGCCGGCGTCCACGTTATCGACGTTCCGGCGCGCTCGCTGTCGGTCTCGGTGATCAACGAGTACTTGCGCGTGAAGCAGCGGGGCTTGCTCTAAGCGCGGCGCTCGCTAGGTCGCGGAAGGCGCCGGCACGTCGGCCGGCTTGAGTAAGATGCGGAATGCCGGGCCGGCCGGGCTTCCCTGGTCGGTCAAGAGGATCTTGGTAGGAACGAAGTTGGCCGGAACGATGAACTGCATCGTCGCCCGCGCGGCCGAGCCGGGCTGCAGCGTATAGAACGTGCTGTAGACGCTCGTCTGCTTGCCGTCGATGACCACGCCGTCGGCATCGGAGATCGAAGATGCGAAATAGCCGGTTCGGGCCGAACTCGTTCCGTTCGAAACCAGCCAGGAAAAGATGATTCCGCGGTTGCCGCCGTCCGGCGTATATTCGGCCGCCGTGGCGTTCCGGAGCGCCATCTCGCGGATACGGACCTTGCCGTTAAAGAGCGTGCTGGAGAGCGGTCCGCTCACGCCGCTCACTTGATTGGCTCCGCCGGGAACCGGCGTAGGTCCCGCCGCTGCGGCCGGACGAGTCTGCGTCAACGCTACGGCCGCGACGCCGAGGACGATTGCAATTCCGATGAGTTGTTTCATACGTTGAGCGTAACAGCGTGAGGCGGCAAAGTCAAAAACGCTTCGGGGCGGTTGAGCCGAGCCGCCTACGTTTACGATGCGTCCGTTTCCTCGTGCGACGTCCCGGCGCCGCCGAAATAGAGCGTCATCGCCAGTGCGGTAACGATTCCGAAACCGATGCGAATTTCCGGCGGCAAACGCAAGGGCGAGAAAAACCCTTCGATGGTTCCGGCGACGAGCAGCATGGACGCGACGCCCACGATCAAGATTCCCGCTCGCCGCGCGTTGAGCACGATCGCGTCGCGGCGCCGCAAACGTCCCGGAGCGAGGATACCCGCCGCGATGAGGAGTCCGGCGGCGCCCGCGACTTGGATCGCGGTAAGCTCGATGACGCCGTGCGGGGCGATCGTCGCCCAGTAGTCGTAGCCGAAGCCTGCGTTGGAAAAGAGCGCGCCCATGCCTCCCACCATCAGGCCGTTCTGAACGATGATGTAGATCGTGAGGATTCCAAGGGTCGCGCATCCTCCGAACGCGATGATCGCGACCTTCACGTTGTTGGTGATGATCTCCGACGACATCACCGGCGACTCGAGTGAGTTGAAGGCGAAGTTCGAGTCGTGAAGACTCTTCTTGATTTGAGGCGGCACGATGTCCGCGGGGAGGACGGCGAACGCGTCGTTCGGACGGGCCTTGACGATCGCGTACGCGACGACGGCGCTGGCTATGGTGAGGGCGATGCAGATCGCGATCGCCGCGAACGACCGCCGGAACTCTTGCGGAAAGGTTTGGCCGTAAAAGCGCGCGACCCGGCCCCAGCCCGTCTCGGCCGAAGCTCCGTAGACGTACGCGTGAGCGCGCGCGGTCAGGCGATTGAGATAGAAGAGGAGGCGCTGGTCGTATTCGCGGCCGCGTGCGAAGGCCAGGTCGCTGGTCGTCGCGCGATAGAGACGGCCGATCTCCTCGACCTCGGCCGCGTCGATCCCGCGGACGCCGCGGCGTCCCGCTCGGGCGAGCAGCGCCTCCAGACGTTCCCAGCTCGCGGCGCGGCGTCGTGCGAATGCGCTCTGCGTCATGTTGGCTGCCTCTTGGCGCACGGCCAGGCAGGCTCATGCTTTTTCCGTCGAATCATGCGGGACTATGGATCGCAGCGTAGACGTTCGAACGCCGGAGAGCATCGCGTTCTCGTACGACCTGGCGGGCCTGGGCAGCCGGTTCCTCGCGGTCTCGATCGACATGCTCCTCCAGGTCTTGATCATGCTCGCGGTCCTCTATTCCGTGACGCTCGCGGCGACGCGCGTTGCCTCGAACCTGCGCCCGCAAAACGATCCCGCGCTCGAGCGCCTGGGAGAGAACGTGGCGATCGGCATGCTGATCTTCATCGTGTTTGCGATCTTTTTCGGCTACTTCATCGCGTTCGAATCGCTCTGGAACGGACAGACGCCGGGAAAGAGAATGCTCGGAATTCGCGTGGTTCGCGATGGCGGATATCCGGTCGATTTCATGGCCGTCTTGATCCGCAACCTCATTCGCGTCGTCGAGCTTGGGTTAGGGGGCTACGCCGTCTCGGCGGTTAGCGCGCTGGTATCGCCCGAGAACAAGCGGATCGGCGACATCGCCGCGGGAACGATCGTGGTTCGCGACGGAAAGAGCCTGACGGCCGAGCGGATCGTGAGCGAGGTGTCGCGAGAGCCGCAATACGCCCCGACCGCGTACATGAGCGGCGACGAGCGCGCGCTGGTCAAACGGTTTCTCGAACGAAGGGACGAACTGCCCCCCGAACGCCGTCGTGCGCTAGCCTCGACTCTTGCCGCGCGCGTGCGGCCGCGCGTCGCACCCGACCTGGCGCGGTTGGACGACGAAGCGCTGCTCGAGCGTCTCTGACTTTAGTTCCCGCGGAGTTTGCCGATAACGTCGCGCGCGAATTGCATCGCGTCGTTCTTCGTGCGTTCGTACAACGCGGACGCTTGCACTTTCGACATGTGTTTGCCGTTTTCGAGAAAGAACGCGACGCCCTCGCCGACGACGATCGTGCCGGCATACGCGATCGCTCCCTTGATCGGAATCCCCGCCATCGGCACGAAGCCGACGAGTTCGCGCGCCAGCGCTCGCCAGCCCAGGCCGCCGCCGATGACCGGCAGCAGTTGCCACATGCGCTGCACGTCCGGATCTTTTCCGTAGGTGGCCTGAATCTGCAGCAAGAGCATCATCTGCAGCGCCGTGATGACGACCGTATCGCCCGCCGAAGCGACGGCGCCGAGCACGACGCCCACGATCGGAATGTGATCCACGACTGCGCTCGCCAGCGCGACCTTCAACGCGTTTCCCGACGCGTCGCGGGTGAGCTTAGCGGCGGCCGCCTCGCGCAGGGGACAGAGGCGCCGGCCGACGGCGATCTCGACGCCGTGCGAACACTCGATGAGATGCGGGAAGACCGTCTTTCGCAGCGCGTCTCGCGAGATCTCCGGCACGACGTATTCGGCCCACGAGCCGGGCGCCGGCGCGGAAGCCGGGGCGCTTGGCACGGCGGTGTCGTCGACGGTGAGCGCGAGAATCGGGAGTTTGAGCGGCTCCAGATGCGCGAGATGTGCGTCGCTCGCGTCGGTTTTCCGACCCAGGAAGACGATCGCCCGCGCGTCGGGCGCGGCGCTCCGCGCGGCCGGAGCGTTCGAGTCGAGCGTTTCCAAGCACGCCGCGGCTTCGAGCGCGAGCGCCTCGTCGGTTTGGCCGGAGAGCATCAGCGCGCGGAACTCGGCTACGAGCGCGGGATCTCCGCAGAGGAAGAAACGGAACGGCTTGCGCACGTGGGCCTGCACCTTGCGTACGTCCACGCCGCTGCTGACCATTTTGAACAGCGCGCCCGCGCCCATGGAACTCGCCACGACGTCGCCTCCGGCTAGCTTCCCGAGCCGCCCGGGTGCATCTCCGTCACGGGGTTGTCGGTGTAATCCAGATAGACCAGGCCCATGAAGATTTCGAGCGGCCACGCGTGCATGCCGTGCTGGTCGGCCAGATCCACGATCGGCGTGTTCGTACGCTGCGATTCGGCGATGATGGCGGCCGGCGTGCTCTTGATATCGGCCGCCAGAATCGTCGCGGCCGTGACCTCGCCCGGAGTGAGGTTGTCTCGGAGCATCGTCGCGTAATCGATTCCCGGGAATCCGAAGCGCTGCTGTAAGGCGTCCTGCAGCGTCGCGTAGCGTTGCGGAGACGTACCGACGCCGAGCATCGAGATGCGGACCCCGAGTTGGCGCGATCTGGCCATGTTGTAGAGTTGCGCGGCCTCGGAAGCCGAAGCCGCCGCCGCGTCCATCGACGTGGACGCCTTCTTCATGAGCGGAAGCAGATCGTCGTAATCCATTTGATTGATGTCGCCGGCGAAGTCGACGTGCGTGTGACCGAGCTGTTTGAGGAACTCGTCGAGGTCGCCGATCGATTGGTCGAGCATCACGAGGGAGGCCCGGCCGGCATCGACCGAGCGAAGCATGTCGCCGTCGGCCGCCGCCAGCTGCGCGAGCATCGAGGGATACGATGGCAGCAGCGCGACGGAATCGGCGGGAATGGGCTGGGCCGCGAGCGGCGCCTGCATCTCTTTGAGAATATCCGAATTCTCTTTGAGAAGACCGCTCTCTTTTTCTTTTTCGAGAGAGCCGACGCCGTCGATCGCCGTGCTCGAATCGGAGATCGCGCTGTTGATCGCGCGAGCCATGCTGTTGAGATTCTTCAGGATCGCTTCGAGCCGAGAACCGTGCCGTACGTTGACGTTGCTGAAATCGGGAACTTCGTACTGAATGTCCTGGAAGCGCATGTTCACGGCCTTGATTTGGTCGCGGCCTTGGTCCCGTCGCGCTTGAATCTGAACTGCCGCCTGCGCCTGCGTCGCCTGCGCGTCCTGCATCGAAGCTTGCAGTTTCGTGAGGTTCGGCTTGGTCAGCGTGACGCGGCGTGCCTCGACTTGGCGGAGCGCGGCGATGCGCTGCGTGGCTTGAGCGCGGGTCGCGGCGTCGCCCTTTTGCGCGGCTTCGGAGAGCGTCTGCTCGCTCTTGCTCGTGAGCCCGAGGGCGAGCTGGTCTTGCCCCAGGTCGAGAAGCGCTTCCGCGTTGCCGGGATCGGCTTGCAGCACGTTCGACAGCGCCAGAGACGAATACGAATAGCGGTCGCGCTCTTCGTCGCTTGCCGCTTGGATCAGTTTCTGGTTCTCGGTCGTCTGGGTGGGATCGAGTTCGGGATAGCCGACCAAATGCTTGATGCGATCGCTTTCGCCAGGGTGATCTTGAAGATACTTGGTGACGAGATCGCTGTGGTCGCTGTTCAGGGCGCCCAGATGCTGCATCATCGTCACCATCGCCTCGGGGTCGTAGCCGGCGCGGGACATGAGTTGCAGGCCGGTGCGGTCGGCTTGAATTTCTTCGGCGCGCTGGAGCTTGGCGACCGTCGTGGCCTCGACGAGGTTGCCAAATTGATAGATGAGCGGCGAGAAGATCGACGCGATGCCCAGGATCATGTTGATCGCCTCTTCCTTGGCGGGCATCGTGACCTCGTGGCGCCGCTCGATGTGGCCGGTTTCGTGGCCGATGACGCCGGCCAACTCGTCGTCGGACTGCACGAAGTCGATCAAGCCCTCGTTCACGTAGACGTAGCCGCCCATCGTCGAGAACGCGTTGATGTCGGGATCGCTGATGATTTTGATCGAATAAGGAACGTCGTACCGGGCGCGTTCGGCCCACAGTTTGTTCGAGATGCCCTCGACGTACGCATTGAGAAGCGGGTCGTTTTCGACGACCACGCTCTCGACGATCTGTTGATCCTCGGAGCGACCCATTTGAATCTCTTGCTCGGTGGAAACGGCTAAAGCCGGCACGGGGCACATGGCGCCGATAAGGGACACGATGACGGCCAGCGGAGCGATGCGACGAAACATACCACGGCTTTCTTTTAAAAACGGGGCGGCACGGCCCCCCGTTCACCCCCGAGCCGCCTGTCGGGCGGCTCCTGACGCGGGCTTACGGGTGCTACTTCTGCGAGGGCTCGAAAGTTGCTTCCGGCGCTCTTGAAGTCGCAACGGACGAGGCTGCCAAGACGTTACGGCGCGGAACTGTGTATTGGATGTGGATAAGCGGAAGAACTTGCGAATCGGGTGTGGATGGCAAAGGTTCGCCCGTTTTCCCGTAGGAACCCCGGGCCTGATAAAACGCGGGCTGGCCGGAGACGAGGGTGACGATCTTACGGGGTAAGGGATTGGGGCTGGAGCTCGCGCTGGACGGTTGCGGCTTCGATGAAGGCCTGGCGGAGCTGGAGGGACGGCTTTCGGACCGCCCCGGCTTTTACCACGGCGCGGCGCTGGTCGCGTCGGTCGGCGCGCACCGGCCGAGTCTCGACCAGCTCGCGCGGCTCGAAGCGATTCTCGGGGCCGGGGGCGTCCGGCTGACCGGCGTCTCGGGCGTCGAGTCGCTGGAACCCTGGGCCCGCGAGCGCGGCATCGCGTTCCAACTCGTCGAGCCGAGCGCCGAGGCGGAGGCCCGCGAACTGCGGGCCGAACAGACGCGCCGCGAGGTCGAGCTCTCCGACGGCGCACGCTCGCTCGTCGCGGACTTTGCCGGAGCTCGCGCCGACATCGCCCAGCGGCGCAAGCGCGGCGAGACCAGCGTCCGGCGTCTCGAGCCGCGACCGGCCGCGCCGCCGCCGCCCCTCACGCTGGTGGAGCCGGCGCCGGCGACGCTATACCACGTCGGCACGCTACGCGGCGGCCAGGCCCTCCACCAGATCGGAAACGTCGTGGTGGTTGGGGACGTGAACCCCGGCGCGGAGCTCGTGGCGACCGGCGACATTGCGGTCTTCGGACGCCTTGCCGGCGTTGCGCACGCGGGCGCGCAGGGCGACGAGAAGGCTCGCATCTACGCGCTCGAACTCGACGCGACGCAGCTGCGCATCGCGACCTGCATTGCGGCCGATGCGCCGGCGCGTGCGGGTAGAGCGCAGCCCGAGGCCGCATCCGTCGAAGGGGGCCGCATCGTCATCGCTCCGCTAAATGCGTTGGAGCACGCCGCCGAAGGGGAGAGAGCACGTTGAGCGCGCGCAAGATCGTCATCACGTCCGGAAAAGGCGGCGTCGGAAAAACGACGACGACCGCGAACTTGGGCGCGGCGCTCGCCATGCGAGGGCGACGCGTCATCCTCATCGACGCCGACATCGGACTTCGCAATCTCGACCTGGTGCTCGGATTGGAAAAGCGCATCGTGTTCGACTTGGTCGAAGTCGCGGACGGCCGGTGCCAGCTCCGGCAAGCGCTCATCAAGGACAAGCGCTTCGAGTCGCTTTCCGTGCTTCCGGCCGCTCAGACGCGCGACAAAGACGCGATCACCGCCGAGCAGTTCGCGTCCATCGTCGCTCAGGCCGCGGAGCAGTCCGATTACGTCTTCATCGACTGTCCGGCGGGCATCGAAACGGGATTTCGCAACGCCATTGCGGGTGCGGACGAGGCTATCGTCGTGACGACGCCGGAGGTGAGCGCGATTCGCGATGCCGATCGCGTGATCGGCAAGGCCAGCGAACGCCGCATGCCGGTCCGCTTGATCGTCAACCGGATTCGTCCCGAGATGGTTCGCACCGGGGACATGTTGTCGGTGGACGACGTGTGCGAGGTTCTCTCCGCGGAACTGCTGGGCGTGGTTCCGGACGACGAAGAGATTATCGATACGACCAATCGCGGCGAACCGATCGTGCTCGACCAGAGCAACCGCCTCCGTGGAGTTTACGACAAGATCGCGCGGCGGCTCGAAGGCGAGCTCGTTCCCTTTTCAACGTTCGACAATCAAAGCTTGCTGGGCCGGCTCTTCGGCGCGCTCAAGGCGGGGTAAGAGAATATGCACGAGCTCAAATCTCAGGATGGCGGCGCCGAAAGCGCCGAAGTCTCCGCGGCGGCGGCGCCCGTCACACTCGGACGCGCGATCGTGATCACGTCCGGAAAAGGCGGGGTCGGCAAGACGACCACCACGGCGAATCTCGGCACCGCGCTGGCGCAGCGCGGAGCTAGGGTCGCCTTGATCGATGCCGACGTCGGTCTGCGCAACTTGGACATCTTGCTCGGACTCGAGAGCCGCATAACGTTTCATCTGCTCGACGTCTTGGAAGAAAAGGCGACGCTCGACGACGCGCTCGTGGCCGACAAACACAGTCCGTCGTTGTTCTTGCTCGCGGCCGCGCAGACGCGCGAAAAGGACGAAGTGGATACCGAACGGATGCGCGCGCTCGTCGAGCGCTTGCGCGAGCGCTTCGACTACGTGCTGATCGATTGTCCCGCGGGCATCGAGATGGGCTTCCGGAACGCCGTCGTCGGCGCGGACGAAGCCATCGTCGTCTGCACGCCGGAAGTCTCGGCCGTTCGCGACGTCGATCGGGTGGTCGGCCTGCTCGGAAACCGCTTCCAGCCGCAACTGATCGTCAACCGGTTGCGCCCGCAGCTGGTCAAGAAAGGCAAGATGCTCTCCGTCGAGGACGTGAATTCGATCTTGCACTTGCCGTTGCTGGGCGTCATCGCCGACGAACCCGAAATCGTCGTCACGACCAACCGCGGAGAGCCGATCGCGTTGCAGCGCGAAGGCCGGACGGCGTCCGCTTATCGCGCGATCGCCGCTCGCATCGCCGGGGAAGACGTTCCGGCGCCGACCGTGGAGTTCAAGGAAACGTTCTTGTCGCGAATCGGATCGCTCTTCGGAGGCTCCCGTTGATGATCGACTTTTTCAAACGCCTCTTCGGTCAAGGGGGTTCGAGCTCGACGGCTAAGGAGCGTCTGCGCCTGGTTCTGATGACCGATCACATCGCGCTCGCGCCCGAGATCGTGGACCAGATGAAGCGCGATCTCGTGGACGTGATTTCCCGTTACGTCGAAGTGGATCGCGACAAAGTCGAGGTCAGCTTCGAGCGCGAGGACAAGGCGCTCGCGATGATGGCCAACATTCCGATCCTCTCCGTAGCCAGGCCGAACCCGCCCGCGCGGCCCGTGCAGGTTCCCGCGCCGCCGGCTCAGGCCTCCGATGCGCCCGCCCCAGCACCGGAAGCGCCCGCCCCGGCATCGGCCGCGCCCGCTCAGGACGCGCCGCCGCCTCAATCCGCGGAGCCCCCCGAGACCGCGGAACCGCCGGCAGCGTCGCAAACGCCGCCGGTTCGGCGGCGGCGTCGCAAGAAGACGCGCGCGACTGCCGCGGCCGGCGCGGCGCTTGCGCCGCATGCCGCCCCGCCCGCCGTCGCGGCCGGGAACTAAGAACGGACCGGTGTCCGGCTCGCCGCCCGGCGGCGTAACCTACGAGCGCGGCGCGTTCGGCCGGGCGGCGTCGGACCGGTACTACCGTTTGTTGCAAGAGCGCGTCGTTTGGAAGCAGGAGCGGATCGCGATCTTCGGCCGCGACGTTGCGATGCCGCGCCTGACGGCGTGGTACGGGGACGAAGGCGCTTCTTACACCTACTCCGGTCTTCGGAACGATCCGTCGCCGTGGACGCCCGAGCTTGCGGAGCTGCGCGACGCCGTCGCGGCGCGGCTAGGGCACCGGTTCAACAGCGTCTTGCTCAATCGCTATCGCACCGGCCGCGACGGCGTCTCCTGGCACTCCGACGACGAGCCCGAGCTGGGAGACGAACCGGTCATCGCATCGCTGAGCTTCGGCGCGACGCGCCGCTTCTTGCTGCGCGACCGCTCGACGCACGAACGGGCCGCGTCGCTGGAATTGGAGCACGGCAGCCTGCTCGTGATGCGGGGACGATCGCAGCGCGTTTTTCAGCATTGCGTTCCAAAGGATCCGCGCGCGACCGGCGAGCGAATAAACCTGACGTTTCGCACGATTCTTCCGGGCCGCTAATGGCCGACTTCTTCCGAGATCCGGGTACGCGGAGATTCCTGCGCAACGTCAACTGGCCGCTCGCCGTTTCCAGCATCCTGATCGTCTGCATCGGGATCGCGTCCATTCAGTCGGCCGACCTCCACGCGCCGGAGGCTGCGGGAGAGTTTCACAAACAGATTCTCTACGCCGTCCTGGGCGTACCGCTCATGATCGGCGTCGCGCTCGTCGACTACCGGAATTGGCAGCGCTGGGCGCCCGCGCTCTACGTGCTGAACCTCGCACTGCTGCTGTTCATCTTGCGCGGCGGCCACAGCGCGCTGGGCGCGCAGCGTTGGATCTCGCTCGGTCCGCTCGGAACGTTCCAGCCGTCCGAACCGGCCAAGCTCGTACTCGCAATCGCGCTCGCGGCGGTGCTGTGCCGCGATTCGTGCGAGCGGCTGCAAGACCTGTGGAAGCCGTTGCTGACGGTCGCGATTCCCGCATTGTTGATTCTCAAGCAGCCGGATCTGGGAACGTCGCTCGTTCTGCTTGCGATCTTGACGACGCAACTCTTCTTTGCGCTGCCCAAGTTCGCGGACTTCGCGATCTACGCCATGGGCGTGCTGCTCGTCGCCGCGGTCACGGTTGGAACCAACGCGATTCTCAAGCCGTTTCAAAAGGCGCGCTTGCTCGTGTTTCTCAATCCGAAGGCCGATCCGCAGGGAGCCGGCTACAACTTGAATCAATCGAAGATCGCGGTCGGCAACGGCCAATGGTTCGGGCGCGGCTTCCATCAGGGCACGCAGACGCAGATGAATTTCGTCCCCGAGCATTCGCGCGACTTCATCTTCACGGTCTTTGCCGAAGAGTTCGGCTTCGTCGGAGCGCTCGTGCTGGTTTGCCTCTACGCCGTCATGCTCTTCGGCGGGATTCGGTCGGTACTGGCCGCGCGCGATCGCTTCGGCTTCTTGCTGGCGAGCGGACTGGTCGCGATGCTGACGTTTCACATCGTGGTGAACGTCGGAATGACGATCGGCATCATGCCGATCACGGGCATTCCGCTTCCGTTCATGTCGTACGGGGGATCGGCGATCTTGACCGACTTCGCCGCCATCGGCATATTGATGAACGTCTACTCGCAGCGCGACCGCGACGTCCTTGGAAACGCATAGCCCGTCCGGTCTTTCCGTGCGCGAATTCCGGGGAGGGATCGGCGAGAAGAGTCTGGAGGAACTGGGTCCGGGCGCGCGGTTGAGTTGGCGGGATCCGCTCGACCCGCTTTCGCTCGCTCGCGTCGCCGGGTGGCTGGCGGCACGGCCGGCCGCAAGCGTGCGTCTCCACGGCCGTGCGGTCTCCCAACTGCCCGAGCTCGCGCACGCGCTGCCGGAAGTCCTGACCATCGATGCGGCCGGATCGAATCTCTTGCCGCCGCTGCGGATCGGTCGCGTCCGGTCGCTCGAGATCGCGGGCATGCCGGACGATTTGGCCCGCGTTCTGGATACGTTTGCGGACGTTCGCGCACTGCGGCTGGCGGCGCGCGGCGAGCCGCTGCCGCCTGGCGCGCTGGACGGCCGCGAGCTCCGCGTTCTGGACCTGAGCCGCGTGGGCGCCGGACCCGATCTCGCCGCGCTCGCCGGTCTGACCGGCTTGCGTTCCTTACGGCTCTACCGCCTCGAGGGCTTCACCCGGCTCGACGGCGTCGAGCGCCACGGCCTTCTGGCCGAGCTCGCCCTGGCCGGTCTCGTCGGCGTGGACGATCTCGAACCGCTGGCCCGCCTCCCGGCGCTCGCCGCCCTGGAGCTGACCGGCATGTGGCAGCTGGATTTGCCGGCCGTTTCGGTTCTCGAGCGCCTCTCCCGTCTTTCCGCGCTGAGCATCGACATCGGAGGGCGGCGCAAGAACGTCGAGGTGTACCGCCGCCTGCCGCTTCCCCGGACCGGCTCGTTTGGCAGGTCCGGCTTCGCGGCGGCGTGAAGGGACCTCAAGCCGGGCCGAAGTCGCCCGAAAATTTTTTCTCGAGCGGCCCTGCGCCGCAGCCGAGCGTCGCCCGCTCGATGGCGATCCCGGGGTAGTCCCCGCCGGGTCGTCGTCGCGGAGGATCCGAAGACTCAGCTCGCGCGGCCCTCAACTAAAAGCTAAAGGACTACTTTGTCAACCGAGATTCTGATCTCGAGCGACCCCTGGGAGAACCGGGTCGCCATACTCGAGGGCGGCGAGCTCGCCGAACTCTACATCGAACGCGACGAGCGCGTCATCGGCTCCATCTACAAAGGAAAAGTTCACAACGTGCTGCCCGGCATGGGCGCGGCGTTCGTGGACATCGGCCTGGGCCGGAACGCCTTTTTGTACGTCGACGACATCAACAAGCAGCCGCTGAACATCGGCGACGTGGAGATCACGCACGGTCACAGCGGGTTCACGATCGGCGAGAAGGTCAAGAAAGGCGACGACGTTCTGGTCCAGATCGTCAAGGAGCCGCGCGGTCTCAAAGGCGCCCGCATCTCGACCAACATCTCGCTGCCGGGCCGCTACTTGATCTTGATGCCGACCGGAAAATACTCCGGCGTCTCGCGCAAGATCGAGTCTGCCGACGAGCGTAACCGCCTCAAAGCCGTGATGAAACGCATCCGGCCCGAGGGCATGGCCACGGTCGTGCGGACCGCCGCGGGCGGCGTGAGCGAAGCCGAGCTGATCGCCGATCTGGGCGTGCTGATTCGCATGTGGCACGGGATTCTGGAAATGTACAAGCGCGCGGCCTCGCCGTCGCTGCTTCACAAAGACATGAATCTGGTCTATAAGGCCGCCCGCGATTTCATCACGGCCGACGTCGACCGCGTCCTGATCGACGACGAAGACGAATACCGCAAAGTACGCGAGTTTCTCCAACTGCTCGGCCCGCAGTACCTCGACCGCGTCGAACACTATAATTCGGGCCGCGACCTCTTCGAAGACTTCAAGGTAGACGACGAGCTGCAGAAGCTCATGAAGCCCAAGATCAATCTGCCCTCGGGCGGATCCATCGTGATCGAAACGACCGAGGCGCTCACCGTCATCGACGTCAACTCGGGTAAGTTCACCGGCGGAAAGAACCTCGAGGATACGATCGTCAAGACCAACGCCGAAGCGGCCGCCGAGATCGCCCGCCAGGTTCGCCTGCGCGACATCGGCGGCATCATCGTGGTCGATTTCATCGACATGTCCTCGGAGTCGTCGCGGAACAAGATCGTCAAGGTGCTCGAGGACGGCTTGCGCCGCGACCGGACGCGCGCGACGATTCAGTCGTTCTCCGCGCTCGGGCTGCTCGAATTCACGCGCAAGCGCATCGGTAAGGACCTCGGAGCGCAGCTGCGCGGCTCGTGCCCGACCTGCAGCGGCCTGGGTACGGTCATGTCGTCGCAATCCGTCGCGATCGAGACGTTCCGCCGCATCGGGGAGGACCATCGCGCGGGGAACGGCGAGATCGTCGTTCACGCCGCGCCGACCGTCGCCGCGCAAATGGAGTTCTGGTTCGACGAAGAGTGTCTGGCGCTCGCCAAGGAGATCGGAAGCGAGATCCACGTTCGCGTCGACCCGATGCTGCATCCGGAAAAGGCGCGCGTCGATCGCGTCGTCGCCTTCAAAGAAGATCGTTCGCAGGTGGTGCGCGTCGGCGACGAGCACGAGGTCGAGCTGCTCTCCGGGCGCTTGCCCAACGCGACGTCGGCCGCCGCCGTGGTCAACGGACATCTGATCGAGGTCGAGAACGCCGCGAACGTCGCCGGCAACACGGCGCGGATCCGCATTCTCGACGTGGACGACAAAGAAGATTACGTGCTTGCCGAAATGGTTTCGGCCGTCGATTCGGGAGCGAAGAAAAAGCGCCGTCGCGGCGGGAAACGCAACGTCGAGCCGACGGCTGCGGAACAGACCAAGGCGCTGCGCGAACTGGCCGAGGAAGCCGCAAAGCAAGCCGAGGGGCGACCGCCGATCGGCATCACGACGATCACGCCCGAAGAGGAAGCCGAAGATCGTTCTTTGGCCGCCGAAGTGCGAGGCGAACGGCAAGCGGCCGCCATCATCATCGCCGACGGAGGCGTGCACGCGCCGGAAGCCGGGGCGACTGCGCCTGCGGCCGACGGCGAACGCACCGGGCGCCGCCGGCGGCGTCGCCGCCGCGGACGCGGCGGAGCGAGCGGCGCGGTGCAGGGCAACGGACGCATTTC
>Ga0182016_10002042_pt1 | contig 24107 bp, 15 predicted proteins | sample 712S2MmetaG_FD_120491 | JGI IMG/M metagenome (GOLD analysis project Ga0182016, IMG submission 120491) | Permafrost microbial communities from Stordalen Mire, Sweden - 712S2M metaG | ecosystem: Environmental > Terrestrial > Soil > Wetlands > Permafrost | place: Sweden: Stordalen | collected... | reverse complement strand
CGGCTACGGCGAGGACGGCAAGCTCGTACGAACCCTTACGACGAGTTTGAGATAATCGTTCAAGTCCTGGCGCGTCGGCAAGAGAACCCTGGCGACCGAGAGGCCCGACACCCTGGAGAACATCACGACGGCGACGCTGCCTGCTACGAGATACCCTAGCGACGCACCGATAGCCGCGGCGATGAGGCCTAGCGAATGGGCGAACAGAACGATCACGAGGGCACAGATAGACGCGGAGAGTCCTTGAACGATCGTCATGATCATGGGTCTGCCGCACTGAGTGGTGAAGAAAATCGTCAATATTTCAATGCTGCTCCATGCGACGACCCCCGGCAGCAAAATGCGCAGGGGTAGGATCGACCTCTCGAACGCCCCTCCGTATACAAAGGGGACCAGCGACGCCGCCAAGCCTGCCGCGAGCCCTCCCACGGCCGATACGATCAGCCCGTGCCGGACGCATCGAGCGGTCAGCTCGGCGGACTCTTTGAAGCCGCCTGTTGTGATTTTCGAGAAGGCGGCGATGCCCATCACCCGAGCAAACAGCCAGAGGAGTTCGTTTATGGCCAGGGCCACGGAGTAAATGCCTAGGGCTAGCGGGCCCAATAGAAATGCGACCATCACGACGTCCACGCGATGATTGAGGAAAGCCAGCGCCTGCTGACCCCCCGCCTGAATCGCGAAGCCAGAGTACTCCTTCACGGTCAACCAGGTAGTGCGAAGCGGGAGTAGCCTCGCCCCCATCAGCAGGGCGACGATCGAGAACAGCCCAAGGATGACGTGGTCGCCGGCAAATACGACGAGCACCGCAAGGAGCCGGTCGTGGAACAGATACACCGCGATGGCGGCGCCCATGCCGACGCCTACCCGCGTCAGTGCATCCTGCGCGTTCACCAGGCCGACCCGCTGCTCCGTCATGAAGAAGCCCGACGCGAATTGCGCAATGATTGCAAATGGTAGCGCGACGATTACCGCCCAAAGTATGCGCTGCCCGGGGATCGCTAAGGCCGCGCAGGCGAGGCCAATGGCGGCAACCATATACACTCCGGCACCGAACATCAGCCCCGCGCCGAACACGTCTCGCTGGTCGCTCCGCTGCTTCCCCCAAAGCCACGCGACGCTGACGTCGCCGGCCGTAAAGCGAAGAACGGTCCACAACACAAGCCATACGTCGAGGAATAAGCCTTTGTCGTGCGGGCCTAAACCGCGCGTGACGAATATACCGCTACCGGCGACGAGAAACTCGACGACGACGCGCACCCGGAAGACCTGAAGTCCCGCACTGCCCACGGACTTCGCAACCGCGGTGCGATCCCGCGCCGCCACGCTCACACGCCGGCCCTCAATCCACGCGCCCCGACCGTCTCATTCTTCATCTACCGGTCTTGGGTCCGCAGGCAGCCGCGCGAAGTAGGCGGAGTCGAGCTTGGCCCCGATCTTTTTGAAGCGCCGCGGGGCCTTCTTAAACTCGAAGCAATCCGCCGCCGGAGACGTCGCCCTCGTGTCGCTCGCTGCCAGCCGCGGGAGGCCGAACGTATCCTCGATGAAGCGCAGGATACTGCCGTGCTCGTACTGGACGTGAGACACGTAACCTTTTTTCGCGTATGGTGAAATGACCAGCAGCGGGACCCGGATGCCGAGCCCATCATAGTCTACATACGGGGGCGGCACGTGATCGTACCATCCCCCCCAGTCGTCCCACATTACGAAAATTACGGTCGAATTCCAGAACTGGCTCGTGCCTACGGCGTTCACGACGCTCGCAACCCACGATGGTCCCTTATCGGAATTGCTGCCCGCGTGATCGGACGTCGTGAACGTAGGCGTCACCCAGGTGACGTTTGCGAGGGTGCCGCCGGCTATGTCGCCGAGAATTTGGCTCGGAGGCGAAATGACGTTCTTGGTCCAGTCCGGCCCGTTGAAAATGCGGCCGATTGCCTGATATGCTGACAAGACCCCGCAACCCACTTGGCAGCTATTGAGCGCCTCGGCATAGTATCGCCACGTGACGCCTGCTGCGTCGGCTTCGTCGCCGATCGTCTCGTTCTCGAAGCACGCCTGAATGGCGGGGCCAAAAGCGCGGCTCTGCGTTAGGGTGTCCACCGTGTCGCTGGGGCCGCCTCCACATCCCCAAATCGCTCCGCTCGGTAGATTCACGGCACCGTCGGCCTGACCGGCGATTGCGTACTGGTGCGAGACGAAGCTGGCGTCGAGATTAGACGTAAACATCCGGTCGCCGATCACGTATTGCGCGGCCATGTCGAAGTATGGAACCGTCTCGGACTGCGGCACGTAACCATATTCGCAGACGCTGCACTTCTTGCCGCGCGCCGACCACTCGAGATTAAAACCATTCATCTGGCAGTTCGTCCCGGCCACGCTGCCCTTTCCGTTGCAAGCGTGGAAGAAGTCTCCCGAGGAGTGGCCTAGGTCGTACCTAGACTTCAAGCTCATGGGCTTCAGCATGACCCTGTTATCGTTCGAGTCGTATCCGTACGGCTGAGTGTCGGCGCCCGGATAGCCTTGGAATAGATTATCGAAGCTCCGATTTTCCTGGATTATGAACACGACGTGCTGGATGAGCCCGCTCGGCCCGCTGCGAGATAGCGCCGGTCGCGGTGCGCCCGGCCACGTGGTGCTCTGCCTAGCCGCAACGGGAACCGGCGGCCCCGTCAGCTGACGGACCGCTTGGCCGGCCAACGCCGGAACGGCGCCCAGAAGCAATGGGAGGATGCACGCGACGAGCGCGCAGATCACCCGGCAAGCGACCGGATGCCGGCCGACCTTGCCGGCAAACGAGCTCGCCCGAGGGTCGACGCTCACGCACGCATCCTTAGAAGGCGCTTGCCGCCGGCGACAACCGGTGATCGCGAAACCGCCCACGATCGTATCAGGATCATTTCGCAGAAGAATAACCAGACGTACTTTTCCGCAAGGAGATCTATGAAGAGCGACATCGTAAGCAGGCCAAAGAAGACCGCCTGAAAGGCTACCCCCAAATCAGTAGCGGCGACTGGCCCGGATATCGACTTGAACTGCATATACAGCGCCACGGCCAGCAAGGCCGAGCCGACGATGCCGTACTCGACCAATGCGATCAATACGATGTTATGACCGGGGCGATGCCAGAGTTCGAAGCTTCTTTGCTGAAAGACACGGAAAAACGCCGCGTCGTACTCGGCGCGATAATTGCCGATCCCCACTCCAAAGACCAAGTGGTCTCGAAGCCCGGCTAGCCCGACGCGCCAGATATCCAACCTCCCCGACCCATCTTGATCCTTGAGCATCCTACTCAGGAGGAGGTTGGGCGTAAGCACGACTGCCGAGAGACACAGAAGTGCCGTGGCGACCGCCTGTAACCGGAAGCGAGAGCGAACAGCAAAATAGCCCAGGATGACCAGCCCCGACAGCGCCGCCCCACGCGAGCCGGTCGTATAGATCCCGCCCGCACCGATCGCGGCCCCGAGCCAGCCGATCAGCCTAAGTAGCGCGGACGACTCACGGAACGCGAGCCAGAGGCAGAGCCCGAGTGGCAGGAGCAATCCCGCTGCGATGTGGTTCGGATCCGATGATGCGATGGCAGAGGCTTCGTGGACTCGGTATGCGGTGCCGGAAGCCGTGAGGAGGAGGCGCCCTTCCACCACCGTGCCACCGTGTGTGTACTGATACATCTCAGTAGCGCCGGCGATTGCTCCACCAGCGATCGTCGCGCCGATAAACGTGACGACGTCCTTGTTATCCACCCGAATCAGGGAAACTGCTGCGTACAATGCAAACAGTTGCAGCATGGATCCTAGCGGCTCCCAAGCGGCCCTCGAGTCGGGGGCCCACAGCAGTGTCGATACAGCATATGCCACGAACGCGAGCCACGCCCACAGACTACGCGGTATGGATGCCGGTGCCGGTCGCCGGGTCAAGTAAAACGCCAAGGCGACGACCGTGGCCAGGCCGCACACTTTTGTGAGCGTCCCGAAATATCCGACGGTAAACACGTTGTACGTCGGAGCCGTGGCTGCCGTCAGCGCGAACAACACCAGGGGCCGATTCCACGCGATGACACAGAGGATCGGCGCGATGACGCACGCTAGCGCGAGGGCAATCCCCACGCCGCCACATAGGCCGGGGATCGCCAACGGCTGGGCACACGAGACGTCGATTACCGCGAAGTAGCAGACCGCGCACGCGAGGGCCGACGACGCCACGACAACCGGCCATGCCCAACTCAACGTGAACGGGACCTCTATCCGATCAGCGGCCATACCGGCGGCCTATCGGCCGATCGCCGCTTCGACGCGGAGATTGCCTATCTCATTACTCATCGACCGGCCTCGGGTCGGCCGGCATTCGCAGCAGCTCGGCAGCGGTCAGCGGCGCCTTAATTTTCTTAAACGCGCGCGGCGGCCTTGCAAAGTCGAAGCAATCCGCGGCAGGCGAGGCTGCCCGCGTGTCGCTTGCGGCAAGCCGGGGAAGCCCGAAGGTGTCCTCGATAAATCGCAGGACACTTCCGTGCTCGTACTGGACGTGCGAGACGTAGCCTTTCTTAGCATACGGCGAAACGATGAGCATTGGGACTCGTATCCCGAGGCCGTCGTAGTCGACATAGGGCGGCGCGACGTGGTCGTACCATCCGCCCCAGTCGTCCCACATTATGAAAATCGCCGTCGTGTCCCAGAATTGACTGCTTCCGACCGCGTCGACGATGCTCGCAACCCAAGACGGTCCCTTGTCAGACCCGCAGCTCGCGTGATCGGAGGTTGCACACGTGGGCGTCACCCAGGTTATATTGGCTAATTTCCCGTTCGGTATGTCGCTGAGGATCTGCGTCGGCGGTGAGACGACGTCGCTCGTCCAATCCGGCCCATTGTAGATATGGCTAATAGCCTGGTAGGCCGAGTACCAGCCACATCCGCTCTGACAGGCGTTCAGAGCCTCGGCATAGTAGCGCCACGAGACGCCGGCGGCGTCGGCTTCGTCCCCTAGCGTCTCACTTTGCAGGCAAACCGGTATCGGCGTTCCGTACGTGCGGCTTTGGGTGAGGGTATTTATCGTGTCGCTCGGTCCCGCACTGCATCCCCAAAGGTCCGTGCTCGGCAGATCGACGGCGCTACTGGCCTGTCCCGCGATAGCATACTGGTGCGACGCGAAGCTCTCATCTAAGTTTGACGTAAACATGCGGTCCGCGAGAACGAACTGATCGGCGATGTCGAAATACGGCCGGGTCTGAGCGTGAGGCACGAAACCATATTGGCAATCCTTGCACTTCTTGCCCTCGCTCGTCCACTCGCTATTGAAACCGTTCATCTGACAAGCGGTGCCTGGAATGCTTCCCCCTCCGTCGCAGTCCCTGAAGAAGTCGAGCGACCCGTGGCTAATGTCCCACGGCGCCTGAAGTGGGACGGGCTTCAGGGCAATCTTATTGCCGGAACTGTCGAAACCGTACGGCTGCGTGTCGGCGCCGGGATAGCCCTGGAACAGGTCGTCAAAGCTCCTGTTCTCCTGAATGATGAATACCACGTGTTGAATGCGGCCGCCCGGGCCACTCCCGAACGGCGTCTCGCGGACGCCGCCCGGCCAAGGCGCACCGTGGCGCAACGGCACCGCGGTCCGTATCTGAGACGCCTTGTACCCAACCCCAGACGCGGAGACCTCATCGGCGAGCGCCGTAAACGACAGGATGAGCAAAGCCGCCCACGCCAAATGAGCGCCGCACAGCCGATTCATGCGGGCAACCGGTCGGAGCTCGACGGGGCCATCGGTTCACACATCGGCAAGGTAGACCATCCCGCCGAGTATGCCGGCGACGGTGCTCGCTCGAGGGTAGAAAACCGATTGAGCACGGACCCTAGGATCGTGATGTGGCGAGTTGTCGCGAACTGATTCGTGACGTCGCGCGCCTGGATATCGCTGCTCGTGCCGGCTCCGACGACCAGCACTGCGCAGTCGGTGCGCGTCGCAATCGCAAGTGCGTCAGTAGATTCTTCAAACGCCGGCGAATCGACGATAACGAAGCGATAGCGCCGGCGGGCATCCCTCAGAAGCTGGCTAAAGGCGTCCGACTGAAGCAGGTACGTCGATTTCCCGTTGACGGAACCCGCGGTCAGCAAGTCGAGGCCGCGATACGCCGTCGCACGAACGGCGTGATCGAGGGCTACGGTCCCCTCAAGCGCCTCGCTTAGACCGCCGGCATTTTCCATAGCCAGCATCTCGTGCAGCGATGGCTTCCGCATGTCGCCGTCGATCAGCAAGACGGAGTTTGTCATGTCGCCCAGAGCGGCTGCCACGTTGAGGGCGAGCGTGCTCTTTCCGTCACCGTCGTGCGGGCTAACGAAGCACGCGGTCCTCGGCTCGCCCTGTGCATAGCGCAGCGCCCCCGCGATCCGAAAGAGCGCCCGATTCGCGGCGGATTTGATCCACGGCCGCTCCCGTTCACTTTGCGCCGTCATATTGGGTACCGCCGCCAGGAGCGGCACCGGCATGGCGCGTTCGAGGTCGTCCTCGGTTTCTATGCGGCGATCCAGCGCATCCGCCGCGAAGGCGGCTCCGAGGCCGACGACCAGCGCCAGCAGGAACGAGACCGCCAGCGTCTGACTTGCCTTTGGTGCGCTGTCCGCAAACGCCGCGTTTGCCGGCTCGGCTGCCGACATATCGCTTACGGCCGCGGTCTTTGCTACGAGCGTCGCATAGTACTGGCTCTGGAGCCCGTCCGCAAACGACTGGGTGTCCCTCACGTCTTGGGTCAGTTGCGCGACGTGGGAGCTATCATAAGGTATTCGAGCAAGTTCCGCTTCCAAATGTGCGCGCTGGTTTTCCAGGCCCCCAACCTGCGCCGCCGTGCCTCGCAGGCGGGCTGCGGATAAGGCGTTTTCCTCGCTCAGCCTCTCGAGCAGAGGATTCAACACTAAAATCGAAGAGACGGTCTGCGTTTGCGGGACTGAAGCGAGCCCTTGTTGCAGCGAACTGAGCCTCGAGCGCAATAGCCGAATCTCGGGGTTCTCGGGCGTCAACTGCCCGAGGTCACCCTGGAGCCTGGCGTTCGTCGCAGCCGACTGCTGCTGCAGTTGCGCGGCGGCCGCGGACACCTGCTCGACGCGCTGCCCCACCACCGTCGGCCTGAGGGCGGATGCTTGCGAAGAAAACGATGCAACCTCCGCGCCGGCGCGAGCCCGCTCCGCCGCCGCATCGTCGATCTTCTGGTCGATCCCGGAAAGCGACGTGATGAGCTGCGTCGTCTCGGTCTGACTATCCGCCACCTTGTGCGATGCTTCATACGCGGCCAGTTGGGCATTGGCGCGGGCCACTGCGACCTTTGCGGACCGCAGAGAACGTGAAAGGCTTCCAAGCGCCGCGCTCGCTTGGGTCCCGGCGAGCTCGCGGTCGCGCTCGATCGCCACGTCGACGTACTCGTTGGCGAGCCGAGCAGCTAGGGCGGCACTCGACCCACTGACGGACACCCGAATGATGTCCGTATTCGTCAGCGGCGACACCGACACGTGGCGCTCGACGAATTGCCTCGCCGGGATATCGATATGCTCGCGCCGGAGCACCTCGGCGGCGACGGACGGGCTCTGTACGAGCGCCACATAGCTCTCGATCGAGTGTTGGTCTGGAGGACCGAAGAGGCGCTCTAGGTCTGCTTGCGAGCCGGCCGGCGCGCCGACGGTCCGCCGATGGACGATTATGTAGGCGCTGGCCGTGTAGGTCTTCGGGAGAAAGATTACGCCCAGCAGCGACGAGGCGAACACGAGGACCGCGGCCCCGATAAACCAACGACGCCGCCGGCTGAGAACGCTGAGAAAGGCGTTCCACGTACCCGCGCTCGGCCTTTGCGAATCTTCTAATGCGAACACATCCGTCACCTCAACGGGGAGCTAGAGCGGGAAGAACAGGCGCAGCCCCGTGAGTACGTTGTAGAGGTCTAGGGTCGTCACGCCTTTGCGCGCCTTTGGGACATAGACGAGGTCGCCTTTTTGCAGCGGGAAGAACCCACTCCACGGCTGAGAGTCGCGCGAGTAAAGGTTGACCGTGAACGTCTGCGCCCTGCCCGAAGGAGGTTGACGGATGATCTGGACGTGATTGAGGTCCGAACCCGCGTTCACACTATCCCCGGCCTTCGTGATCGCAACCGCAACGCCGTCGCCCTGACGCACGTCAACGTCCCCTGGATGATCGACCGCGCCGGAGACGTTCACAACAAAACGCACCGGCACGGGGACGTACACGACGTCGCCGTTATTGAGCGTGACGTCGTCGTCGGACTGTCCCTTCTTCAGGAGGTCGACGAGCGACACGCTTTGGGAGTTGCCCTCAGCATCTGTCACGCGTGCGTCCGGCGGCGGACCATCGGTCGGCGCCAATCCGCCCGCCGCCGCCAAAGCATCGGTCACGCGCGAGTTTGCGTTTATCTCGTAGCGCCCGGGTTCCTTGACATCCCCTAGGACCAGGACCCGCATGCTCGCCGCCTGCAGGACCGACACCGTGACGACGGGGTCCCTAACGAACGGTTTGAGCCTGCCCGAAAGCAGGGCGGCGGCCTGATCGGCGGTCTTGCCCGAGAGGCGAACGGTGCCGACGAGCGGCAGCGATATCTCGCCGCTCGGCAGCACCGTCACCTGGGACGAGAGCTCGTCGTCGCCCAGCACGCGGATTGCCAGCAGGTCCCTCGGCTGAATGCGGTAGCCGCCGTTACTTGCCGTCGAAACGGCGCAGGTCGTCAAGGCGACGGCGATTAAAGCCGCGACTGCGCCAATCACCCGAACCGAAACCACCAGTGCGCGATGCCACATTGCGCTTAGTTAGCACTCGCTGTGAACATGACGGCTGCAGTCATCGGAGCGAGCGTCGCCGGCGGGGGGATCGGCGACACGCTGGCCGTACCGCCGTCTAGCACATCGTAACCCTGAAGTGCCAAGGTCTGCGTATATCTCGCGGCCAGCGGATTCGGCGAAGTGTGATACGAATCCGGGTTTACGACGACCGCACATGCACCTTCGAACACTCCCGCAAGGTAGCAAGACCGGTATCGCCGAGCATACGTGCCGCCGCGCTCTTCCAAATCTTTGATCCTCACGGGAGTGCGCGCCAGTGGATTGATCAGGACCAGAAGCGATTCGGGCAGGACGTGCACGTTTGAGGGCGTTTGATACATATCCCAGAGGTACGTCGGTGCGCTGCCCGACGGGCTATACACCATGGCGTAGGACGCATATGTGTAGAGCCTGAGTGCGGTCGAGGCCGCGGCGTCAAGGCTGTTCACGGCAAAGGGAGACAAGCAAATCATCGGCTTGTTATACCGCTGCTGCATCAAGATCATCGTTTCTTCTGTAGCAGTCCACACCGTTCCATTGGACTGCTCGGGGACGCGCCCGTTCTGAACGAAGCAGCCTTCGAAGGATGCGCCTCGCGACGTCGGCGTGAGTGCGGTGAGTCCCAGACTCGGAGTCCAATCATTTTCTAGATGACTCGGACCGCCGCCACGTAGAACGCCGAGCGAATTGTTGATCACGGGCTGCCCTAGGCCAGATTCGTTCCTCGCCTCGTCGAGGAGCCACGTGGCGACCCTGTAGTGACAGGGGAGCGCGCTGTAGTTATACTTGAGCGATCCGGCCGTATCTTCATAGATGGCGTCAAACGGATTCGCCGCTACGACCGAGTCGACGTAATCCCGCCACACCCACCTCATGACTTCGTTCTTCGCCATGTAGTAGGTCGGCGTTTGATATTGGGTGTCCGTAATGCGGTCGCCGGCACAGTCGTGGGAGAACGTGCGTTCGTTGCTCGTGTACATCGGGCCGGAACTGTTCTGCTCGTTCGGGTTCGTATAGAGAAGCGTCTTGATGCCGGCGGAATGCACCGCTGCCTCATCGACGGGGAGCACCTCAGCCCAGTCCAGGTAAGGCGCCACCGCAGTCGCGGAGAATGAATGCGTCCCGTATGGACCGCCGAAAAAGTCGGCCGTCGGTATGTGCGCCGGCGGCGACGGCTGCCGTTGAGCGTACAGCACCCAGACCGCCGGTACGCCGGGGGCGAGGTGCACTGTCGAGGCGTAGCCTTTGAAGTACAGCGTCGAGCCCGCGACCGAAGTCGGGGTAAGCTTCCCCAATTCGAGCACCCGCGTGCGCCCGTCGTACTCGGCAATGGCATACTGGTTATCGGACGCCCTTGCCGAAGCCGGCAGCACAAATGCGAACGACGGCGATGAGACGGCATTCACGTCTCTCGACGAGTCGATCGTGACGAACAGCAGTGGCACTCCAGGCAGACTTGGATTGCCCGCGCCGCCGCCTGCGAAGGCGGCTAGCGCACTCCTGGGAAGCGTCGCCGGCTTGTAATTCGACGCGGAGATTCGCAACTGCGTACTCGACGGCCCAGCCACGGCCGGCGCCCCCACGTCAATCCTGTAACCCGCTACGGTGGGAAGTTCCCTCAGGTCTCCGGGCGCTTGCCCCACGGGGGATCCCGACGCTACGGGCACGCGCGCGCCGGCAGCCCCGCCGGTCGACCGCGATGCGTCCCCCCCCCATTCGGTGGCGGCGGCCCGAAGCGGCGCTTCCGCCGACGCAACCACGAGCGCCGTCAGCAGGCTCGCAATGGTAGCCGTCCTTATCGACACGATGTTCGTCATCTCGAACTCCTCGTCACGCCACTCGCACAGAGCGACCTGCGGGACCGACAAAATGCGGCCCGCGCACAAGTAGTCTAGGGCGCAGCCGTTACAGTGCCATTAACGGTCCTCGCAAGAAACCGTTAACGGTGCAGTTACAGCGTTCGCACTAGACTGTCATCAGCCGCGCGGTCGCCGGCTCTTCCGTGACGCGCCCCGCAGAGGATGGTGATGATCCCTCTCGTCGACCTCGCTCGGCAAGCGGCGACATTCGAGCCACAACTCGGCGATGCGATCCTCGCAGTCGTTCGCAGCGGGGCGTTCACCGCTGGGGAACACGTCCGCTCCTTCGAGCGAGAATTCGCCGCGTACCTCGGCGTACACGAGGCGATAGCCGTCAAATCTGGAACGGACGCCCTCCAACTGGCTCTGCGTGCGCTCGGCGTTGTTGCCGGCGACGAGGTCATAACTACGCCCTTCGCGTTCGTTGCGGCATCCGAGGCCATAGCGGCCCTAGGGGCCACGCCCGTGTTCGTCGACATCGACCCCGCGAGCCTCAACATCGACGTGAACCGAATCGAACCTGCGATCACGGTCCGTACGAAGGCGCTCCTTCCCGTCCACCTTTATGGGTGCCCATCGGAGATGACGCCCATCCTCAAGATCGCCAGAGCATACGGGCTGTCGGTCGTGGAGGACTGCTCTCAGTGCGCCGGCGGATCCGTTGACTCGATGCCTGCCGGAACGTTTGGAGACGTCGGCTGCTTCAGCTTCTCACCGTCCAAGAACCTCGGCGCGATCGGCGACGCCGGAATGCTCGTCACGAATCACCAAGAACTCGCCGCCAGAGCGCGTTCGCTCCGTTCGCATGGGGGAAGGCGAGAGGGCCGTCACGAGGAGGTCGGCGTCAGCAGCCGCCTAGACGAGATTCAGGCGGCCATTCTGCGTCTGAAGCTGAGGCGTCTCGACGACCTAAACAACCGCCGCCGAGCGGCCGCGCGCCACTACGAGCAGCTTCTTGACGGGACAAACATCCTTCTGCCGGTAGAGCCGGTCGGCACGACGCACGCCTACTGTCGCTTCACTGTGCAGACGCCTTATCGCGACGTCGTCGTTCAATCGCTGAAAGCGGCCGAAATTGGGGCCGGTATTTTCTATCCAGTTCCGCTACACTTGCAGCCTGTATACCGCAGGCTAGGACTGCCTCCGGGGACCTTCCCTCACGCAGAACAAGCGGCAAAGACGGTGCTATCGTTGCCGATGTTTCCGGAGCTGACATGGAAAGAGCGGGCGCGCGTAGCCGATGTCCTTCTGCAGATAGCCCTCGAACGTCCGACCCGGCAACACCGTTCAGGCCGGCAACCGCGCGACCCGGCTCGCGCGGCTCCGACGGGTCTGACCCGGCGGTAAGCGCCTGATCGATCGCAAGCTGAAGCCAGCTTGGCACTCGCTCGTAGCACTGGATCAGCCACTCTTCGAGAAGCTCGAGGAGCCCGTTGATGCGAGCATGCAAGAACGTCAGAGCGCCGATATCCAGGAGACTGCTCGAAGCGCCGTTCAGAAGCCGCCGATGATACTCCAGACCATTCCCAACCGTCGACTCACTAGAGCTGCCGCCGGGCGAGCTAAAGAGGAATCGCTCCATCTGCTCCAAGTCGGTCACGACGTTCGGCCCGCGTGCGTAGCGATGGCTGCGCATGGCGACGACGCTTGGATCGCCGGTGCGACGCCGAATGCGATTCACATAGACGCGCAGACCTACCGTTCGATCGCGGCTCGCAGTCACTCCCCAGAGCGATTCGATGAGAGTTTCAGTGTCGATCGGTTCGCGACTCGTCGAGACGTACGCGAGCAGCGCGAACTCCTTCGGCGAGAGCGCGATCCGAGCGCTCCCACGAGTTACTCCCCCTTCTAAGACGTTGACCACGATGGGCTCTCGATGATCTGCCGCTTCGATGATGCGGAACCGCCGCACGAACCCCGCGAAGCACTGAGTAGCTCCCGGGTTCCGCACGAGTTCGCCCAGCGCTGTTGCCTCGCAGCCGGATACTAGGGCGCGCACTTCGTCGCGCAGGTGCGAAGCGCTCGCGTGGTCGACGGCCGCAATGCAGAGCCGCGCCAAAACCCGCACCCCCAGTAGGCCCGACGCCTCGGCCGCGCCGAGTGCCTCTCTTGCTGCGGCAAGGCGGCCCGCGACCGTGGACGCCGACCCAGCGGCCATGATGCAGGCGAATGCGCGGATGCCGTCTGCGCTCTGATCGGGCACCTCGAAGGGCTCCTCACCCCGCGCGCACCGTAGGAAGTGGCGCAGACCGCCATACAAATGGACGTCGGCAGCGGCAGCGGCCTCCGCAACCGCAACACAGCCCTGGAATAGCTCGTCTTCTCCTGCGAGCCACGCGCCGACGGCTGCTAGGAGATTGCACTCCACGAATAGGGCCGGCGAATCCGACCGGCTTGCTTGCGAGATGGCATCGTGAAGCGCGGCCCGCTCGCCGTCACGATTACATGCGGCTCTGAGCGCCGGCGCCATGAGGCGGGACATAACGTAGCACGCCTCCGTCTCCGATTCGCAACTTGCGAGGAGCCGACAGACCGCATCCGGGTCGACCTTGCCGCCGCGCTCGAGAATCACCCGCAAGGCGAAGATCTCGGCGCTACGGACGGCGCCGCGGACGGTTGTCGGCTCGGTGGTAGCTCCGGCCTTCACAAGACGCTCGGTTATTTCACATTCGAATTCACCGACTGCATCCAGCGCGCCGCTGGACATCAACGCTTCCCGGATAACGTCGGCCACGGCAACGACGGTTGCGGGATCGGTCGTGCATTTCTCGGAGGACCATATGCGACGCCCCCAGTCGATGCGATCTCCGGCCGAAAACCTCAGTTGGTTTGCGCGCATCGCGTTCGCCCAAAGGCGGGGAAACTCATCGGCGAGGGTGGTTGAGCCGTAGAGGAGGACCATTGCGAGCCGATGCGGCAGCGGATGCTTCCCGAGGGCGTGCTGATGGAAGAGTTGGACCGCAAGCCTCTCCTGATCGCCCGCGAGCGCGACGGAGACGGCGCGCAAGGCCGACCCCGTAGACAACTGCGCGGCGCAACACTTCATCACGGCGTTAGCCCATTGCTCGCGACAGCGCCGGCGAAGGAACGAAGCAATCAGCGGATGAGCCCAAAGCCGTCCCCCGTCCTCGCGGACAAAGGGCAGGGCGCGAGGCTCCTGGGACACCCGTCCATCGGAGCCGCGGAGAGCCTGTGCGACCTCCTGGAAGGTTCCTCCACCGAGAGCGGCGACCACGCTGAATGATTCGAGCACCGGCTCCGGCAGGCTCGCGATCACCTTCGCATCGATATACGCGTCGAGGTTGCGACGATCGACGCAATAATCGTCCCGGAGGGCCTGGCCCAGGCGGCCGAGCCGGCTGCTCCTCGACAGTACATTGACGGCCAGCGGCCATCCGACGGTGAGGGCATCGACGACCTCGAGCGCACCCGGTGCTTCCGTGCCGAACAACTCAGCCATCTCGGCCGGCGCCAAGCGCAACTCTCGCTCGCCGAGAATGAGCGTCTGCGTCGGAAGAAACTGTACGCCGACCTCTCTCTCAAGAGATCGCTGGCTACAGAGAACGACGATCCCATCGGACTTTCCCGCGAGAAGGACCCCAAGGAGCTTCCAAGCGTTTGGGCCGAGGTCGCCGATGTGGTCGAAGACGACGACGGGAGCTACACTCAGCCGCCTCGCCCACGTCACGAAGTCGCAATCCTGGGGCCCCTCCCCCCCAAGTTCCAGGCGCTCACGCAGATTCGCTTCGCCTACGACATCCGCAAGGTCGACGAAAAGCGATCCTTCAGCGGAGGCGAGCTGGCGCGCGAGGGACGACTTCCCATATCCCGCCGGGGCAGAACAAAGGACGACTCTGGGGCGCTCCAGCGTTATCGTGTCCACGAGAGCGCCTCGCCAGACGATGTGTTCCCGAGCCCCGTCGATCATCGCCACACCCTTCGCCCCTTCGCCCCTTCGCGACGATAAGCTCTCTGTGCACATTATCGGCAGGCACGGCGCTCGCGTCGGTGGGCAACTGGCATGCCCCAATGTTACCAAAGGCGAGCAGCGCCCTTGCGAAAGGCCCGTGAAGATGGCTCAAATGTGAGGTGCACCGCTTTTTCCTCGCTTCCCCGGGAGGGGCAGGTCCACCGCGGAGGCCCATGGTAACAACTGGCCCCGTTTTCGGGCTGCTCGCTGAGGCAGTGGAACTCTTGCGGAGTGTTCTGTATAGATAGGAGAGAAATGAACACCGTGAGCACGCCGGCCGCCGCCCCCGAGGACCTCCGCAGCGTCGACCCCCTCTACGAGCGCATTCGCGGGGTCGTGACCGAGGTCGAGTGGCACCTCTACGCCCCCTACGTCGCCGAGATCGAGCGGCTCAAGCGGGAGCGCAACGCGATCGTCCTGGCCCACCACTACCAGACGCCGGAGATCTACCACTGCGTCGCCGACGTGGTCGGCGACTCGCTAACGCTGGCGCGGACGGCCCAGAACACCGACGCCGACGTCATCGTCATGTGCGGCGTGCACTTCATGGCCGAGACGGCCAAGCTGCTGAACCCCGCCAAGACCGTCCTGCTGCCCGACCTCGCCGCCGGCTGCTCGCTCGCGGAGTCGATCACCGCCGAGGACGTGCGCGCGCTGCGCGCGCGCTACCCCGGCGTACCGGTCGTCACCTACGTAAACACGTCGGCGGCGGTGAAGGCCGAGTCCGACGTCTGCTGCACGTCGGCCAACGCGGTTGCCGTGGTCGAGTCGCTCGGCGTGCCGCGCGTCATTTTCCTCCCCGACGAGTATTTGGCGAAGTACGTCGCGAGCAAGACCCCGGTCGAGATCATCTGGTGGAGCGGCCACTGCGAAGTGCACGAGCGCTTCACGGCGCGCGAGATCGAAAGCATCCGCGAGGACTATCCGGGCACCGTGATCCTTTCGCATCCCGAGTGCCCGCCCGACGTGCTCGACGTCTCCGATTTCGTCGGCTCGACGACGGCGATGATCGGGTACGTCGCCGACCGCAAGCCCGAGCGCGTCGCGATGATCACGGAGTGCTCGATGAGCGATAACGTGGCGGCGAACTTCCCCGAGGTCTCCTTCGTGCGGCCGTGCAACCTCTGCCCGCACATGAAGCGGATCACGCTGCCCAAGATCCTGACGGCGCTCGAGACGATGTCGCCGCAGATCGAGATCGCACCCGACGTCGCCGCGCGCGCGCGGATCGCCGTCGAGCGCATGGTCCAAGCCGGCCGGGACTGACCCGTGCGCGCGGACGTCGTCGTCGTCGGCAGCGGGCTGGCCGGCCTGTTGACCGCGCTCGAACTCGAGGGCATGCAGGTCGCGGTCGTCACCCAGGGCGCGATCGGCGTCGAAGCCTCGTCTTCGTGGGCCCAGGGGGGCGTGGCCGCGGCGCTGGGTGATGACGACTCGCCGGAGCTGCACGCGAGCGACACGGTCGCCGCAGGCGCGGGTCTCGTCGACGCGCGGCTCGCGCGCGACCTCGCGCGCGAGGCGCCCGCCGCGATCGAGCGGGTCGTCGCGCTCGGCGCGCAGCTCGACCGCACGCCGGACGGAGCGTTCGCGATGGGCCGCGAGGCCGCGCACTCGCGACGACGGATCGTGCACGCCCACGGCGACGCCACCGGCGCAGAACTCGTGCGCGCCGTTTCTGCCGCCGCGCGGCGCGCGCCGCATGTGACGCTCTACGAACATACCACCCTCACCGATATCATCGTCCGCCGGGACCAGGTCGCCGGCGTGCGCGTCTATCGCGACGGCGGATACGAGACGATCGAGACGCCGCGCGCCGTGCTCGCCACCGGCGGGCTCGGCGCGCTCTACCGCTACACGACGAACCCGCGCGGCCAGTGGGGCGCGGGGCTGGCGGTCGCCGCGCGCGCCGGCGCGCTGCTCTCCGACCTCGAGTTCGTGCAGTTCCACCCGACCGCGCTCGCCGCGGGCCTCGATCCGATGCCGCTGGTCTCCGAGGCCGTGCGCGGCGAGGGGGCGACGCTCGTCAACGAGTTCGGGCAGCGCATCATGGCCGGCGTCGATCCCCGCGGCGACCTGGCGCCGCGCGACATCGTCGCCCGCGCCGTGTTCCGCGAGATGCGGGCGGGGCGGCGCGTGTTTTTGGATTGCCGGGCGGAGCCGGGCACGCGCTTTGCGGAACGTTTCCCGAGCATCTTCGCCGTTTGCATGGAGGCCGGCATCGACCCGCGCGTCGCGCCGATTCCGGTCGCACCTGCCGCGCACTACCACATGGGCGGCATCGCGGTAGACGCGCGCGGGCGGTCGTCGATCTCCGGCCTGTGGGCCTGCGGCGAATGCAGCGCGACCGGCCTCCACGGCGCTAACCGGCTGGCGAGCAACTCGCTGCTCGAAGCGATCGTCTTTCCGCGCCGCGTCGCGCGCGACGTCGCCGGCTCGCGAGCGCCGAGGCACTCGCCTGCGGCGGCGTTCGACGGGAGCGACCTACCGGCACGCGCGGACGACGACGCGGGCGCGATCGCGACGATCCGCGAGCGCATGTACGCCGACGTCGGCATCGAACGCGACGGCCCGCATCTCGCCGGCGCCCACGACGAATTGCGGACGATCGCGCGAAAGGCGCGGACGGTACGCGTGCGCGACATGGCCCTGGCCGGTTCGCTCATCGCGCGCGCCGCGTTCGAGCGCCGCGAGAGCCGCGGCAGCCAGTATCGCAGCGACTTTCCGGCGGCGGGCAGGCGGGCCGCCCGGTCTTACCTGCGGCTCGAAACCGGCGACGGCGCGCGCCTGCTGACCGCATGACCGATCGCGCGCGCCTCGAGCCGCCGTCGCCGATCGTCTACCGGCCGCTCGTCCACGCCGCGCTGCGCGAGGACCTCGGCGACGCCGGCGACATCACGAGCGAGGCCGTCGTCCCCGCGGCGGCGCCGGCAACGGCGGCGATCGTTGCGCGGCGTGCGGGCACGCTCGCCGGCATCGAGCCCGCGCTGTGGGCGTTCCGGCTGCTGGACCCGACGCTGACGATCGACGTGAAGGTCCACGACGGCGAACGCTTCGAGGCCGGCACGACGCTCGCGACGATAGCGGGCTCCGCGCGGGCCATCCTCGCCGGCGAGCGGACCGCGCTCAACCTGTTGGCCCGGCTGACCGGCATCGCGACCGCGACGGCCGCGTTCGTCGCGGCGGTCGAACCTTACCGGGCGGCGATCTCGTGCACGCGCAAGACGACGCCCGGGCTTCGCGCTCTGGAGAAATACGCCGTCCGCGCCGGGGGCGGCGTCAACCACCGCTTCGGCCTCTACGACGCCGTGCTGATCAAGGACAACCACATCGCCGTCGCAGGCGGCGTCACCGCCGCCGTCCGCGCCGCGCGCGCCGGCACCGGGCACCTGGTCAAGGTCGAGATCGAAGTCGACACGCTGGCGCAACTGCGCGAGGCGCTCGCTGCGGGCGCGGACGCCATCCTGCTCGACAACATGTCGCTCGAGCAGATGCGCGAGGCCGTCGCCGTGACGGCCGGGCGCGCGCTGCTCGAGGCGTCAGGCTCGGTGCGGCTCGATACCGTGAATGCCATTGCCGCCACCGGCGTCGACGTCATCTCCGTCGGCTCGCTCACGCACTCGGCCCCCGCGCTCGACATCGGGCTCGACATCGTGACGTGATCGCCACAGCCGCGCTCGCAGCGACGCTACTGTTCCACGACGAGTTTCGGGGCAAAGCCCTCAACACCAACGTGTGGTATCGCTGCTTTCCCTATGCCGACGAGAACGCGGGCTGCTCCAACGGGCCGCCGTACGACCTCGAGTGGTTTCTGGCGCAGAACGTGACGGTCGGCGGCGGCCAGGTGCAGTTGACGGCCCTCGAGCAGTCCATCGACGGCTACAACTACAGTTCAGGGATGATCGAGAGCGGCCCGACGCCGTACCGCTCCGCCGGATTCTCCTACCTGTACGGCTACGCCGAGGCGCGCGCGTCGTTCCCGCCGGGCGCCGGGATGTGGCCGGCGTTCTGGCTCTTGCCGGTGAACGGCTCGTGGCCGCCGGAGATCGACGCGATGGAGTGGCAGGGCGGCACGCCGACGATCGACTACGTCACCTTCCACTGGCAAGACGCCAAGGGCCACCGTCACCAGAGCGGCACGCCGTACGATACCGGCGTCGACCTGTCCGCGGCGCCGCACGTCTACGGCGTCGACTGGCAGCCGCGCGCGATTACCTGGTACTTCGACGGCAAGCCGGTGAAGCGGTTTACCAACGCGGCCCTCATCCCGAACGTGCCGATGTACGTCATCCTCGACTTGGCGATCGGCGGCTGGATCTCGTTCCCGAACCCGTCGACCGTCTTCCCCGCGACGATGTCGGTCGACTACGTCCGCGTCTGGAGCCGCAAACCGGGCTAACCGGCGCTACGGCAGGATCAGTTCGGAGCGGACGTGCACGAACGTGCCGCCCTCCTTGGGGTTTTCGGCCGCGGGCTCGATCTCGATGCGATGGCGGCCGCTCGCCGGCCAGCGCCACGCGAACAGCACGGAGTCGGCAAACGGCTTGCCCCAGTTCATCTTGTTCTGCCAGATGCCGGTCCGGTCGACCGTCTCGACGCCGTCGACGTAGACGCGCGCGTGGCCATGCTGGCAGCAGCGCTCGCCGACGGTCCCGATCAACGCGATGCCCGAACCCGTGAACGAGATCGTCGCTGGCAGCGACGCCGTTTCGACGTCGGCTGCGCGCGAAGCCGCGGCCGGCCAGCCGCTCGCGGCGGGCAGTGCGCCGTCCGAATCGACCGCGGCGGCGGCAATGGCAAGCGCGAGTCCGCCGCTCGTCTGCCAGGCCGTGGCCGGCGCTTGCGGCGCGGGGCCGTCGAAGAACCGGCCGTACGTGCCGTCGGAACGGCGCGCGCCGGCGGCCGCGGCGGCGTTGCGGAGCAGCCACGTCCGCGCAGACTGGGCGCCGTCGCCCTGCGAGGACGACAAGCCGAGCATCGCCTCGACCAGCGGTTCGGCGATGTCGTTCTCCGCCTGCAGGTTGGCGAAGATGCCGCGTCCGTCGGCCAGCCGCGTTTCGACTGCCCGCGCCGTCGCGAGCGCGTCGCGCCGGTAGCTGTCGTCGTACGTCCACCGCGCGAGCGCCAGGCCGTTCCAGATCATCAGGCCGTTTACCGATGCGTAGAAGCGACCGCGTACCTGCGGGCAACCGGCGCCGTCGTCCAGCACCCACACGGTATAGAGCGGAAGCGCCTTATCGCGAAACGCCCGCCGGCTCGCGGCGTAGCGCCGCTGGGCGATTTGGAGATACGACGGCTCGTGCGTCGCCGCATACAGAAGCAGCGCGGCCTTGACCGCGTTGGCCTCGGTTTCGAGCGTCTTGACGCGGCCTTCTCCGCCGGGCTGGTTACGTTCGAGCGCGGGGCGCTGATAACGCACGTCCGGACAGGCTCCCCCGGCGTACGCGTCGGAGCGCTCGACGGAGTCGAACGCCGCCTGCGCGCGGGCGAGATCGTAGGCATCGTGGGTGGCCTCGTACTCGCGCGCGGCGGCGACGGCGTCCCACTCGGGCACGTCGCTCCATTCCGTGCAATCGGCGGCGCCGCACGTGCCGTAGAGATAGCGATAGCGCGCGATGTCGCGCAAGACCGCGAGCGCGCGCGGATCCTTCGTGGTCTTCCAGCGCAAGTAGGCGTCGTAGGTCAGCGCGTCGGCACCCCAATCGCGGGCGATCGGCGGACAGTCGTCGCGGGTGCACGAACGCCAGCGGCCCTCGCCCGCGTACAACACGGTCTGGAGGGTCCCCATCGCCGAGCTGCCCAGACTGCCGTAGGTGGAGTCGCTCGTCTGACGGGCAGAGCCCCAGGCCGCGACGCCGAGGAGCGCGGCAACGGCCAGGCCCATGACGAGGAGCGCTACGGCCGCCGTCGCCGCAAAGCGCGATCCTCGATGGTACCTACGACTCATGCACGTCGACTTCGCCCTCGTGCGCTTCGTGCCATCTCGCCACCGGAAGGCAGCGAAACGCTCCACCCGCGACGAACGCTCCGGCGACGCCGCCTGGACGGCGCAGCCGGATCACATGGAGAGCACGCGTTGGAAAGCTTGAGTACGATCTGTACGGGCGTCGCCGCAGCCCTGCTACTCGCGGCCTGTTCGGCAGGCGGTGCGTCGTCGGGCCCGGTGACGTCTACCCGTTCCGCCTCGTCGAGCACCGTTGCCGACTTCATCCCGCACGGGCGCTCGAGCCCGCGCGCGTCGTACGTCACGATCGTCATCATGGAGAACCGCGACTACGCGAGCATCATCGGCAGCTCGCAGGCGCCGTACATCAACAACACCCTCGTGCCGATATCCGCGCTCATGACGAACAGCCACGCGATCGGGCATCCCAGCGAGCCGAACTACCTGGCGCTCTTCTCCGGCAGCACGCAAGGCGTCAGCGACGACTCCTGTCCGCACACGTTCTCGGCCGCAAATCTCGGCTCCGAACTCATCGCCGCGAAGCTGACCTTCGCGGGCTACTCGGAGTCGATGCCGAGCAACGGTTTCACCGGCTGCACCTCGCCGAACGGCCTCTACGCCCGCAAGCACAACCCGTGGGTGAATTTCAGCAACGTTCCGGCCAAGTCCAACCTGGTCTATAAGAAGTTCCCGGTCAAGAAGATGCCGACCGTGTCGATCGTCGTTCCGAACCTGTGCGACGACATGCACGACTGCAGCACGCAAGCCGGCGACACGTGGCTGTCACAGCACCTGCCCGCGATTATCAAGTGGGACACCGCCCACAACGGGCTGCTGATCCTGACCTGGGACGAGGCGTCGCCCGACAACGGCGGTAACCCGATCGCGACGCTCCTGACCGGACCGATGATCACGGCCGGGCAGTACAGCCAGAACATCACGCACTATGACGTGCTGCGCACGATCGAGGACATCTACGGCCTGACCTGCACGGCCAACGCGTGCTCGGCCGGCGACCTGACCGGGATGTGGAACTGACCGGCTAAACGCCGATCGCTTCGGACAGGAGGTCGGCCAGATGGCCGATCCCCGTCCGGATGCGGTCCTCGGACGAGCTGCTGAAGTTGAGGCGGATCGTGTTGCGGACGTGCCGGTTGACCCAGAACGGGGCGCCCGGCACGTACGCGACGTTCCGCTCAAAAGCGAGCGGCAGCAGCGCTGCGGTGTCGACGTGCTCGGGGGCGCGCACCCACAGGAAGAGACCGCCGTCCGGCTGCGTCCAGGTCACGCCCTTCGGCATGCGCTCCGCGAGCGTTTCGAGCATCACGTCGCGCCTGCCGCGATAGACCGGCAGCATTTCCTCCACGTGTTTCTCGACGCGCCCGGGGTGTTTGGCGTAGTGGAAGACGGCGCGTTGCGTGAGCGACGAAGAATGCAGGTCGGCGGCCTGTTTGGCGGGGACGACGCGCTCGAAGAGTTCCTCGTCGGGAATGACGAGCCACGCGACGCGCATGCCCGGTGCGATGATCTTGCTGACCGTGCTCATGTAGATGATGCCGTCGCCTCCGGTCAGCGACGCGATGGAACGAATGTGCTCGCCCGAATAGCGCAGGCGGCCGTACGGGTCGTCTTCGAAGATCGGAATCCGGTGCTGGCGCGCGATTTCGATGAGCGCCTCGCGCCGCTCCAGCGCGAGCGTGACGCCGGTCGGGTTGGCGAAGTTCGGCACGATGTAGATCATCTTCGGCCGGCTCGTCGCCGAGCGCAGGACGCGATGGAGGTCGTCGGGGACCATGCCGAAGTCGTCCGTCGCCACGCTGAGATAACTCGCCTGATACGCGTCGAACGCCTGGATCGCTCCGAGGTACGCCGGGTTTTCCATGACGACGAAGTCACCCGGGTCGAGCAACACCTTGCCGATGAGGTCGAGCCCCTGCTGCGACCCGCTGACGACGAGCACTTCTTCCGGCCGGCATGCGAAGCCGTTGGTCTCGGCGACGTAATCGGCGATCCACGTGCGCAGCGGCGGATAGCCCTCCGTCACGCTGTACTGCAGCGCCTGCGCGCCGTCGGTATCGAGCACCTCGTCGCACGCCGCTTTGAACTCCGCGACCGGAAACAACTCCGGAGCCGGCAACCCGCCCGCGAACGAAATGACGTGCGGCATACCCGTCGTCTTGAGGATCTCGCGGATCGCGCTCGGCTTGAGGCGTTCCATGCGCTCCGCAAAGCGAAAGACGCTCGTCCGTACGTTCTCTTCGGCTAGCACCATCGGCCTCGATTCAAGATGGGACGCGAGCGCTTTCGCACGCGCCCGGCGAACCCTGCCCCATGGCCCGCATCCTGATCATACCCGTGATGGCCCTAACCATCGCGCTGGCCCGCTGGCACGCCGGGGCGGTGCAGGGGCTCGCCCTCGGGCCATGCCCGTTCGCCAAAGAGTACCGCTGCGGCACGGTCCGCCGGGCGCTCGATCCGGCGGGCCAAGTGCCCGGAACGGTGGACGTCCACTTCGCATACCTGCCGCACCGGGATGGGCGGCGCCCGTCGTCCGGGCTCGTCGTCGCCGCCGAGGGCGGGCCGGGCTACGGCTCTATCGGCAGCCGTGAAGCCTACCGCGCCATGCTGGGCGAGCTGCTCGCGACCAGGGACCTGCTCGTGGTCGACAACCGGGGTACGGGGCTCTCGGCAGCGATCGACTGCCCGGCGCTGCAGCGCGAGCCGACGACCAGCGTCGCGGCCATCACTGCCTGCGGCGGCCAACTCGGCGACGCCGCGGACCTGTACGGCAGCGGCCTGGCGGCCGACGACCTCGCGGCCATCCTCGACGCGCTGCACGTCGCGCGCATCGACCTGTACGGCGACTCCTACGGGACGTTCTTCTCCCAGGCGTTCGCCGGCCGCCACCCGGACCGGCTGCGCTCGCTCGTGCTCGACAGCGCGTATCCGGTGACCGGCGGCTCGCCGTGGTACGCCGCTGAGGCGCCCGCCGTGCGCGACGCGTTCGACGGCGCCTGCACGCACTCGCTGACCTGCCGCGACCTGCCCGGCACGTCCATGCAGCGCATCGGCCGGCTGCTGGCGGCCCTGCGCGCTCACGGCCGCGACGGGCTCACTCCGGCGGACCTCGCGTTCGTCATGTACGCCGCGGGCCTCGACATCGCCGCATACCGGGAACTGGACGCGTCCGCGCGCGCCTACCTCGACCGCCGCGACGACGCGCCGTTGGTTCGGCTCGTTCGCGAGAACGCGTCCGGCGACGAACGCGCGGGCGGACCGGCGACGGTCTACAGCCGCGGCCTCTGGGCCGCCGCGAGCTGCCAGGACAACCCGCAGGCCTACGACATGCGCAACGCGCCGGCCGTCCGAGCGCAGGAGTGGGCGCGCGCGCGCGAGCGCAAGCGGCGCGACGACCCCGCCATCTACGCGCCGTTCTCGATCGACGAACTGCTCGCGATCCCGCCGGACTTCAGCTACCTGCCGGCGTGTCTCGGCTGGCCCGTCGCGTCGCGCTTTCATCCCCCGGGCGAACCCGT